>OGLM01000026.1_pt1 | contig 162151 bp, 160 predicted proteins | sample 1572531 | NCBI WGS metagenome assembly OGLM01 (sample SAMEA2581909, study PRJEB24529) | metagenome | biome: Human gut stool | place: China | collected 2011
ATGCCACCTTGCCAAGGTGGAAGTCGCGGGTCCGAATCCCGTCTCCCGCTCCAAAGTCAATATGACAAAAGTTTTGTCGAAAGCCCGTTTGCGTATGGCATCATAGCCAAGCGGTAAGGCAGAGGCCTGCAAAGCCTTCATCCCCGGTTCGATTCCGGGTGATGCCTCCAAAGACGCCGAAGTGGCGGAATAGGCAGACGCAAGGGACTTAAAATCCCTCGGAGTAACATCCGTACCGGTTCGAGTCCGGTTTTCGGCACCATTAAAAAAGACAACCAAAACGGTTGTCTTTTTTAATGGTTTCGATAACCCGTGGTAAGAACCCCACCGCTTTGCGGTGGAGTTCGGCGGCTGTTTACAGACGCTTGCGTTGTGCAGTGTGTTTGTTATGCAGTAAAGATTGTAGCGTTATGAAAAACATTAACGGTAATAAGTATGCAGAGCAGCCCCGGTTTTCGGCACCCGAAACACCGTGGACGGGAGGATACCACCGCCTAGATTCGGGGACCCCGCGGGATACTGTGTACTCGCGAGGAAAAGGAACAAACAAGCAAAAGACAAACAAACAAATAAAATGCGTTTGTTTGGTCAAAAGTGCAGTTTGTGACGTGGCGTTGTGCAGTGTTGAAACACGATAGAATACATCTTTTTTACGCAAAAAAAGAAAGCCGTCCGTAATTTGCGCGGGCGGCGTTCTTTCTTTTTAGGGGGATAAAATTACGAAAGATTACTTATGTTCGGTGTGCCTCCTTATTTTACGGCGGTTGCCTTTTCGATCGTCATCGACCCGGTGACTTCCGTGCCGTTTCTCAAAAGATTTATTTCAACAACGTCGCCTTCCGAAAGCAGAAGACCGATGTTGGTGATGTCGCTTCCTTTTGATTTGATTTTATTATGTAAAAATTAAGAAAACTTAAAGTATTTATTAAAAATAAATTAAAATTGCAACAAAAAACGCAACGGTTTCGTTGCGTTATCGTTTATTCGTTTTCGGTTTCTTTTTTGACGTGTCCGAAAGAAAATTTGTCAAAAGTTATCGTTACCACAAAGTCGTTGCCTTCGCCGCGCGCGCTGACTTTGCCCTTGTGCAGTTCAGCGATTTCTTGCACGATCGAAAGCCCGATGCCGCTGCCTTCGATGCCCGACGCCCTTGCCCCGTCGCTTCTGAAAAACCTTGCGAAATATTTGTCGAGATTGCCTTGTTCAACGTTTTCGGCGTCGTTTCTGAATTCCAGAACGATGATTCGTTTCAGTTTCGTAACCGTCTTTCTTGCCGAAATTCTGACGTACGATTTCCCGTACTTCACGGCGTTGTCGAGAAGAAGCGACACCATCTGCCTTAAAAGACCTTCGTCGCCGTACAAAATATATTTTCCCGGGATATTGACTTCGATATCAAGGTCGGCGGTTCTCGCAAGCGCGTAATACGGCTCGGCAACGTCAGAAATCAGCGCGCCGACGTCGATATTTCTTCTTTCTTCAAGCGCGGCTCTTTCGTCGATTTTCGCAAGCGTCGTAAGGTTTTTGGTCATATTCGCCATTCTCACGACCTGTTTTTGGATTGCGTCGGTGCACTCGTTCTCGCCGTAGTCCATTTCAAGTATTTCGTTGTTTGCGGATATTATCGCAAGCGGGGTTTTGAGTTCGTGGCTCGCGTCGGAGATGAAATGACGTTGCTTTTCGTAAGAGTTCGCAATAGGCTCAATGGCGCGCTTGGAAAACAAAATCAGCAGCACGCAAATCGCGCCCACCGCACTCAGACAAAAAATCATGCTCGACCGCATAAAACTTGTGAGAGCGTCGATTTGTCGATGGCAGTCCATAAACAAAACCATCGTGCCTCCGTCCGCCCTGTCGCGGTAAATAAGATAACGATAATCGCCGATCGCGCCGCTGTCTTCTTTTTCCGAAAACGCTTCGTCGCAGTATTCAAGCGCTTCTTCGGGCGTACTGACAAGTTCGGTCTTGACAAGGTTGAATTTGCGGGGTTTGCCCGCCGCGTCGTACGTTACCGTGAAATATCTTGTGTCGAAAGGCGTCTCGTCGGTGCTTTGAAGCCCCAGATACCCCGGTGCTTTGTCGCCCTGATAATCTTTCGGGAACGCGCCGTCGTTTTTCGCAAGGATCATCAGCACTTTGTCGGAATAGTTCGCAATGTTTTTTCGGCTCACGACGTAAATGCCGGACAATATCACAGCCAGCACTATCACTATCGCAGCCATTGCGATTACTATAAACCTAATCCGCAGTTTTTTGATCATTTGGTTTCTTCCAGCTTATAGCCGAGCCCGCGCACCGCCTTAATGTTGACGTTTGCGCCGATTTCCGAAAGTTTTTTGCGAAGCGAGGATATATAAACCCACACGCCGTTGATTTCGGCTTCGCTGTCATAGCCCCACACCGATTCCATAAATTTCTCGGTCGAGATAAGCATATTGTTGTTTGCGACAAGCATTTCCATCATCTGGAATTCCTTGCCCGACAGCCTGACCTCGCCTTTTTCGGCTTTTAAGGTGTATTGCTTCGGATCGAGCGTGAGATTGCCCACCGTATACGTGCTGATAACGTCGTTTTTGCGGCGAGTCATCGCGCGGATTCTCGCAAGCAGTTCTTTCATCGCAAACGGTTTCGTAAGGTAATCGTCCGCGCCCGCGTCAAGCCCTTCGACTCTGTCGTCGACCTCGCTGCGCGCGGTAAGCAAAAGCACGGGGACGTTGTTGCCGCCCTCCCTTGCCTTTCTTAAAACGGTCAGCCCGTCCGCTTTCGGCATCATTATGTCCAAAATTACGCCGTCGTAATTGCCGAACGTCAGGTATTCGAGCGCTTCCGCCCCGTCGTAAACGGCGTCAACGGTATAATTATTGTGCTTCAATACCCTGACTATTGCGTTTGATAACTCTCTTTCGTCTTCTGCAAGCAATAATTTCATATGCTTTCCTACCTTTTTCTTTTATAGTATTTAATAAAGTTAAAGTTTACCTTAATTAACTTACCGTAACGTCTTTGAATTTGTTTTCGTAATAATAAAAGTCGTCTTTGTCGATTTCAAAGCCTTCTTGCAGCACGCCGTCCGTGACGATTTCTTTTGCGAAACGGATTTGATCGGGCGTGATTTTTATCGCGAATTTTCCGCCGTCCTGCTCGCCTGACTGCCTCGTTCCGAGGTAATCGCCGCCGCCGCGAAGGGTGAAGTCGAGTTCCGCAAGTTTATATCCTTCGTCAAATTCCGTAAGGGCTTTGAGCCGCGGATTGCCCGCGTCGAGAGTATGCAAAAAACAAAACGCCTTTTTGTCGCCGCGACCGACGCGTCCCCTTAACTGATGCAACGTCGCAAGCCCGAATCTTTCGCTGTTGAGTACGGCAATCGTCGTCGCATTTTTGATGTCGATGCCGACTTCCACGACGGTCGTCGCAATCAGCACGTCGATATCGCCCGCCTCGAACGACTGCATTATTTCCGACTTTTCTTTCGCTTTCATTTTGCCGTAAATAAGCGCGACGTTCACGTCCGAAAACACGCCGTTTTTAAGTTCCTCGAAAAGGGTTTTCGCGCCGTACGTTTCCACCCCTTCCGAGTCGCAGATTTTCGGGCAGACGATAAACGCCTGATTGCCCTTTTTCGCCTCGTCGCGGACGTATGAAAACATGCCGTCTTTTTTGTAATCGGGCACAAGAAAAGTCTTGACTTTCGTCTTATGACTTTTGTCGATTTCGGACAGTTGCAATTCGTCGTACAGGAGCATAAGGACGGAGCGCGGAATGGGCGTTGCCGTGAGCGTCAGCGTGTCGACTCCCGCGCCTTTTTCCTGCAAATCGTACTTTTGCGCCACGCCGAATTTGTGCTGTTCGTCAATGACGACAAACGACAGATTTCTGAATTTCACCGTCTTTGAAAAAACGCTGTGGGTGCCGATAACGACGTCTGTTTTTCCGCTTTCGATATCGCGTTCTCTTTCCTTTCTTTCCGCGCCTTTCACGCTGCCGGACATAAACGCCACGTTAATATTAAATCCGTCGAAAAACCTTTTCGCGTTGTTGAAATGCTGTTCCGCCAGAATCTCGGTTGGCGCAACAATCGCCACTTGATAACCGCATTTTACCGCATAAAGTGCCGAAATTAGCGCAACGATTGTTTTTCCGCTGCCCACGTCGCCGATAAGCAACCTGTTCATTCTGCGCTTTGATTTAAGGTTTTCAAATATCTCGTCAAGCGCGTTTTTCTGCGTCGGCGTAAGCGGAAACGGCAGGGATTTTACAAAGTCGTCCACCGCGCTTTTATCAAGGCGGTATTCAAAAACACGGTTCTCTTTCGCCTGCGAATTTATTATCTTGTAATACAGGATTTCTTTCATCGTGTCTTCCAGCGCGATGCGTTCCTGAGCCTTTAATCCTTCTTCGACGCTCGTCGGACAATGCGCTCTTATAAACGCGTCTTTCACACTTTCGATGCCGTACCTTTCGCGCACTTTTTCGTTTGCGATATCCGCGGGCGAAAACTTCCTTAATGCGTCGTCGACAATCCCCTTGAATACGCCCTGCTGCACCGCCCCTTTCGTGCGGTAAACGGGCATTATTCCCGACAGGTTTTTCTGCCTGTCGAGCGGCTCGATTTTAGGGTTGATAAGTTCCGCCCTTCTGCCCGAAAATTTTACCTTTCCGAACACGAAATACTTCTCGTCGACCTTCACCTTTTGCAGCATATACGGTTGGTTGTACCACACGATTTTCAGCCTGTTTTTGTCTGTTTCGGGCGCGTCGGAATCCACCGCGTCGGCGGTGAAAAAACTCAGCCCGTTTTTGGTCTTCACGGGACGGGTTACCTTGACGATTCTTACCCTTATCAACGAAAATTGCCCGTCGCATAAATCGTTAAGCGAAACGGGCGAATTAAAATCGATATAAGATTTTGGCAGAAAATTTATTAAGTCTTCAACCGTCGAAACGTCAATGCTTTGAAGTTTTCTGAGCGTCGATGGACCGACGCCTTTCACTTCTTCAAGTTTCATTATTCAACCGAGAATACGTAATAATAATATGGTTGCCCGCCGTTGAACGCCATAACTTCGACGTCGGGATAAAGTTCCTGAATTTCGGCGGCGAGTTTGTTTGCGTCGTCTTCCGTGACGTCGCTGCCGAAGTAAAGCGACACGACGCTGCTTTCTTCGTCAATCATTTTCTTCAACGCGTGCTTCACGACTTCCGACGGGCTTTTGCCCCTTGCGACGATCTTCTTTCCGAAAAGACCGATGACGTCGCCTTCGTGCACCGAGAATCCGTCCATACGAGTGTTGCGAACCGCGGTCGTAACCTGACCGCACTTGACGTTTTCGATGGACGCGGTCATTGCCTCGACGTTTTCTTCCGCGCTTGCCTCGGGCATAAACGCAACCGCCGCGGCGATACCTTCCGCAACGTTGCTGGTCGGAATGACGAAAACGGGTTTTTCCGCAAGGTCGCGCGCCTGTTCTGCGGACAAAATGATATTTTTATTGTTCGGCAGAATGAACACCGTTTTTGAGTTGACTTCGTTTATCGTGGACAATATGTCGTAAACGCTCGGATTCATCGTCTGACCGCCTTCCACGATTTTGTCGATTCCGAGGTCGTTGAAGATGGCTTCCATGCCCTTGCCGGAGCAAACGGAAATGATGCCGTATTCTTTCATTTCGGCTTTTTCGGACTCGCGCTTTTCGTTCAGAACGCGGTTTTGTTCCACCATATTTTCAACCTTGACGCTGTCAAGTTCGCCAAGTTTCAGCGCGTTTTTCATTGCAAGGTCGGGACGGTTCGTGTGAACGTGCACTTTGACAAGGTCCAGATCGCCGATTACAAGCACGCAGTCGCCGATTGTCGTAAGGAAGTCGCGCAGTTTGTCGATGTCGGCAAGCGTAACTTTCGGACGAAGATTGATTATGAAAAATTCCGTGCAATAGCTGAAATTGATATGCTCGTGATCGTCGGCGCTGAAAGCGTCCATGGGATTAAGCGCGATGTTTTTGTCTTCGGTCGGCGCGTCGGGAATTTCGATGCCCGCAAGAGAGTTGTACATACCCTTCATCACGAACATAAGTCCCTTTCCGCCTGCATCGACGACGCCCGCCTTCTTCAAAACCGGCAGCATATCGGGGGTTTGTGCAAGTATTTCGTCGCCGTATGCGATGACTTGTTCCAAAAACGGCAGGAATTCCACCGCTTTTTTGCGCCTTGCAAGGTGTTGCGCCTTTTCCGCCATCGCCCTGACAACCGTCAGTATCGTGCCTTCTTTGGGCTTTTGCACCATGCTGTACGCAATTTCCGTGCCCTTTTTCAACGCCTGCGCGAATTCGTAAGCAGTGAAAGGTACGTTTTTATTTTCCGTCGCAACAACTGCGAATCCTTTGAAAATTTGCGAACTGATAACGCCCGAATTGCCGCGAGCGCCTTTGAGCGCGCCCTTTGAAAACGCCGTCGCACACTCCGCAACGCTTGCATTCGAGTTCAATTTCCCGAGTTCCTGCACCGCCATACTGAAAGTAAGGGACATGTTCGTGCCGGTATCCCCGTCGGGAACAGGGAAAACGTTCAGACTGTCAACGAGAGGTCTGTTAATTTCAAGAAGTTTGGCGCCGGAAATAAGCATTTTCCTGAAATCGCCGCTTGTAAGTTCCACCATAAATATCCTTAATTATACTCTGACACCGACGACGTTGACCGTTACGTTCTTGACGCGCATACCCGTGTATTTTTCAACACTGTACGTGACCGCTTTCGTCAGAGATTCCCTGACGGCTTCCACGTTTACTCCGAGTTTTAATATTACGAAAATATCGATGTGCGCGACGTTGTCGGTCGTAACGACCCTGACGCCTTTGCCGTATGTCTTTTTATTGAAGATTTTTGCAAGGTTGTCGGAGAAACGTCTGGACACGAGTTCCACCACGCCGTAGCACTCGGAAGCAGCCTTGCTGACAATAATCGCAACGGCTTCGTCCGAAACGGTGATGTGTCCGAATTTATTGTAAGTGCTGAGTGCCATATTTCTCCTTATAAATTACCCTACTTTTGCTATATTTTACTATAATTATAAAAATTTAGCAACAATTATGCTTGCCAAAAGTGAAATTTAGTGATAAAATACCTATGTTTTATGCCAGTTAGGAGGTATTGAAGTATGTCGAGAGTATGCAGCGTTTGTGGAAAAGGACAAATGAGCGGTAATATGGTAAGCCACAGCCATCGCAAAACCAGAAGGTCTTGGGGCGCGAACGTCCACAAAGTTAAAGTTGTCAATAAAGACGGTACGACCACTTCCGAATACGTGTGCACCAGATGCTTGCGTAGCGGAAAAGTCGAACGCGCGTAATTTGCAATAAAAATAAGCCGCGATAAGCGGTTTTTTTTTGCCCTTATTACTTTGTAATAAAATATCGTAAAATAAACACACGAAAAACACGCCGGTTTTCCGGCGTGTTTTTTTTGAAATATTGTTGTTAATTTCAACGACTTATTCCTTTTCTTTTGTTTCAACCTTTTCGACCTTTTGTTTATTTCTTTTGAAAAGTCGCAAAAACTTTTTGATAAACTTCGGCGGATTAAAACACACGATTTTCATAACTTCACCTCTCGCCCGCAGTATATGCAAACGAATTCAGATATGTGAATGTGTCAAGGTGACAGTTATTATGGCTTGTTTCAGAAAATAACGTCGTTCTTGTAAATGGGATACTTTTCGGCAAGAGCGCGGACGCGTGCGTTGACGTCGTCGTATGCCGCCTCGCCTTTTTCAAGTATATCGGCGATGCAGTTGCCGACTTCCACCATTTCGTCTTCCTTCATTCCTCTGGTCGTAAGGCAAGCCGTGCCGACGCGGATACCGCTTGTTACCGCAGGCTTTGCAGGATCGAAAGGAATCGAGTTTTTGTTGACGGTGATATGTACGTTATCGAGTCTTTCGGTTAGTTCCTTGCCCGACACGCCCGTCCCAAGAAGGTTCACGAGAATAAGGTGGTTGTCCGTGCCGCCCGAAACCATATTTATACCGCGCGCGCGGAAAGTTTCCGCAAGTTTTTTGCAATTCAGTATTATCTGATGCTGATACGCCTTGAACTCCGGCGAAAGCGCTTCCTTGAACGCCACTGCTTTTGCCGCGATAATATGCATTAACGGGCCGCCTTGCGTGCCGGGGAAAACCGCTTTGTCGATTGTTTTTGCGTATTCTTCCTTGCAAAGGATAATGCCGCCGCGAGGACCTCTCAGCGTTTTATGCGTCGTGGACGTCACGAAATCGGCGAAAGGTACGGGGCTTGGGTGTTCGCCTGCCGCGACAAGTCCCGCGATGTGCGCCATATCCACCATAAGGTATGCGCCGACTTTGTCCGCAATTTCTCTGAAACGCTTGAAGTCGATGATACGGGGATACGCCGACGCGCCCGCAACGATAAGTTTCGGTTTGTTTTCAACGGCAAGTCTTTCAACCTCGTCGTAATCGATAAGCCCTTCTTCACGGGTAACGCCGTATCCCACGACGTTGAACCATTTGCCCGAGAAGTTGACTTTGCTTCCGTGCGACAGATGTCCGCCGCCGTCAAGGCTCATGCTTAAAACGGTGTCGCCGGGCTGTAAAACCGCCTCGAACACTGCAAAGTTTGCGTTTGCACCCGAATGAGGCTGGACGTTTGCGTGTTCCGCACCGAAAAGTTGTTTTAACCTGTCGCGCGCGATATTTTCGGCGATATCCACGAATTGACAACCGCCGTAATAACGGTTTCCGGGGTATCCCTCGGCGTACTTATTCGTGAAAAACGTGCCCATTGCCGCCATAACCGCGGGGCTTACGATATTTTCGCTTGCGATAAGTTCCAGATTATACTGCTGACGGTCGAATTCTTTCACGAAACTGTCGTAAAGTTCGGGATCGAATTCCTTAATCGTTTTCAAATCTACCATGTTTTCTCCTTACGTGCAAAATGCAGGTTATTTATTGTTTTCGACAAACATATTTAATTGTTGAAGGTTTTTATATCCGACGTCTTTTGCGACTTCCGAGCCGTCCTTAAAAAGGATAAGCGTCGGAATCGACATAATGCCGAAGCGTCTTGCAAGGGCTTCTTCCTCGTCGACGTCGACCTTTAAGACGGTGATATCTTTGTTTTCCCCGACGTACTGTTCGATAACGGGAGCAAGCATTTTGCAAGGACCGCACCATTTTGCCCAAAAATCGACAAGGCACAATCCGTCTTTTTTTACAAGTTCATCAAAGTCCGCAACGGTTGCGTGAATAATTCTTTCTGACATAAAACACTCCTTTTAATCGTTGTTAATATTATTATCTGTTTCGTCCGTTTCAAGACCGTCGTCCTCGATTTCTTCGTCGGACTCATCGTCTTCGCCGGCTCTTGTAATGATTTTCGTCATTTCTGGCACAAAGCCTTTTTTCTTTCTCACGACGAATTTATCAAGGATAACCGCAAGTCCGAGCCCCAGAAACAGCGCGACGACGCTTGCGATGATCTGCGCGGTTTCACCCATCGGAATAAACGCGAAAACCGCGATTGCGACAAGGATAAGCGGTATGACGTAAACGATGACTGCGGCGGTAAGCACGTACTTGCTGCCCATCGTAACTTCAACTTTATCCCCTACGCCGACGCCCAAAGTGTTTTTCAAAATCACTTCGACCGTCTTTCCGCCCTTTGAAACGGCGCACATACGGCACTGATCGCACGCCGACTTTCTGTCAAAACTTACGACCACGTTGCCGCCCCGTTTGATTTTCGTTACCGTGCCCGATTCAATCATTTTTCTTCGGGTACGGCAAGACCGAGTTCTTTCAGCTGGATGTCTTCCACAAAGTCGGGTGCGCCCGTCATAAGGCACGACGCGTTCTGGACTTTCGGGAATGCGATGACGTCTTTTATGTTGTCGTCCCCGGTAAGGAGCATCGTCAGCCTGTCAAGACCGAACGCAAGACCGCCGTGAGGAGGCGCGCCGTATTTGAACGCGTCCACGAAAAATCCGAAACGGTTTTTGATGGTTTCTTCGCTCATTCCGAGAATTTCAAACATTTTATGCTGCATTTCGGGCGTATGGATACGGATACTGCCGCCGCCTGCTTCCTGTCCGTTGATGACAAGGTCGTATGCGTTTGCGCGGATACTTGCAAGCACGTCGCGGTCGCGGCTGTCGATTTTGTCCATATCCTGCACGTTTACGCTGGTGAACGGGTGGTGCATCGCGTAAAAACGATTGTCTTCGTCGCTCCATTCAAGCAGCGGGAATTCGGTAATCCACAAAATATCGTATTCGTTTTTGTCGTAAAGCCCGAGTTTGTCCGCGATATGCGTGCGGAGCGCGCCCAGACTGTCGTAAACGACCTTGTTTTTATTGTCGGCAACGACAAGGATAAGGTCGCCTTTTTCGGCATGCAAAATATCTTCGATATTTTTGATTTCATCTTCCGTCAGGAATTTATAGAAAGTCGAGGTCGTGCTGCCGTCGTTTTTCTTTGACGCCCAGGCAAGCCCTTTCGCGCCGTAGTCTTTGACGAAATCGGCAAACGCGTCAATTTCTTTCCTTGTGAATTTGTCCGCGCCGCCCTTTACGCAAAGCGCGCGTACGCTGCCTTTTTCAAGGGCTTGTCTGAACACGGTGAATTCCGAATTTTTCACGGCGGGCGAAATGTCGTTGAGTTCCAGCCCGTATCTCGTGTCGGGTTTGTCGCTGCCGAAGCGGTTCATCGCTTCCGTCCAGGTCATGCGTCTGAAAGGCTTTGTGAAGGTGATATTCTTGCATTTTGCAAAGATATCCTTGATCATGCCTTCCGCAATTTCCATGACGTCCTCGTCGTTTTCGACAAAACTCATTTCGATGTCGATCTGCGTGAATTCGGGCTGACGATTTGCGCGAAGGTCCTCGTCGCGGAAACACCTTGCAACCTGATAATAGCGGTCAAATCCCGCGATCATCAGAAGTTGTTTGTAAAGTTGCGGGCTTTGCGGCAAGGCGTAAAACGCGCCGTGTTTAATGCGGCTGGGGACAAGATAATCCCTTGCGCCTTCGGGCGTGGATTTTCCGAGGAACGGCGTTTCGATTTCCAGAAAACCGTTTCTTGCAAGGTAGTCGCGCGCCGCCCTTGTGATTTTGTCGCGCATGATAAGGTTGTTTTGAAGATACGACTTTCTGAGTTCCAGATATCTGTATTTCAAAGCAAGATTTTCGCCGACGGCCGCTTTTTCGGAAATGACGAAAGGCGGAATTTCGGCTTCCGACAGAATTCTTAAATCCTTCACGTCGATTTCGACGTCGCCGGTGGGCATGTTTTCGTTGATATTCTTCCCTGTACGAAGTCTTACCGTGCCTTTTGCCGACACGACGTATTCTGCGCGTACGGAGCGCGCTTTATCGGTGAGCTCGGCGTCGACGCCTGCGTCGAAAGCAAGTTGCACGATTCCCGTTCTGTCGCGAAGGTCGATGAAAACGAGATTGCCGAGATCGCGCGTTTTTGCGACGAATCCCATGACGACGACTTCACGATTTTCGTCGTTTTTTCTCAAATTTCCGCACATATCGGTGCGTTTTAATCCGTTAAGTAATTCTGCCATAATTTATGCCTCGATAAAAAATTTCGTAATTTCGTCGATATTGACGGGCGTGCTTTCGCCCGATTCCATATTTTTGACGTTGACGACGCCTTTTTCAAGCTCGTCCGTGCCAAGAATCGCCGTGAATTTCGCGCCGATTTTGCCTGCGTATTTCATTTGCGCTTTCACGCTTCTTCCCGTAAATTCGGTATCGGCGGATATGCCCGCACTTCTTAATTTATTCACGATTTTCAGCGCGTCGAATTTAAGTTCATCCCCGACGTAGCCGATAAAAGCCGTTACGTTATCGCACTTTTTCGGCATTTTGCCTGCGTTTTCAAGGACGAGAATCAGCCTCTCGATGCCCATGCCGAATCCAACCGACGGACAAGGTTTGCCGCCGACTTCTTCCACAAGATTGTCGTATCGTCCGCCGCCGCATACCGTGCCCTGCGCGCCGATATCGTTTGACACGAACTCAAAAACCGTGCGGGTGTAATAGTCGAGCCCGCGGACAATGCGCGGATTCACGACGTAAGGAATTTCCAGCGTTTCAAGACCTTTTTTCAGGTCGTCCATATGCTTTTTGCAGTCGTCGCAAAGATAATCGAGGATAACGGGTGCGTCCGCGTTGATTTTCTTGCATTTTTCTTCCTTGCAGTCAAGAATACGCAGGGGGTTTTTGTCAAGCCTTTCCCTGCACGTTTCGCACATATCGTCGATATGGTCTTTGTAATATTCTTTCAGCGCTTTGTTGTATTCCTTTCTGCACGTCGGACAGCCTATGCTGTTGATATTGAGCGTAAGGTTGTCAAGTCCGAGCCTGTCGAATAAGGATTTTGCAATCGAAATTGCCTCGACGTCCATTTCCGCGCCGTAACTGCCGTAAAGTTCCACGCCGAACTGGTGATGTTCGCGAAGTCTGCCCGCCTGCGGACGTTCGTATCTGAAAACGGGCGTGATGTAATAAGTCTTCACGGGAAGCGGCCCCGCGTACAGACTGTTTTCGACAAAACATCTCGCAACGCCCGCCGTGCCTTCCGGTTTCAGCGTGATCGAGCGGTTGCCTTTGTCGAAAAAGGTGTACATTTCCTTATTGACGATGTCCGTCGTATCGCCCACGCCGCGCAGGAACAATTCGGTATGTTCAAAAGTCGGCGTGCGGATTTCTTTGACGTCGAAAAGGCGCGTCGTTTCACGGACGGCGTCTTCGATATAATGCCATTTGTAACTGTCCTCGGGGAGGACGTCTTTCGTACCCTTCGGGATATTGAAACTCATATTGCCTCTTAAATGATATAACGTCTTAAATTCATCGTTTTGAGCGTTCCCGCAAGATGTTCGTCGACGTATTCCTGATTTATCGTTATCGTGACGGGTTCGGTATTTCCGCCCGCGTTGAAACTCACTTCTTCAAGCAGCGCCTCCATTACGGCGTGCAATCTTCTTGCGCCGAGGTTTTCGCTGTTTTCGTTTTCCATTGTCGCGATTTTCGCAATCTCCTTGATGGCGTCGTCGGTGAATTTAAGTTCCACCCCGTCGACGTTCAGAAGTTCCTTGTATTGTTTCAGAATCGCGTTGTCGGTTTGCGTAAGGATAAGTTCGAAATCCTTTTCGGTAAGGTTGTCAAGTTCCACCTTAATCGGAAAACGTCCTTGCAGTTCGGGGATTAAATCCTGCACCTTGCTGATATGGAACGCGCCCGCTGCGATGAACAAAATAAAGTCGGTGCGAATGACGCCGTATTTCGTCTGTACCGCGCACCCTTCGACGATGGGCAGAATGTCGCGCTGTACGCCTTCTCTCGACACGTCGGGCCCCTGCGAATTGCCGCGCGCCGCAACCTTATCGATTTCATCGATAAAAATCACGCCGTCTTGTTCCGCTCGCCTTAACGCCTCGGTTGCGATGCTGTCGTTGTCGACAAGTTTCGCGCTCTCTTCCGCGGTGAAAATATCCCTTGCCTGTTTCACCGTAACGGTGCGGGTTTTCTTTTTCTTGGGCATAAAGTTGCCGAAAATCGAGCCGATATTGATTTCCTGTCCCTGACCGACGTCGATTTGCATATTTTTGGGCTCGTCCACAGCCTCGACGGAGATTTGCAGTTTGTCGAGATTGCCTTTTCTGAGTTCCTGCAAAACTTCTTCTTTCAGCGCGATATCGGGCTCGTCGCGTCCCGCCTGCTTTCTTAAAGGCAGAATAAGGTTGACGAGTTTGGTTTCGACGGTGTCCTGAACTTTGGGTTGAACCTCTTTGTACTTTTCTTCCCTGACAAGTCTTACCGCGGCTTCCACAAGGTCGCGCACGATGCTTTCAACGTCGCGCCCGACGTAGCCTACTTCCGTAAACTTCGTCGCTTCAACCTTGACGAAAGGCGCTTTCACGAGTTTTGCAAGACGTCTTGCGATTTCCGTCTTGCCCACGCCCGTGGGACCTTTCATAATAATGTTTTTCGGTGTGATTTCTTCCCTTAATTCCTCGGGAAGCATACTTCTTCTGTAACGATTGCGAAGAGCGATTGCAACCGCTTTTTTCGCCTCGTCCTGACCGATGATGAAACGGTCGAGTTCATTCACGATTTGCTTCGGGGTAAATTCCATAATCACGCCTCCAAAACTTCGACCGTAAGACGGTCGTTGGTGTAAACGCAAAGATCGCTTGCGATTTTCATTGCGCGACGTACGATTTCTTCCGCGCCAAGCGTGGTGTTTTCGTACAAAGCGCGCGCCGCGGCGTAAGCGTAGTTGCCGCCGCTGCCTATCGCGCAGACGCCGTATTCGGGCTCGATAACTTCGCCGGTGCCGCTGACGATAAGCATCACGTCTTTGTCCGCGATAATCATCATCGCTTCCAGTTTCCTTGCCTTGTCGTTGCGCCAGAGTTCCGCAAGTTCGACGGCGGAACGCATGAGATTTCCGCTGTATTTTTGCAGCATTTCTTCAAATTTTTCGCTGAGCGCGAAGGCGTCGCTGACAGTCCCCGCGAAGCCCAGAACGACTTTATCGTTGTATATTCTTTTCACCTTTACGGCGTTTCCTTTGAAAACGACGCTCTCGCCCATGGTAACCTGTCCGTCGCCGGCGATTGCGGTCACGCCATCTCTTTTGACGGCGCATATTGTTGTGCCTTTGAATGTAGTCATAGTTTCTCCTTGTTAAGGGCTTTTTGTTACCGTAAAATATATCATATTTTATCGGTAAAATCAATAGGTTATCGCAAAATAGTTTCGATCCACGTTTTCATATCTTCTTCGGCGCGCGCGACGTAGGCTTTCCGACGTTCTTTTTTGTCGCGGCACTCGATCGCAGGCAGTATGCCGAAGTTGCTGTTCATGGGCTGGAAATTTTTTGCGTGCAACGTGATATATCTCGACAGCGCGCCCGACATCGTGGTTTTGGGCGGCTCGACGGCGTCTTTCCCCTCAAGTTCCCTTGAAAGATGAATCGCGGCAAGAAGTCCGCTCATTATGCTTTCGACGTAGCCCTCGACGCCGGTGATTTGTCCCGCAAAATATATGGGCGCGTCGCCTTTGAGCCTGAACGTCCTTGTCAGACAATCCGGCGAATACAGATAACTGTTCCTGTGCATTACGCCGTATCTTAAAAACTCCGCGCGGTGCAAAGCGGGTATCATCGAGAATATTCTTTTTTGTTCGGGAAATTTCAGATTTGTCTGGAATCCGACAAGGTTGTACGCCGCGCCGTCTTCCGTTTCCTTGCGAAGTTGCAGGACGGCGTAAGGACGTTTGCCCGTTTTCGGGTCGGTAAGTCCGACGGGTTTCAGCATGCCGAAACGCATCGTGTCATATCCCCTTTTCGCCATAACTTCGACGGGCATGCACCCTTCAAAAACCTCGCTTCCTTCAAAGTCTTTAAGCGGCACCGTTTCGCCCGAAATCAACGCGTTGTAAAAGGCGTCGTACTCCTCCTTGTTCATCGGGCAGTTTATATATCCGTCGCCCTTACCGTACCGACCGCTTTCGAATGCGAAGTCGTAATCGATCGACTGCGCGTCGACAATGGGCGCGACCGCGTCGAAAAAGAAAAGTCTGTCGCCCGTCTTTTTTGAGATATCTTCAAACAGTTTGTCGGAAGTAAGCGGACCCGACGCCACGATAACGGGAACGCCGTCCGGGATACTTTCGACTTCTTCTCTTATCACCGTAAGCCCGTCGAATTCCAAAAGCCGTCTTTCCACTTCTTTGGAAAACGCCGCGCGGTCGACGGCAAGCGCGCCGCCCGCCTCGACGCGGGTTTTGTAGGCGCAGTCGATAAGCAGACTGTCCATTGACATAAGTTCGGATTTAAGCAGTCCCGACGACGTGTCGGGAACGTCCGATTTCAGACTGTTACTGCACACGAGTTCCGCAAAATCGGCGGTTCTGTGAGCGGGAGAATACCTTAAAGGTCGCATTTCGTACAAATCGACCTTATAATTTCTCTTTAATAATTGATACGAGGCTTCGCATCCGGCAAGCCCCGCACCTATGATAATTACTTTTTTATTGTTCGCCACCGTCTTTGAAAACCTCGGTATGATTGCAGTCTTTATTCGTGCAGGTGTACTTCTTGCCCGACTTGGTTTTTGTCATTTTCATCACGCTTTCAATGCCCTTTTCTTTGCACTCGGGACAGAAATACGGAGCGGGCAAATCCCAACTTACGAAGTCGCATTCGGGGTAGCCGGAGCAGCCGTAGAAAGTCTTTCCCTTCTTGCTCTTTTTCTTTACGACGGGTTTCCCGCACTTCGGGCACACCGCTTCCTGCTCAATCGAAGGCGCGGCGCCGGGCTCCGAGTAAGGCTTGGTATTCTTGCAGGCGGGGTAGTTCGGACACGCCAGAAATTTTCCGTTTTTGCCGTCTCTTACAACCATTCTCGCGCCGCATTTTTCGCAAATTACGTCGCTTTCTTCCGACGCGATATGCACCTTTCCGCCGCTTGAATTAGCGCGTTTTACAAGCGTCATGAGTTCGGGATAAAACTTTTCGATAATGGCTTGCCACTCGACGCCGCCTTCTTCGACCTTATCGAGTTCGCTTTCCATATTCGCCGTGAATTTCAAATCCATAATCGGCGGGAAATTTTTGACCATAAAGTCGCAGACCGCTTCCCCGAGGGGCGTGGGGACGATTGCCTTTCCGTCCTTTTCGGTGTACGTGCGTTTTGCGATGACGGAGATTATCGAGGCGTACGTCGACGGACGTCCGATGCCGTTTTCTTCCATCGTTTTGACAAGCGTCGCGTCGGTGTAACGCTGGGGCGGCTTGGTGAATTTTTGCTCGTGCTTGGTGTCTTGCAGATACATCACGTCGCCTTCTTGCATGTCGGGCAGCGTCTTTTCGGTCGCGTCGTCGTCATCGTCGTTTTTGTCTTCCAGCGGCACGTTGTTGTAAATCTTCGTGAAGCCGTCGAAAACAAGCGCGCGTCCCGTCACCTTGTAACCGAGTTTCGCGCCGTTAAGCACGGGATTGTCGTCGGCGGTGATATGGACATTGAGCGTGTTGTACACCGCGTCAACCATCTGGCTTGCCAGAAATCTTTCGTATATGAGTTTGTACAATCTGTATTGATTGCGGTTGATTTTGTTTTGCAGACTTTCGGGCGTGCGATCGAGCGATATGGGACGGATTGCCTCGTGTGCGTCCTGCGCGTCCGATTTCGTCTTATAAAAATTCGGTTTTTCGGGCGCGTATTTTTCGCCGTAATGGGTTTTGATGTAATTTATTGCGTTTGCCTGCATTTCGGGCGAAATACGCACGCTGTCGGTACGAATGTACGTTACGAGAGCGGTTGCGCCTTCCCCTGCGATTTCGACGCCTTCGTAAAGTTGCTGCGCGATTTGCATCGTCTGCGGCGCGGTGAGCGACAATTTTGCGGAAGCGTCCTGTTGCAGCGTGGACGTCGTAAACGGGGGTGCCGGGCGGTTTTTCGCGACGGCTCGTTTTGCGCTGTCAACGGTGAATTTTGCGCCTTTCGTGGCGTTGATTATCTTTTCGGCGTCGTGCTGGTTATGAATTTTCCACTTTTTGCCGTTTATATCGACGAAAGTGCATTTGAACACGTCCTTTTTGGACTTCGGATTTTGCTCCTTCGACAAAAAGGCGTTTATCGTCCAGTATTCTTCGGGGACGAAGTTTCTTATTTCTCTTTCGCGGTTGACAACCATTTCGAGCGCGGCAGACTGCACGCGTCCGGCGGAACTGCCCTTTTTGATGCGCTTCCCGAGAATCGGCGAGATTTTGTAACCGACAAGCCTGTCAAGAACGCGCCTTGCCTGCTGGCTGTTGACAAGGTTCATATCGAGTTCTCTGGGGTTTTCGATTGCGTTATTGACCGCTTTTTTGCTGATTTCGTTGAAAACGATGCGGTTTTTGCCGTCGGGGATTTCCAGACAGTTTTTAAGGTGCCAACTTATTGCTTCTCCTTCGCGGTCCGGGTCGGTTGCGAGATACACGACGTCGTTTTGTTTGAGCGCGGATTTAAGTCTTCTGATGGTTTCTTTCTTTTCGGGGTTGATTTCGTATTCGGGCTCGAATCCGTGTTCGACGTCGATGCCCAACGTTTTTTGCGGAAGGTCGCAGACGTGACCGCCCGATGCGAGTACCGTGTACCCTTGTCCCAAATATTTTTGGATTGTTTTCGCCTTTGACGGCGATTCGACTATAACAAGTGATTTCGTCATTATGTCTCCGTTATTTCAAGGTAAAATAATTACCGGAAGTTCTGTCGATAAGGTCGTTCATTTCCATGTTGAAAACGACGTTTTGAAGGTCGTTGGCGTTAAGCCCCGTTTTCTCCATAAGTTCTTCGAAATGAGTTTCGCCCTGTTCCAGAATTTCAAGGATCTGCATTTCGTAAAACCCGAGTTGCACGCTTTCTTTCTGCTTTTTGTCGGCCTTGACGCCCATTGCTTCAAGGACGTCTTCGGGCGAGAGAACGAGCGCGCCCTGCATTTGTTTCAGCAGGAGATTGCTGCCTTCGGCGGTGGGTTGATTTATGTTTGCGGGAACGACGAACACGTCTTTTCCCTGTTCCAGCGCGTGGTTTACCGTGATCATCGTGCCGCTTTTAATACGCATTTCCGGCACGAACACTGCGTCCGCAAGCCCGCTTATTATGCGGTTTCTTTCGGGGAAGTTATACTGCGCGGCGTACGTCCCAAGACGATATTCGCTGACAAACAAGCCGTCTTCGTCAAGTATCCTTTCCATAAGAGCGCGGTTTTCGGCGGGATAACATACGTCAAGCCCCGATGCAACGACGGCAATCGTGCCGCCCTTTACGTCCAACGCCGCTTTATGCGCCGCGGTATCGACGCCCCTTGCGAATCCGCTTATCACGTTAAGCCCCGCCCGCGCGAATTCCGTCGCAAAATCACGGGTTACGTTCAGCCCGTACCTGCTTGCGCCGCGCGTTCCGACAACGGCTACGCCGCGATTTCCGAAAAGATTTTCGTTGCCCTTAAAATACAAAAGCAGCGGATATTCGTCGATGTTTCTTAACGCGTCGGGGTAACTTTCGTCAAACACGGACGTAACTTTTACGTCGTGTTTTTGAAGGTCGTCCCATTCCTTTTCAAGGGTTTCTTCGGTTTTGAGGTTTTCAAGTTTCCCAAAAACTTCCGTCCCCAGTATTTTCAAAAGCGCGGGCTTATATCTGTCGAAGTCGGTCAGAAGGTCTTTCGGCTCGGCAATGCTCAGCAGTTTATGCTTCCTTTTCAGCCCAAGACCTTCGACGGCGTTCAGTATAAGCAACGCGTCGACGTTACTGTATTCAATCATGGTATTTCCTGTCGTAACTTCTGTATTGTATCGCCTCGGCGATGTGTTTTTCGGAAATGTCTTTCTGCCCGTCAAGGTCGGCGATTGTCCTTGCGACTTTTATGATTCTTGTCGTCGCCCTTGCCGATAAGTTGAGTTTCTCGAATGCGCGTTTCAGAAGTTTTTCGCACCCGTCCGACAACTGACAATATTTTTTAATCATCGCGTTTGTCATCTGGGCGTTGCAGGAAACGTTCGTCCCCTGAAACCTTGCGCGCTGTATTTCCCTTGCCTTGTCGGCGCGGGCTTTGACGTCCTTTGACGTTTCAAGCGAGGTTCTGTCGGTAAGCTCCCCGTATGAGATATTATCGACCTCGATTTGCAAATCGATTCTGTCAAGGAGCGGTCCGGAAATTTTCCCGAGGTAATTTCTTATTTCCCTTGCGGTGCATTTACATTCCGCGGTTTTGCTGCCGTAATTTCCGCACGGACACGGGTTCATACTTGCGACAAGCATAAAGTTTGCGGGATAATCGACGGTACGTTGCACGCGCGATACCGTGACTTTCTTATCTTCCAAAGGCTGACGAAGCGATTCCAGCGTATGGCGTTGATATTCGGGCATTTCGTCCAGAAACAGCACGCCGTTGTGTGCAAGACTGACTTCGCCGGGAGCCGCCTTTGCCCCGCCTCCGATAAGCGCGGGAATTGTCGTCGTATGGTGCGGAGTACGGAAAGGTCGTCTTGTGACGATGCCTTGTTCCGCTTCCAGAATCCCCGCAATGCTGTGGATTTTCGTGACTTCGATGGCTTCTTCGAAGGTCATATCCGGCATAATCGTGGGAATGCACCTTGCAAGCATCGTTTTGCCTGCGCCGGGCGGTCCCATAAGCAAGATATTGTGTCCGCCGCTTACGGCGATTTCGACGGCGCGTTTCGCAACGGCTTGTCCTTTTATATCCGACATATCGACGTCGTATCCGTCCGTTTTCAACGACGAGTCGTACGACGTGTGCAACACGGGAAGGTAATTTTCGACGCCATTCAGAAAGCCCACGACTTCCGACAGTTTTTCAAACGCGAAAACCTCCGTGCCTTCGATGAAAGCGGCTTCTTTCGCGTTGTCTTTCGGCACGATAAACCTTGTGTAGCCCTGCTGTACGGCGGATATGAGAAGAGGCATCACGCCGCATACTCCGCGAAGTTTCCCGTCCAGCGAAAGTTCGCCCAGAAAAACGAATTCCTTGTACTTTTTCGTCACGATTTGCTCGGACGCGGCAAGGATTCCGACGGCAAGAGCAAGGTCAAAAGTCGGCCCGTCTTTTTTCGTGTCGGCAGGCGCAAGGTTGACGGTTATCCTTTTTGCCGGATAAGTCATACCGCTGTTTTTGATTGCGGAACGAATGCGCTCCTTGGACTCTTTCACGGCGGTTCCCGCAAGCCCCACGATTTCCATACCCGTAAGACCTGCCGAGATATCTGTTTCGACGTCGACGGCGTATCCTTCGATACCCGTCAGGGCGTAACACATAACTTTTGATAGCATATCTGCCCCCTTTTCTTATAGATAAGAGTGTAGCAAATAAATTCCGATTTGCAAACTGTTTTAAGTAATTTTTTTGCGTTTTTTCGTCGACTTTATAAGGAAGTATAACCTATATATATTTATATAATATATATGCATAAATTAAAGTTAAAAAAATCCGAAAAAAAAGCCCCGCTGTCTGCGAGGCTTTCAAAGATTAAATCAGATTTCTTTCTTTTCTTTGATTTTAAGGGGTTGGATAAACACGCGCTTGTCGTTGGTCGTGATATCGTAAACAACCCAGCCGTAATAAAGCACCGTGATGCAGGCGATGATGTTTGCGATGATGTATCCCGCGTCGCCCTTATTGAAGTACGTGGTTTTGAACGTCGTGCCGAGGAATCCGGAGAAGTTCATAATCGTCGCAACGTTGACAAACGACATAAACGCCAGAATACCGAACACCCAGAACAGCCTTTCTTCGCCGCTGACCGCAACGTACATAAGCAAAAGAATAAGACCTATTGCAAGCGTCGCTTCGTTCATATTAAGGCTGAACACCGACATCGCCGTAAGGAAGAATCCCGCAATAAGCACAAGCTCCGCCCTGTTGAAGTTTTTGAAATAAAGCGACACCGTGTAAACGATAAGAATCACGCTGAATACGATATTGAGCCAGAACGCCGTGTTGTTGACCGACGATCCGTTAAGCCCGAACAAGGCGTAAAGGTTGAACGCGTTGGACACGCAAACCTGCTTGTTGAACATATTAAGGTAATAATTCTTAAAGATATATACGATATGTCCCGCTTTGAACATGGACGCAACCGCGCCCGCCGAAATAAGCAGGAACAGCCAGAAACTCACAAACCAGCCGACGCAAATCGTGATAATCGTCTTTTTGTCCTTCGTTTTTGCCATAATGTACACTTCGTACGCAACGATGAACGGCAATACGTAAATGCCGATCGGCGACCACAGGCAAGTCAGCAAACTTCCGATAAGAAGCATTACGAAATCCTTTTCGGTCAGCGCGTAGAACGTGACGAACAGCAAGAATACAAGCACGGGAACTTCGACGTCGTATCCGCCCGAAAGCGTGAACATAACGGGAAGCACCGCGTAAACGAGCGCAAGAAGCGCGGAAATCGCGTCGGAAGCGTACTTCTTCGCAAAGTAGTAAATCATCACGACGGTTGCGCCTTCTAAGATTATCGGGACGAGCTGCAACAAAACGTTGAGCGCACTCAGACTGTAATTGCCGAGGGTGATTTTGCCGACAATCCACATATAGTAAAGTTGCAACGGCGCGTATTGCGTATATTTAAGCCCTGCCGAGCCGATATCTTGTCCCGCAATGTCCCAAATGGTTGCGCGCAATGCCGCAGTACCCGCCTGGTCGAACAGAACGCCCGCCAGAATAAAGCGGATTAAAAGCGCGATAAAAGCAAGCGCGCCCGCGGTCATCCAGGACTTTTTAAGCAAGGGTTTGTCTTCCCTGTTCAGAAGGTAACGATACGCGACGTATGCGCCGGCTATAATCGCGGCGGTCGCGATTGCAAGCATAATAATGTAAACGTTGCCCGTTTTTGTGGAAAGAGCGTACGATTTTTCGTGCGGTTTCTTGATTTTTACGATTTCGCCCGAAACGTCTTTTGCCCTTACTCTTTGCACCGACACGTCGTCGAAGCATGCCTGACCGATTGTTTTTTCACCGTTTGCGCCAAGCGTCATCGCGACGGTGATTTCGTTCGTGTTGGTGGGTTTGACGTATGCGGTATAGGTCGTCCAGTTTTCCGAAACCTCGATGCCCGACGCGATAATTCTCGCGCCGTTTTCGGTGATTTCGATACCGCCGCCCTGGTACGTGTCGTCCGAGCCGATTTTAAGGCTGTCGTTTCTTATGCGCGCGGTTACCTTATAAATGCCGTTTTTCTTGACGGCGACGCGCTGATAAAGTCTGACGTAGTTGCCGACGGTGCTGCCGTTGTTCAGAACGAGATAAGCGTTGTCGGCGTCGTCGATCTTTTTAATGGTCGTGCCGTCTTTGCCGTTGTCGATGGCTTTCGCGATATACCAACCGCTTGAACCGTTGTCGAACGAGCCGTTTTCGATAAGTTCCTTTCCGTAAGCGTCGTCGTTGCACGCGGTGAATACGAAAAAGCACCCGACAATCATAATTACGGCAAGAATCGTGCAGATTGTTTTTTTCATAAAATCCTCAAAAATAGCAAAATTGCAGTCTGCCGCGGCAAACTGCAATCTTATTTTTATTATTATTTCCTGATTTCTTCGACTTTCGCAGCCTTGCCTTTGAGGTCACGGATATAGTACAGTTTTGCGCGACGTACTTTGCCGTAACGGACTATCTCGATGTGGTCGATCTTCGGGGAATGAAGGGGGAACGTACGTTCAACGCCGACACCGTAGGAAATACGACGTACGGTAAACGTTTCGCGGATGCCGCCGTTCTTTCTGGCGATAACCAATCCTTCGTATGCCTGAAGACGTTCACGGTTGCCTTCAACGACCTTAACGAACACTCTGACAGTGTCGCCCGGCTGGAAATCGGGAATATCTTTTCTGATACCTTCGCTTTCAATTAAATCGATAATGTTGCTCATTTTGACTTTACCTCCAAAAAAAATTAACTAAGCGTTCGTGTTCCCGATTGTCCGTAACAGAGGACCGCCCGAAGTCATACTCAAAGAGTTTAGCATATAAAACGAAAACCGACAAGCGATTTTAAGGTATTTTCGCACAAAATTTGCCCTATTTTTATATTAAATAACAATAAAGCGCGCGATTTTCCCGAAATTATGCGGATTTCAGGTAAGGCGCAGCACGAATTATTCGTCCTTTGCCGCTTCTTCGTACTCTTTGACGTACAGGTTGTAAATTCTTTCAAGTTCCTTTTCGTCGTCGACGGGATTTACGAATTCTTCTCCGTTTTTTGTCTCGCCGTATTCGCAGATAAGCACTTCGTCCTCGGCGATGTCGTCGCTGGGATCGACGGGATTAAGGAAAAGATAATTTTTCCCGCCGTCTTCGATATACCATACGACGCGGAAGTCTTCGTCCTTATCGGTGTTTTCGTTATGAAGAGTGACGATTTCTTCTTCGTCTTCGAAGTCTTCTTCAAGGTTATAATTTTCTTCCAGAATTTCTTTTTCTTTGTCTGCCATAATATGCTCCTTAAACGTTGTGTATTTGCTCGATAACGGCTGCGGGATCTTCGGCTTTGAAAACCGCGCTGCCCGCAACGATGATATCGGTGCCTGCTTCTTTCAATTCCTTAAAGTTTTTCGGGCTTGCGCCGCCGTCCATCTCGATTTCGATGTTCCTGTCTCCGATGAGTTTTTTGCACTCGCGGATTTTGTCAAGGGTTTCGGGAATGAACGATTGTCCGCCGAATCCCGCGTACACGCCCATAATGATAACGACGTCGATAATATCAAGATACGGCTCGATCATCGACAACGGTTTGTCGGGGTTTAAGACAAGTCCGCACTTCTTGCCCGCGTCTTTTATCGTCTTCAACGCGCCCGCTACGTCGTCCGACGCGTCGGGGTGGAAAGTGATGACGTCCGCGCCCGCCGCAATAAACTGCGGAATGTACTTTTCGGGCTTTATTATCATCAAATGCACGTCTAAAATGCCGTTTGTGTATTTTCGGAGTGCTTTTATCATGTCCATACCAAACGTGATGTTGGGCACGAAAACACCGTCCATTACGTCGCAGTGAATGACGTCGGCATGCCACTTGTCAAGGTTTTGGACGGCTTCCGCCATCTTTGCGAAATCCGCCGATAAAATGCTTGGCGCAACTTTAACTTTACTCATATCTTTTCCTCCATTTCTCATTCAGTTCGTTGTATAAAACGCAATACCTTTCGTATCTGTTTTTTGATATTTTTCCGCTTTCGACGGCGTCTTTGACGGCGCAATCGGGCTCTTTTATGTGCGTGCAGCCGGTGCGGAATCTGCACTTTCCGGCATACGGCGCAAACTCGTCGTAATAATATACAAGTTCCTGCGGGCGGAAATTTTCGGGAAGTTCCAGCATCGAAAATCCGCACGTGTCGATGATTCTCGCGCCGCTGACGACAAGTATTTCCGACTGCCTCGTGGTGTGTTTTCCCCTTTCGGTTTTTTTGGAAAGACCACCCGTTTCCTGCGATTCCGTCCCCGTCAGCATGTTGAGCAAACTCGATTTTCCGACAGCGGATTGTCCCGCAAGACACGCCGTTTTCCCTTTCGTTTTTTCAAAAATTTTATCCTTGTTAAGTTTTGTTTTCGCGCTTGTCTCGATTACGTCCAACACGTCCCGATAATCGCTTTCGGTACATTTCACGAAACTCTCGTCGGCAATATCCGTTTTGTTGATTAAAAGCACCGGCTCGATACCGCTCATTCTTGCGTTGACGATGATTTTGTCAACCAGCATAAAGTCGGGCGCGGGCACGGGCGCGATTACGATAAAACACACGTCCACGTTCGCGACGTACGGGCGTATCAGCGCATTTTTCCGTTCGTATACCTTTGCGATTACGAAATCTTTGCCCTGTTTTTCGACGCCGACCTTGTCGCCGACGCGGATTTCACCGTCGATTTTGAGTTTTCCGCGCGCATAGGACGTGACGATTCCGTCCGCCGTATCGACCTTATATCGGGAAGCAACGCCCTTTATCACAAGCCCGTCAATCATTCACGTATCTCCTGCGAAGTTGTCCGCACGCGCCGTCGATGTCGCTGCCCATGGTGCGGCGTACCGTTGCCGAAATGCCGTTTTCTTCCAGAATCTTTTTCATTTCTTCGGCGTCGTCCGCCCCGCGCAAGCCCTTTTCCTTGACGTAATTAAGCCTGATAAGGTTGACGTGACAGGGTTTTCCTTTCAGCACTTTTGCAAGCGTTAACATATTTTCCTTGCCGTCGTTGACGCCTTTTATCAATGCGTATTCGAAAATGTATCGCCTGCCCGTTTTGTCAAAGTAATATTTCGCGGCGTCAAGAATATCCGCGATTTTATATTTGTTTGCCGTGGGCATTATGGTTTTTCGTATTTCGTCGGTCGGGGCGTGCAGCGATATCGTAAGGGTTACGCTGAATCCGTCGTCGGCAAGTTTTCTTATTTTATCGGTGATGCCGCACGTCGACAACGACACGTTTCTTTCGGACACGTTGATGCCGTCCTTGTCATTTAAAAGTCGCAAAAATTTCGTAACTTCGTCATAGTTGTCAAGCGGTTCCCCGCTGCCCATAAGCACGACGTTTGTAACGGCGCGCTTGTCGGCGGTTGCGCCTTCGTCGCGGTTGACTTCCAGAATCTCGCCAAGGATTTCCCCCGCCGTCAGGTTTCTGATAAGCCCGTCGATGCCCGACGCGCAGAAAGCGCAGTTCATACGGCAACCGACCTGCGTCGATACGCACAAAGTATTGCCGTATTTATATCTCATCAGCACGCCTTCGACGATATTGCCGTCGTCAAGCGCGAAAAGATATTTCACCGTGCCGTCGCGCGACACGAGTTTTTTGAAAATGCTCACGCCCGTTACAACGTAGTCTTCCGAAAGCTTTGCGGTAAGGTTTTTTGGCAAATTCGACATTTTATCGAACGGCGTTGCCTGATGAACCCACTTAAACAGTTGTTTGGCGCGATAAGACGGCTCTCCGAAAGTTTTCAGAATTTCGGAAAGTTCCGCTTCGTTGAAGTTTGACAAAGCCGTTTTCATTTGCGCCTTAATCTCCTTATAAAGAACCCGTCGTGTGTGTCGTAAGGCAGGTATTGACCGTCAAATTCCGACGGATATTTTTCAAAATCGTTGTTGTTTTTCAAAAATTCTTCGACGTTGTCGTCGTTTTCTTCCTTGAAAATTGTGCAGGTCGAATACACCAGAAGCCCGCCGCTTTTCACGTAATTTTTTGCGTTGTCGAGTATCGAATACTGCACTTTTTTCAACGCGGCAATATCGTTCTCGTTTCTGTTCAGAAGTACGTCGGGCTGTTTTTTGACGACGCCCATCGCGCTGCACGGCACGTCGCAAAGCACTCTGTCGAAATACCCCGCCCATTCCTTATTGAACGCCGTCCCGTCAAAAAGCGTCGGCGTCACGTTTTTCACGTGCATGCGCCTTGCGTACGCCCCGATAAGTTCCACCCTGTGCGGATGAATATCGCAGGCAACGACGTTTGCAGTCGGGTTTTTTTCGGCGACGAATATTGCCTTGCCGCCGGGCGCGGAACATACGTCCAGCACGTTTTGCCCGTCTTTTACGTCAAGCGCGAGCGCGGCATACGTCGACGTCAGCGACTGATAAGTAATCCGCCCTTCGATAAACAATTTTTTCAGAAGCGGATTCATCGAAACGTAATAACCCGTCTTTGTTTTTTCAAATTTATAGCCGGCGTTTTCAAGGTCACGTTCAAACTTTTCGTCCGAATAAATAATCCCGTTCGTTCTCACGTGGGTGCCGCCGCGTTTTTTTGCCGCAACGATTTCTTTGCCTTTTTCACGCCCGTATTCCGAAAAGATCTTGTTTATCGCCCATTCGGGATAACCGTACCTTATCGAAAGCGCGAATGTACCGTCGCCGTCGGGCAGACTTATTTTTTCGGTTGCCGCGCGTTTCAGCACGGCGTTGACAAAGCCTTTGTACGCGCCCTTGTTTATGGTTTTCGCAAGCTCGACGCTGTTGTTGACAACGGCGTAATCGGGCAAAGAATCCATATAATCCAAACAATATATCCCCTGTTTCAAAACAATGCAAATTGCGCTTTTCGGGCGTTTATCCACAAGTTTTGACAGCTTAAAGTCAAGTTCGTTGTTTTTTTCAAGCACGCCCATCACGATGCGATAAATAATATCGGCATTTTCGTCGCCTTCGATTTCTTTATATACGGCGTCGGACACGTACGCTCCTTCTTTGAAAATTTTTGAAAGCGCGTTGTAGCTTGAAAAAAGGTAATTTGCCATAATTACAGTTCTTCCCCGACGGCGATACGATGACCGAGAAGGTAATCTTTCGCGCTCATTTTCCTGCCGTTTTCGGGTTGCAGAATTTGAATGTTCAAGGCGTCTTTACCGCACGCGACGATAAGCCCGTCCTTGTCGGCTTTCAGCACCTGTTTGGGACTTCCCTGCATATTTTCGACCGTTGCTTTAATGATTTTCATCTTCTTTCCGCCGCACGTCGTATATGCCGACGGCCACGGAGTCAAGCCCTGAATCCTGTGTTTGATATCGGTTGCCGACATCGAAAAATCTATTTCGCCGTCTTCCTTTTTAAGCATGGGGAAATAAGTCATTTCGTCTTCGTTTTGCGGCGTGAAAGTCGCTTTTCCGCTTTCAATCAAATCAAGCGCCTCGATAAGCGCGGGCGCGCCGAGCGCAGACAATTTCTCAAAAAGTTCCCCCGCCGTTTCGTCAACGCCTACGGCAATGCGTTTTTGCAGAATAATATCGCCGCTGTCCATTTTATAAGCGGTCTGCATAATTGTCACGCCCGTTTCCTTTTCGCCGTTGATGACCGCCCACTGTATTGGCGAACTTCCGCGGTATTTCGGCAACAGCGAGGCATGCACGTTAATGACGCCGTGCGGAGCAATCGCAAGAAAGTCGCGCGACAGCATTTGTCCGAACGCGGCGGTAACGATGACGTCGGGATTAAGCGCGCGGATATCGTCGATGCCTTCACGGCTCACCTTTTCGTACTGCAAAACTTTCAGCCCGTGTTTTTCGGCGCACACCTTGACGGGACACGCCGATACGACGCCGCGGTTTCTCGGGCGGTCGGGCTGCGTGACAACCGCGATTACCTCGTGGCGGCTGTTTATAAGCTGTTCAAGACACGGTACGGAAAAATCCGGCGTGCCCATAAAAATCACTCTCATATTATCTGTCGGCAGGTTCGTCTGTTTTTTTATCCTTGAAAAGGATACCGTCAAGATGGTCGATTTCGTGACAGAACGCGACCGCCGGGAAGCCCTGCACGTCGTACGTTTGTTCGTTGCCGAAGCGGTCGAACGCCGTCACCTTGACGCGGTAAGGTCTTTTCACGTTGCAGTTGTAGCCGGGTATCGAAAGACAGCCTTCCTGCCCTATCTGGCTGCCCTCGCTTTCGACGATGACAGGGTTGATAAGTTCGTACTTATTGCCGTCCTCGACGTCGACGACCGCGATACGTCTTAAAACGCTGACCTGCGGCGCGGCAAGCCCAACGCCGTCCGCTTTATACATGGTATCCCACATATCGTCGATAAGCACGCCGAGTCTTTCGTTGAATTCCGTCACGGGGCGGCACTTTTTTCGCAGCGCGGGATCGCCTTCTTTCGTAATTTGTCTTATTGCCATAATATGCCTCTTTTTTATAATCTCTTAAACAAGCGACTGCGGATTGATTTCCACAAAAACCCACAACCCGTCTTTGCCGCGATAGGCGTCGGCGATTTCGAAAATACGCTGTTTGACGGTTTCGAAATTCTGCGGTTTTATACGCATCAGAAGTTGGTATCTGTACTTGTTCTGAATGCGGGTTACGGGTGCTTTCGAGCCTTTGTAATATATAAAGTCGGGCTTGAATTCTTCAAGCAGGACTTTCATTTTCTCGTTTATGTTTTTTGCGGCGTCCATCGCCTTTCGGTCGGACGTCGACGTAATAAGGATACGAACTATGTTCGTAAACGGCGGGAATTTGGTGACTTCCCTTGTGTTTTTTTCTTTCAGATAAAAGTTTTTGTAGTCGTACGAGGCGGCGTATCTGAAAACGTAATGGCGCGGCGTATAGGTCTGGATAATGACCTTTCCGCTTTTACCCGCGCGCCCCGCGCGCCCCGCAACCTGCGTGATAAGCTGGAACGTGCGCTCGTTACTTCTGTAATCGGAAAGATACAAACTGAAATCGGCGTCCAGAATCCCGACAAGAGTTACGTTCTGGAAATCGTGTCCTTTTGCAATCATCTGCGTGCCGACAAGCACGTCCGCTTCGCCCTTTGAAAACGCCGAAAGTATGCGCTGATGCGCCCCTTTCTCGCTTGTAGTGTCGTTGTCCATACGTAAAACGCGCGCTTCGGGCAAAACTTTTCCGACTTCTTCCACGACGCGTTCCGTCCCGATCCTGCCCTGACGGATGTTCGTCCCGTGGCATATCGGACAGCGGTCGATCATTTCGTATCGTTTCCCGCAGTAGTGGCATTTCAGTTGATTGTCTTCCTTGTGATAAGTCAACGAAACGTCGCAGTCCTTGCACTTTAATATAAAGCCACAGTCTTTGCACATTACGAAACTTGCAAAACCGCGCCTGTTCAGAAAGATTATCGCCTGCTCTTTTGCCGCAATCGTTTTTCTGAGCGCGTCTTTCAGCGACGTCGAAAACACGTCGCGATTGCCCGCGCGAAGTTCACGGCTCATATCGACGACTTCCATTTCGGGAAGCAGCAGATTGTTTATGCGGTGCGGAAGTTCCAGAAGTTTATATTCGCCCTTTTCCGCCTTGTAATACGACTCCACCGACGGCGTCGCGCTGCCGAGAACAAGCGGACACGAGTTGTATCCCGCGCGGAACTGAGCAATTTCTACGGTGTCGTAACGGGGATTTCCTTCCGAAACGTAACTTCCGTCGTGCTCCTCGTCGATGATGATGACTCCGAGGTTTTCAATGGGTGCGAATATCGCCGACCTTGCGCCGACGGCAACCGTCGCTTCGCCGCTTCTGAGCCTTCGCCATTCGTCAAACCTTTCGCCCTGCGACAAACCGCTGTGCAATATCGCAACTTTGTCGCCGAATCTTTCCTTAAACTGCAAAAAGACCTGCGGCGTCAGCGAGATTTCGGGCACGAGCATTATCGCGGTTTTGTTTTTCGATAAAGCGTCCTCGATGCAGTGCATATACACTTCGGTCTTTCCGCTCCCGGTGACGCCGTGCAACAAAAACGTGCCGGTGCCTTTCGTGATTTCGTCAACGGCTTTTTGCTGGTCGGGGTTTAACGTCGGGCGGGATTTTTTGCTTGTTGCAAAGACTTCGGGCGTCCTTAATTTTTCAACCGAATAAACTTCGATATATCCGCAGTTTATGAGCGAATTTACCGCCGAGTTTCCGAATGTTTTCGTAAGATACGCTTTTTTGACGTCGGAATTATCTTTCAGATATTCCACGCAGGCGCGTTGCTGTTTCGCGCGCGACGATATCGTGTCCAGAAAAGTATCCGCGTCGCCCGAAAGTTTTGCGTACTCGACGTGAACGGGTTTTATCACTCCGCCGCGAAGTCCTGCCGGCAAAAACAGCCTTAACAGGTCGATATATCTTAAATTCAGGCTTTTTGAAAAGTTGCGCATAAGCGCAATCATTTCGGGCGTGACCGCAACGAAGTCGTCAAGCGGCTTTATTATTTCTTTGATTTTGTCGGGATAATCGGTTTTGTCCTTCACGCCGATGACGAATCCTTCCAGAGTGTTCTTCCCGAAAGGCACAAGGACGCGCTCGCCGACTTTCACGTCGTCGGGCATGATATAATCGAAAATCTTATCCGTTTCGGACAAGGCTATGTCAACGATTACCTCCGCTATCATTTATCAAAGCTCGTGCATGTGGTCCAGAATGATTTCGGCAAGGCGGGATTTGGGCATGATGTCGTAGTCGTAAACCTTGCCCGCTTTGGTGATAATCGTGGCGATGTTGGTATCGACGTTAAAGCCCGCGCCCTCTTTCGTGACGTCGTTGGCAACGACCATATCGGCGTTTTTCGCGGCAAGTTTTTTCCTTGCGTTTTCGATAAGGTCATCGGTTTCCGCGCTGAAAATAATCAGTTTCCTGTCGCCTTTGACCGCGCCGACCGCTTTTGCGATGTCGGGCGTTTTTTCAAGTTCCAGCGACAATTCTTTTGCCTTGATTTTGTGGATTGAAAAGTTTTTCACGCGGTAGTCGGCAGGAGCGGCGGCTTTTACGATGAATTCGTTTTCTTCGTAATTGTTCATTACCGCTTCCAGCATATCGCCGGTGGACTTTACCCTTATCACCTTTTCGAAAATATCGGGGATATCGACGCTCATTCTGCCGGCAATCAGCGTGACGAGTGCGCCGCGTTGTACCGCGGCTTCCGCGATTGCCATACCCATTTTGCCGCTGCTGTGATTGGTGATATAGCGCACGCCGTCGATTTTTTCTTCGGTGCTGCCGGCGGTGATAAGCATTCTTACGCCTTCAAAATCCTGATTCGGCGTGAGAATATCTTCGATGGCTTTCACGATTGTTTCGGGTTCAGCCATTTTACCTTTGCCGACGTCGCCGCACGCAAGTCGTCCGGAGATAGGCTCGATAATCTTATAGCCCTGCTTTTTAAGCCGCGCGATATTTTCCGTCGTATTTTCGTTTTCGTACATATTCGTATTCATCGCGGGACAGATGATTTTGGGCGCTTTGCACGCCATAATCGTCGTCGTGAGCATATCGTCCGCAATGCCGTTTGCGATTTTTCCGATGGTGTTTGCGGTTGCGGGCGCAACGACGAAAACGTCGGCGCGTTTCGCAAGAGCGACGTGTTCCACCTCGAAATCGAAATCACGGTCGAACAAATCGGTGATAACGCGATTGCCCGACAGCGTTTCAAACGACAGCGGCTGTACGAATTCGGTCGAGTGCGGCGTCATGATAACGATGACGGTCGCGCCTTTCTTTTTGAGCGAACTGACTATTTCGCACGCCTTATACGCCGCGATACAGCCCGTCACTCCCAACACTACGGTCTTACCCTTTAACATTTTGTTCCCTTACGATTTTTTGTTTGCCTTCGTAAATCTCACGGCAGGCAATGGAAATTGGTTTCTCGCCGGTTGCCTCGACGATGCCGGGCTCCTGTGCGACGATAGTGCGCGCGCGTTTTGCGACGGCGCAGGTCAATGCATATCTGCATTCTGCCTTTTTGATAAGTTTATCGATGGGGGGATATACCATCATAACTTGTTACCTCCTTTTATTCTGGATAAAATTTCAATGCTGTTTTTTGTTCTTAAATTCTCGGCGCGGATAATCGCCAGAATATCGTCCGCCGCCCTTTCGACAAAGTCGTTGACGACGACGTAATCGTACAACGTTGCGTTTTCCATTTCGGACAGCGCGGCGTCGTGTCTTATCTTAAACGTTTCGGCGTTCTCGCTGCCGCGTCCCGAAAGACGACTGCTGAGAACTTCAAGGTCGGGTGCGACAAGGAACATCAATACCGCGTCGGGATAATGCGCCCTGACGTTTCTTGCGCCGACGGGATCGATTTCAAGAATGATATTCTTGCCGTTTTCAATCGCCTTTTCGACCTCCGATTTCAGCGTGCCGTAATAGTTGCCGTAAGTTTCGGTGTATTCGATGAAAGCGTCGGCTTTTATAAGCGTCTCAAACTCTTCGCGAGATTTGAAGTAATAATTGATACCGTCGACCTCACCAGCGCGCGGACTCCTGGACGTTGCCGACACGGAATACACGATTCTGTCGCTTTTTCTCAATACTTCTTGCAACACCGTGCCTTTGCCCGAGCCCGACGGACCCGACAACACGAAAAACGTGCCTCTTTTCATTCGTTTTCCTCCTTGCCTTTTGCCCTGTCGGTTATCGTTTCCGGCGTGAGTGCCGACAAAAACACAAAACCGTTGTCAAGTATTATGACCGTCCTGACTTTGCGCCCCGTCGATACGTCCAGAAGTTTTCGTTCTTCTTTTGCGGCGGCATAATGCTTTTTTGCCTGCGGATCGCCCGCCGCCAGCACCGCGATAACTCTGTCGAAGTTGACGTAGTTGTCGAAACCTATGCTTATCATGTTTGCGTTATTCGACATTTTGCACCTGCTCTCTGATTTTTTCGATTTCGTTTTTCAGGACAAGGACGCGTTCCGTAATGCGGATATCGTTGCATTTGCTGCCGATCGTGTTGGCTTCGCGGTTGAATTCCTGCACCAGAAAGTCCATATTCTTGCCCATCGGCAAGTCGGCGTCAAGCATCTTCCTTAAATGGCCGCAGTGCGAGTTGAGCCTTGTGATTTCTTCGTCGATCGACACCTTGTCCGAATAAAAAGCGACTTCGTTCAGAAGCCTTGCTTCGTCGATTTGCACGCCGTTCAACGCTTCCGCGATTCTTTCTTTCAGTTTCTCGCGGTACGCGACGACCGTTTCGGGGGCAATCGACCTGATCTCGCCCACGGTGCTTTCGATGACGGACACCTTTTTCAGAATATCGTTTCTGAGTTTTTCGCCCTCGAACGCGCGCATCTTTTTCATTTGTTCGGACGCGCCCGACGCTGCCGACACGATAAGCGATTTCAACGCGTCTTCGTCTTCTTCGACGGTCTTCGTTTCGATTACGTCGGCGGTACGCATAAGCGCGGTAACCGTAAAGTCGTCCTGCACGCCGTATTTGTCGCAAAGAACGTCTTTGATTTTAAGATATTCCTTTGCGACTTCTTCGTTCACCGAAAGTTCGACGCCGTCGTTTTTCGTGTTTTCGTACGTAACGTATACGTCGAAGTGTCCGCGCTTGAAATTGTCGATAAGAACGCGCCTTACCGCGTCTTCCGCAAACGACAAAACTTTGGGAAGTTTCACCGTGACGTCCAAAAACCTATGGTTGACGCTTTTCATCTCAACGGTGATTTTCCTTCCGTCGGACTCCGCCACGGACTTGCCGTAGCCGGTCATACTGTTCATTTTGCACTCCTTTTCCGCATTTTGCTGGGATTTTATTTTATCAGGAGCAATTCGTCGGGGGCGGATTTCAGTCTTTCGGACTTGCCCACGCCGATTGCCGTAACCTCTTTTTTACTGCGCATCGTGCCGATTACCGTCGCGTCCACGCCGTTATTTCTGAGCGACTTCACAACTTTTTCGGGATCGGGTGTAACGATTAAAATGCTGCCGCTGCCGATAAGGCGCATCGGCGACACGTCCAGGATTTTGCATATTTTTGCCGTAAGATGCGTCACGGGAATCTGGTCGGCGTAAATCATCGCGCCCAGCCCCGACGCTTCCGCAAGTTCGGTAACCGCGCCGAAAACGCCGCCTTCCGTAACATCGTGCATGCAACTGACGTTATGCTTCCAGACGATTTTCGCGTCCTCAACCACCGACACTTTTGCGATATATTCGCGCGCTTCGACAAGTTCTTCCGTCGTGAGTCCGTTTTTCAGAAGTTTGTCGGCGTGATCGTTTGCCATTATCGCCGTCGCTTCGATTGCGGCGGATTTCGTCATGACGATGCTGTCGCCCGCTTTTGCGCCCGAGGATTTGACAATCCTTCTTGTCGTGCCGAGCATCGTGCAGGAAACGACCATACGATTGACCGCTTCCGAAAACTCCGTATGTCCGCCGACAATATCGACGCCGAGAGACTCCGCCGTTTCGTGCGCTTCCTTCATAAATTTACCGACGTCTTCGGCAGATGCAGTCGTCGGCGCGATTATCGTCAGAAGACAACACAAAGGCGTGCCGCCCGACACCGCGACGTCGTTTGCCGACACCGTTATCGCAAGACGACCGGCATTGTTGCCCGTCGCCGTGATGGGATCTGTCGTAAGAAGTAAAATTTTGGGGGTTCTGAGTGCCGCGCAATCTTCCGCAAGCCCCGCCGATTGCAGGATTTCCGGATTTTTCGCCACGGTTTTGTCGAATACGTATTTTTGAAGTTCCTGCGAAGTAAGTTTGCCTATTCTCATAACAAAGCCCTCTCTTTTTACGAATTATTAATATTTTAGCACAAGCGCGCTTTATTTACAATAAAATAAGTTATCTTTTGTTATAAAATTTACGTGAATTGCAAAGGTTTTTTAAAAAACGCGACGATTTTCGCTTTGGAAAAAGAAAAACGCCTTTATTTCGGCGTTTTCATAAATATGTCGATATTTTTTCAGATTATTCTTCCAGCATTTTTTCAAATTCGCTCTCGTCGATGATTTTCACGCCGAGTTTTTTCGCTTTTTCCAACTTACTGCCGGCTTCTTCTCCCGCGATAACCAGATTGACCGCTTTCGACACCGACGACGACACTTCGCCGCCACGCTCGACGATAAGTCTTTCCGCCTCGCTTCGCTTATACTTTTGTAAACTTCCGGTAAGCACGGCGTTGATACCCTTGAAATTTCCGTCGTTCGTTTCGCGCGCAGATACGTTCACCCCAAGGCCTAAAAGTGCGTCGATTTCATTAAGATTTTTTTTGTCGTCGAAGTACGCGCGGACGCCTTCCGCCATAATATCGCCAAAGTCGTCGATGGCTTTCAAGTCGTCAATCCCGGCGTTTATCACGTTATTCAGCGTCTTAAACCTTTGTTCCAGCTGTTTCGCCGCTTTCTTCCCGATATTCTTCACTCCAAGCGCGTACAAGAAATCCGACAGCGCGACGTCCTTGCTTTTTTCAATCGCGTTTATGAGATTCTGCGCTTTCAGCTCCCCGAATCCGTCAAGCGTCATAAGGTCTTCTTTTTTGAGTTTATATAAATCCGAAAACTCCCGAACGTTTAGTTCGTTCAACAAAAGTTCCGCCGTTTTTTCGGAAAATCCGTCAATGTCCATCGCTCCTTTTTCTGCAAAATGCGTGAGCCTTTGCACGATTTGCGGGGCGCAGTTTTCGGTGTTCGTGCAGTATAAAAACACTCCCCTTTCTTCAACGGGCGCGCCGCAGTACGGACACACCGTCGGCTTTTCGATGTCGCGGCTTTCGCTCGTATGTTCGGCAATCCCCAGAATTTCGGGAATGACGTCGTTACTGCGACGAATAAACACGCGGCTTCCGATTTTCAAGCCTTTCTTTTCATAGTCGGCAAAGTTGTTGAGCGTCGCCCTTTTCACGGTAACGCCCGCAAGTTCGACGGGATCGAGTATCGCAAGCGGACACAGTTTTCCCGTGCGGGACACCTGCCATACGACGTCCCTTAAAACGGTTGTGGCTTCGTCCGCCTTGAATTTATATGCGATTGCCCACCTGGGGAATTTTTCGGTTTCTCCGAGAGCGTCGCGCTGATTTAAGTCGTTGACCTTGAAAACGATTCCGTCAATTAAAAAATCGAGCGTCGGGCGGATTCTCGACAACTCTTCGATCGCGTCGCCGACGTCGTTTTCGTTTTTGCAGATTTTGAAATAATCGCCGACTTCGAAACCTTGTTTTATCAAAAAGTCCTGCATGTCTTTCTGCGTTCTGAAATCGCCGCCGTAAACGTTGTAGCACATGACGTCCAACCGTCTTTCGGCAGTAACTTTCGGGTTAAGATTCCTTATTGCGCCGGCTGCGCCGTTTCGGGCGTTTTTCAAAGGCTCGTCGTGCGTTTTGTTGTACTTTTCAAGCACGGAAAGACGCATTATCCCTTCGCCCTGAATTTCGACGTGATTTTTATATTCGATAGTTAAAGGTACGTTTTTGATGGTTTTAACCTGCAAAGTTACGTCTTCGCCGACAAGCCCGTTGCCGCGCGTCGCCGCCGACACGAGCACTCCGTCCTCGTACGTCAGGTTTATCGTAAGCCCGTCGAATTTGTATTCCGCAGTGAGTTCGAACGGGGCGTTCAACGATTTTTCGGTGCGCGCGTACCAGCCCTGAAACTCCTCAAAACTCTGGCACTTGTCAAGGCTGTAAAGTTTGTGTGTGTGCTTGTATTCCTTAAATTCTTTCAATACGGCGTCGCCGACTCTGTGCGTGGGGCTGTCGGGCAAAACGAATCCCGTTTCCTTTTCAAGCGCGACGAGCCTGTCGTACAGCCTGTCGTATTCGCCGTCCGAGATGACGGGACTGTCGAATTTATAATACCTTTCCGCGTGATAGTTGAGTTCTTTCACGAGATTTTGCATTTCTTCGAGAACGCTCATAACAACCTCATATTCTTTGCGGCAAGCGCAACGACGAATTTCTTTATTCCCAGATTTTCAAATTCTATACCGGCGATGGTTTCGTTTCCGCTGCCCGACACCGACACGATTACGCCCGTTCCGAACTTGCTGTGTTCCACCTTGCGCCCGACCGTGTACTCCGAAACGTCCACGGCGTTTGCCGCGGGACTTGCGGGTTTTGCGGCAGCCGCGCCCGTGTATGCGGGTTTGAACGTTGATTTTTGCTCGGACTGCGGCGTTTGCGGCGTTTTTGCGGGAACGTTTCCGATAAGTTCCTGCACGAAACGACTGCGTAGATTGTTCTGTCGCTGGTTGAATCTGAACCTGCACCTTGACGACGACACGTACAACCGTTCCTTCGCGCGGGTTATCGCGACGTACATAAGACGGCGTTCTTCTTCGATATTATCGTCGCTTTCGATGACGGCGTGCGACGACGGGAAAATATTTTCTTCCAGCGCAACGATAAACACGACGGGGAATTCAAGCCCTTTTACGGCGTGTATCGTCGCAAGCGTAACGCTGTTGCTGTCGTCGATTTCGTCGGCGTCCGAGATAAGCGCGACCATTCTCAAAAAGTCCTCGATAGTTTTCCCGGGGTTGTCCTTTCTGAAAAGGTTGACGGCGGACACGAATTCTTTCAGGTTTTCCACCCTGTCGGGTTCCGCCTCGTCCGCCTTATACATATCGAAAAGCCCCGACGCTTTCAGAACATATTCCGAAAAAGCGACGGCGTCAGATTTCCCCGCGGCGTCGATAAGACCAAGCCACAGATTTCTGAATCCGGCAATTTTTTGTTTGGTGCCGGCGTTGAGCCCGTCGACGTTTTCGATATTTTTCACGACATCGAAAAGATGCGTGCCGTTTGCGCCCGCGCACTCGATAAGTTTTTGTACCGTCGTGTCGCCGATACCGCGACGGGGTACGTTGATTATCCTTGCCGCGCTTTCGTTGTCAAACGGGTTTATCGCAATGCGAAGATAACACAAAAGTTCCTTGATTTCTTTCCTTTCGTAAAACCTTATGCCGCCGTAAACGCGGTATGGCATATTGTAAAGCGTCAACGCTTCTTCAAATTGACGGGAGAGCGAGTTCGCGCGCATTAAAATGGCGATATCGCCGTAGTTGTATCCCACAAGCGTAACAAGGTCGTTTATGTTTCGCATGACGTAGTCGACTTCTTCGCGGTCGTTGTAGGCATTGAACACTTCAACGCGTTTACCGCCTTCTTTCGTCGTTTTAAGTACCTTATCGAAACGTTTCTTATTGTTTGCGATAACGCGGTTGGCGGCGTTCAGGATGTGCGCCGTACTGCGATAATTCTGTTCAAGTTTATACACTTTGGCGTCGGGAAAATCCTTTTTGAAATCAAGGATATTGCTGATTTCCGCACCGCGCCAGCCGTAAATACTCTGGTCTTCGTCGCCGACGACGAATATATTTCCGTGGCCTTTCGCAAGTTGTCGGACAAGTCGATATTGAATTTTGTTGGTGTCCTGAAACTCGTCGACGTGGATATATCTGAAACGGCGTTGATAGCGTTCCAGAACGTCGGGATTTTCATCGAAAAGCTTCACCGTGTTGATAAGCAAATCGTCAAAATCCATTGCGTTGTTGTTTTTAAGTTCCGCCTGATAAAGGTCGAAAAGGCGCAAGGTTTCTTTTTTTATCTTGCTTTCCCCTATGCACGCTTCGGCGTACTCCTTTGGATCGCGATTAAAACTTTTTATGCGTTTGATATGACCGTAATAGGTGTCGAAAAGTTTTGCGTTTTTCTCGTTATCGGCGTCCGACGGCGACTTCATAATGCGCTTTAATACGCGCGCGCATTCCGCCTCGGCATAGATGCTGAAATTCTTGCCATAGCCGATTCTTTCGCATTCTCTGAAAAGTATCTGAGCGCACATACTGTGGAAGGTGCTTATCCATACTTCGCAACTTTCGCCCAGCATATTCGCGACGCGCTGTTTCATTTCGCCCGCGGCTTTGTTCGTGAAAGTAATCGCAAGTATGTTGTAAGGATCGACGTTCATATTTTTGACAAGGTAAGCGACGCGCGTCGTAAGTACGCGCGTTTTTCCGCTGCCCGCCCCGGCAAGCACCAAAAGCGCGCCTTCCGTATCGACAACGGCACGCCTTTGTTCTTCGTTCAGATTTTCAAGAATGGATAAATCGGTCATAGGAAAGATTATATCATAATTCCCGTCTTAAAACAAACGTTTTAAGGTATGCCGACAGATAATAATACAAACGTTGCCAAAACGATAAATTGTCCGCTTTCGACACAAAAAACGCCGTCGCTTTCGCGGCGGACGTCTTCTTCCATTTCCCCAATAATTCTTATCCGTAAACTTTCTTATCGGCATTCATTTCACGATAAAGTTGTTTCACACATTTATAGGCTTCCGCAAGACGGAATATGTAACGCTGTCGCTCGACCGACGTCATCTTTTCAAACCTGTCCTGATCGATAAGGCACGTTATGGGATTTCTGTCGTTGCCGCTTTCGATAATCGAACACATTTTGCAAAGCGTATCGTTGTTTCCGACAAGTTTAAGAAGAACGTCGTACTTTCTCAAAGGAATAACGCCGACAAACGTCGGAAAATTGCCGTTTTTAAGCATTCTCGATTTTGCCTCGCGTGCGTACTGCCTGAATGTTGAATTTGCCATAAATATAACTTCCTCCAAAATCATTAATATGTTTATATTTTACTACTTTGTGCGAAAAAGTGAAAACGAAATAAATCAATTTATTGACAAATATTTTGACATACGGCGTGTTATTTAATAATTTTTGGCATATGTGCAAAAATGCGGATTTTAACGTTTTTTCACACTTTTTTTATATACAAAAGTAAATAAACGTCAAAAATTATCGAAAACGACGCGTAATTTTCGCGCAATTCTTCTTTTTTTAAGAAAATCCTTGCGTTTATACCGCTTCCGTTAAGTTTGTTTCGGGTTTTGTCGAATTTGAAAAATCCATAAAAAAACGCCGACTTTCGTCGGCGCGGTATCCTGAAATATCAGAAGTTTTCTTTTGATTTGTCGTATTGCGAAAGGCTCAGTTCCATAAGGTCGTTTTCGGCGGCAAGCATATCGACAATGCGTTTTACGATGCGCATAAGTTCGGAATCTTTTGTATAATCGGCTTTCGCCATAAAGTTGATGCGCCCCGCTTTCATCATTTCGCGCGCGTTTTCCTGCTCGTCAGCGTAAACGCCGATGCTGTGCCCGCCGTTGAGCCTTGTTACCTTCATACTCGGGACGTCGGTCAGCCCGTCGCCGATATAAATCATATTGCAAAACGGAATGCGACGGTTTCTTTCTTCCATCGAATCGTTCAGGTTTTTGTCGTCCGACACGTCGAAAATGCCCTTGTTTATGCGGTACAAAAACTGGATTTTACTTGTATAATTCAGCGCGACCGCAGGCCAGTACGGCACGCCGTATTCGTCGTAAACGAACTCGCTTGCGAAAATTTCACAGAAATTCTTTGCGATTTCCGTGCCCTCGATGATTTTTTTCAGACCGCTGCTGATAATGTAATGCTCGATAACGACGCCTTTGCTCTTGCCGTATTCGTTGACGGCGTCGAACCACTCCGTCACGCCGGGATAGTAATTGACGTCTTTGCCAAGTTCTTTCAGGGTGTCCGCGGTCAGCACCGACTTTCCCCTTGCCCGCTCGATCATAAAATACATCATCGCAAGGATACCATCCATTTTCTTTTCGTGCGCCATGTTGTTGCAATCGCGCCAAAAGTCTTCGGGCGTCATGCCAAGGCTCGGGATAAAGCCGTAGTCCTGCATATCCTTGTCCGTGAGCGTTTTGTCAAAATCGTAAATCAATGCGACAATATTTCTTTTCATACCTTATATTATACCACGCGCGAAAAAGATATTCAAGGGATTTTTTGTGCAATAAAAAACCCCGAAATACCGGGGTATTTTATTTGATAAATACTTTTTATTCAGGCTTATTCTCGTCGATGGTCTGGATTCTCTTTTCGGCGCGCGCCCCTTTTTTCGCCTCGTATTTTTCTTTCAACTTGTCTTTAAGGGGTTTATAGCCTTCCTTTTCCTTGTTTTTCGCAATTCTTTTTTCGATATACTGCATAAGTTTGACAAGGATAATAAGGATTGCGATCACGATAAACACCGCAAGCACTCCGTATCCCATGATTTCCAGGGATTTCATTACGTTTTCTTTGACTGCCGATACTGCGTATAACATAGTTTCGCCTCCTTATAAAACAAGACCGATGATAAGGCCGCCGACGATTGCGGACGCGATTTGTCCCGAAACGTTTGCGCCGACAGCGTGCATCAGAAGGTGATTTGTAGGATCTTCCTTAATTCCCATTTTCTGCACTATTCGCGCGCTCATGGGGAATGCGGAGATACCTGCCGCACCGATCATGGGATTGATTTTTTCTTTCAGGAACAAGTTCATGACTTTTGCAAGCATCACGCCCGAGAACGTGTCGAAAATGAATGCACAAAGTCCCAGCCCCATAATCATAAGAGTCTGGACGGTTATGAAGTTTTCGGCTTTCATCGTAAACGCGATGGTGATGCCCAAAAACAGCGTAACAAGGTTTGTCAGCACGTCTTTTGCGGTGTCGGTAAGGTAATTCAGCACGCCGCACTCTCTTATGAGGTTGCCGAACATAAGCATGCCGACAAGCGACAATGACGCGGGCGCGATAAGCCCCGACACGATCGTTACGAGAATGGGGAACAGAATTTTCGTGCGTTTCGAAACCGAAGCGGGCTTGTATTCCATACGGATCAGACGCTCTTTTTTGGTTGTCGTGAGTTTGATGACCGCGGGCTGAATGATCGGCACGAGCGCCATATACGAATACGCGACGACCATAATTGGTCCGACGTAATTGCTTTTTAAGGTTTGCGCGACGACAATCGACGTAGGTCCGTCCGCCGCCCCGATAATACCGATCGACGCAGCGTCTTCGATACTGAATCCGCAAGCCGCGGCAAGCAAAATCGTCAAAAATATGCCGAATTGCGCCGCCCCGCCGAACAAGAACAACTTCGGGTTTGAAAGCAGCGGTCCGAAATCGATCATCGCGCCGATCCCGATAAAGAGTACAAGCGGCATAATCTCGTTCATTTCGATTCCGATTGCGAAAAGACTGCTCATTACGCCCTCCGCGCCCGAAAACGGAATGTTGATAAGAATCGCACCGAATCCCATCGGCAACAACAGCGCGGGTTCCATATCCTTTTTGATTGCAAGGAAAATCAACAGCGCGCCGAGACACCACATTATTACCTGTTGCCAGGTAACGGCTGCTATGGTTTCGTACAAAAATTCCATAAATCCTCCGAAAAAATATGGCAAGACTGCTGAACAGTCTTGCCAATTATGATTAAACCAGAATAAAAATTCGTGTTATTGACTTAATCTCGTCTTATAAAGACGACGGCTACTCCCTATTACGAAATAATAATATTAAATCGTAAAAACTTTGTCAACGGTTTTCAGTTAAGTCTTACTACCCAGCCGAATTCGTCCTTGATTCTGCCGTACTGAATCCCGGTGAGAGTGTCGTAAAGCCAGCCGGTGATTTTGCCCATTTTGCCGTCGTTTATGGTCATCACGTCGTCCTTGTAGCCGATTGTGCCGACGGGAGAAATAACAGCCGCCGTACCCGTGCCGAACGCCTCGTTAAGTTTCCCTTCCTTATAATCCTTTTCAAGTTCGTCAATGGAAACCGCGCGTTCTTCGACGGTGTATCCCGCATGTTTCAGGACTTTGATTGCGCTGTCGCGGGTGATGCCGGGGAGTATCGTGCCGTCAAGCCACGGCGTAACGACTTTTCCGTCCAGCACGAAAAACATATTCATGCTGCCGACTTCGCCGACGTACTTTTTCTCTTTCGCGTCCATCCACAAAACCTGCTCGTACCCTTTCTGTTTCGCAACTTCCGCCGCAAGCAGACTTGCCGCATAGTTGCCGCCGCATTTGCACTCGCCCGTGCCGCCGAGAGCCGCGCGGTTGAACACGTCTTCAACGTAAATACGCGTGGGTTCGAGCCCGTGAGCGTAATAACTTCCGACAGGACTTAAAATGACAAAGAAAATGTATTTCTTACTGGGGTGCACGCCAAGGAAGTTTTCGTTTGCGATCATCGTCGGACGGATATAAAGGCTGGTGCCGGGATCTGTCGGGATCCAATCCTTTTCGATGCGGACAAGTTCAAAAATACCTTCCAGCACTTCGTCCACGGGAAGTTCCGCCATGCACAGACGTTTCGCGCTTCTGTTCATACGAAGGATGTTGTCGCGCGGACGGAACATCGTGATTTTTCCGTCGGTGTTTTTATAGGCTTTCATGCCCTCGAAAATTTCCTGACCGTAATGGAAAACGACGCTTGCCGGGTTCACCGCGATGTCAGAAAAAGGTCTGATTTCGACCTCTCCCCATTTGCCGTCGACGTACTCCATATAAAGCATGTGATCGGTGAAGTATTTTCCGAACCCGAGGTTTTTGAAATCGGGTTTTTGCTTCAAGTTTTCAGTCAAAGTGATTTTCATATCTATACCTCAAATTTTATTCAAAAACGTAATAAGCGGTTGCGCCTTTTAAGACCGAAACCTGTCCCAGAAGCGCGCACGTAATATCCTTTTCGATATTGTCCGCGTCTTCCTTCGGCACCGCAATCGTAATTTTGACGTTGTCGGCAAAATCGGTGCTTAAAGTTGCAAAAACCTTGTCTTTAAGTGCCTGTAACAGCGCGTTGTACATTTCGTACCCGCACTTGATTTCCAGCGAAACGCCGACGACGTTCTTAACTATTTTTGCATTTTCGACGGTCTCGGCAACGGCGCGCGTATATGCGGAAACAAGCCCGCCCGCGCCCAGTTTCACGCCGCCGAAATATCTCGTGACGACCGCAGCCGTCATGAAAATTCCTTTCTTTTTCAACACTTCCAGCATAGGCTGTCCCGCAGTCCCCTGCGGCTCTCCGTCGTCGGAAAAGCGTTGTTCCGTACCCGCCGCGTTACTTATGAAAGCATAGCAGTTGTGGGTTGCGTCGGAATACTTTTTCTTCACGCTTTTCACAAACGACAAAGCGTCGTCGAAACCGTCGATTCTTTTTAACGTACAGATAAACCTGCTTCTTTGAATGACGATTTCGTGCGTCGTTTCGCCCGTTGCCGAAAGATAAAAATCCATTATTTCACGCTCACCTTGAAGTGAACTTTTTTGCCCTTGTGAATGATGAATTCGCGGCTTGTAACTTCCGCGTTGACGTCCGTTACCTTGTCGTCGTTCACGCGGATACCGCCGCCTTCGATAAGACGACGAGCCTCGCTTTTGCTCGGAGCGACGCCGATTGCGACAAGGATATCAATGACTTTCGTCGTGCCTTCTTCAATTGTTTTTTCGGGCATTTCCGCACCGTCGCCGAACGCGCCTTTCGACTGTTTCAAGGAAAGATCCGCGTCGTCTTTGCCGTGGACGAGTTTGGTGAGTTCATAGGCAAGCACTTCTTTCGCGCGGTTCATACGTTCGTCTTTGTATCTGCAAAGTTCCGCGATTTCGTCAAGGTCGATTTCGGTGAGGAGTTTCAGGCATTTTTCGACGTCTGCGTCGTCGATATTGCGCCAGTACTGGAAGAATTCGTAAGGCGAGGTTTTTTCGCGGTCGAGCCAAACCGCGCCTTTCTGGGTTTTGCCCATTTTCTTGCCTTCGGAAGTCGTGAGAAGCGCGGACGTCATCGCAAACGCGTCCTTGCCCTCTTTACGTCTTATAAGGTCAACGCCCGCAAGCATATTCGACCACTGATCGTCGCCGCCGCATTCGAGCTCGCACCCGTACTTTCTGTTGAGAACAAGAAAGTCGTATGCCTGCATCAGCATATAGTTGAATTCCAAAAAGGTAAGACCTTTTTCAAGGCGTTGTTTATAACATTCCGCCGTAAGCATTTTGTTGACGGAAAACACGCTGCCGATTTCACGCAAAAAGTCGATGTAGTTCAGGTCTTTCAGCCAGTCGGCGTTGTTGACCATAATCGCGGCGTTTTCGCCCTCGAACGACAAAAATTTACTCATTTGTTCCTTAAAGCAATCGCAGTTATGTTGCACGGTTTCGGCGGTCATGACCTTTCTCAAATCGCTTCTTCCCGACGGATCGCCGATCATACCCGTGCCTCCGCCGATAAGGATAATGGGACGATGCCCCGCTTTCTGCATCCATCTCATGACGATAAGCTGAATGAAGTGTCCGACGTGCAGGCTGTCCGCCGTCGGATCGAAGCCGATATAAAACGACATGTGCTCCGAGCCGAGCTTTTTATATAAATCTTCTTCGTAAACGGTTTGCTTAATAAAACCGCGCGCTTTAAGAGTATCGAATACGTTTTCCATTTATCTTAGTCCTCCAATAATTTCGTAAAGTATTCCGCAAGGGATTTTATCCCTTTTTCGATTTGTTCTTCCGTTGCGTTGGAATAGTTAAGGCGGAAAGTGTTGAAAGTTTTGCCGTCCGCAAAGAACGAACTTCCGGGCACGTAGGCGCAGCCCGTTTTTTCGACGACGTCCTTGAAAATATCGTCGGTGTTTATGCCCTTTCTTGCAAATTCCGCAAATATGAACAGCCCGCCGTCGGGATTCGTGAACCTAATTCCCTTTGGCATATATTTTTGAATCGCCGCGTACATCGCGTCCTTTTTCGCCTTGTAAACGGGAATGATTTCGTCGATATGGGCGTCGAGCCGACCTTCCCTTATATATCTGTCGATTATCGCCTGCGACAGCGACGAAGTATGCACGTCGGACGCCTGCTTCCCGATTGTCAGTTTCCTTATGATTTCGGGTGCCGCAACGACAACTCCCGTACGAAGCCCCGGCGAAATCACCTTTGAGAAACTCGTCTGATAAATCACGATGCCGTCCGTATCGTACGACTTAATCGACGGCACTCTTTCGCCCGAAAATCTTATTTCTCCGTAAGGGTTGTCTTCAAGGATTATCACGCCGTGTTTTTTACAGATTGCGTAAATCGCTTCTCGTTTTTCCTTTGACAGCGTCTTGCCCGAAGGATTGCTGAAATTCGGCACGAGATACAAAATTTTCGGCGCGTAAAACACGATCTTTTTCGCAAGGTCAAGGATATTTATCCCGTCGTCGTCGCTGTCGACGCCGATTGCCTCGCCCTCGTACGTTTTAAGGATATGGAGCGCTGCAAGATAGGTCGGATTTTCGACAAGCACCCTGTCGCCTTTGTTGATAAACGCCTTGAACGTAAGGTCGATGCCTTGTTGTCCGCCCGACACGATAAGCGTCGATTCTGGCGTGGCGGTAACGCCGTCGCGACGGACGTATTCCCCCGCCGATTCGATAAGCGGACGATACCCTTCCGTGCCGCCGTATTGCAGAATTTCCGCGCCGTTTTCCGACAACACCTTGTCGGCGATTTCCCTGATTTCGTCAACGGGCAAAGTTTCCTTTGCGGGAAAACCGCCTGCGAAGCTTATTATCCCCGGGGTTGACAAAAGTTTGAAAATCTCACGGATTGCGTTACCCTTCAAATTTTTTAATCTGTCTGAAAACTGATATTCCATTATTTTACCGATATTTCATAAACATTTCGGATATTATACCACACAAGTCACGTAAACTGCAAAGGATATTCGCCACAAAAAACGACATTGCTTATTTTTTTTGTCAATTTGGCGATAACGCTTTTATTTTTCCGACGTTTATGATATACTGTTGAAAGTTAAAATAATAACAAACTCTTTCGGAGGTATATGACAAATGCAATACTCAAATGAAGTTGTTGAAATGTGCTGTGTCAAAAAAGGTCCCAACCACGGTCCCTCCCCCATTCCCGAGGAAGGCAAATGGATTCAGGCAAAAGAAATTAAGGACATCAGCGGTTTCACTCACGGCGTAGGCTGGTGCGCTCCCCAACAAGGCGCGTGCAAACTTTCCCTTAACGTCAAAAACGGCGTTATCGAAGAAGCCCTTGTCGAAACGATCGGTTGCAGCGGTATGACTCACTCTGCGGCTATGGCTGCCGAAATTCTTACCGGCAAAACCATTCTCGAAGCGCTCAATACCGACCTTGTATGCGACGCAATCAACACCGCAATGCGCGAACTGTTCCTGCAAATCGTTTACGGTCGTTCCCAATCCGCTTTCTCGGACGACGGTCTTGTTATCGGCGCGTCCCTCGAAGACCTCGGAAAAGGTCTGAGAAGCCAGGTCGGCACGATGTTCTCCACAAAGGCAAAAGGCGTACGCTACCTTGAAATGGCAGAAGGCTACGTCACCCGCGTCGGTCTTGACGAAGAAGGCGAAGTCATCGGTTACGAATTCGTCCACCTCGGAAAAATGATGGAAATGATCAAAAAAGGCGTTTCCGCCGACGAAGCGCTCAAAAAATGTACGGGAAGTTACGGCCGTTTCGCAACCGCCGCAAAATACATCGACCCCCGCAAAGAGTAATAGGAGGATACTGCAATGATCAAATTCGAAGGTTATGAAAGACGTATTGATAAAATCATGGGTGTCCTTAAAGAATACGGCATCGCTTCCCTTGAAGACGCGCAGAAAATCTGCCTGGACAAAGGCGTTGACTGCGACGCAATCGTAAAAGGTATCCAACCCATCGCGTTCGACAACGCCGTCTGGGCTTATACCGTAGGCTGTGCAATCGCAATCAAGAAAAACTGCAAAAAAGCCGCGGACGCCGCCGAAGCAATCGGCATCGGTCTGCAATCGTTCTGCATTCCGGGCTCGGTCGCGGAAAACCGCAAAGTCGGTCTCGGCCACGGCAACCTCGCCGCAATGCTCCTTCGCGACGAAACCAAATGCTTTGCTTTCCTTGCAGGTCACGAAAGCTTCGCGGCGGCAGAAGGCGCAATCGGTATCGCGCGCTCGGCAAACAAGGTTCGTAAAGAGCCCTTGCAAGTCATTCTGAACGGACTTGGAAAAGACGCCGCTTTCATCATCAGCCGCATAAACGGCTTCACCTACGTACAAACCGATTACGACCAGTACACCGATACCCTTAAAGTCGTCAAAACCACCGCTTACAGCGACGGCGAACGCGCAAAGGTTCGTTGCTACGGCGCAAACGACGTGAACGAAGGCGTTGCTATCATGCGCCACGAAAGCGTCGACGTTTCCATCACCGGCAACAGCACCAACCCCACCCGTTTCCAACATCCCGTTGCAGGCACTTACAAAAAATGGTGCTGGGATAACGGTAAAAAATACTTCTCCGTTGCGTCGGGCGGCGGCACGGGACGTACCCTGCACCCCGATAACATGGCGGCAGGCCCCGCGTCTTACGGCATGACCGATACCATGGGACGTATGCACAGCGACGCACAGTTCGCAGGAAGCAGCTCCGTTCCCGCTCACGTCGAAATGATGGGACTTATCGGTATGGGTAACAATCCTATGGTTGGCGCAACCGTTGCTTGTGCAGTTGCTGTTCAGGAAGGCATGGGCAAATAATAAAAAGCAACGGGGGTTTTGAATAAACCCGACTATTGCACAAACATCAAACGGCAGTCGAAAGATTGCCGTTTTTGGTTTATTTAAAACCGCATATTATTGTCATTGCGAGCGTAGCGTGGCAATCTCCCGGAAGGGACACGATATTATGTCTGCCAAAACTTCTACAAAAATTAACGGCACTCACGTGAGTGCCGTTTACTTTTGTTTTTTTTTGAAAAATCTAAATCTTCACAACGCCAAATATCACTGCGTAAGCAATATCACTGCGAAGCAATATCACTTTTTTAGTCTGCGACAAGCGTGATTCTGTCGCACACCACAAGACTGAAAAAGTCGGCTGCCCAGCCAAGCAAAAACAGCGGTATCAGCAATATTCCCGCAATAAGCGTCGCCCTGTGACGCGTTTCGTAAAACTTCTGGAAACGATATAAACTGCAAAGTATCCCGCCGAAGAAAAGATATAAAAACGTCTTCACGTTGTGCGGCAGCGCGTCGAACGCTTCGGTAATGGTGCGGCGGATTTTGCCTTCTTCGATGGGGATACGCACGACGAAACGGCTGCCCTTTTCTTTCTTGCTTTTGACCTCGATAACGCCGCTTAAATCGTCGACGATTTCTTTCGTGATATAAAGTCCCAGTCCGTTGCTTCCCGAAACCGTTCTGGACTTATCTTCCATATAAAATTTATCAAAGATAAACGGCAGACTTTCGCCCGAGATACCCGAGCCGTTGTCGCGGACGATAACGCGGACTTCCTTGCCGACTTTTTTGGCTTTTACGACGATTTTGCCGCCGCTTGGCGTATATTTTATGGCGTTGCTGATAAGATTCTGGAAAACGCGCGCAAGTTGCTGGCGGTTTGCGTAAACGGTAACGTACGGCGCGCCCTTAACGATGAACGTGAGTTTTTTGGATTGCGCGAGTTTTTCGTATTTCAACGCTTCCGTTTTGAAAAATTCGCCGAAAAGCACGCTCTCTTTTATGCTGCCGATTGACTGGATTTCGTTTCTTGACGACTCCACAAGAGTCAGCACCTGACTGTTCATTTCCTCGGTTTTTTGAAGAATTAATGCGGTATAATCCTTATCGTCCATGCCGTCCGACAGACTTTCGGCGTAACCGGAAATAACGGCAAGGGGCGTTTTCAGGTCGTGCGCGACCGAGGCAATCATCACCTTGCGTTTTTCGTCGTCGGCCTTATTTTTGTCGCGCGCGTCGCGCATGCTTCGGCGCAGGGTTTCAAGTTGTTTGAAAATACGGCGCTCGTAAACGTCGCCCTCAATCGAAATCGGGGTGTCGATGTCCAGTCGATTAAGTTGTGCGATGGCGTCGTAAACGCTTCTTCTCGTTTTTCTTTTCAATTAGGTCAATCCTGCCACTTATAGCCAAGCCCCCAGATGGTAACGATATTGTTTACCCCGGCTTTTTCAAGTTTTTCGCGAAGTCGCGCGATTGTTACGACAACGGTGTTTTCGTCGATGTATTCGTCAATGCCCCACACCGCGTCGATAAGTTTTTGCTTGCTGAAAATCTGATTCTGATTGAGCGTCAGAAAGTCCAGAATTTTGAACTCTTTTGCGGTGAGATTGAGCGGCTCGCCGTTGACTTTCGCCTCAAACCTTTCGGACGAGATCATAAGCGCGCCGAAGTGTCTGTCCGCGTTTGCCGCGGGACGGTTAAGGTCGTAATAACGCCTTATCTGAGCGTTTACCCTGCATACCATTTCCTTGAACGAGAACGGCTTCGTGATATAGTCGTCCGCGCCGAGTTCAAAAAGGCGTATCTTGTCTTCTTCCGCAACCTTCGCCGAAACGACGATGATGGGTATGTTCATGTCGCGCCTGATACTTTCGCAAACCTCGTATCCGTCGGCGACGGGCATCATTATGTCCAGTAAAATAAGATCGGGCGAGAGCCTGCGCGCTTGCTCGATTGCGTCCCCGCCGTCAAATGCCTGCGACACGACATAGCCGGCGCGGATAAGATAATTCCGCATAGTGTCCGAAATTTCCAGGTTATCTTCTGCAATCAAAATACGTCTTTGCATTATATTGTCCTTTTTTGGTCTTTATTATCTTATTATACTTTGAAACTCTTATATTTTCAAGTCTTTATATATAAAGATAAAGCGGCATTTGAGATTTCTTCGTCGGCGTTCATAAAATATTTCTCGTAAGACTTCCTGCAATATCTTGCGTGCCTGCCGGAAGGCAAAGCCCCCGCGTTTTCGAAATTATATTTTCCGTTGACGCGCCACCCGTTCAGAAGAGCGATATCGAACGCGTCTTTCGGACAGTTGAAACTGCATCTGACGCAGCACGCGCAATCGCCGCCGAACACGAATTTTCCGTCCACGATTTTTATATTTTCTTCGGGACAGTTTTTCACGCAAAGTCCGCAATTCACGCACTTTTCCGTGTCGACTTTGAAAAATCTTCCGTTGACTTTCATTGCGGGATGCTCGATTCTGAACAAAAATGCAATAAGGTGCCCAAACGGTATTTTTTTGAGTTTATGCGGCGTAAGGCTTAAAATTTCACGCGCTTCGACGGGGGCGAGATTTTTTGCGGCACGCCACATTTTGTATGCCGCCGCGTCGTCGTGACGGAATATCATATTGTACGGCATAACGTAGTGATATTCCGCAAAATAATCGTATCCTTTTTCCTTCAAAATGCTCACGAGTTTGTACGACGAAACGTTATTAATCGCCAGCGGTTCTCCCGACGATTTCAGCACAAACAACGGTTTATCGTGCGTTTTTGGCATATCATGTGCAAATTCCAGCACATTGTACGGCGCGTTGAAGCCGTGTATCGGATAACACACGCCCACCGCGTCAAAGTCGTCGACGCACGCGACGCGCGCGCCTTTTTTAATGTCGACAATCGTCGTTTCAACGCCGTTTTTTATGAACTCGTCCGAAAACAGGTTTGCGATTTTTCTTGTGTTGCCCGTGCCTGAAAACACGCACATCAGTATCTTTTTCATCATAATCTTTTGTATTTTGCATGACCTTCCGCGTCAAAGAAATATACGGCGTCCTCGCCCTTTGCGTGCGAATCGTACCATACCGTCTGATAAAACGGAGTGAACTTTGCCTGCCTGTCGAAGTCCCACGGCTCGGGCGCGTTGTCGATGCACCAGTGCCCCGCTTTCAGTATCGTGTAAGGTCTTGCGTAAAACTCCTGTCCGTCGTGAGTGCGCCACAAAAGTTTCGTATATAAATCGCCCTTTTTCATTGACTCGCTTAAAACCGCGCCGCCCCTGAATTCCGCCGCGTCCTTCATATCGTTTATATCGAGTTCGTTTTCGGGTTTCGTTTCGTCATAGCCGTGCGACAGGACGTAGCCGTTCCGCTTTAAGTGATTTATGTTTTTCATTTCCAGGTAATCGACGTCGCCGTCGGGCAATTCGCCCTTTGCAAGCACGGCGTAATCGTCCCAGCTTTTTGGCATACATTCCAGATTTTCGCGGCTGCCGAAATACGCGCGGACTTTCCCTTCGTCCTTGTTTCTTATCCAGTGCGTCGGGCTGTTTTCGTCTTTCAAAAGCCTTTCGATTGCAAACTTTCTTATCACTCTTGACGGGAAGAATTTCGCAAGTTTGTAATACGGATGTCTTTTCAGAATTTCCAGCCAGTAGTCCTTGACGGTTTCGCGCTGGAAATCGAACATATTTTGCAGTTCGTCGCTGTCCGAAAACCACAGCCCGTGGAAGTTTCGGATGCTGTTCCACCCCGGTTTCATAAACTTTTCGGTGCTACCGCCGATAATTTCAAATCCTTCGTTGAAAGTGTCGTAGCCGGTCACGCGGTTTCTTGCGCCGCCGCCGATATTGAAGCAGCGTTTCCAGAAATTTTTGACGCCGTTTTCTTCATAGTCGCGCTTAATAATGTTTTTGATCAGAAATCCGCTGTCGCGCGCCGTCACCCATTCGAGCGGCACGTTGAAACAGGTGTGGAACATCAGCCCGTCCTTCATATTGTTGGTGAGCATACGGTAATGAAGTATCGCGGTTTGTCGCAAAATTACAAAGTTTTCGATTTCGCTTTCAAGCACGATCCACTCGCCTTTTACCTTCGTTTCGGCATAGACGTCGTAAACGCTTGGCAGAAGCGGATCGCCTACCCTTCCCCACGGGTGCAGATAATTCCTGTTTCCGTAAACCGCGACAGTCGAAGTGTGGATAAATTTCGGCTGTTTTTGCATGGATTCCACGGCTTTCACAAGGTTCTGAACGCCCGTAACGTTGCAGGCGCGCGTAAGTTCTGGCGCGTGGTCGGAATCGGGCGGAATGACCGCGGCAAGATTGACGACGTAGTCGGCGTCTTTCACAAGGCTTTCGCAATCGGAATAGTTTGCGACGTCGCCAAAGATTTGTTCGACTCTGTCGCCGTACTTTTTCTTGATTTTCCGCGCGAATTTTCTTTCGTTATTGTTGTTTAGGTATAAAAGTTTGATTTTATCGACAAAAGGAAGCGACAAAAGCGCAGGCAACGTTTCTCTGCCCATATTTCCGCTTGATCCTGTGAGCGCAACGGTAATTCCCATAAATCCCTTCTTATTTTGTTTCTGTAAACATGATAAATCTGCCATATTACCGTGCGGTGACAAAAACATTACAATTTAATTACAATTTTCAGCACAAGAAAACGCCCTGATTTCGGGCGCAAAAAATTCTTATATAAATGCAAAGCGCCCGACTTTTCGGGCGCCCTACATAAAGAGGAATTTTATTACAAGTTTATAGGTTTGTTGCTGATTTGTAATTATAATATACGATAAAATAATTACATCTGCGTGACAAATTCATTACAAAATTATTACAAAGTCGAATTGTGTCGATTTTTACGACTTAGCTGTCAAAATTCCACTGTTGCAAATTGCCTGTTTTTATCAAAAATCATATTCTTCAATAAAACCGACGAATTGCAATTCCTTTTCGTTCAGATATTTGATTTTCACGCCCAACGTCTTATCGCTGGAGTTTTTTTCGGGATAAGTTCTTAACGACGTTACGCTTAAAACGTTATCGCTGATTTCCGTTTTATATCCGCGCAGCTTATAATATTCTTTCAGTTCTTCAATCGTGAGCGAACACATGTAAGTAACTTCGGCTATATCCTTGGAACTGTCTATCTTGCCGGTTAATAAGTGCTCGGGGAAAAACACTTCTTTTGACGTTTCTCCGCTTTTAAGCCGACAGCCCATTGAATCGATAACGTATCGGGTGTAATTTTTGGGCACTTTTACTCTTTCGTCGTTTTCCTTATATATAACGAAACTGAAAGTCAATGACAACGGCAACTTTTTTACGTCAATAACGATTCTGTCGTTTACGATGACAGACTGCATATGGTTTCTGTCGTTAAGATCGTCGCAAAGCGTTTTCAGATCGCCCTTGTAACAAAAAGCCTGTTTTCCGTCCGTCGGGGCAAATCTTGTGCGGTTTTTAACGTTCAACATCAAATTTACCTTATACGTCGTTGTAAAATCGTCACAATAAATCATGTTGCTTTTTGAGGAGCAGCCGGAAAAAACAAACGGGAAAATAATCAGCAACGCCAAAAAACAAACAATAAGAATTTTTCTCTTTTTCATTGTTGTTATCTCCTTTGTTTAATATCTATATATATATTTTACTACACTTTTTAACAAAAATCAATATGCGCTTTTCGCAATGAAAAACCGCCGAAATTCGGCGGTTGGTGGCTTTTAATATTATTCCCATTCGATTGTTGACGGGGGCTTGCTGGTGATGTCGTAACATACGCGGTTGATACCTTTCACTTCGTTGACGATCCTTGACGAAATTTTTGCAAGGAGTCTGTGCGGTATCGGCGTATATTGTGCCGTCATAAAGTCGCTTGTGTTGACCGCGCGCAGTGCGACAAGATAATCGTACGTCCTGTAATCGCCCATAACGCCTACGGTTTTAACTCCCGTGAGCACCGCAAAGTATTGCGAGGTTTTGACTTTCGATTTTTCGATTTCTTCACGATAAATTTTGTCGGCTTTCCTCAAAATGTCGCATTTTTCCTTGGTGACCTCACCCATTACCCTGACGGCAAGTCCGGGACCGGGGAACGGCTGACGGTTGATAAGGAAGTCGGGAAGCCCCAATTTTTTGCCGACGATACGGACTTCGTTTTTGAAAAGTCCGTTAAGCGGCTCGACAACGCCCTTGAAGTTGAGTTTTTCGGGAAGTCCGCCGACGTTGTGGTGCGATTTTATGACCGCATTGTGCTTTCCGCCCGACTCGATAATGTCGGGATATATCGTGCCTTGTGCAAGATAACGCGCGTTTTCAAACTTCCTTGCTTCTTCTTCAAACACGTGAGCGAATTCCGCGCCGATGATTTTACGCTTGCGTTCCGGGTCAGTGACGCCTTCCAGCTTTTTCAAAAATCTTGCCTCCGCGTCGACGCGTACGAAATGCAAATCCATCTTTGAGAAAATGCTCTCGATTTCGTCGCCTTCGTCCTGACGCATAAATCCGTGATCGACGAAAATGCAAATGAGTTGCTTGCCGATTGCGCGGCTTAAAAGGGTTGCGGCAACGCTGCTGTCAACGCCGCCCGAAAGCCCCAGAATCACGGTGTCGGTACCGACCGTTTCGCGCACTTCCTTGATTTTCCTTTCGATATAATCGCCAAGGTCGTAGTCGGCGTTCGCTTTGCAGATTTTGAAAAGGAAGTTATGCAACACCTTTTGTCCCTCGACCGAAAGCTCGACCTCGGGATGGAATTGCACGCCGTACAATTTCTTTTCGGGATTTTCAAAGGCGCAAATCGGGCATTTTGCCGTGTGTCCGATGACTTTGAACCCTTCCGGCACGGTTTCCACGCGGTCGCTGTGGCTCATCAAGACTTTGGTGGTCGCGCTCACGCCGTCGAAAATTTCCGCTTTCACGTCAAGGTTTGCCTTCGTCACGCCGAATTCGCTTGTCTTGCAACTGACAACCTTGCCCTTTAAGGTATGGCACATAAGTTGCATACCGTAGCAAATGCCAAGGACAGGCACGCCGAGCGACAAAATTTCTGCGTCGAAATCCTGCGCGCTTTCGCCGTAAACGCTGTTCGGCCCGCCGGTCAGAATAATGCCGATGGGGTTGATTTTTCTGACTTCTTCCGCGCTGATGCTGCCCGATTTCACAAGAGAATACACTTTTGCATCCCTGATACTGCGGGCAATCAATTCCTTATATTGTCCCCCGAAATCGAGGACGAGAACCGTTTGATTATTCAATTTAAGCACCTCGTAAATTTTAACAAATGTAAGTATATAATATTTTTAATTTTTCCGCAAGTTTTAAGGGGCTGTTTTGAAAGCGACGTTAAAAAAAGACGCAAATTTTTGCGTCAATGACGATATTGCGGTTTTTCGTCGGGCGCAATGAACGAAGCGTCGGCGTATCCGTAAACGTTTGCAACCGACAAAAACGCCGAAACGATGCTGTTTTCGGGTACCGTGATTTTTTGCAGGTGGTTTTCGTAAAGCCCGTTGAGTTTCGCCGCGTTTTTCCCGCCGCTTTTTGAGCAAATCACGAAAATCGACGACGAAAAGTAGTATTTTCCGTTGCATTCGACAAGATTTTTCTTGGCATTGCCGTTATTTATTACCGCCTGAAAAACCGAGTTTACTGTTTTGTAAAAGTCGCCGTTGCCGTCTTCCACCATAACGCGCGCGCTGTCGGACGATTTCCAGCAATAAAACTTTGTGTTGAAAATATTTATCGTGCAATATGACGATTCTTCCACGATTTCGTCGCACCAGTTCATAATGCCGGAAACGTTGGAGTTTGCGATGACGGAATCTTTGAACGTCAGCGTCGAATTGTTGCCCGTCGTGGTTTTGAGCGACACGTTCGCTTCGGCGGCATTGTTGAAAACGCATCTCACGAATTCGACGTCGGAGCGACTGATCGCCACGTTGCGATAAGAATTTTCAAACACGCAATTCGTGAAAGTCGCTTTTGCTTTTTCGACAAATCCGGAGTTGCTTTTTTTATTGTTTCCGATCTCGACGGGTATGCCGCAGTACAAAAAATCGTCCAGCACGATTTCTTCGCCCGGAGTTATCGCCTTCCCCGAAAAGCGCGTGTCGACGACGTTCTGTCCGTATCCGATAAACCTTATGCTTACGCCGAAGTACCTGGCTTTTTCACCCGTCCGTTTTGCCGAAATTATGCTTTTGCCGTTGCCGAAAATATCGCGCTTCATTTTGAAAGTGACGTCCCTCGATTCTTCGGGAAGCAAATTCAGGTCAATATCGTTTTGCAGCACAAGGTTGTTCGACAAATAAGAGTACTTGCTTTTGTCATACAAAAAATCCGCCGCGCTTCTCACGTTGACGCCGTCGACGAACCGCACGTTTTTTCCGTTAACGCTTATTGTGACTTCCGTCACGTCCACATTCGCAAAATCGACAAAATCGCCGTTTGAAACGCCGTTTATCGACACTTTAAGGTCGTCTTCTGCCGACAGCGACAAAACTTTGCGTACGTCGAAAGCAGATTTCAACACGCCGTCTTCGTCGTATATCATGTTGCCGAGATACTCGTTTTCCGCCTTATATTCAAAGTTCGCGTGCGCGACGGTCGGCGGCTCGATTTTGGTCGTGGCGACGTATCCGTACAGCACGTCCGCGCCGACGGATAACAAAAGCGCGACGATTACCGTCACGATTATAAACAGTGCGCCCTTCCATTTAACCATACTTTCCTAAGCCTAAAAAGCGACAGCAAAAACGCTGTCGCTTTCAGCATATTAAATTATTACCACTTATTGTAAACTTTTTCGCAGAATGCGTACATATCCTTGATTTCAAGCACCGTGCCGTCGTCAAGCGTAACCGTGCCGTTCCAAAGCCCGTGCACCTGATGAGTAAGCATGCCGACGTTGGGAAGCATTACGCCGTTGTGATTGTCGTAAAACGGCGTCATCGTCAACTCGAACCTGCCGTTTTCTTCGTGGAATTTCCACGGATCCATCCAGCGTTTGTCGGGCTGATATTCAAGATATACTTCGCCGAGTTTATGGCACTTGCCGTCGTACATGAGCGCGGTTTCGCGTCCTTTTTCGGGCGCGCCGATGCCCCAGGTGATTTCAAAGCCGAACAACTTGCCGTCGATATACGTCGTGCCGTTGCCCCAGAACCAGTAGTTTTTATGATCCCATACGCCGCGTCCCCAGTCAAGCACCGTGAACAAATCGTCGCGGTTGCCGTCGATGACTTCGTTGCCGATTTTCACAAATCCGCGCGTGGGCATGCAGTTGATTTTTTCGGTAAAGAAGAAGTGATTTGCGTGCTTTTCAAACGGATTCATAATGACGATACTCTCGCCCGTGTAGTTGTCCGCCCAGAAGTCGCACTCGATTTTCGGGCTCTTCCAGTAAAGGTGACGTTTTTCCTTGGTAACCTCAAACCTTAACACCTTTTTGCCCTTTTTGCGTTCAAACGTATAAGGCTCTTCGCCGTTCCTGTTGACGGGGAATTTGTTTGCCGTTGCAAGGTCCAGAATCATGTCGTTGACGACTTCGCCGGTTTTCAGGTTGACGTAACCGATTGTCGCGGCAGATGCCAGCGAAATATTGAAAAAGTTAAGCTGCACGATAAAATCTTTGCAACCGACCTGATAAAAGTCCCACTCTTTCACCGTCCATTTCGACGCCCTGATGTCTTCGCGGTTGTACTCGATAATATTGCGTCTTGCCCAGCCGGGCTGAGTCAGCGAGCCGTCTTTATTCAAAAGTTTAATCGGCTCTTTTACTTCGATTTGCGTACTCATAATTCACCTCTTATAATTTATGTCAGACAAGAATAATACAAACCTTGCCAAATTGCCGCAATTTCCGCGCCTTTTGGCAAAAACTCACTTGTAGTACGATAAAGTACAACTGCGTTCGTTTTTCCCAAAAATCATCGGAAATATCGACGATTTGGTCGCTTGCGAGTCCGACGCCGTATTTTCAGGCAAAGACAAGGCACGCGAACGGGTTAATACTTTATGTCTAAGCCGCGAGCGTAACGCAGTATTTGTCAAAAATACGACGTCTTGACCACGGTTCGTATTGTTCTTGTCTGGCATACTAAGCACTAATTGTTTAGAAACAATGAAACGTATTCCGTCTTGCGCCTTATGTCGATAAGCAGATGGGACATTGTAAGGCGTACGGTGCGTAGATTTTCGGCAACTGGGTTGATTTGAGGAAGGCGCGTACTTTTGGCGTACGTAACTGACGAAAAGTCAACCACGTAGCCGAAAAGGTGCGTGCCGTACGTCTTACAAACCGGAGTCGAAGTTTTCAAGCGCCTTCACCGCCACCTCAAAACACGTCGCAAGACTTTCTTCGTCAAGATTATCGAAGGTGTCCTTGCGGGTGTGATAATAATCTTCAAGGTTATGGTTCATCGCGGTGATGCCGACGGCTTTCATACCGCCCTGATTGAACGCCGCGCTGTCGGTCGCGCCGAACGGTACGCCGATTTTCTGCACGGGAATTCCAAGTTCCGCACCGGCGTTAAAGAACAAGTCGATTGCGTGCGGATCGGACGGCACGGTATTGTTAAGGTCGTTGACGTTGACGCCCAAAAACTTTGCGTCGCGGATAGTGTCGATTGCAAAAATCAGCGTTTCGACGTCGTCAAATTCCTTTGCGTGCGCTTTTGTGAACGCCTTTGCGCCGCGAAGCCCCGCTTCTTCACTGCCCGTGATAAGCACGCCGACTTCGGTATTTTCAAGGTTTACGTTCTGATCTTTCAACGCCTTTAAGACGGCAATGCTCATAAAACAACCCGTAAGGTCGTCGTTTGCGCCGTCGACGACGATTTTCTCGTTCCACATAAAGTACATTGCAATCCAAAGCGGAACGAACGCAAGACAAACGTATCCCAGAATATTTGCGACGTTTGCCGCGAGAAACGGCGTCTGTGAATATTTGTTCGCAATGCAAAGAATAATCGCGATGAAGAAATAAAACACGCCGATAAAACTCGTAATGACGTGGGCGATATAGCCCTTTCCGCCAAGGTGATAGTTGAAAGTCCACTCGTGAGCGGCGTCAACGTGTCCGCTGAAAATAATGCGGCGATGGACTTCGCCCGTCGGGTGTTTGACGGCGTAAAGATTGTGCGAGGTCTTTTTGACGAAAAGTTTGTCGACAACCTGCTTGTACATTACGAATTCGCCAACCATAAGCGCGGTCGCGACGACGAAAAGCACCAGCGACGCGACGGGTTGGAAAAAGTACGCCGCAAGCGCGATAAGATACAGCGACACGCTGATGTATATCCAGCCCATGAATGCGGCGGGATACACGGGAAACGGTTCAAGCCTGATGTCGTCGGCATAAGGTTTCAAAAGTTCGCCCATATATTCGGCGGCTTTTCTCTCGCCTTCGCTTCCCGCCGAGCGTTTTCCGAAAGTTTTGATGACTTTCTCGATATGCCCTGCCATAAAGGTTGCGCTTTCGCGTTTGTTTTCTCTTATTGAATCAAATCCCATAATTTATCCTTATTTATCCTTTTTAAGGGCGACGCCCTGTATTATCTGACGTTGGTTGCCGCGCTTGCGGGGGTATAAAGCTGATAATTTTCCGCGCTGATGATACCCTGACGGTACATTGCTTCAAGGCACTGTTCCATGCTGTACATACCGGCGTTGCGGCTTGTCATCATTGTGTTTTGAAGTTGGTAGTTTTTCCCTTCGCGGATAATATTTTTGATTGCGCCGTTGCAAATCATAACCTCGGTTGCAAGCGACCTTCCGCCCTTCACGTTGGGGACAAGCTGTTGCGACACTACGCCGAGAAGCACCATTGAAAGCTGCACGCGGATTTGTTGTTGCTGATCCGCGGGGAACACGTCGATGATACGGTCAATCGAGTTGCACGCGCCCGTCGTATGCAGGGTTGACAAAACAAGGTGTCCCGTTTCTGCGGCGGTGAGCGCGGTGCGGATACTTTCAAGGTCGCGCATTTCGCCCAGCATAATTACGTCGGGGTCCTGACGAAGCGAGGCGCGGAGTGCGCGCGGATAATCGCTTGCGTCGCGCCCGATTTCCCTTTGCGTGATCACGCAACGGTTGGACGTATAAGTATATTCGATAGGGTCTTCGATTGTGATGATGTGCGCCGTAATGACGCGGTTGAGATAATTGACGATGCTTGCGAGCGTTGTCGTTTTACCGCTGCCCGTAGGTCCCGTAACAAGAATGAGTCCGCTTTTTTTGACCGCAAGATTTTTCAGAACCTCGGGAATGCCAAGCGAGCGGAAGTCGCCGATTTCATTGATTATGCGACGAATGGATATCGAAAATCCGTTGAAGTCGCGGTATACGTTGCACCTGAACCTTCTGTCGCCGACGGAAAAAGAACTGTCCACGTCGGAATACAGGTCGAATTCGGTCATTTGTTTTTCGGTAAGAATGTCCTGAATAAAAGAAAAAACTTGCTCTTTTGTGAGAACCGTGTCGTCGATTTGTTTCAGCGTCCCGGAAACCCTTGCGATTGCACATCTGCCGGACTTGATGTGAATGTCGGAAGCGTCGATTCTTTCAGCAAGTTTGAGGTATTTGATAAGCGTGTTATCTCTCATAAATAGTCCACCTAAAAAGATTTTTCGCGACTTAACGCTACTGAGTAAATTTTATCATACTAATATATAAAAATCAACATATATGCAAAATTTTACTTTACTTTAATTAAAATAATAAATAACTCACAGTCCGAAATTCGGGTTAAAAAACCGTCCCTGAAAAAGGACGGTTATTTTTTGTTTCTTATTTGTCCGACGGATTGTCCGACTTGGCGTCGGGTTGCTCCGCATTGTTTTCATCGGTATTTCCGGTATCGGCGACAATGCTTTCGGGTTGCTCGTTGTCATCCGTCGCTTCGCCGTGCTTTTTAACGAACATCGGCTCGTTGAGTCTTTCGATGAAACCTTGCACCGCGTACATTCTTTTAAGGATTGCGTACAGCATGTACGCGACGACAATCGACACGCCCCCCTGAATGCAGTTGCCGGGCAAACTTTCAAGCGAGCCCGCCCAACCGTACAAAATCGCGCCGGCGAAATAGTAGCCGACAACCATCCATACGCCTGCCGCGACAAGCCCGAGAATGTCGATATAGAACTTGTCTTTTTTGTTGAGCTTTTTCACGATAAGTCCGCAAATCAGACCTTCAAGTCCCTTTATGAGCAGCGTAAACCCCGCCCAGTGCATATAGCCGCCGATGACGTCCGCAAGCATACTGCCGATGCCGCCGACAACCATCGCAGGCACGGGGCCGGCAAAAAGCGCGGTCAGAAAGATAACGGCGTCGCCGAAGTTGATATACCCTTCCGTTGCGGGCATGGGGATGGGAAGCACCCACGTAACAACCGTCGTGAGCGCGCACATGATACCGATAAATGCAAGTTTAAGCGTTTTGTTTCTGTTGGCTTTCTTCATAATAATTCCCATTATACCCCTTATATTTTTTAAGTCAAATATATATATTGATATACTCGCCATATTTGGACAAAAGACGTCATAATGTCGCAATTACGGCGCAATAAACGCGACATTTTGCCCTTATTTGTATTGTTATTGCCGATATTCCGAACATTTTTTACGATTTTTATACGGCATAAAAAATCCCCCGCTGTTTTTCGGGGGGACTTTTAATAAATAACCTTATTTAATAATAGGCGCATCCCAATGCGGATCGGGAGCGAATCCCATAAGTTTCGCAACGGTTGCCGCAACGTTGGACAATCCGAATTTGCCGTCCGCGATTTCGACGTCGGCGTTGAAAATGATGAACGGAACGGGATTCAGGCTGTGCGCCGTACGAACGGACACGACGCCCTTTTTGTTCTTTTCAAGCATTTCGTCGGCGTTGCCGTGGTCTGCCGTTACGACAAGAATCGCGTTTTCCTTTTCGACAACGGGGATAAGTCTTGCAAGCGCAAGGTCAACAGCCTCCACGCCGATTATCGTCGCGTCCATATTGCCGGTGTGTCCGACCATATCGCCGTTGGGATAATTGCAACGAATGAAACCGTACTTTTTGCTTTCGATCGCCTCGATGACCTTATCGGTGACTTCCGCCGATTTCATCCAGGGACGCTGGTCGAAAGGCACGATATCGGAAGGCACTTCTTCCCATGTTTCAAGCGTTTCGCTGAATTTTTCGCTGCGGTTGCCGTTCCAGAAATACGTGACGTGACCGTACTTTTGCGTTTCGGACACAGCGTATTCGTTGACGCCCTTGTTCACGAGATATTCGGACAAAGTATACTTAATTTTGGGCGGCTCGACAAGAAAACGTTTGGGAAGGTGCATATCGCCGTCGTACTGCAACATACCGGCATACATCACCTTTGGCATATTGCCGCGGTCGAATCCCGAAAATTCCTTATCGTCGAAAGCCATCGAAATTTCGATTGCGCGGTCGCCGCGGAAGTTGAACAGAATCACGCTGTCGTTGTCGTGCATCGCACCGACGGGCTTTCCGTCTTTGACGACGACGAATGCGGGTAAATCCTGGTCAATGATACCGGGGGTTTCGGCGCGGAACGTTTCGATTGCGGCGGTTGCCGACTCAAATCCGCGACCTTCACCGTAAACGTGGGTATAAAAGCCGCGTTTGACCATATCCCAGTTTGCGAAATATCTGTCCATCGTAATCGTCATACGTCCGCCGCCCGACGCGATTTTTGCCGTGAAACTATCGTCGTTCAGTTCCGCCATCGCGTTTTCAAGCATATCGACGTATTGAAGCGCGCTCGTTGCGGGAACGTCGCGTCCGTCCAGCAGGACGTGTACGAATACTTTTTTGATGCCGTCCCTTTTCGCGCCCTTGATAAGCGCGATAAGGTGGTTTATGTTGCTGTGTACGTTGCCGTCGGACAAAAGCCCCAGAAAATGCATTGCGCTGCCGTGTGCCACGCAGTTGTTTTTGAGTTCCTGCCACGCGGACGAATTGAAAATTTCGCCGCTTTCGATGGCTTCTTCCACAAGTTTTGCGCCCTGCGAATAGACCTGTCCGCAACCGAGTGCGTTGTGCCCTACTTCGCTGTTGCCCATATCCTCGTCGGAAGGAAGACCGACTGCCGTGCCGTGCGCTTTGATATAAACGTTTTTGCAGGTTGCAAGGAGTTTATCGAGAGTCGGGGTATGCGCCGCGGTAACGGCGTCGCCGAGTCCCGTCGTGGATTTGCCCACGCCGTCCATTACGACCAATACGACTTGTCTTGACATTATTTTTCCTCAAAATTTACGACGCGTGCAAAGTCTTGTGCTTTGAGCGACGCACCGCCGATAAGACCGCCGTCGATTTCAGGCATTGCCATAAGTTCGTCGACGTTTTTGGTGTTCATGCTGCCGCCGTACTGAATGCGTACTTTGTTGTCGGCGCAGTTTCTGCAATAAAGGTTCGCCATAGTGTCGCGGATAACCTTGATGGTTGCGTTCGCGTCGTCGGCGGTTGCGGTTTTGCCGGTGCCGATTGCCCATACGGGTTCGTATGCGATGACGATGTTTTCAAGTTCGGATTTGTCGATATCTTTGAAAGCCTCGGTGGTCTGACGGACAACGACTTCTTCGGTTTTGCCCGCTTCGCGCTCTTCCAGAAGTTCGCCGACGCAGATAATGGGTTTCAGCCCCTTGGAAAGTGCCGCCTTAACGCGTGCGTTGACGGTCTGATCGGTCTCGCCGAAATACTGACGGCGTTCGCTGTGCCCGATGATGACGTATTCCACGCCGAGTTCGACAAGCATATTCGCCGAAACTTCGCCCGTGAACGCGCCTTTCTCTGCCCAGTGTACGTTTTCCGCGCCGACGTGAATGTTCGTGCCTTTCGTCATTTCGACCGCCGTGGCGAGGTCGGTGTAAGGGGTGCAGATTACGACGTCGGCTTTCGCGTCTTTGACCAAAGGAATAAGTTCGGTCACGAGAGCCTTCGTCTCGGCGATAGTATTGTTCATTTTCCAGTTACCTGCGATAATAGGTTTACGCATAATAAATTCTCCTTTATAAGATTAAGTCGTTGTGATTTCAGTCTTTGTCGTTAAGGCAGGCGATGCCGGGAAGCACTTTGCCTTCAAACAGTTCAAGCGACGCGCCGCCGCCCGTTGAAATGTGCGTCATTTTGTCCGCAAAGCCAAGTTGTTGTACAGCCGCCGCGCTGTCGCCGCCGCCGATGATGGTGGTTGCGCCGGTGCCGTGAAGGGACGCAAGCGCTTCCGCAACCGCGTACGTGCCTTTTGCAAGAGTCGGGTTTTCAAAAACGCCCATAGGTCCGTTCCAGATGACCGTCTTTGCGCCTTTGATGACGTTTGCGAAAAGTTCCTGCGTTTTAACGCCGATATCGAGCCCCATTTTGTCGTCGGGAATGCTCTTGCTGTCAACGTATTCGACCGTTACGGGTGCGTCGATGGGATCGGGGAACGCCGAAACGATTGCACTGTCAACGGGAAGATAAATTTCCTTGCCGAGGATTTCCGCTTTGTCAAGCATGTTTTCGCAATATTCGAGTTTTTCGTCGTCGACCAAAGACAAACCTTCTTTGCCGCCCTGCGCTTTCAGGAAGGTATAAGCCATGCCGCCGCCGATGATAAGAGCGTCGCATTTATCGAGGAGGTTGTTGATTACGTTAAGTTTGTCGGCGATTTTCGCGCCGCCGAGTATTGCGATGAACGGGTGTACGGGATGTTCGAGACTGTCCGCCATGACAGACAGTTCTTTTTCGATAAGGAAACCGCAAACAGCCGTCTTTACAAAACCGTATTCGACGATAGCGGCGGTAGACGCGTGCGAACGGTGCGCCGTACCGAAAGCGTCGTTGACGTAAACGTCCGCGTATTCGGCAAGAGCCTTGCAGAAGTTTTCGTCCCTGCCTTCTTCGCCGGCGTGGAAACGCAGGTTTTCAAGAAGTACGCATTCGCCGTCCTTCAACGCCGCGACTTTTTCTTTCGCGTCCGGGCCGATGACGTCGGTTGCAAACGTTACCTTGTTGTCAAGAAGTTCGTTCAGGCGCGCCGCAACGGGAGCAAGACTGAATTTTTTGACGTCTTTTTTCGCCTTTTCGATTGCTTCGGCGGTTGCCGCAGCGCGTTCTTCTTCGGGTAAAGCCTCGATTTTCGCCTTTTCCTTTTTATTGAGTTTGATTTTGTCGTCAAACACGTTGTGGGGTTTGCCCATGTGCGAGCAAAGCACGACTTTCGCGCCGTGTTCCATCAGATATTTAATGGTGGGAAGCGCGCCGATGATGCGGTTTTCGTCGGTGATAACGCCGTCTTTCATAGGAACGTTGAAGTCAACGCGAACGAGACATTTTTTGCCTTTTACGTCAATATCGGTGATTGTCTTTTTGTTCATAGAATATCTCCTGATTTTATTTTCGTTTTATGCCCCGGATTTTTAAGGCAGTAATATGATAACACAATAAAAGTTTTATTGCAATTACTTATAAATACTTTATTTGATTTTCGCCGCGCGCCCGCCTTATTTGCCGTGCGCCGCGCGCCCGCCTTATTTGTCGTCGTATTTCGTAAGGTGTCCTTGTTCTTGCAGCCCCTTGAAGTCGTGCTGACGGAGCGCCTCGTACAACACGATAGCAACGCTGTTCGACAGGTTCAGACTTCTTATGTTCTGCCCCATAGGGATTCGTATCGCGCGGTCGTAATTGTCGTGCAGAAGTTCTTCGGGAAGACCTTTCGTTTCCTTTCCGAAAAAGATGTATGCGTCGTCCTCGAAATTCACCTCGTCATAGCGGTGTTTCGCCTTTGTCGACGCGAAATAATACTTGCCGGGATTTTTGTCGAAAAACTCCCCAAGGTTTTTGTATACGTGCAACTCGCAGTCGCTCCAATAGTCAAGCCCCGCGCGTTTTAAGTACTTGTCCGAAAGTTCGAATCCGAGCGGCTCGATAAGATGCAAAACCGTGTGCGTCGCGGCGCACGTCCTTACTATGTTGCCCGTATTCTGCGGGATTTCCGGTTCAACCAAAACAATGTTCATAATGTATTTTCCTTAAAAAAATTCGTCGATAATTCTCATTAAATCGTCGCGGGTTCTGAGTTCGGAAATAGCGCGGCGGACGTCCTTTGCGTGGCGGGTGTTTTTGGCGTAAAAACACAGTTGCGCCTTCATCTGATTTATCACCGTGCGTTCGGGCAGATACTCGCCCAGAATTTCGATATGTTTCATAATCGCGGCTTTAACGTCAAATTCGTATTCTTTATCTTGCAGTTTTGCAAATATAAACGGCATTCCAAGCGCGGCGCGACCAACCATTACGCCGTCGCAACCCGTCGTTTCTTTCATTCTTAAATAATCGTCGCGCTTTTCCACGTCGCCGTTTCCGACAACGGGAATACCAACGCCTTCTTTCACTTTTTTTATGACGTTCCAGTCGGCGTTTCCGGAATAAAACTGTTCCCTTGTCCTTGCGTGTACGGCAACCGCCGCGCCACCCGCTTCCTCGATGACCTTCGCGATTTCGGGCGCGGTGATTTCGTCCTTTTCAAAGCCCGCTCTGATTTTCACGGTTACGGGACGATTTGTTGCGGATACCGCCGCTTTCACCACTTTGTAAACAAGGTCGGGATTTCTTAAAAGCGCGCTGCCTTCGCCGTTTTTCACGACTTTCGCGACGGGACAACCCATATTTATGTCGATTATGTCAAAGTCTTTGAGAAGGGGGTGTTCCACCGCTTTTTTTATGTATTCGGGATCCGCGCCGAAAAGCTGCACGGCGACGGGACAATTTCCCCTTTCGCGGGTTTCCAGAAGCGCGGCGGTGTTGGGATTATTGAAGCAAAGCCCCTTTGCCGACACCATTTCCGTTACCGTAAGCCCCGCGCCGTAAACAGAGGCAAGATAACGCATGCCGGCGTCGGTATAATTCGCCATCGGCGCGAGAATCAAATCGTTTTTAAGTTGTACGTTTCCGATTTTCATTTGTAGATTTTCTTTGCCTTGTTCCAGTATTCGTCCAGAATTACGGCGTTCCCCAAATCCTTTCCGTCTTTCAGTATTTCGCTTTCCATATACTTAAAGCGTTTCACGAATTTGTCGCACGCCTCTTTAAGGGCGGTTTCCGGCTCGATATGCCGCCAGCGCATCGGGTTTATCGCAGAAAACAGCAGATCGCCCGCTTCCATTACGGCGTCGTCGCCGTCCGCTTCCCGAAATTCGCGGATTTCCTCGTTGAGTTTGTCATAAGTGCCGTCGATGTCGGGCCAGTCGAACCCGCATTTCACCGCGACTTTCTGGATTTTATAAGCGTACAAAAGCGCAGGCAGATTTTTGGGGATTTTGTCCATTTTGTCGCCGAAACTCGTATATTCCTTTTCGACGGCTTTCGCCGCGTTCCAGTAATTCAGCGCGTCTTCGGCGTTCGTCGCTTTGTTCTGCCCGAAAATATGAGTGTGTCGGGTGATAAGTTTATGGCAAAGTCCGCTTACGACGTCGTTGAAATTATATTCGCCGTCGGCGTTTCCGATCATTGCGTGGAAAACTGCCTGCAACAATACGTCGCCCGTTTCTTCAACCATGCCGTCAAGGTCGTTTCTGTCGATTGCGTCGATAAGCTCGTACGCTTCCTCGATGAGATTTATCCTTATGCTTTCGTGCGTTTGCGCCCTGTCCCACGGACAGCCGTTTTCGGACAACAGCGTTGCCATGATTTCGATAAGGTCGTGGGAATCGTGTCGTTTTGCCGACAACAAATCATCGGGCGGAATCACCAAAGTCGTGATATACGAAAAATTCTTGCCGTGGTCGATTTCGGCAAGAGGTATGTATGTCAAATTATCTGTCTTTTTGACACTATTTATCAGATAAACGAGTTTTTCGTCGCCGTAAACGTCGGACAGTTTGATTTTTACGTCGCCCGCAAGAAGTCGGTTGTCGATCTCTCTCACGACGACGGTATGCCGCTTGTCCGGCATGAACGAAACGTCGGACGCAACGTCGTACGCGCTGTAACTCATCACCGACGTGTCGGGACAAACGCCGGCAAAATCCGCCGCAAAGCTCACGCCCGCGATAATTTCAATATCGTTTGTTTGTTTTTTCAGTTTTTGCACCGTGCCGTCGTCGAAACCGCCGCCGTTCACGCAAAACGCAACGTCGCCTTTCTCGTTTTCCGACAAAAGCGTTTTTATGATTTTTTCGTCAAGTTCGGAAAAATCTTCCGCGGCGTCGTATGCGTCGTCGAAAGATTTTGCGGATATTCCGTTTTTTTCAAAAAAATCGTACGTCGGTGTTTTTGCCGTTTTGACGTAAATGTTTTTTGCCTTTTTCAGAAACTTTTCGGCGCGGAAACTCAAATCGTCTTTATAAAGCCCGAGTCCAATTACGGTAATCATTCAACTCTCCCAGAATCGTAGTTTTTGCGATAATTTGTAATACGCCCTTGAAAACGGCACGCCCGAAAGTTCGTCCCCGTCAAAGACGCCTGAAAACGCCGCCGCGACAACGTACGCAAACGATGCGACGACAAAACCTGTCGCAAGCGACAAAATCGGATTTTTGATATAAATATCAAAAGCCCACGCAAGTAAAAACATTATAACATTTATTGCCGCGATTGTACTAACGTTTTTCACGAGTTTAAGATTTTTTCCCGAGAGAATATAAAAATCGCGCGCGTTTAAGATTACGCCGACCGCCGAAAACGCAATCATGCCGTATCCCGCGCCGTACACGTTGAAGTATTGAAGACATATCGCCGTAACCGCAATTTTTAGCGCGACCGAAAAGGAATTGTTGACGATGATTCTTCCGGTCTTGTCAATCGCCATTATCATACTTGCGTAAATTTCACGAAGCGCGCCCATCGGCACGGTGAACGAAATAATCCTTAAAAGCCGCGCCGCCGTTTGTGTTTCCGCGCGATTAAGACGCGGATATAAAACCGCAATAATTTTGTCGGAAAATGCAAACATCATAACCGCGGCAAACATCGAAATCGCAAAAGCGAGTTTCACGGCGGTCGCTCCTTTTTTCCTGATTTCGTCGATGTCCCGTTTTGCCGTCGCCGACGCGATAACCGGCACGATCGCAACCGACAACGAAACGCTTAAAACGACGGGCATATTCACGACGCTCATTACCGTGCCCGAATACAAACCGTACTTCGCCGTCGCAAGCGAAATCGACTCTCCCGACGCTTTTAATATGTTTACGATTAAAATTCCGTCGATAAACTGCGAAAACGGTATGATAAAGCCGGCAATCGCAAAAACGACAGACGTTTTCAGAATGGCGTTTCGCACGTCTTTGTCGCAACTTTCCACCGCATTGATTTTGTAAATCTTCCCGCGCGAAAAATAGGTTATCACAATATAAATAAGCGCGATAAATTCGCTTATCATCACTCCTGACAGCGCGCCGATTACGCCGTAAATCACGCCGTACTTTGACAGAATTTTTGCAAGAGTCAGCCCGAACGCAAGTTTGAAAACCTGTTCAAAAAGCCCAGATACCGCCGTCGGAATCACGTCGTTGTTCCCTTGAAACCAGCCGCGGAACATCGACAACGCACCGACGAAAACAACCGCCGGCGCAATAACGTAATATCCGCTTTTCACGCCTTCGTTTCCTTGAATTCTTGCCACGAACCCCGACAAAACGCACAAGAGAGCGGCAAGCACGACCGACGTCCCGACAACGCTTAAAAGCGCGTTTTTAAGGACTATCCTGCTGTCTTTTTTCAACGCGTTATTCTCGCTCGTGAGCCTTGACACCGCAACAGGGATTCCGCCCGTAGTCAGCGCAAGTATCAGCGCGTAAATGGAAAACACAAGCTGATACATTCCCATTCCTTCCGCTCCGAGCACAGACGTGAGCGGCACGCGATACAGCGCGCTTATTACCTTTGCAATTATGGAAAACACCGAAAGCAGCGCGGCGTTTCCCGCCATAGTACGCTTTTTCATTGCAGTGAATTTGCCAAGATTTTTGCCGAAAACTCGGCAAGTTTGGTTTTTTCGGCGACGTTTTTTTCGGATTTTGACAGCAAAATAACGCCGCCCGTAACGTCGCCCGCGACAACGACAGGCGCGAATATCTGCATTTTGTATTCGTTTGTATCGTCGCCGGTTATCGCATATCCGTCGGGCAAAAACACCGTGCGCGTCGTCCTTTTCTGAAAAATATCCGCGACTTTTTGCAACAAGAGTTTGTCCGAATAAAAGGTTTTGTCAAAGCCCGCCGCCGCGACGATTTTGTCAAGGTCGGTCACAAGCGACGTGTCCCCCGTCGACGAAAACAAACTTTCCGCAATCTCTTCCGAAAACTTTTGTATTCCCTTTACGCACGAGTATTTTTTCAGGATAAGGCTGTTTTCGTCAACGAAAATTTCCATTTCTTCGCCCTCGCGAAGGCGCATCGTACGGCGGATTTCTTTCGGGATAACCACGCGTCCCAACTCGTCGATTCTTCTTGTGATTCCTGTGTATTGCATAAAAAAACCTCCCGCAGTAGTATCCGCAGGAGGAAAGTTATTATGCAACGATTATTGTTGTTCGTTGATCTTGTAAGACAGCACGAACAGACTGTCGCTCATATTGATGTTTTCGCACACGACGCCTTCCGCGACGTTCGACAAATCGACGGGGGCGAAATTCCAGAATTTATTCACGCCGAGCCGCACGAGATTTTCGGCAACTTCGCGCGCGTATTCCTTTTGTACGCAAATCGCCGCGATGTCGACGGGGTGCGTGTTTATGTATTCCGCAAGTTTATTGACGTTCAGGACTTCGACGCCGGCGGGAACTTTCTGAATGACCGTCGGATCGACGTCGAACATTGCACGGACGTAAAAACCGTCGTCTGAAAACCCGACGTATCTCGCAAGCGCTTTTCCGATGTTGCCGCACCCGATAATAATAATGTTGTGCTGCTGATCGAGTCCGAGAATCGACGCGATTTCACTGCGAAGTTTCCCCACGCTGTACCCGTAGCCCTGCTGACCGAATTCTCCGAAATTTGAAAAATCCTGTCTGACCTGCGACGCCGTAACGCACAGGTTTTTCGCAAGTTCCGAGCTGGAAACGCGCTTTACGCCGTCGCGTTCAAGCTGTTTAACGTATCTGTAATATCGCGGAAGACGTTTAATGACCGCTTCCGATATGCCTTGTTTTTTTGCCATACTCCAATTCCTTTACGGATAATTTTAATTACTAAGTTTTGATATGTCAAGAAATTTTTTTCTCACCGAAAAACTGCTTGTATCAATCTATTATTATAACTCCACGCGGGTGCGAAGCGCGGTGGATAAGGTCATTTCGTCGGCGTACTCGATAACGCTGCCTTCGGGAAGACCGCGGGCGATGCGCGTAACCTTTATCCCCAGCGGCTTTATAAGTCGCGCGATATACAATGCGGTTGCCTCGCCTTCGACGTCGGGATTGGTCGCAACGATGACTTCTTTCACGCCGTCAAGCCTTTTTAAAAGCCCTTTTATGTCGATATCGTCGGGGCCGACGTGCTCGATGGGGCTGATTACGCCGTGCAAAACGTGATAAACGCCCTTAAAAGACTTTACCTTTTCAAAAGCCTGAATATCTTTCGGCTCTTTCACGACGCAGATAACCGACTTGTCGCGCGTACGACAAATTTCGCAAACGTCGTCGGCGTCGTCGGTATAGTTGCCGCAAATTTTACAGAATTTCACCTTTTGTTTGACGTCTCGCAAGGCGTTGATAAGGTCGTCGACTTCGCTGTCACTTCGCTTTAATATAGAATAAGCGTACCTTGCCGCCGTCTTTTCGCCCACGCCCTCGAACTTCGTGAATTCCGCAATAAGTTTTGCAAGAGGCTCGATATAAGGCATCAGAACAAACCGCCCATACCGCCTGCAAGCGGTCCCATAAGTTCTTCCTGCAACTCGTCAACCTTTTTGACGGCGTCGTTGAATGACGCGACGATAAGGTCTTCCAGCATTTCGATATCGCTGGGGTCAACCGCTTCGGGCTTGATTTTGACGGCGGTGACTTCCTTGTCGCCCGTCATCGTGATTTCAACCATGCCGCCCGCCGCCGAGCCGGTTACTTCGGAATTTTTAAGTTCCTCCTGAGCGCGCTGCATATCGGCTTGCATTTTTTGCGCCTGTTTCAAAATTTGTTGCATATTTCCGCCGCCGAATCCGCCGCCGGGAAAACCGCCTTTGCCCATAAAAAATACCTCCGGTTATTTCGTGATTTTGAAATCGTCCCCGAAAAGCGTTTTCAGCCTTTTCAGGACGTCTTCCGACGTGTCGTCGTCGGTGACCTTTACGGTCAGTTTATACGGCTTGCCCGAAAGCGCGCCGAGTTTTGATTCAATTAGTTTAAGGTTGTCGGGGATACTCACGACGGACGCGTCCGCCTTCGTTTTGAAAGACACCTTGAAAAAGTTCCCGTTTTCTTCCACCCCGACGTATTTATTCATCGCAATCCCCAGCGCCATGCACCTTTCCTTCCCCACGATTTCCGTGCGGCAGGCGTCCCAAAGCGCGTCGGGATTCTCTGTTTTCAGCTCATTTTTTTTTTGAAACGCGGTGTTTACCGCGCCTTGCGAAACTGCCGATTCCAGTTTTTTCAAGCGTTTTTCGATTTCCGCCTCGCCGTTTTCAAGCGCAGCCCTTACGACTGTCGCCTCAAACATAATGCGGGGCTGGGTGCTGTATCTTAACTCGCCGGAAAGACCGTTGAACAAATCGAGCGCGTTCAGAAGGTCGACGTTGCCGGACGATTCCGAAATCGCCAAAAGTTTTTCGTAAATATCTTTCGGGAGTTTCAAGGCGGACTCGGCATTCTTGCAGTTTTTCACGTAAATGACGTTCCTTATCGTCGTTGCGACGTCCTTATTGAGAACGGCGATGTTTTTGCCGAAATTCGACAAATTATCGACGATAGACAATGCACGCGCGACTTCGTGCGAAAGCACCGCCTGCACAAGGTCCAGAACGATGTGAGGATCGGACGCGCCGAGAACTTCCAGAACGTCGTCGTAAGTTATCGTATCGCCCGAATACGAGGCGCACATATCCGCAATCGAAAGACTGTCGCGCACGCTGCCCTCGGCAGAAGTTGCGATAAGGTTTATCGCTTCTTCCGAATACTTTTTGCCGATGTCGTCGAAAATGCGTTTCAGATTGTCCGAAATATCTTTGACCGAAAGCAATTTGAAGTCAAAGCGCATGCACCTTGACAAAATCGTCTGCGGCAGTTTGTGGACGTCGGTCGTCGCAAGAATGAACACGGCGTGTGACGGCGGCTCTTCCAGCGTTTTCAGAAGTGCGTTGAACGCGCTTGTCGAAAGCATGTGAACTTCGTCGATGATATAAACTTTGTACTTTCCGATGACGGGCGGATACTTGACCTTTTCGCGAAGGTCGCGGATTTCGTCCACCGTGCTGTTGGACGCGGCGTCGATTTCCAGAATATCCATATTGCCGGGCTTTTGAAGCTCAACGCACGCCGAGCATTTCCCGCACGGATTGCCGTTTACGGGGTTTTCGCAGTTAATCGCGCGCGCAAAAATTCTCGCGACGGTGGTTTTTCCCGTGCCGCGAGTCCCCGTGAAAAGGTATGCGTGCGAAATGTTGTCCGTTTTAATCTGATTGACAAGCGTCCTTACGATATGTCCCTGCCCGATGACCTCGTCGAAAGAAGTCGGACGGTATCTTCTGTACAAAGAAATGTGTGCCATTTGTTCACCTTTACATTAGTGAAATATAGTATATACTAAAACATAGGATTTTGCAACCGTTTACAACTCCGTCGCCAAATTTTTGTAGCCGCATACGACGCTCATTGTCGCAAACCTTAACGCTGCGGAAAGCGTCGCGCCCGAAAAATCCGACTTCGCGACGTTTCCGACAACAGCCGCGGCAGCCTTGATTTCCGCCTTGATTTTAATGTATTCGGGCATATTTTCGGATTTTGTTACTTTGTCAAAATCGGCATTTAATTTATTGATTTCATTCAATAAACCTTTTAATCTGTTTTTTACTTCTGTTTCGCCGATACTTCCTTTGTCAAACGAAGTCGTGATTTCGTAAAGGCGGGAAAACGCCGTATCCGAGTATTTCAACGCGTTTTTTACAGCGTCTTTTTTTCCGTTGTCGCACCAGGAAAGCGCGGGCGGTCTGACGCAAATTTCATAGATGCAGGAACTGCTCCCCGCCATTCTTTTTCGGACTTTTTCCGCGTCGTCGCGGCTTTTGTAACACGCAAGCGCGAGATAGTATTTTTCATCGTAAATTATATATCCCGCCCCGCCCGACGTGCGCGCCTCGTCGGCAGAAATTCTTGCAAGGCTTTCGTCCGAAAACACGTCGGAGCACACGACGTAATACATTTCGCAGTCGGTGTTTTTGTTCTTTTGAAAGAAATTCATCACGCTTCCTTTTCCGGAAAGGGTTGCGAGAGCGAACGTAAGAGAAAAGCACAAAAGTATCGTACAAACGACGAAAACCGCCTGCTTATCGGCTTTTACGACGCGCCTTTTTTCGGGTTTTTGCGGTTTTGTTTTCTTTCTTTTTTCGGGTTTTTTGTGCCGCCCGTCTTCCTTCCAGATATACGATTTATACTTATAATCGTCATAATTTACGTTGTCGATTTTTTCCATAAAAAAACACCCTTATAATTAAGGGTATTCTTTATATCCTGAAAATTGACTTATTATTCTTCGTATCTTTCGACAAGAATGTCGGCTTCGCTCAGGATTTTCATTGCGAATTCGTCCGGGTATCCTTCGCGATAAACGATACGTTTTATGCCGCTGTTGACGATGATTTTGGCGCAGATACTGCACGGCTGATGCGTACAATAAAGGGTTGCGCCTTCCAATGAAATACCGAGTTTCGCCGCCTGACAGATGGCATTCTGTTCCGCATGAACGGCGTAGCAAAGTTCCGCGCGGGTGCCCGACGGGATTTTCATGATATCCCTCATACATTCGCCCTTTTCGACGCAACTTCTGATGCCTTCCGGCGCGCCGTTGTAGCCGGTTGTGAGGATTCTTTTGTTTTTTGTGATGACCGCGCCGACCTGACGCCCGGTTCTATAACAACTTGACCACGTCGAAACGACGTTTGCCATTTCCATAAATCTCTTATCCCATTTGTCCATCATAGCGACCTCGAAAGAAAATAAATATATGATAATAATAACACTTTTTCAGCCCGTTGTAAACAAATTCGCGCGCATACGTTGAAGATTTACAATAGGTTTGTTAAAAATTGATAAGCCTATTGCCCGCAAGAACTAAAAACACCGCAATTTATAGGTTTGTCAATGCGACAAGCCTATTTTTATTTTATTTAGGAGGTATCCACAATGACCGACAACGCAAACGTAAAACAAGAACGAGTAAGCATAACGGCATTTATCTCGAAAGATACCCGCGATAAATTGTTGCGTATCGCGGAGGACGAAGATTTGACGTTTTCCGCCCTCGTTCGCCGTGCGCTTAAAGAGTACGCGGACAAAAAGGCAATTTAATTCAAGAGGAGGCACAAAATGAACAACCAAACCAAAACACAAGAGAACGTTAAAAAGGCTTTGGCAAAGCAAACGCTCGGACTTCCGTTGACCCCGCACGAACACGCGCTCGTTACCCTATACGGACAATCGCCCGTACAGCAAAAAGAAAACAAACCCGAATTTGTCGAAAAATATCTTAAACCCCTCGTTGTTGCGTTGGGCGTCGGCGTTGTAAACGTCGTCTATCGAAAAACAAGCAAACACGACGAAATCGTAACGCTTATTTACGAAAACGGTTTTACCACCGACAAAGACGTTTCGGCTGACTCGCTTTCCGCCTTAACGTATGACACGATAAAAGGGCTTTGAGGTGCGGCGGATATGAAAAGCATTGTAACAAAACTTGTTATCTATAAAAAAGATCCGCGCTTTAATTATTGCCCCACGCCCTATTATTGCGAAGGGTATTACGTCGGCGGCGGGCAATTTTATTCTTATTGCGGCATAACGGACGCGCAAGTGCAAGAAAAGGAAATCGAAAATACATTTATCGGCGACGACGCAATGCGCGAATTTTGGGCGATTAAGTTTAACAACTTGCAAGAGCAAGATCGAAAACTCATTTTGTCGGCGTTCCCCGATATTGAAAGCAAAGACAAAATGACGCTTAAAGACCCGCAAGAACTTTACGCAATAGCGTTTCGCAAAGTATTACGCCGTTTTGCGGTTGTTTGTCCGCGGTGCGGTGGTTGCGGCAATTATTCAACCGCGGTTGCCTATACAAGGGTTGACGACGGAATTTGCCACAAATGCAACGGGCGCGGAAAAGTTTTACCGCGTTTAACCGTAAAAAAACTCGAAGAAATTAAAAACTATTTCAAATCGGAGACGAAAAAATGATACTTAACGTTGTTTTGTTTTTACTTATTATTGTTTTAACGGTGGCGGTCGCCTTGTGGTTTACGATTGACTACAAGCGCGCAAAAGCGGGCAAAAAATCTTTTCTATGGGAACGCAAAAGCAACACCCGCCACGAACGCGATACGCAAGCGAAAGACTAAGGAGGCGGCGCAATGAAAAAATTAACCGTTGCTTGGCTTTCGGCGGGCGTTTCGTCATTTATTGCCGCTTACTTGATACGCGACGAAATCGACGAGTTTTACTACATAGATATTGACGATCAACACCCCGACAGTATGCGTTTTATAAAAGATTGCGAAACCGCACTCGGATACCCGATTAAAATATTGAAATCGAATTACGGGAGCGTCGAAAACGCGATACTTGCGCAAGGCTGTATAAGAATGGTAAAAACGGGCTTTGCGCCTTGTACGGCTTATCTTAAACGTCGGGTACGCAAAGAGCAATTCGAGGTTTTACACCAAAACGACGAAATAACGTACGTTTGGGGGTTTGACAGCACAAAGCACGAACAAACCCGCGCCGACCGTATCGTCGAGGCAATGCCGCAATATAACCACCGTTTCCCGCTTATCGAACAAGGACTCACAAAACAAGACGCTCACGCGGTTTTACGGCGATTAAACATACGCCGCCCCGCTATGTACGATCTCGGTTATCAAAACAATAATTGCGTCGGTTGCGTGAAGGGCGGTATGGGCTATTGGAATAAAATTCGTCAAGACTTCCCCGACGTTTTCAAAGCCCGCGCGGAATTGGAAAGAAAACTCAACTCGTCTTGTTTGAAAGAGTGTTTTCTCGACGAACTCGCACCCGATCGAGGCAAAGCGGATAACGAAATTTTGGAAGATTGCGGCATTTTTTGCGAAATAGCCGCAAGAAAAATCACGGAGGCGGCGGACAATGGCGGAAATTAAAATCACAAAATGTAAAAGTTGCGGCGCGCCCATAACGTGGATAAAAACGAAAAACGGGCGCGTAATGCCTTGCGACGTTCCCGCGGTGGATTATCAAGAGAATTACAAGGGAACGGACACCGTCGTTACCGACGACGGGCGCGTATTGCGCGTAATGGTATTCAAAACCCCGTCGCCGTCGGGCTTGCAACCTATAATCGACGGCAAAGGTTATATATCGCATTTCGCGACTTGCCCGTATGCAAACAAGTATCGGAGGTGCGACAATGATTAACGACGCTATGTTTTCAAGCAATACGAACGAATGGGCAACCCCGCAAGCCTTTTTCGACGAACTCAACAAAGAATTTGATTTCACGCTCGATCCGTGCGCAACGCCGCAAAACGCAAAATGCGCCCACTACTTTACAAAGGAAATCGACGGACTCGCGCAAAGTTGGCGCGGCGAAGTTGTCTTTTGTAATCCGCCGTACGGTCGGGATATTTCAAAGTGGGTCGCAAAGGCTTATGCCGAAACCCTATCGGGAGGGGCAAAACTTGTTGTTTTGCTTATACCCGCCCGAACGGATACGGCGTACTTCCACGACTATATATACAAAAAGCACGAAATACGTTTCGTCCGCGGACGCTTGCACTTTAACGAAAGCAAATGCGGCGCGCCGTTTCCGTCAATGGTTGTCGTAATGCGAGGTCGCAATGACGATTGACCGAAACCGTATTTACAATATGGATTGCCTCGTCGGTATCCGCGATATGTTACGGGGGGGGTGCGCGTTGATTGCGTGATTACCGACCCGCCCTACCTTATCAACTACCAAACCCACCGACGACAAGACAAAGATCATAAGTTTTGCAAGGCTATACAGAACGACGACAACCCGCAACTCATAATCGACCTTGTACCGCTATTGTACGACGTAATGAAAGACAATACCCCACTTTATATGTTTTGCGGGAGTGATAAAGTCGATTTTTTCAAACAAGAAGTCGAAAAGTGCTTTACCGTCAAAAACCTTATTGTATGGGATAAAGGAAATCACACCGCGGGCGATCTTGGCGCGCAATACGGCAAACGTTACGAGTTTATCATTTATGCAAACAAAGGACGCGCCACGTTTCAACCCGATATGCCGCGGTTGGAGGATATATGGCACTTTCCAAAGGTGGCGGGAAAAGAGCAAATACACCAAAACCAAAAACCGACAAATCTTTTGTCGCAAATCATCAATCAACACACCAAAGAAGGCGATTTGATACTCGACCCGTTCGCGGGTAGTTGCTCAACGGCAGTTGCCGCCTATCGCCTAAAACGCGATTATATCGGCTTTGAAATTGATCCCGTCGAATACGCGGCGGGTACGAAATGGCTCGACGCCGTACGGTCGCAAATGTCAATATTTGATTTTATGTAAAGGAGCAAAAGCAATATGGAAACAAAAATGTTTTACGACGCCCCGCGATCAATATCTATCGGCGATATTTTCTACGTTATAGACACGCGCGAAAGACACGATTTCTCGTCGCCTTGCCGCGTTTGTAATGACGAGAAAAAACTAACGGTAAACGGGATAACTTTTGATTGCCCCGTCTGCGGCGGCTATCGCCCACGCGAAACTGTCGTCGAAGTGCAACATTTTACTGTTGCAACGGTTAAAGTGTACGTTATCAAACAAGAAGTATCAACCGATTATTGGGCGATACAAAATTATCGCGATTTACACTTTCGGGTATTTCGCAAACGCGGACACGGATACAACGGCAACGGCAACAATTTTACTCGCGATTTTACGTCGAACGACATAAAAAACAATCTAAACAAACTCCCCGACGAAGAGTTTTTGCAAATATATTCGCAAGACGGATATTTTGCCCGTAATTGTGAGCGTTTTATTTTTGACGATTATAAACTTGCTTGTCGGGCGGCGGAAATCCTAAACGAAAGCGAACTCGCAAGACTCAACAAATACAACGCCGAACACGGCACGTCGTTTGCGCCGATATGGGATAAAACAAACGATCCGAAGAATTAACGGGCGGCGGTTATGACGAAAACAAACAAAGAAAGTAAATATATCGTCGCTTGTCAAAATTGTATGTTGCCCGTAAGTAAATGCAAGGGCGATTGCACGCGAAAACAAATCTTAAAAAATGCCGCAAATGCGGACAAAACGGAGGTTAAAAATGGAAAACACAAAGCACCTTAACGGTTATATCGAAGAAAAAGACGACACGTTTTACCCGACTTGTCGTTTTTGCGGCAAACAAACATTGCCCGACGCGCCGTATTTAAGTCAAGACGAGGCAAACGAGGCGGCAACGATACGTTGCGATTGTTTCGAGGCACGGGAATATCAAGAAAAATTACGCAAAGAAAAGGAACGCGCCGACAACATCATAAAACTTCGTCAAAGACTCGACGATTTTTCGGAATATAGCGCGTCGCGCGGAGTTGAACTCACGGGCGAGTTGCACGACTTATTGTTAAACGTCGGTATTGCAATTATCGACGGTCAAATACTGAAGGCAAATATCAATGTCGGACGTATCAAAGTAAGTATATCGAGCAACTCGAAAAGTGTACTTACAATTTGCTTTACCTATTCCGACGGCGCAAAGTTGGAGGTTTAAGAATGAAAGACAAAACGCCGAAAATAATTGCCGTCGATTTTGACGGCACGTTGTGTACGAACGCATACCCCGAAATCGGCGAGCCGATCCCCTATTCATTATTATATGTTACGCGCGCGAAGGCGGCGGGTCATATTATCACGTTGCACACTTGCCGACAAGGCAAATTCCTTGACGACGCGATCGCTTGGTGTAAAGCCCGCGGAATAACGTTTGATTACATAAACGAAAACGTACCCGCAAACATAAAGCGTTTCGGCGGCGATACGCGAAAGATATACGCCGACGTTTATTTCGACGCAAACTCGTTAAACCCGCTCCGTACTTTCGGTATCGGCGATAACGACGAAAACGCCGAGTTATTCGACCGTGCGGAAGAATTGACCGAAAAGGCATTATGCAATGTTGCTTGCCTTTGTCCGCAATGGAAGGCGGCGGGTATGTGTTGCGAGTGCGACGTCTTTTATTCGTTACGCGACTACCACGCCGAACAACTCGCTAACAATAAGGAAAAATAAGCCTATCCGAGGGCGGCGTTTTCACAACATAAAAACGCGGTTACTCCTTACGCGTCGGGGATTGCCGCCCTTCCCCTTTTTATCGGAGGTACAAAATGTCAAGATATAAAAAAATAATGTTACAACGCGGCGTAATGCAAAAGGACGTTTTAGCGGACGTAAGAAAGGTTGACCCGCGCGTCGACAATCCGTTGTTGAGTAAGTTTGTAAACGACGTTTGTTTACCGTCGCCGCGCACGCTTGAAAGTATTTGCAAATCGCTTTCGTGCGCCCCGCTCGACATTTACGATCCGCGCGAAATAGAACTTGCGCCCCGTTCCGACTCCGACGTCGAAAAAGCCGCCACAACGGGCGGCGGACAATCCACCACCGCGGGAGCGGTCAAGAAACGCGCCCGTCGACGTGATAAAAACTTATATAACCTTACCGTCGAAATACCGCGCGACGTCGCCGAGCGTGTATTTGCGCCCGCCGCGTTACGCAAATTAGGATATTTGAGCAAATCGGACTTTGTCCGTCAAGCGGTGGCGGCTCTCGACGCGAAATTATCCACAATAGAAAGCAAAGAAAAAACCGCCGACGCGGGAACGTCGGACGGCGAATAACAACCGTTGCGAAATCGCAACAATATTTAGACAAAGGATCGGGCGGCGAAATTGGCACTTCCGACCGCCCGCAAGGTTTGACAAAATCTCGTCAACCAAACCGATATTATTATACCATATCGGAGGTATTATGTCAACACTTTGCACGGCTTATACGGTGCTGTTAGCGTCCTCGTAATGAAGTATTATCTTATCGACGAGAAAATACTCGGTAATTAAGTTTTGTGTTTTATTCCCTTTCGCCTTGACCGTAAAAAACCACGGCGGCAAGCAAAGTCAAGCGCGGCGAATTTTCGCAAGAAAATTTTTTGCGCAAGCAAAACGATTGACTTTATAGGCTTGACGTTGTGGTACGGTCAAAGGCAAGCGAAAGGGATAAACGCAAAACGTATTACGAGAAACACCCGAAAGCACCGCCCCGTTTTTTCAAAGGGAACAACAAACAAAGCGAATTTCCGCCCCGTGTTGTATTCCTTCGAGCCTTGCGGGGTTTGCAAGGGGCAAGACCCCTTGCGTCCTTTGTCTTTTTCTTTACGATTATAACGGAGGCACTATGGCAAGGCACTACACTCTACCGCCCACCGAATACGACTACGACGAAATATTTAATCAACAAGAAGAAAACGAGGCGCAACTACAATTACTCAATGACCCGCATATCGTCAAATATCGGACAAAGACAATTAAAAGCGGCAATTTCCTTGAAGTTGAGGTTTATCCGATTTGGGATACCCGCTCGGCAACGGCACGGGCGCGTCGGACAAAAGAAAGCCGCGAGGCGCAAAAACGACTCAACTACAAGAACGCAACGAAAAACGTTATACGCCTTATAAACGCAAACTTTACCGACTCGGATTTTTGGGGAACGTTTACATACGAAAGCCGCAAACTTCCGAAATCGTTACCCGCCGCGCAAAAAGAAATGTCAAAGTTTATTCGACGCTTAAAGTATTACGCCGAAAAACACGACTTCCCGCCGCTAAAATACATTTACGTTACGGAATTTGAAAACGACGAAGAAAAAGGCAAACACCGCGTACACCACCACGTCGTAACAAACTTCCCCGATCGCGACGTAATGGAGGATTTGTGGCGAAACGGCGGTCGAAACAATACGCGTCGTCTTGTGGCGGACGATAGCGGGTACGAAGGTTTGGCGCGCTACATAATGAAAGACCCGAAAGGCGCAAAACGGTATGTAGCGTCAAAGAACTTGAAAAAACCGCAAATCACGGTTGCCGATTGCAAATTCACTCGCCGCAAGGTCAATCGTCTTTATCGAGAAACGGCAAACCGTAAAGCCGTCTTTGAAAACCTTTACAAGGGCTATCAAATGACGCAATTTTACGGCAAAACAAGCGAATATGTTTCGGGCGCGTATTTGTACGTCAAAATGAAAAAACGAAATTGAAACGGAGGTACAACGTGAAATATATCGGCAGTAAAGCGAAATTTGCCGACGAAATCGTCGCAATATTGCAAGGTTACATATCCGAATACAAAATCAAACAATACGTCGAGCCGTTCGCGGGTGGTTTTAACATTATTGACAAAATACAATGCGAATACCGACTCGGCAACGATATTGACCCGCTCGTTTGCGATTTAATCGAAACTTGCCGCGATAATCCCGCGTTGCTTGACTCGTTGCATACACCGACCCGCGAAGAATATTACGACGTACGCGACAACAAGGGTAATTATGCGGCGTGGTATCGTGCGGCGGTGCTTTTATTCGCCTCGTATAATTCCCGTGTTTACGGCGGTTGTTACGGTGCGACGGCGCAAACAAAAGACGGCAAAACGCGTAACTATTTCGAGGAAAGCAAACAAAACTTTCAACGTCAATTACCCGCGCTCCGAAATATCCTTGTCGGCAATGCCGATTATCGCGATTTACGTTTCCCGACGCGGGAGCGGGTTTTGATTTATTGCGACCCGCCGTATTCAACGGGCGTCGGCTATGGCGGCGAAAAATTCGGCACGGCGGAGTTTTGGGATTGGTGCAGACTTCAAACAGCCGCGGGGCATATCGTGATTATCAGCGAATACACCGCTCCCGACGATTTCGTTTGTATTTGGGAACACAAAACAAAAACACACTTAAACAACCGCGCAAAAATTGACCGTACCGAAAAATTATTCATACAAGGAGGCTTGAAATGCCGAAAATACACGATTTGAAAATCTTACCCGCCTATTTTGACGACGTCGCGAAAGGTCGAAAGACGTTTGAACTCCGTTTTGACGACCGCGGTTATTTTGAGGGCGATTTGCTATTGCTCCGCGAATGGGAAAACGGCGCATATACGGGGCGTCGCGTGGTGGTTAAAGTAACGTACATTTTGAAAGGTTTTGACGGCTTAAAAGACGGTTGGGTTATTTTAAGTATCAAACGAGTTAAAGGAGGCTTGAAATGAAAAAGGTAATTTCCGCAATATACGTTATCGGTTGCTTATTATGCACCGTTTGCACTCCACTTTCGGCGATTTTCATTATTTGCAAGTTATGCGCGGCGACGTCGCTTTCGTGGATTGCTTGTTGTATTCCGCTTTTAATCGCGTTAGCGGTTTTACCCTTGCTTATAATCACAAAAGCAATTATCAACGCGAGCGAAAAATAGGAGGAAAAAATGCCGAAACAAAACAAAAATAACGACGTTTCGGGAGCGGTTACGGTAAAACCGAAAAAATCGACCCCGAAAAAGACAAAGAAAAACACTACCAAAACGCCCGAAAAGAAGAAACGCGGCGCGCCGAGTCAATACGCAAATAAGGTAAAACCTTATTTAGCCGATATTGAGCGTTATGTACGGTGCGGTGTAACAGAGGGCGATATTTGCGAATATTACGGCGTCGGCAAAACACAATGGGCGCAATATAAGCGCGATAATCCCGAATTAACCGAAACACTATTACACGCGAAGGAACAATGCAAAGAAGATTTACTCGACAATGCGTATCGCGTCGCTATGGGCTACGAATACACCGAAGAAACAACGGAGGAAATAAAAAACCTTGACGGTACGGTTATCGGACACAAAACGCGCCGATATAAACGCTATGCAAAACCCGACGCGGGAATGTTGCAATTTTTGTTGATAAACCGCTACTCGTCGGAATTTGCCCGCGATCCGCAAGCAATCGAATTGCGCAAAAAGGCGTTGGAACTTGCGGAACAAGGCAAAATGCCGCCCGACGGTTGGGAGGGTGTATAAAATGTCGCTCGATCCTATACACGCGTTTTATTGCCGTAAAGATTACTTATCTCTCGCGCAGTCTTGCAAGGTTAAAAGCGGCGGTATTTGCGCCCGTTGCGGCAGTGTGTTTGATTTGAACGAACTACGACCGCACCACAAAATCGAATTGACGCTCGACAATATCGACGATACAAATATCACACTTAACCCCGATAATATCGAAGTGCTTTGCCACGCTTGCCACAACGCAGTACACACGCGTTTCGGTAATGCTATCGGCGCAAAGCGCGTTTACCTTGTACACGGATCGCCGTATGCGGGCAAGACAACTTACGTTGCGTCGGTTGCAACGCGTAACGATATTGTCGTTGACCTTGAACGCATACACGCCGCGATATGTATATGCGGGCAGTACGATAAACCCGACGCGACAAAACGCATTGCGTTTAATATCCGCGACTATTTACTCGACGAAATACGGACGGCGACACCGCGTCGCAAATGGCAAGACGCTTACATTATCGGCAGTTATCCCGACCGTATCGACCGCGATAATTTCGTCCGCGAATATAACGCCGAACTCGTCCACATAGACACGCCGCAAGACGCTTGCGTCAAGCGTGCATACGAAGATATAAAGCGGGTGGCGGCACGCGACGCCGTCGTCGGTTGGATTGCCGATTATTGGCGACGCTACAACGAATAAAAATATTTTTTGATCCCCCCTATGCCCTCGCGATTTCGGAAACGCTAAAAGACTCCCAGCCGCGGGCATTTAGCACACACACCGAGTTTTTGACTTTTTCTCGAAAAAGTTTTGAAAAGATAAACGGAGGACGCAATGAAAAGCGACCAAAACAAAAAAGAAACAATCGCAAATGCGGAATATGACCGACTCGTCAAACTTTTTACCGACGCGGGCGTCGATAAAATCAAAGTCGAAATCTATTCCGAACTTATCCGCAAGGTGGCGGAGGTTTTTGCTTGCCTTGAAGTGATAAAAGATTTGCCGTCGATTTTGTACGACAAAAACAATCCCGCCGTACAACGCGAAACGGCGGCGGGGAAAATGCGAGTCAAGTATATGGCGCAATATACTTCGGCAATGCAAAAGTTAAACAAAGATTTGCTCGGCGGGCTAAATGGCGACGACGGCGACGACTTATCCGATTACGAATAATCTTTCGGCGGCGGACAATTTCGCCGAGTGGACGCTTGCAAACCCCGATATTGCGCCTATCGAAGGTTGGCAATGTTTACGCGACGATATAGACGGCAAGCATAGTTTTTTGATTGAGTATTACAAACGTTGTCGGTCGGGCGAAATCACGATCGGACGCGAACTCAAAACGACGCTTGAAAGTTTAATACAAGATATTTTCTACCGTTCCGACGTTTACCGTTTTACGTTGGACGCGGCTCATAAACGGATAAACTTTATCGAAAAGGAAGTCAAACACTTTGAAAGCCCGTTTGCGGGCAAACCGTTTATTTTGACGCTATGTCAAAAAGCGATTGCCGAGGCGATATTCGGATTTTACATATTCGATACGGAACTATTGGGCGGCGGTCGTTGGGTACGACGTTTCAAAGAAGTATTGCTTTTGATAGCGCGTAAAAACGGCAAAACCCCGTTTACGGCGGCATTGACTCTTGCCGAATGGTTTTGCGGCGAGGCGGGTCAAAAAGTAATGTGCGCGTCGAACGACTACGATCAAGCGGGTTTAATCTTTGATTGCATAAACGCGTTTCGCGAAGAGTCGCACGCCGTATCGCGGGTTACGCGAAAGAATATCAAGGGTATATTTTTCGGCAATCCGAAACAGCGCAAAAAGACGGGTAAGTTTTCGGCACAAAATAAAGGCGCAATCAAAAAAATGTCGGCAAAATCGGGCGCAAAAGAAGGTCGAAACCTCAAAATCGTTATCGTTGACGAAGTCCACGAAATGAAAGACGGATCAACCATTATGCCCCTCCGCTCGTCGCTTACCACGCAAGACGAGCCGTTGTTTTTTGAAATTACAACCGAAGGTATCGTTCGCGACGGATACCTCGACGAAAGATTGATCGACGCCCGCAAAGTGCTTAAAGGCGAAGAGGACGCGCCCCGTTGGCTTATTTGGCTTTACACGCAAGACAGCGAGGCGGAAGTATGGAACGACGAGAACAGTTGGCAAAAATCAAACCCGATGATCGGCGTCGTAAAGAAGAAATCGGACTTACGCGACCTTGTCGATAAAGCACGCAAAAGCGGCGCGCAACGCGCTTTCACATTGGCGAAAGAGTTTAATATCAAACAACTTTCGTCGAACGCGTGGCTCGAAGAAAAATATATCGTTTGCGACGCAACGTTTGATTTATCCGACTTTCAAAATTGTTGGTGTATCGGTGGCGTTGACCTTGCGGAAACAAACGATCTTTGCGCTTGTACTCTTTTGTTTATGCGTCCGAACGACCCCGTAAAATACTTGCACACAATGTACTTCGTTACCGAGGTAAAAGCGGGCGACGGACAATCGACCGACAGTCCGACAAACCCCGAAAAAAAGGATTATCGGCAATGGGCGGCGGAAGGCTTATGTCGGATTGTTTCCGATAACGTTATTGACGACGTTGTCGTCGCCGAGTATCTTTGGGAAATCTACCAAAAGTACGGCATACGACCGTACGTCGTCGGTTATGACGAGTGGCACGCAAAAGAATTTGCAAAAACTACGGCAAAACACTTCGGCGCAAACGTTCCCGTCAAAATCCGAATGACGCCCGAAACGCTTAACGTACCGACGCGCAACGTCGAAGAAGATTTGCGGGCGCGGCTCATAAACTACCAAAACAACGCAATTTGCCGTTGGAACTTCCGAAACGCCGCAATCAAATACGACAATCGCGGTTTTGTAATGCCGACAAAGATTGTCGGATATATCGGAAACAAAATCGACGGCACAATGTCGAAAGTTATAGCGTACGCCGCGTTGCGAACGTGTAAAACCGCCTTTATGGCAAAAATCGGAGGTTGATAATGGACGATAAAAAAAACACTCAAAAGCAAAACCCCGTCTTTATGCGCGAAGTCCGTTGCCCCGTACATAACCTTTTAATCGGTCGTTACGACGCCCGCGACGGTTTAATCAACGCAACGTTTTATTGCCCGAAATGCGGGCGCGAATACACTTTTACGATAAAACGCGAGCAAAATTTCGCCACATATCGCAAAAAGTCTTGACTTCGCACCGAGAATTGAGTAAAATAGAAGTAACTAAATAGGCATATCCGCCGCTTTTCGCGGCGCGTACCCTAACTTTTTAATCAAAAGTCAAGTGGGTCGATATGAGTTTTTGAGTACAAACAACAACCGTTTGTGCTTATTAACCGTATCGACCCACTTTTTTTATTTCGTCAAAGGAGGCGGCGGACGTTGGGAACGCTTAAAAACGCAATACAAAGTTTGCTCGGTTGGGATCGAGAAAGCAACTATAACCGCATAATCAACGCAAATTCCGTTGTGTTTTCCTCTTTCGGGAAAGATATTACGGCGTCGGATATAGTCAAAACGGCAGTCCACCGCGTCGCCGAGGAAGTATCGAAATGCAACTTAAAATCGGTAACCGAGGCGCAAAACCCGCGTCGTATCATTGTTGCCGACGACGATATAAACGCGGTGTTTGCGGGGCGCGTAAATCCGCTTTGCGGGCTTAAAGATTTTTTATACAAAGTCGCTTATATTACGCTCTTAAACCGAAATTGTTTCATTTATTGGGCGTATGACGAGGTGCAAATCGAAGGTCGCGACGCCGTGCGCCGCATAACACGCGGCTTTTACCCTATCGAAACCGCGACAATCAAGTTGTATTATGCCGACGGCGAAATGCGCGCGGAATTGACGGGCAAAAACGGTATCGTGCTTGATTTGCCGTATGGCGACTTGATACACATTAGACTCGGCTACGGCGCAAATCAATATCTCGGCGGCGACGTAAACGGGCGTGCGGACTTTCGCGCAATGCTCGGCAACTTGCAGACGTTAAGCGTAATAAAAGAGTCAATACCGAAAGCGTTAGAGTCGTCTTTGTCGCTTAAAGGCATTTTGTCAATGAAAACGGTTGCCGACGCGGACAAACGCACCATAACCCGCGAGGAATTTGAAAAACACCTTTTCGACAGCAAATACGGCATTGTTGCTACCGACTACGAGTCGGAATTTCAGCCGATAAACATTTCGGCAACGGATATACCGTCGAACACGTTATCGTTTATACGCGACGAAATATTGTCGTTTTTCGGCGTTTCGTTGCCGATATATCTCGGCAAATACACCGACGACGAATACACCGCGTTTTATCAAACAGCGGTCGAAGGCTTGTTGTTGCAAATTGCCGAGGCTTTCAAAATAACATTGTTTACCCCGCGTCAACTTGCGTACGGACGCACGATAAAATATTACGACAAAATCGTACAATCGTTATCGTTTGCCCGCCGTCAAGAAATCGCGGAAATGACCAAAGACGACGCGTTGTTGTCGCGCGACGAACGCCGCGAGTTGTTGGGTTATGATCCCGACGGCGAACCGACGCGCGTTTCGCTTAACTATATCGACGTATCAATCGCAAATCAATATCAATTAACGTCTTTGTCGCAAGGCAAAAAACCAACGGCAAAGCCGAACGACTCAAACAAGGAGGACAAAGAATAATGCCCGAAATACCTAAAATCGACAAAGGTTTGATTATTCGTCGTTTTGCTCGTAATATGCAATCCCCGACGGTCGAACCGACAAAAGGAATTATTGAAGGTTACCCTATCGTTTTTAACGAGCGTACGGCAATCGGCGATTACTTTTTCGAGGAAATCGACCCGCACGCGCTCGACGAGGCGGATTTATCGGACGTCAAATTTATGGTAAACCACAACGACGGTATGATACCGCTTGCGCGGCATAGACGCGGCAAACGTTCGACAATGGATATTGCAATCGACGAACGCGGTATGCACATACAAACGACGCTTGACGTTGAAAACAACTCCACCGCCCGCGAACTTTGCTCGGCGGTACAGCGCGGCGATATTGAAGATATGTCGTTTGCGTTCGGGATAATGGTATCGGGCGAAGATTGGCGCGACCTTGACAAGGATATGCCGACTCGCCGCATAACAAAAATATCAAAGGTTTGCGAGGTATCAGCCGTAAACGACGGCGCGTATCCGCAAACTTCGATAAATGCTCGCTCCCTCGCCTCGTTGGATAACGACAAAATCGCGTTGGATAACGCGAAGGCGGCGGCGTTGGATAATGAACAAAGGCGACGCGACGCCGACTCGCAAGCGGCGTTTAATCTTGCGAAAGAAAAATTTTTATTCTTGGAGGCAAGAAAACATTATGACCATTAAAGAACTTATCGAAAAACGCGCCGCACTTTTGGCGGAACTCGCAAAACCCGAAACCACCGCGGAACGTTTCGCGGAAATTCGCTCCGAAGTCGAAAAACTCGACTACACTATCGAACACGCAAAGAAAGACGCCGACGACGCAAAACGCGAAGAAGAACTCCGCGCGGCTCGTAAGCCTAACGGCGGCGCACCCGCCCCCGCAAACGGCGTTGTATTCAAATCGGGCAATCCTACGGAAGAAGAAAGACGCGCCGCGGAAAAAGAAGAAATCGAAAAGCGCGCAAACGCCCTTAAAGCGGGCAATAAAGCGACGTTTGAACTCCGCGCCGTTTCCACTACAAAAGTAGCAATGACCGACCTTGCAAGCGGCGAAATCAACCCCGCGTTTGAACAAGTCGGAACGCTCGACAAACTCGTTAAAATCGTACCGTTGCAAGGTGCGGGAGCGGAAAGTTACAAAGCCCCGTTCCTTAAAACGATCGGCGAAGGCGGTATAACCGCGGAAGGTGCGGCTTACACAACCGCCGAACCGACCTTTGATTACGCAACGATCAACAAAATCAAGATCACCGCATACGCTGAGGTCAACGAAGAAGTCGAAAAATTGCCGCCCGCACGCTATACCGCAGAAGTTGAAAAAGCAATCGAGGGCGCGTGGCGCAAGAAACTTATTTCGCAAATCCTTAACGGTAGCGGCAACGCCGAACTCGTCGGCATTATCAATGCCCCGACAACTATTATCGACGCGGATCAGCGCAAGACGATTGCGACTATCGACGAAAATACGCTCGATAATATTATTTTCGACTACGGCGGCGACGAGGACGTCGAGGGCGACGCAACGTTGATACTCAACAAGTTGACGCTTAAAGAATTTGCGAAAGTCAAAGGCTCGGACAAAAAGCGCGCTTACGAAATCGTTGTCCGCGGAAATTCGGGAACGATCAACGGTATTCCGTTTGTATGCACGAGCAAACTCGCGGCGTTCGCAAACGTAACCGCGGGCGATCCGTATATGCTTTACGGCAAACTTAAAGCATACGAACTCGCGTACTTTACCGACCTTGACGTCGAGAAATCCACCGACTACAAATTCAAAGAAGGCGTAATCGCTTTCAAAGTATGCGGTTTTGTCGGCGGCTCTCCCGCCGTGTACAACGGCTTTATGTCCGTACAGAAAGCCGCAAAAACTAACGTCGGCAGTTAAAATTCGCTTGATTTTTCGTGCGGGTCGGGTGCATAGCCGATACGCAACGGTAAACGTTTAGGAGGTCAACAATGCAAGAAGTTGATAAAATTCTCTATAAAATGGGCTACTATGACGCAGACCCGCACAAAAAACAAGAAGTGCAAGACTCTATCGACGCGGCGGAGGAATTTATGCGCGCAAGCGGCGTTCCCGCGGAACTTATAACAAGCAAACGCGCGTATGCCGTCAAGGCTATTTACGCCGACGCAGTCGATAAAGGCACGCCCGAAGAAATCGTAAAAAAAGACGGTATGATCGTCGCGTTGATTTCGCAAATGCGGAGGTAGTATGGCGCAAACGGTAAAAGAAAAAAGAACTCTTGTACGTTTTGCCGTGCAAAAGACGCGATACGTTGCGGGCAACGGCGCGGCGACGGAATGGGAAACAATCAAAGTAAATATCGGAACGACCCACGACGGCAAGCCGATAACAACCGATTGTTTTTATGTCGAATGGCTTTCGTCCTACGGGGCGGCGGCTATACAACAACAGTCCGACGGCGTTATCCGCCCCGCCCGCGTGCGTATGCCGTACGTCAAAGCCGTTTACGACGCATTGACGACGAAAGACGTACGAATTTACATAAACGGCGTTATTGACGACGCGCACGCTTTCCGCCTTGCGTCGGCGGCGGATAACTACTTGCAACAAAATAAAATGCTCGAATTTCAAGTCAAAAAATACGAGGTTAGATAATGGACGTTAGGACGGTTATACAAAAAATCCTTGACGATACACTACTCCCCTACGGCGTATTGTCAAACCACTTGCGAAGAGTGGACGCGGATTATATCGAAAATTCCGACGTGGCAGTCAATAAGGACGAGTACGTTGTTTTTCGCGTTGTAAGCAACCGCCCGCACACTTTCGGCGACGGTGCTTGTACGCTTTCCCGCGTGTATATCGACGTCAATTACTACTACTCGTACGAAAAGACCGACCCGCGTTATACGGACGCGCAAGCACGCTTGCAAGCGGTCAAAAACGCGGTTTTGAGTAACAAACGCTTTCGACTTGCAAATGACGCAAGCGATATTGCCGATATAGACAATCCGTATCGAGGACTTAACGTCGAGTTTGTTTATTTTGAGGTGGCGGACAATGGCTAAAACGAAAAGCATATCGACGGGCAAAATCGCGCTCGAAGATATGCCCGACGCATTGACGGAAATTTTGACGGACTTTCAACGCTCGTCGTTCGACGTAAGACAAAACGCCGTACAAGCGGGCGCGGAAGTTTTCAAATCAGCCGTTGAACAAGCAACCCCGCGCGATACGGGCGGAATGGCGGACTCTTGGGAAATCAAAACAAAATACAAAGATCGCCGATACGTCGGCAACACAAAGACGGTAAACGGCGGCGGTAAAGAAAATATACCGCTTTCAAACGTGTTGGAATACGCCGAAAAATCGCCGCACGCGGGTTTTATTCGTCGGTGCTTTGATAGTGCCGAGCCGCAAGTCTTTGACGCAATCAAAAAAACTATCCAAAACGGAGGATCTAACAATGGCAAATAAAAAAACTCTTGTACGTTTCAACGTGCAAAACGTGAAGTACGCAGTACCTACCGCGCAAGGCTCTTTCGGGGCGTTTCAAGATATGGGAACGTCAATGAAACTTGCGCTTGAAAACGACTCGTCCGTAAAGAAGATTTACGGCGACGGACGCCGTATCGTCCATATCGTCAACGAAAAAGGCAAGACGGCGACACTCACTCAAAACAACGTTTGCGACGCATACGAAATCGCAATGGGTCGCAAAATCAAGACGAAACAAGGGCTTGCCGATATTAAGCAAGTCAAAAATATTTCGCACGTTATTTACTTTGAAACGTGCGGCATTGACGAGGACGGCGCAACCGTGCTTGCAAAAACTATGCTTTACGGCGTAACGTCCACCCGCCCCGCCGAGTCTTTCGACCAAACTACCGACGATATTAACGAGTCGTCTTTCGACACTGCGCTCGAAATCGGCGGTACTCCGCTTTTGGCGGCAAACGGTCAAAAATATCTCGACGACAAGGGCAACGAAGTTATTGTTTGGCAAATGACCGTTACTCCCGACGATACCGATTTCGATACGTTCGGCGACGAAGTCGCTTTGCCGACTATGGCGGAATAAAAGCGCGGAGGGCTTGAAAAGTGATAAAAACGAAATTACCCTTACTTGAAAAAGAAATTGACGGCGACGGAAAACTCGTCGTCAATAAAAGCGAAATTGAAATCGGTATTGATACGTCGTTGTTTGCCGAGGAGCGTTGGGAGTCTAACTTTCCCGCGCAAGCAAAAACGGAAACACTCTTTGCCTACGTTGAACGTATCGGCAAAGCGGGGCTTGCCGATAGCAAAGCGCACATTTTGTCAAATCTTAAAGCCCTCTATTGCTTTATAGACAGCGACAAACTCCCCGATTACAAGTCGTTTTTGAAGTTGTTTGATTTGGCGGACGGCGAGTATCTTACCACCCTTACCGACAAAATCAAATACGTTTTTGAAATTGCACTTCAAGGGGCAACGGCAAACTCAAAAAACTTGTAACGCACGGCGAGGAATTTATGCGGTTGTTGGCGATTTACAAACGGCTTGAACCGTCCGCCGACAACCAAAATAAAACCCTACCCGTGCCGCGATACATAACGATAATGCAAAAGTGCGTTGAACACAAAATACAAGACGTGTTTATACGCAACTCACATTTTAACGACCTTTACGTCTTGATTATGTCGATTGATATTGCGAACTTAAAGCAAATGATCCGACAAATGCGGGCGGCAAAGGCAAAAGAAACAAATACTACCGTGCGCGACGTATCACAAAGCGACGCGGTCAAATTCTTAAAAGGAGGCTCGGCAAATGGCGGAAAGTATTAGAGGCTTAACCGTTGAAATCAGCGCGGACGCGTCGTCTTTCAACAAAGAAATGTCGTCTATGCGGAAAGCGGCGCAACAGTCGCAAACCGAATTAAACGCATTGCAAAAGAGCCTCGAACTCGAATTTGACTCGGATAAATTCGCCCGCGCGCAAAAGGTAGCACAAAACGCGATAGACCAAACGGCGGCAAATGCGGACGCATTGCGTCGCCGTTTAGACTATTTGGAAAACGCGGGAAACATTGACACCGATCAATATCGCAAACTTAAAGCGGAACTCGCGAAAACCGAACTACAAGCGCAACAACTCGAAAAGCAACTTGAAAAAATCAATCAAATCAAGTTTGACGCGATTTCGTCGCGCGTAACAAAAGTCGGCGACGCTATATCGAACGTCGGAAAAACCCTTGCTCCGTTTTCGGCGGCGGCACTTGCCGCGGGAACGGCGGCGGCGACGCTCGGTGTAAAAACAGCGGCTACGGGAGCGGAACTTGACGATTTGTCTTTGCGGCTCGGTATTTCCGCCGAAAAAGTACAAGAATATCAATACGTTACGGCGCAAGCGGGCGTTGAGTGGGATATGTTCGAGAAAGCACTCATAAAAGCCCGTGCGGCGATTGTCGATTTATCGGCGGGAACAATCAACAACGCGTCAAAAGCCTTGCAATCGCTCGGCTTACGCGTGGAAGATTTTGACAGCAAAGAGGCAATGTTTGACGGCATTATCGACGCGCTTTCAAATATGGAAGATAAAACATTGCAAACGGCTTACGCAAACGAAATTTTCGGCGATAAAATCGCAAATCAAATGTTGCCGTACCTTAACGCGGGAACGGACGCGATCAATCAATTTAAGTCGGAATTTGAAACAATCGGCGCACTTTCAAGCGAACAAGTCGCCGCTCTTGCAAAACTTGACGACACGATCTATTTGTTGAAAGAGTCCTTAAAAAACGTATGCTTGCAAATCGGCGCGTCTTTCGCCCCGCTATTGCAACGCGTTGTCGAAATAATCAATACGTCGCTTATTCCGAAACTGCAAAAACTCGCCGAATGGTTTAACTCCCTTACGATAGAACAACAAGCGTTTGCGGCAAAAGTGTTGCTCGTGGTGGCGGCACTTGCCCCACTTGCGCTCGGTATCGGTAAAGTGGTATCGGCTATCGGCGGTATTATAAAACTTATCCCCGCATTGCAAGCGGGTTTGTCCGCGCTTGCGGCTAACCCGATTATACTCATTATCGCGGTTATTGCGGCAATTTTGTTGTTGCTTTACACGCGGTGCGAGGCGTTCCGCGACTCAATAAACAATCTTGTATCCACGCTCGGCGAGGCGTTGCAACCCGCGCTCAACGCAGTAATGCAAGTGCTTGATTTGGTAATGCAAGTTTTGCAACCGATAATCGACCTTGTCGGCGGCGTGCTTGCGGTGGCGATAAACATTATATCCGAGGCGTTACAACCCGTTATCGGCATTATACAAGCGATATTCGATATTATTTCGCCTTTGCTTGATATGCTTATGTCGGTTGTCGAAATGATATTGACGCCGATACAAGTTGCAATACAAGCGTTATTCGGTATTTTACAACCGCTTTTATCGGTTGCTCTTATCCCCTTAAAAGTCGTTTTACAAGCCTTGCAAGTGCCTTTGCAAATGCTCGGCACGTTGCTCGGTTGGCTTGCTCCGATATTTAAGATTTTCGGAAACGTCGTTACAAAGATTTTCGGCGGCGTTGTAAAGATTATCAATATCGTTGTAGGTGTTGTCGAGGACGCCGTAAACTTCGTTATCGGCATAATCAACAAACTTATTGACGGCGTCAATTCGTCTTTGGGGTGGCTTGGCGTACATATCGACCGTATCGCGGAAGTAAAACTCCGCATTGATACGTCAGAAATCAAAGATATGGACGACGTCAACGCTATTATTGACAGCACCGCGCCGACACAGCCGAAAGACGATAACAGCGGCGGCACGGTTTACGACAACGGCAACGGTACGGGAACGTCGGGCGATATTTACAACTACGACAACAGCACGAAAAACACAACGCAAAATATCACGGTTACGATACAAAACTACGCGGCGGAAGTCGATACCGATAAACTCGTCCGCGAAATCAATATGAAACTTGCGGAGGCTATGTAATGAGGCGGTTTATTCTACACACCTACGACAAATCAAATTCGTTTGACTTGAACGGCGAAACCGCGCTTGCCGCCGAACCGCAAGGACTCGGCAACAACTTTTCGTTGTCTTACAAAGAAAGCGAAAAAGGCAAACACCTTACAAACGTTACGCCCGAATTTGATCCGATAACCCTTTCAATTTATTTCAACGCGGACGGGTCGAGCGGATACAGCAATTACAAAGCATTACTTCGCTTTCTTGCAGAGTGCGGCACGTCGATATTTTTATTTGAGTACGACGACGGCATTACCGATAAATATTGCGACGTTGTTTTGAAAAGTGCGCCGAAATCGGAAATAAACGAAGAAGGTTTATTTGTCGAAACGTTTTCTTTTGAACGTCAAACGTATTGGTACGAACGCGTCGAGGAGTCTTTCGCTTTGAAATCGACCCGCGCCGAAGATACAAAATTTCCGCTCGGTTTTCCGTTCGGATTTGCGGGGCGCGTATTTAAGTCAAAGTACAAAATCACAAACTCGTTTTTTGTTGACGCCCCTATCACAATACGCATTACGGGCGCGATAGCAAACAATATACGTCTTTACTTGCAATCTCTTGACGGTAAGACAATCGAAGAAATCGCGCTTTCCACAAACAACGCCGACGGCACGGAAATTTTAATCGAGCCGACGACAAAAAAAATCACGGTTACGACGGACGGTGTATCGACGAACGGTTACGGTTTGACCGATAAAACGAAACAATCGTTTTTATACTTGCCGCAAGGCGAATATTTTATCGGCGCAAATATGACCGCGGACGACGACGGCGCAATCGAAGTATCAATCAAACGTTATTTATTCGACTAATAAAAGGAGGCGGCGGGCGTGTATATCGCAATATACGACGAAAACAAAAAGCATATTACGAACGTTGACAACGCGACGTACGATTTAACGACCCGCGTTTACGACAACGACTCGTTTTCCGCCGAGGGCGTTTGCGACGTTGATATAAACGACGCAAAAATCGCCGTACTTAACGACGACCGCGGAAATTACGAGTACGCTTGCTTTGCCGACGAAATAAAGCCCGAATACAATAAACGCACCGTCAAAGGACTTGACTTCAAAACCCTTTGGGATACCGAAATATTACTCGACTACACCGCCGACGGCAGTTTTGACGGGCGGTTGTCGGCTATCTTTACAAAGGTAAAAACGCAAGTCTTTGACGGCAAAGATACGGCAGTAAATAAAATCCCCGTTGTTGTCAATATCCCGACCGATAACACCGACACGACGACAACGTACGGCAGTTATGCGGGTACATATCAATTTGTCAATGCGTACAAATTCTTGAAATGTTACTTGAAATACTACGAGTACAATATCGAAAGTTACTACGACGTCGCGTCGGGAAAAATTGTCTTTACGTTCGTTAAGTGTACGGACGCCGTAAGCGTCGATTTACGCGACTTTATCCACGAACTAACCACGACTTCGACAACGACAAATAAAACGGTTGCAACTATCAAATACAACGTCGAAACGCCCGAAACGGACGCGGACGGCAATATCATTTATACCACAACGCAAAAGACGGACGCAAACGGCGATCCCGTTACCGATAAAGACGGAAACCCCGTTTATATCCCGAAATATCAGCCCCGCCCCTCCACTATTGCAACCGTCTATTATTACCGCGATAAAAACAACAACATTGTACAATCGAACGAAAACGGGAATATCGACGGGCGGCTCTACCCCGTAAAGGCAAAGTATTATGAGTCGGAATATTTAGCGGACGCACAGTTTAACGCGGTTTACGAACTCGCTAACGCGCGATACGTTGATAATATCATTATCGACAACAACAAAACGATTGACCCGATAGACTTTTCGGGTTACCGACTTTATACGAAGGTTGCCCTTTATTACGACGGTAAGTTATTTAAGACGTTGCCCATAAGCGAGAAAATAATCACGCTCGACGGCGACGGCAAAAATACAAAAATCAAACTCGGTTTTAAGAAAATACTTTTGACCGAAGTTATCAAAAATTAGGAGGTCAGCAATGATAAAACCCGTAACGTTTCAAGGTTGTTTTAATTTCAACGCGAATTTGTACGCGCTTGAAGTACGCTCGCGTTTTATAGACCAAAGCAAAGCAAACGGATATTACAAGGGTTACGGCAACGAACTTGCCGCGCAAATTGTCGGTCAAAAAATACAAATCGGCACGGGCGCGTTTTTGGTGCAAGGTCGTATGTGCGAAATCACGGCGGCGGAATTAGTCGCCCCGCAAATTTTTGACGGCTTTGTCGGTTACGTTGTGGCGCGTATCGAAACGTACCACCCGTCGGACGACGCAAATTGTAGTCTTTTAGCGGTTGTCAATCGTACTTACGAGGCGATAACGCTCGAACAAAACGACACCTACGCGGCGACCGCAGACAATGTCAACACGGCTTACGAACTCCCGTTGTATTCGTTTGAAATTTCGGGTACGTCGATCGTCAATCTTAAAAAGTTGATAAACCCCGTTGCCGACTATGCAACGATTAAAACAATCGTTGACGAGGCACTCAAAAAAGCCGCAAGCGCAGTCGCGGCGGCAAACACCGCTATTTCAGCGGCAAATGCGGCAAACACAAAGTCCGACGACGCAGTCGCAAAGGCAACGGACGCAGTATCGAAAGCAACAAACGCCGTCAGCGCGGCAAACGCCGCGAATACAAAATCCGATAATGCAGTCGAAACAGCGAACGGCGCAAAGACCACCGCCGAAACGGTTAAAGGTATTGCCGAAAGCGCGGACGCAAAAGCGGGAAACGCCGAAACGGTGGCGGCGGGTGCAGTTACTACGGCGAACGGTGCAAAAACCAAAGCCGAGGACGCCGTCAGCAAAGCGGAAACGGCAATCGAAACCGCAAACGGCGCGGATACAAAAGCGGATAGCGCAACCGAAGTTGCAAGTGCGGCAAACACAAAGTCCGACAATGCGGTATCAGCCGCGAACGAGGCAAAACAAACCGCAAGCGACGCGGCAAACCTTGCAAGTACCACAAAAACGCAAGTCGAGCAAAAAGTAAATGACCTCGAACAGCAAATCGGAACGAAACAAGGTACAACCGTTACACTTAACGGAACACCGCAAGCAACTTTCGAGGGCGGCGGATTGATCGACGAAAACGATACAATCATTTTCAGCGGCGGCGAGGCATAGAAGGAGGGCTTGCAATGAAACTTACCTTTTGCGGCAAATCCCCGCAACAACGATTTTTCCGAATTGGCGTTGTCGGCAACAACCTTGCCGACGATTTGACAATGATAATCGACAAGAAACAAGGCAATTTGAACCTTGCCGAATTTACGCCGTTTATTAAGATTGTCAACCGTGATTTTACGTTCGTCGATAAAACGCGACATTTTATTTTCGACGTCGATACCGACCCCGAAAAGGTAAGACTCATTTATGTTTTTCCGAAAAAGGTTACAAGGCAACGCAACGTCGATATGCAAGTGCTTTTTCAAAAGACGGACAACGACGACGCAATAATTTGGCAAACGGAAATTTTTAACGCGACTTTCGATTTAGAAATCCCCGCCGACGAGGTTATTTCCAAAGAATACCCCGACGAGTTACAAGACCTTGACGACCGCGTTACCGCGCTTGAACAAAAGGACGGCGGCGTTACCGAATGTATCGACCGCGCCCACTTCCCCGACGTCGGAGTCGGCGGCGTAATTTATATCGACGCGGCAACAAACACACCGTACCGCTACGATACGGTAACAAACAATTACGTTATTATCGGACTTGATCCCGACGATATAACAATTATCAATGCTAACGGAGGTAATTAAAAATGGCAAACAAGACACTCAACGTAACGTTGATTATGCGCAACGACACGGCGGCAAATTGGGCGAGTAAAAACCCCGTTTTGACGCTCGGCGAACTTGGCGTCGAAACCGACACTCGCAAATTTAAGATCGGCGACGGCACTACCGCATACAACTCGTTGAAATACGGACTCGGCGGAAACGTCGAAGTCAAAAGCACCGCCCCCACCGCGAGCGACGTCGGCTACGACATTGGCACGCTTTGGGTTGACACGACGGGTACGAAGGCTTATATCCTTTTTGCAAAAACCGCAAGTGCGGCAACGTGGATCGGGCTTTTGGACTCGCAAGGAAAAATCGACAAAGCAACACTCGCCGACGAGGCAGTTAAACTTCAAACCGCAAGGACGATTAAGTTTTCGGGAGCGGTCGTCGCAAACTCTAAAACGTTTGACGGTAGCGGCGACGTCGAATACGTCCTTGTGCTTGCAAATAGCGGCGTATCGGCGGGAACTTATACCAAAGTTACCGTAAACGCAAAAGGCATTATCACAAGCGCAACACAACTTACGGCGGCGGATATTCCCTCGCTTACCCTTTCCAAAATTTCGGACGCGGGAACGGCGGCAAGTAAGAATACGGGAACGGCGGCGGGCAATGTACCCGTGCTTGACGCAAACGCAAAAATCGCGGTCGCCCTTATCCCCTCGCTTACCCTTTCAAAGATTAGCGACGCGGGAACGGCGGCGGGTAAAAACGTCGGTACGGCGGCGGGTAACGTTCCCGTGCTTGGTAGCGACGGAAAACTCGACGAAAGTTTGCTCCCCGCAATCGCGATTACCGAAACTTTTGTTGTTGACAGTCAAGCCGCAATGCTCGCGCTTTCCGCGCAACGTGGCGACGTGGCAGTACGCACGGACGAAAACAAGTCCTACATACTTAACACCGACGATCCGACCGTGCTTGCAAATTGGGTTTGGTTGCGCACCCCCGATTGCAAGGTGCTTTCGGTAAACAGCAAAACGGGCGCGGTTGTGCTTACTACGAGCGACATTGCGGAAGGCTCAAATCTTTACTTTACCGAGGCGCGCGCTACCGCAAACTTCAACTCGAATTTCAAAAACAAAAGCGTAACCGAATTGAAAGACGGCGGAAACGTTGTACTTTCAACCGATACGTTGACGATTAACGGCGGTAAGGCGTAAAGGAGGTCAAAATGGCAACGCGGAATATAACCGTAACACTCAAAGTCAGACAAGACACCGCGGCAAATTGGGCGAGTAAAAACTCGGTACTTTCCGCGGGCGAATTTGGCTACGATACCACAAACAAGGTTTTGAAAATCGGCGACGGTACGACCGCTTGGGCAAACCTTGTTGCACTCAAAACCGAGGGCGGCGGCGCGTCAATCGCAATTTATGCCGCAACGGCGGCGGAGTCGGAAAAAGCCGTCGGATATACGCGCGGCGGCGAAATTGACGCCGAATTTAAGAAAATTAAAACGCGGCTTGCCGCACTCGAAGGAGGTAATTAAACTATGAACATTGAAAAAGCAAAAATCTACGGTGTAGATAAAGTCGGCTCGTCCACCCCGTCCGCCCTTACGAGGACGGACGACGCCGTCGGGCTTTCCTATACGGTCGGCGCGACGGACATTGTAAGCGACTTTGACCGTTGCTATCCGTGGAGCGATATGCAAGAAGTAACCGACGCGTCGGGTAACGTATTTATCAAGATACCGAAATTTTACTCTAAAATCACGAAAAACAGCGACGGAACATACAAACACCAAATATCGGGTATCCGATACGAAGGTTTTTCAACGTTGTTTGTTGACGGCGCGGGAAACGAACTCGATTACGTTCTCGTCGGCAAATACGAAGGGAGCGGGTCGTCGGCGCGTGTGTACTCGAAATCGGGCGCAACCGTACTTGTAAACATTACTTGCGACAACTTCCGCACGGGTTGCAAAGCAAACGGCGCGGGTTATCAGCAATACGACTTCTTGATTGACCTTATCATAAAAGAATTGTGGCTCGTTGAAATGAAAACGACAAACTCACAATCGGTTATGTATGGTTATGCAAACGGCAATTCGGCGGCGGTCGCCACGGGCAGAACGGACGCCGTAAAAACCCCGTCGGGGTCGGAAGAAAGCAACACCGACGGCAAACACGCTTGCAAGTATCGCGGTATCGAGAATTTGTGGGGTAATACTTTCACTTGGTGCGACGGTATATCTTTCTCGTCCGAAAAAGTTTACGTTTGCACCGACCCCGCGTCTTATACCGCGGGCAAAACCGCGTCGCCGTACGTTTATCAAGGCAACCGCTCGGCGGGTGGCGGCTATATTAAAAAGGTCGAACCGCTCGGACGCAACCACCTTATACAATACGCAACGGAAGTCGGCGGTAGCGCAACAACCTACTTTTGCGACTACGCGTTCGTCTACGGCTCTGTCCTTGCGGTTGGCGGGTATTGGAACTCCTCGACGCTCGCGGGTTTGTGGGCTTGGAGCGGTTATTACGATCCGTCGAGCGCGTACTCGAGTGTCGGGGGTCGCCTTTGCTATAAACCTCTTTAAGAGAGGGATTGTCAAGGGGGATACCTCCCCCTTGACGTATGCTTTATAGCGACAAAAACAAAGGGTATTACGCGCACTCCCCGACGCGAACGTCAACGGCTCTGTCCTTGCGGTTGGCGGGAATTGGAACAACACGACGAACGCGGGTTTGTGGAATTGGAACGGTAATTACGATCCGTCGAACGCGAACTCGAATATCGGGGGTCGCATTTAATCTTGTTATTTCGTCAAAGCGCGTATAATCCTTGCCCCTCGGCAAAAAACACTTCACAAAGAGGGCGGTTTAGTAAGTCATTGAAAGACCGCAAGAAGATTAAAGGATATTCTATGAAAAGAGTCGGTTATCTATACGAGAAAATGTGCGACGTCGATTTTATCAAGAAAGCGATTAAAAACGCCGCGAAAGGTAAAACGGATCGACTCTATGTCAAAGCGATATTAAGCGATATTGACGGTTACGCGCAAAAATTAAAAGCAATGCTCGAAACCGAAACGGTAAAACTTTCGCCAAACGAACATATCGAAATTTACGACCGCTCTTGTAGTAAAACACGGAAAATCACGATACCGAAGTTTTACCCCGACCAAATCGTGCATTGGCTTATCATAACAGCGGCGCAACCCGTTATAACGCGCGGTATGTACCGTTATTGTTGCGGCAGTATTCCGAACCGCGGCGGCATTGACGCGAAGGCGTACGTCGAAACGGCTATACGCGACGAAAAAATGCGCTACGTTGCAAAACTCGACGTATCAAAGTTTTTCGACAGTGTCCGCCCGTCTATATTGCTCGATATGCTTAAACGGAAAATCAAAGACGACAAGTTTTTACGTCTTGTCGGACAAGTCCTCGAAAACGGCGGCGATCATCTACCTATCGGATATTATACGTCGCAATGGTTTTCAAATTTCTACTTGGAGGGTTTAGACCACTATATCAAAGAAGTATTGCACGTCAAATACTACGTCCGATACGTTGACGATATGGTTTTGATAGACTCTAACAAGCGAAAGTTACATAAAGCGGTTGCGGCGATTGATAACTACTTGCACTGTATCGGCTTAAAGATAAAAGATAATTGGCAAGTTTGGAAACTCAACTCGCGCCCGATTGATTTTGTCGGGTATCGGTTTTATAAAAACAAAACCATACTTCGCAAACGAATATTTTTTCGGCTATGTCGTCGAGTGCGCAAAGTTAGTAAAACGGGCTACACTACCCCGCGGCAAGCAATGAGCCTTTTATCCCTTATCGGTTGGCTATCGCATATCAACGGGCGAAACTTCTATAAAAAGAACATTTACCCGTACGCGCCGAAAAACAAACTTAAAAAGATTGTAAGTAATTACAGTAAACAAAACGGAGGTAATCTCAAAAATGACAAACGCAAAACAAAAAGTATTCAGCAAAGACAAATGGCTCGAAACGGCAAACGCGGACAAGGCGGCGGGGATACTCACTCAACGCGAAATTGACGACGCTTGCGAAATTTGGGTCAACGACCTTGACGGCAAGTCAAAAGAAGAAATCGCCGACAACAACGGCGCGTCGCTCCGCGACGAGTGGTTTGTAGAGGTGTAAAATGAACGTTTGGGCAACGATCTTAACCGCGATTATAAGTACGTCCGTCGGCGCGGTGGTAACGGCGATTGTCGGTAACTTCAAAAGCGGACACGCAAAAAACAAAGCAATGCAAAGCGGTCTGCAAAGTCTTTTGCGCGCCGAAATCATACGACAGCACGAAAAATACACCGACCGCGGCTATTGTCCGATTTATGCAAAAGACGCATTGCGTCGGGAGTATGAGTCGTATCACTTGCTCGGCGGTAACGGCGTTATCACGGACTTATACAACGACTTGATCGCATTGCCCGAATTTCCGCCTCTCCCCGACAACGAAAACAAAACGGAGGATTAAAAAAACTTATGGATTGGCAAAGTATTATAATCAAAATCGTTTCCGCCCTACTCGCCACGCTCGGCGCGTGGGTTTTGGCAAAGGTTAAAAGCCTTATCAATACCAAAATCAAAAACGAAAAAGCGCGCAATCTTTTACAAGGCGCGACGAACGTTGTTTCAAACGCCGTAAAGGCTACATATCAAACGTACGTTGAGTCTATCAAAGGTACGGACGCTTGGACGAAAGACGCGCAAGAGGAGGCGTTAAAACTTGCAATCGCGGCGGCGCGTATGCAGTTATCGGCGGACGTCGAAAAATTTATAAACGACAACTTCGGCGACGTCGAAATGTGGATAAAGTCGCAAATCGAGGCAACGCTTTACGACTTGAAAAATAAGCCTTTGGAGGTACAAAATGAAAACGGTTAAAGCAATTATGTTTTGGCTTTTGTCGCTAACGTGGGGCGCGCTTATGACGCTTTGCGGCGGCGTTGTTGCCCTTGCCTTGCTTGTAACGGGGCATAAACCGAAACGATTTCATTATTTGATTTATTTTGAAGTCGGGAGCGGTTGGGGTGGATTTGAACTCGGCGCGTTTTTCGTCGTCAACAAAAACCCGTCTTTACATATCTTACAACACGAAAGCGGACACGGTTTACAAAATATTATGCTCGGCGTGTTTATGCCTTTTGTTGTTAGTATTCCCTCTTGTATTCGCTATTGGTGGCGCGAGTACAAAATACGAAAAGGACTCGGCAACACTTTACCGCCCTACGATCGAATATGGTTTGAAGGTTGGGCAACCCGCCTCGGCGAAAAACATTTTAATTGATAAAACAAAAAACGCCCTCGCAAGAAGGCGTTTTTTATTGCTTGTTTTTGGTGTTAGTCGTCGATATGCTCGCCGACAATCTTTATATTGCAACCGTAATTTTGCCCGTTGCTACCGCCCGTTATATCGGCGATTTCGCCGTCAAGTGTAAACCGTTCGTCGAACTCGCCCACAAATTCCCACGCAAGATCCGAATTGATACGCCCGATACGTTTATGCGTCCGCGCGTTTATGACGTCCACGCTTTCGGGATATTCCTCGGTCGGTTTGTGTTTAATTAAAAGCGGGTCGCCGACATTGCTTTTTTGTATGTTTTCTTGGCAATTATCGAACGTTACGCCGACCGCCTTTGTAAATATCGGAAAACTCAACGTCGTTGCGGGCGACGTTACCGCGGCGTCGCTTATTTTGATTATGTGCGGGTTTTCGGTCGCCGTAATTTTTTTACGGCTTTCAAGTGCGGCTCGTTCCGTACGCTTGGCGTCGCGATTGGCTTTTGTTTCTTTCGTCCGCGCTTTGATTGCAAACACGGTAAACACAACGCCGACGGCGAGCAATGCGCAAATTATCAATGCTTGCCACGTTTGCATATTTTCGCCGTTTTCCCCTACACTACCGCCGACAACGCCCGCAAAGATAAACAACGGCAACCACGATACAACGGCAATTATAACGCGTACAACGCGTTTAAGATTATAAAACCACTTCATACAAAATCACTCCTTATTTTTCTTGATTTCTTTTTCAAGGTCGTATGCGTACATTAAAAGAGCGGTTTTACGGCGTATATCGAACCCCGCGCACACTTTCAACAATTCCCGCTCGTATTCGGTCAAATCCCCGCCGACGTTGCCCGCAATATTTGCAACGTTATTCGAGTTATTGTTGCCGATTATTTGTTGTACGGGTGCGTCGCGCGACGGTCGCCCCGTAATAAGATAATCGAGCGACACGCCGAAATATTCGGCGATTTTTTCGTATAGCGACCCCGAAGGCTCGCGTTTACCCGTGTTCCACTCCGAAACCGTCGTCGGGCGTACGCCTAACGCCCGCGCGAGATCGCCTTGCTTTTTCCTTTGTTTTTTCAAAAGATCGAAAATTCGTTCGGAAATCGTCATACAAAAAAAAGACTCCTTAAAGCATAAAATTTTCGTTTACACTTCAAGAAGTCTTGACTTTATCGGTTGTTCGATATATAATAGTAGTACGATTATCGACGCACCGAGAAAAACGGGCGTCGTTATATCGTTAGCCGTGTTATAACCGAGTCGTAAGATATGAAGTGTAATGATTGTCGCAAATCTATTATATCAAATCTTTACGGCGAAGTCAATAACGCGGCTATTCCGATTGTGTCAAGTGTTTTCAGCATAAAATCGAAAATTTTTTATTTTCTTTTCAAAATCGCTCTCAAAATTGACGAAAAGCCATCTGTAATCCCATCTAAACCCACCACGCTAGCTGAAAATGGATATACCTTCGATGGACGTTGATTTTCGTGAACGCGCATAGAATATCGCACAGTCTCTTTTTTTATGTTTTTCCTTCGGACAAGATTGCGAAATTCTCCGCCGTTAAAATAGTATGCGCGTAAATTGGCAATTCTGCCGGCACCTTCAATGCTCCACCCCATCGGGCGAGAAGATAAACGAGCGGAAAGAACGTGCGAGACGTGTCCTTCGGCGGCGCAGCTATGCGCCGGCGTTAAATCGATCTCGTCAAAATTGTTTTCGAGATAAAAAAGTCCTTTCGACACGGTTTTCCGGTCGGATAACTTTTGCTTGCTCTGATAGGTGTTCTGATACAAAGCCCGGACGGTATCAAAATCTTTTGCGTATAGCGCAGCAATTATACCCTTACGCAAGCGTTTATTGCCGAAACTTGCGCCTGTTACACTTTTGAAAACATGGAATTTGTCGAGATGGTAGCTTGCTCGCGGAAAGAAATTCAATCCGCCTTTGATCCAGTTTGCCCCGTCACCGGAGATATGTATCGCTGCTTGGCTGCACCGATAAGCAGAATACAGATAATCGGCGACGTTCGCCCACAGGTCGTCCGCTTCATTATCTACTGTCACAAAATATCGAGGATTTATAAGTTCCGCGCGTCCTTTGCACACGGAACGTGTCCCTTCATGCACATATACGAGCTTGACTTCCGCACTTTTCCCATTATTGAGATGGATATGATCTTCGTCCGCTTCGATAAAAATGTCGCCGACCGTTTTCATGGACGGTGCCGGTGTCGGAACGTCCAGAGCGTCAGTATCAATTCGTTTAACGAGATTATGCACGGTTTGACGCGACACACGGTGCCCTACAAGCTCACTTGCTTTACCATAACTTGTTAGCGTCGCCTTCGAGACGAGATCCGCTTGAAGGTTTTTTTCAATTCGCTCATACTTTTTGAGTTGCAAGAGCTCATCGACCGCAAAGAAATACCGCGCGGTCTGTTTGTCGAAATAAAGCTTGCGACGAAGAGTAACCTCACCCATCGAGGTAAGCAGCCGCCGAGTTTTCGAGCAGTTTTTTATAATAACCTTTCGCTTGTTGCGACGCTCATCAAAAACACGATCTACCTCTTGATAAATCCGTTCGACGATTTGCACACCCAACCTGTTGACTGTCTCCTGCGTCCTCTCGACTATATCAGATAGAGAACGCCACCCAACGCTGTCGGCAAGATCGGAGATGATCCGCGATACACTCGCACGGATCACGCCCTCAATTTCCGTTTGAAAATCCATTTTTTGTTATACCTCCCAAAAACGCCGCACAACGGCGCTATTTGCCTCAAATTTACAAATTGTGGATCTCGTTGAGTAATTCATCAAAAAATGCCGTACAAGCCAAATTACGCACTCACACGGCGTGTTATAAATTTTGAAATCTTATAATTATTTTCCGCGTCCCTTGCCCGGATTTGGTTTCTTTTGTTTGCCGGCAGCGCCTCGCTGTTCCTGCTGCCGTTCCGTCGGACGAACTTGTCTGGATTGCGGTTCCTGTCGGACTTGCTCGTTCTGACGGGCGACATACTCGCCGTATTCCTCATCAATCTTCTTCGCACTCACTTCCATTGCGCGCGCAATACGTTCCTCCTCTGTGAGAGACTTTTTGCTTTGAACACCCGCCCCGTTTTGTTTTTCCGACAAATTACCGCTGCGTTGGTCGAGCTGTTCAGATTGTTGTGCAGCAAGCGATTTTACAACTGCCGTCAAATCGTGCTGCTTCCCTATATCAGTAACGTCAATCTTTTTGACACATTCAGTGAGCCACGGCTGCTCCTTAACAACAGCAGCCATTATGTCGTTGACTTGATCACTATCAAGTTTCGCGTTAGAAATATATCCAGATCCTTGCCTGTGTGTAAAATCGTGTTTCTCAAAAGATTTTTTCAGCAAACCATACCCATTTGGATAAAGAGACATCGCCCTCATTTGCTCGGTGTCTAAATCAAAGTTAATTGCTTTTCTTATACGCCGTTCCATATCTATACCGCAAATAATGGGTTGTTCTTTCTCTGTCTTTCGAGTACATCTATATCCTGAAACGGAAGTTCCTCATTGTCGTCATTATCATACCATATCCACTTTGTACAATATTTGCCAAACCAATGTGTTTTCTTCAAAACAATTGCCGCTAAATTTATGCGGGTATAATAATCTTTCGTCGGATCGCCAGAATAAAGCACCGCTCCGTCCGGCTGCACCTCTTTAATGCAACCGTTATTAAACTGCCCATCGATCACACGCCAAAGATCGGCAAGATTGTACTTACCGTCTGTTTTAATGCGATCCTCATCAAGTTTTATCAGCATTTTCATCATAACTGAACTACCTCGCAGTGTTTTTCTTTGTGTTTTATTTTCCGCGCCCCTTGCCCGGATTTGGTTTCTTTTGTTTGCCGGCAGCTTCTCCCTGTTTCTGCTGCCGTTCTACCGGTCGAGCTTGTCCGGCTTGTGGTTCTTGTCGAGCTTGCTCGCTCTGATGGGCGAGATACTCACCATACTCCTCGTCGATCTTCTTCGCGCTCACCTCCATCGCGCGTTCTATACGCTTCTCCTCTGTAAGCGACGTCATTTTATTATCACCATCTTTGGTTTCGTCGGCGTGCTGCGTCTGGCTGTCTTTTGACGACGGATCGATAAGGCGGTTCGCCCGGTTCAAAAGCCGCAAATACGTCTCTTGATCCATATCCTTCGCCGTATATACTCGAATACCCTCTTTTTGCAATTTCTCAACGATATAACGGTTCGCCCACTCTTTCTCACCAACAAGATAATTTTTGCCTTCGGTAGTTTTATAAAATACGGCAAAATAGTTAATTGAGTTGTCATAAGCAAACGCCATATCCGAGCGTTTTATAAATTCGGACAGAAGATCCAAACTGCGCTCATAGCGCCCTTTTACCCTTTCCGGCGTCAAGTATGTATCGTTATCCCTTCCGCGCTTTGCGATACGCGCAAGATTGATCTCCGGGTTTTCTGTCGTCACATAAATTGTGGTGATTTTATAGCCCATCGCCTTGATACGGTCTAAATCCGCCAAATGCGACGGGTGCGAGGCGACGCTTTCGTAAATAATATCCAAACCGTCTTTCAGATAATCTTCACGGTAACTTTTTGCAAGGACGCTTGCGGCTTTCATACGCTCCGTCTTATCGAGCTTTTGTAAAACCGGCTCCTTTTCCAACTCATCGGCGCAAATATACTCGAAGCCTTGATATTCATCAAGGCTCCTCAAATTTTTGATTAACGTGCTTTTTCCGCTGCCGTTTGCTCCGGCAAAAAATACATATTCCATACATCAAATTTTGCCTTTGGCTTTCAAGGCATTGTACTTTTTCATTCCGTTTTCCAACGCCCGATAGTACCTATCGTCCTTTGTCATAGGAATGCTCGGATTTTTTTCTTTGGGAGAGCGAGCCGCAAGATCCGCCAGCGCGATTGCTTTTGCTATCCCTTCAATTTCACGATCACTAAACGTCACTTTTTTGTTGTCGTCCATAACGGCTACCTCCTTCTTTTCTTTGCACTAATATTATATACGATTTACCGGCAAAAGTCAACGGTTTCACGACAAATAGCTTGCCGGGCTTGTCGAGCTTGTCTGACAAGTCTAAACTGCTTTTCGTTTGGCAAGGTTTTATGTCATCTGCACACTATTTTTCTTTGTGTTCTCCAAAAAACTCCCGATACTGCGCAATCAGATCGGCGTCGCGGTTCACGCTCTCGGCGATCAGCGCATTGATGAGTTCGGCTTGCGTCATCTTCTTTGCAGCCGCGAGATCCACGAAATCGTTCCAAAACTCGTTTGAGATTTTGAACGTGCGTTTGGTCGTCGGTACTTCCTTCTGTTCCGGCGCCTTCACGACGTCCGGCGTGTTGTTTTTGGCGGGGAAAAGCCCGCCCAGCAAGTCAAAACTTTTCATATCATTCCTCCGAGTGTATTTTCATTTGCCGATAGCAAAACAGCGTTGCCCGGCAATCTTCGAGACTGTTGTGCTGCTCCTCCTGCGTCCACGGATAACCATAATACGCGGCGCAGACAGAGAGTTTTTGCCATTTATAATCCCCGTAATACTCGTTATATTCGCCGTAAATCGGGGCGAAATTTAGCATTACGTCGAATATCTCCTGCTCATCATCAAGCACAAGCCCGGCGTGTTGCAGGAACCGCAAATCGAATTGCACGTTATAGCCGACGATTGTTTTTGCGCTACGCAACAAACTTCCGATCGTCGCTATTTCCTCGTCAATCGTCGACGCGTCGGCAACATTTGCCGGCGTGATATGGTGAACCCGTTCCGCTTCTTCCCACGTCTCGCGCCATACCGGTTTCAGATAGCCGTTGTAGAGCGTCTCCCCTTTCCCGTTCAGAATAGAGACTTGCAGAAGTTCATCATATCCGACTTTCAGTCCGGTCGTTTCTGTGTCCAGCACCACGACGTCCAGATCGTCGCTCATTCTGCACCCTCCATAATCCGTAAAATTTCGTCTGTAAGCGCCGCGTAATCCTGTGCGGCATTGCCGGAATTTTTATATGCCCGTGCCGACAAGCCCGTTGCTTGTGCTGTCGGAATATCGACGGTAAAGCGAATGCGCGTATCGAGAACTCCGCAATGCAGCAGCTCGTTCGTCGCCGCGACAAGCCGTTCTTCGAGGGCACGGGTAAGGACGCGCCGAGGATTGTATTTGACAAGCAAAACTCCGAGCGCCTTTAAGCCGGGATTAAGCGGCAAGATCTGTTCGATGGTATCGGCAATTTTCCCAACTCCCACGGCGCTGAAATACTCCGCCTCGGTCGGGATCAGAACATAATCTCCGGCGACCAACGCGGCAGCCGTAAGCTGGTTCACCGTCGGCGGGCAGTCGATAAGGATATAATCGTACCGATCCGCAGGGATCGCTCTGATGAGATCCCGCAAGCGTATGACGAATGCCGGGATTGAGGCAAACCGCAGCAGTTCGAGTTGCAAGGCTTCCTCCGCCGGGATAAGATCTCCGTAATTCGTATGTACGATAACGTCATCGAGCGAGGCAGAATGCAGCAGCCATTGCAGGACGCTTTTTTGCGGCTCTCGAACGCCGCAAAACGCCGTCAGATTGCATTGCGCGTCAAGGTCGATGGTGAGCACGCGCTTTTTCTTTTCCGTCGAAAGTTCCGCCATCAGATTTACTACGGTTGACGTCTTACCGACGCCGCCCTTCTGATTAAATACCACGATTGTTTTCATCGTCTTTCTCCTTTCTGAAAATTACTATCATACTCGGAAACGGCGCGCTGTTCTTGCTGTTCCCGAACTTTAATCTTCCTCGGATAAAGCGGATCTCCGCCTTACCGTATATGTAGTCGTGAAACCACGCCGTATCTGTCCGCGCCGGCAACAGACAAACCGCCGTGACGCCGCACTCTGCCGCTTTACGCACCCACAAGCCGATTTCCCTACCGTAAGGAGGGTTCATATAAACTGTCCCCCCCCCCCGTGTCCAGTCCTGTTTTAAGCCGTTTTGAGCGGGTGTAAAGTACCTCTCGCACTTCGCATTCTCCGGGACGGCACAGACATCGAGTGTGAAGTGAAATTCTCTGTCAAGCTCGTCAAAGAGTTCCTGCGGCGTCTCCCACATATCCGTATTTGACGTAAACATTCCCTTGTTCAGCATTTTTTCTTGTGTTCTCCGTCTCTCTGATTTTTGCACGACTTGCCAAACTTGTCAAGCAAGTCCGACAAGTCGGCGCATTTTAATAAAAGGCGCCGATAACACAAAAGAAAGTGCCATCGGCGCCGGATCCGCAAGTTATTTTGCGGATTGTTCTTTTGCCGGTGCGCGATCGGTAAATTCGACCTGTGCGTTTACGAGCCTAACAGCGACGCGCGTTTCGCCGTCCTTCTCGTACAGTTCAATTTCAAGATCTCCGGACGCGACGACGCCGGAACCTTTTTTCAGATACTTTTTGCAAGTTTCTGCGACCTTTCCCCACACTTCGACACGCAGAACGTCGGCGCCGTCTTTACCGGGGCGATTGGACGCCACCGTAATGACACAGACCTTTTTTTCGTCCGATACCGTTTTTAATTCGGGATCGTAAACGAGGTTGCCGCAAATTGTTGTTTTAATCATAATGTCCTCCTTCGCCGTTTAGCCGGCGGTATTATTTCTTTTATAGGGCGAACGAACGTCACCGTCCGCAATCATACGCAGCGCGTCCGGGAAGTCAAACAAAGTATAAACGACGTCAGACGCGACGACCTTGAAGCTCGTCCTTTCCCTTGCAGAACAAATAGCAAAACATTCACCGTTTCCAGCGTTAGCAATCTGATTGCGCTCCGTGTCGTTTATCTCCCCAGCTGTGCGATACAGATCCGTCAGTATAGCAAGATCCGCCGGGGCAAGAGAGAAGATAAACGAATACTGCGTATTGTTGATGATTGCCGTCGTCTTTTGCACGATGGCAGCGTTGCCGAGAATATCGGATAGGTTCTGCGTCAAAAACATAATGCTGCCGTTATACTTTCTGATACGCTTATACCAGAGAAAAACAAAATCAAGCGCAACCGGGTTTTCGGGATCGATAAAGTTGTACCCTTCATCAATGGCGACGAACGGGTGAATATTCGCTCTACCCAACCGGTTCATCTCACGAATATTGATAATCTGCTGATCGAGGTATCGCATAATGACAAGCATTTGCGCGTTCGAGACGGTATTGTTTTTGGCACCAAGCAACGATTGAAAATTGAACACGACAAGCCGTTCATCTGACGTAAGCGTGCTCGCACCGTTCCACAAGTTTGCAAAGCGCCCGCCGGCTGCGAGTTTTGCGACATATGTCTTGACGCGTTCGAGGTTGGCTTTACGGGACGGCAACGTCTCCTTGTCAAGTTCCCGATCAACGACTTTAAGAAGATCGGCGAACACCGGAAAGTCCTCCGGAGAAAGCTGCGAGCAATCCGTCTGCTCCGTGATCCCCCGCTCCTCATACACTTTTGAGACGATATTGTTGAGCTCTTCGAGGCTGTCCGACGTAATGCCGGAGAGAGTGATCCGGAAAAAGCTCTCCAAAAATTGGAGGTGTGCCGCAAAAACGACCTCCGGCTCCGCAGGTGTGCCTTCATCTGTCAATATCTGATAAATGTGCAGCGGGTTGATCCGCCCCTCCGTCGCATTGCCGACGTCGATGAACCGTCCGCCGACGTTCCGGCAGAGGTTAAGGTATTCGTTTTCGGGATCGAGTATATAAATCCTCGAATTTTCGGAATAAATGAGAGACAGCAGCGTTTTTGTAAAAAACGACTTGCCCGATCCAGACTTTCCGATCACCATCATATTAGAGTTAATATATTGCTGATTGTCACGCTTCCAAATGTCGAGAATAACCGGGTAATAGTCATAGCCGAGTGTGAACCCGTCCGGCTCGATGATAGACGTAAAAACGAACGGAAAAACGGCTGCAAGGCTTTCCGAGTTGATCCCGCGTTCCAAATTGCGCAAGCCCGTCCTTTTAGAGACGGTTGCAGTTGCAAAGCCGTCGAACTGTCTGCCGCGCAGGAAATTTACTTTGAACCCGTCAGACATTATTTTACGACGCAAATCCTTTCTGAAAGCACTATTCGTTTCTTTTGTGTTGTTGAACCCGGTCACAGTCAATGTGCAATCGAAAAGCAGCTCATTTTCATTTTGGATCATCTGGGCGAGATTGGCGACAGTCTGGACGTGCGTCTCCTGCGAGATCGCCTCGCTAATTTTACCGCTGCCTCTGCGCGTTTCGAGCTCGACGACTGCACGGTCAATACGCTTGACCGCCTTGTCCTTCGGCACGGGCTTGATCGTCAATACGACCTTTGTATTGTCGATATTGAAAAGCCCTGCGCCCCACGCATTGCCGACCATAAGCGGATAATCGGAGATCGCGCAAGTAAACGTGTAAACGTCGTCACAAACGCACGAGGACGAGGTAAATTTAACCTTGTCTGGCTTTATATAGTCTGTATAGTTCGCCGGATCAATACCATCGATCTCGCGCTCATCAAAATTGCGCGTATAGCAGTATTTGAAAAATACGGCAACCTCTTTGCGGTCGAGCATATAAGCCGGGAGCCCAGCGTTATCAAGCCCCGAACGCGCAACGTCCACCTGTTTCAAAAGAATGTCGCGTTCTTTCTCGAATAACACAAGATAATAGTACGGGCGAAATTGCTTTTCGATGTTGTTCATTCCGTCAATCTGGGCAAGCCGACTTTCGAGAATGGCGATCTTTGCCGCGTCGATGGGCTCCTCCGCTCGCGCGGTTTCGAGCTTTGCGAAGATCCGCGCTGCAACGTCGTCATAATTGATCGGACGATCAATCTTGACAAGCTGTGCAGTTGAATTTTCGTTCATGTTATTCAAGACTTGTGCAAAGGCGGAAATTCGTCGGTTTTGTTCGGTCTCATCAAGAAGAGCGAACTCAACGGAGCCTACGGACAATACGGCACCCAGATATTCACCATAATCGATTATCCCCTCCTCGTCTATTTCGTTGAATGGAATAAGCAATGCAGCGTCGCCGTGCTTTGCGCCTTTTTCATATTTTTTCCGCGACGCAAAGTAGCGCAGTATATAAATGAGCTCGTTATAAGCACGTTCTCCGTCGTCCGGGAAAAACAGCATAACAGAAAAGCTGACATACGCAAGCAAAATCCCCCATTTTATCTCGAAATTCGACATTGCAATAAGAAACGCGCCGACGAAAAGCAAGATGGCAAGAACCATATCGAACAGCGTAAAATTCAGCCATACTGTGGGGTTTACCTTTGTTTTTTTAGGAATAAGTCTCATAGTTTACCTCACTTTTTCGGCGGTTTGAACGCTCCGCCCTCGCCATCTTTCAGCTTGATGACGTTGTTAATAAGTCCGGAATGTTTATTCTCTGGTTGTGACGAAACTGAATTTGGCGTCCTTGCTGCCTGTTGCGTCACGTTCACGGTTGTGCCGCCTGTCCCACCACTTGCAGGTTGAGACATCGATTGTGCAGCAGCACCGGGCGACGGCGCGCCGTCGTAGTGTGCATTTCCGCTATTTGCCATCTGATCGATATTTGTGTTAGCGGCCGCACTTTGCGCCGCGGTTCCGCTCATTGCCGAACTCACGCCTCCGGCGTTACCGGTGGCACGTTGATAAGCAGTTGCTCCTCCTCCGCCGGGCGTTGTACCACCGCCGGTGGATCCACGCAAAGCGCTCGGCATACTTACACGACCGATATGACGCATAGCAGCGCCAAATTTGCTACCGGCATACGCCGCGCCTCCGACTTTATTACCTACGGCGTTGGTGGCGCGTGCTGCAAGCGTGCTCGCACCCTGTGTAAATCTTCCATATTTGTTATAGCCGCCGAACGCGAGATTTTTTGCCCCTCTTAAAATACCGCCGGCCGCAATCGCGCCGCCGAACATAGCACGCGCTGCGTGCGCCATTTCCCGGCTCTCCTCTGCGCTGCTGCCAAACAATCGAGCAAACAAAAGTTGTCCGCCATTGATGGCAAGGGCGCCGCCAATCAGCATAAATGCCTTGAAAAGATTTTCGACAAAAGCAGACCAGCCGAGACTTGCAAAGGAAATATTGTTGATGATAGGCGTGATGAGCAGGAAGATGTTAATCGACAACACAACGCCATAAGCGAGGATCACCTTTGAGACGACGCTATCACGCCATTGTTTGAACCGTGCCCCATCGTCTAGCGGAATAGTCGCAGAAATCAACGGCAACGCCATAAACAACAACACAAGATCGTAAACTCGCTTTACAAGCCCTAGCATAGACCAGATGATGGCGACAAGCATAATTACGACGACGAGATAAGCGAGGAAGAAATTGAACGTCTCCATCTCGACCATAGGTTGTGTTGTATATTTTTTATCTGTGTCCTCAAAAAGACCAAGAACTTTTTTATGTACGCCAAATACTTTATCCGGCGTCAAACTGTTCCACCCATCGCTTTGAACAATCTTGCTCAATGTTTCAACACTGTTATTGTTTCGCCAACCGGAAGTATAATAATCTTTCGACGGATCGGAGGGATCCGGCATTCGCGGATAAGTGTAAACGACATTTCCCTCATAATCCACCTCAACCTCCATTATTATTTCTCCGTTTTCGTCTTTCATTACCTCGCCCGTTTCTGGATCGATTTTCGGAACCATATTCGGCACCGGGTTATTGTAATCTATAACATAGTCTTTGCTGACACACATATCAAACAATATACTAGCCGGCGTTACGTTATCGTCTGGCGACGTTGCGGCATATACTTTTTGCAACACGATATTGGACATGGAGATGCCTACAATCATAACAAGCGCCATACAGAGAGTAACGATAATTGATCCAAACCCCTGTCCGACCGTCTTTGCATGAGATTTTCTTTCGCCGCCTTTCATATTGATTATGTTTTTGACGATTGCCACGATCGTCGAAGCGGCGGCTACGAATACCGAGACAATAACTATTAACAGAAAAGCTCGTGTTACGGCACTGCTTTGGAGGAAAATCTCAATTAGTGATCGAGGCGCGTCTGCGTCCACTGTTTCCAACGTCTCGATACCGCAAAGCACGGCAAACATCTCGAATATCGTATCGAGCAATTCATACAGCCAAAATAAAAGCTGTGCGAATAATTTATTGATCGCTATAACCATAGCCGCCCCTCCTTAACTAAATTGCTCCTTAAACCGCTCTCGGAATTGCTCTACGGTAAAGCCTGTTTTCTCGAACATATAATTTACTTTGCTTCCGTCCGGATCAAGCCCCGTTTTTTCTATTCCAGAAACAAACAATTTCCCGTCGGTAACTTTTATTTCATATATTGGACGGTATTCTATGGCGAGAGATCCTTCAAAACTAAAATCTCCTGACATAGAATAGCTTTCCTTTTCTGCGCTATAAAGGCTTACCGTTAAATCACGATTGCTGAACATCGCAGGATCACCGTTCATCGGCGGTTTTGCCACCGTCATCTTCCACGTAAAGTAACCTAATTCTTTATCGAAAGAAACGATGACATAGTAGGAAAATCCGTTCCTTACATTGTCCGTGTTGCAAGTTCCGATATACGTTCCGACAATTGGATCGGACGAATAATCTTTCTTTGTGTTATTAACTCCTCCGGGATTACAGGCAGTCAGAACCAGAGCAAACAGTACGAGCAAGAGAACACAAGAAAAGATCAATGCTCTTTTTTTCATACTCTCCCCTCCTTATCAGACAGACTGCATCCATTCGGTCAATGCGCTAATCAGAAGCGGAGCGGCAACGGCAACAACGAAAATGACAATAACGCCGATAACGAAAGACCATACTGCGTTTTTTGCTTCTTTACGTTTATTTTCGTCACCTCCGGATTTCCAGAACTTGAAACCCAGATAGATCCCCCAGATCGCGCACAGCGATACTGCGATTGCAATAAGTGGCGTGAACATACTGTCGAACAGTCCCGCCAAAGTGTCACCAAATGTTTTGAATGTTTGGTCTTTCATTTTGCACCTCTTTTTTTATATTTTTATTTATATCCTCGACGCCCTCCGCGTCGTTATTTTATCGGACGCCTTGCTTCTTTCGGGCGACAATGACAATGATTATAACTGCAAGCAGCAACACACAGCCGAACACAATAACAATGATCCCGAAAGTATTGATATAGTGAAGGCTGAAAGTGTACTGCGTCGTGTTACCGAGCTCATCGGTAACAACAAGGACATAATCTCCTGTCTTTGTAATTTCCCGTCCGAGCACGCAATCAACTTGTTTGCCGCCACGATAGAGCGTAAGCGTGACATTTTCTTTGTTCGGCGCGCTGATAATCACCTTATCTTTTGCCCGATCAATCTGAACCGTCGGAGCAACGGTATCGACGCGCAGCTCAATTACAAAAGACTGTTCGCCGCAGGTGAACGTAAGAGAATATTGCCCGTCTTTTTCAAGCGCCACACTGCCCGCTCTAACAACATCGGTTGCAGCGCCATTAAGTGTAGCGGTGACGCCGTACCCGTCCGGAACGGCAAACAGATAACTCCGCGCTGCTGCCGGAAGAATCTCCCATTGCCAAATGGCAACATTGCCCACAAGATCCGTCACTGTCAATACGTATTTCCCGGTCTCTCGGATCGTGCCGCCGGAATACCCCAACTCGGCGCCGTCTTTCTTCAAATTCACCGCGGACATGGTTTCATTAAACTTAAATGAAATCTCGCCCGTTATGTACTGCCCGGATAGCAAGGTTAAAGACGGTGTAGCTTCGACGGTTTTATCGACGCGGAACGAGACGGTCGCCTCATTTCCTGCACGGTCATACGCGCGGACGGTATAATAGCCGTCCTCCGTGAACGTCGAAACGTCTGTAATCTGAATAGCATCGTCACTGCCGGTTTTACGGCACTCTGCTTTTTCAAAATCGGAGATCTTCACTGTGACGTCACCGCCAGTGACGTTTTCCCCGTTCACGCCTTCGAGCACGATGACGGGCGGTTGATAATCTACGACAATCACGATCGAAAGTCGGTTACCCACCTCGTCCTCCAAAACGATGGTGTATGTGTCCTCTTTGGAGATCTTTTTCCCGATTGTCACAGTATTCCCCGCGTCGGACTCAACCTCAAACGCTGCCATCGGTTCGTTGACTTCGAGCGTGACACCGTAACGGGTATAGAAGCGATTGCCTTCATAAGTCTGATAAGAGCCTTTGAGCTTGTACTCTACTGTTTTATCGATCGTCACTGTAAAATTGACGCTATTCCCAACAAGATCGGTAACAAGAAGGTAATAGGTTCCTTCCACGCTGCGAACGACACTATCGTAAGCCTCATACTTTGTCCCATTCGTTGAAATCTGAATGGTTGCTCCTCGCTCTTCCACAGCGACTACAAACCCCTCATTGATAGTCGTGCCGGGCTCGATCTTTCTGCCGCTTTCTCCCGTGATAAGCGGCACAGGCGGAGTAAAGTCAATAACGATGGTAAAGGAAACTGTGTTGCCACCGAGATCTTCGATCGTTACGGCATACTCGCCTTCGAGCACGATTTTCTCGTCCGGGACAAAGGTATTGCCAGTATCAGACGAAACCTCAAACCGGCTGAACTCTTCTCCGGCTTTGATTGTCAGACCGGTGCGGGAAACATAGCGTCCCAGATAGTCCACGACATAAGTGCCGGAGATGGTATAATCAACGCCCCTATCAATCGTCACATAAAAACGCGTCACGTTCCCAGCAAGATCCGCCACCTTAAAATATACCGTCCCCGCCTCTTCGAGAGTGGCACCGTTGTACGGCAAATATTCACGGTCATTCCGAGAATATTCGATGGTCGCTCTCGCTTCCTCACAGCTCACTACGACGCTTTTATTGACGATCGCATTCATTTCAACAGAGTGTCCATCACCGTCCCGTATAACCGGCACAGGCGGCGTCTGATCGATAATAAGCGTGATGACGGCGACATTGCCGCCGAGATCTTCGATCGTTACGGCATATTTGCCTTCGAGCGTGACCTTTTCACCGGGCAGGAATGTATGCCCGGTCTCGGACGAGACCTCAAACCGACGATATTCTTCATTGACCGTGACCGCCATTCCAGAACGAGAAATGTAACACTCTGCACCGTCCCGCACATAAGTACCGGAAATCGTAAAATCGACGCCTCGGTCAATTTCTACGGTAAAATACATGACGTTGCCGATAATATCTGAAATGGCGAAATAATACAGTCCAACGTCTCTGAACTCTTCGCCGTTATACGCCGTATATCCGCTGGATTTCATCGACCACTTAATCACGGCGCCATCTTCGGGGCAGGTCACTTTGAACGGTTGATTTGTCTTACCGTTCACAGCAACGTGTGTTTCACCGCTCACTACAATCTCCGGCATTGGCGGTGTCTGGTCGATCACAAGCGTTATAACAACACTATTTCCTACCATGTCTGTAATAGTCACGGTATAGACGTCCTCCGCCGTTATTTTTTCACCGGCAGAAAAGCGGTTGCCTCTTTCGCTCTGTACATCAAACGCAGAATAAATCTCATTGACGCTGAGTGTGATACCGCCGCGAGACAAATATCTGTTCTCCGCTGTTTGGATATAAGTACCACGCAGAGAAAAATCTACGTGCAAATCGACAGTGACGGTAAAAGTAGCGATATTGTTCATGCGATCCGTCATCTTGAACGTATAAGTCTTTTCCTCTGCAAGTGTGGCGCCGTTATAGTTTTCATAGCGTGACGCGCTCACGGCGAGCATAATCGTAACGCCCTGTTCCTCACAGCTAACCGTAAACGGTTTGTTGGTTGTCCCGCCCACCGCGATCGGCTCACCGTCCGCAGTCCGAATGACCGGTACAGGCGGAAGGTTATCGATGATAACTTTAATTTCAAGGACATTGCCATACAGATCTTCGACACTGAACGAGTACGTCCCGTCCACTTCAATAGGCGCTCCGTTCTTGATCTGGATCCCGTTATTGCTTTCACAATCGAAGCGCCGCGTCATCTCTGTGACGGTCAAGGTGATCGGCGTTCTCGAAATAAAGCTGCCATCAGAAAGGATCTGATAATCGCCGTTTAATGTGTAAGTTACTACGTTGTCAAGGGTAATGTTAAACCGCGTAAGGTTTCCTACCTTGTCATAAGCCTTGAAAACGTAAGTTCCGGCTTTGGAAATGATGGTTTCTTTTGTGTATTTCTTTTCTGACAGCTCTCCGAGCGGATCTTCTGTGCGGTAATAATAGACCGTGATGTCGTTTTCGTCCCAAAGCGCTTTGAAATTCTTTCTCGTAACGGTTTCCTTTTCGATTGGCTCGCCGTCCTCGGCCGCTATGCTGACGGACGGCGCAATACAATCAATCTCGAAACGATATTCAACAAAAAGGTTCATATCCTCTTCAAGATAAAGAAAGAATTTATACAAGCGACTGTTTGCTTCGCTGGCAGAGATAGCAGCCTTTTTATACCCCTCTTTTTCCGTCAAGACCATCATGTCTTGCGCTTCAATCCACTTGCCATCTTGCCAGATATACAAAACCACAGCATTTGCCGAGGAAAATTCAAGGGTAACGTCTTTGTTGGTGATACCTCCGTCACTGACGCCTTTAAGCGTTCCAGACGGCAAACCTTTCATATAAAAGATCGGCTCCGTCTCCACAACGCGTCCATAAATGTCCGTAAAGCGCAACACATATTTTCCTCCGGTGCGCAGTACATAGACAAGCGTCGCGGGCGATACGGGCGTACCGTCGCCGTCCTCCAATATCGGGATATATTCGCCAGTGTATGTAATCTTGAAGAGCTCGACGTTTGTCAAAGCGTTCCCCGTATCGTTATTGACGATTGTAAGAGTGCAGCGTGTTTCGTTGCTCAATGAGGTGTATTTCAAATACGGTGCCTCCCCGGCAATTTTAACGACGAAACTTAAAGCGTTCATACTGCGATCGTAAACGGTGATGGTGTACGAACCCCAAAATCCGTTTTCAAAGCAAAGCACGGGCAATTCGTCCGACGAGAGATACAATACACGGTCAAGGGATCTACCTTCAAGTATAATCATGACGTACTCGTCGAGATTATCCGCGAAGCCCTGCATATCCATTGAGCTATAAAGCATAACGCCCTCGTTTGTCGTTACATATTCTTGATTAAACCCGATGAGCTCTTCTGTGCCGTTGCCGTATTGCACTTTTGCCGTCACTGTCGGCAATTCCGTATCGAGGCATACAAGGTATTGCTCGACGTTTCCGCAGAGATCCCGTTCGGTTACGAGATAGTATCCTTGCCTCCACGCTCCGGCATTTTCCAACGCAGATTTTAGAGCTTGTCCGTATGCAACGGAAATTTCAGCGCCCGTCTGCGGGTTTAATCCGTCCGAAAGAAACTGCACTAAAACGCTCGTTTTATTGCCTTTTACCCCTTCCGCCGGTGCCACAAATTGATATGCGTGACGGATAAAATACAACGGCAGATCAGCATACTGCGCCAAGTGCTCCGGCAAAATAAGATTTTGACTTGTAAGCGCGTCCGGGCGCGTCTTTCCCTCATCGTCCGTCGGGTTCGGATAAGAGCTTCCTGTCACGTCAAAGATATAGCGGTTCGAAACATAGCTTTTTGCGTATTTTAAGACCGCGTTATCAAGCGTCGCACGATCATCATAGATTTGCGTGACGCTTTCATTTGCAATATTGACGTAAGACCAACGTCCTCCGGAAAGCTCTACAACACGGTATTCCCATTCTCTTTTTATTGCAAAATCAAGAGCGCTTTCATAGCTCGAAAAGCTATACGTTCCGGCTATATCCAGAAACACTTTTGTCGATAGACGAACAGTGTACCATGCCGGTACCTTATATGCGTTTTTAATTTCTTCTTGATTGCCAAAAGTATCACGCACATAGAGTTTGATGGTATTCCAACCTGTTGCATTGCCTACGGCGTCGATCGCACGGAACTCCCAGCTCCCGTAATTGCTTTCATTGCACATAATCTCGATGGACGCTTGCTGAACTGACGTCACCGCTCCGCCATCGTGCCGATATTCGATCGTTATGTCCCGTGGATCCGTGGCTGAAAACACAAAAGTTTTATTGGTAAACTCATCAAACGCCGCCACTTTCGGCGCTGTTTTGTCGATCAGAAATTGGTATTTTCTGACGTTCCCGGTTTTATCCGTGATCGTCATCAGATAATACCCTTCCGCCGTAAGCGACGTATTCCGGGAATATGTAGTCGTTGCGGTCGTGGGATAGGTATCGGATTGTACAGAATATTTGACGGTCAAGACGTCGTTGCTGTTCGTCAAATTCTTTCCGGCTCCCTCGACCGTTGTCACCCACGTTGCAGATACGCTGTCCTTTGCCATTTGACCTACAACAAACCCAGATAATGTAAGCGTCGGCGCTGTTTTATCGATGGTAAAAGTATAGCTGGTAGAATTCCCCGCTTTATCTGTGATAGTCATCAGATAGTTTCCTTCTTCCGTCAGCGACGTCCCGCTTGTATAGCTGGTCGTTGCAGACGTCGGGAATGTGGATCCTGTACTTCGAGAATATTTAACCGTCAAAGCGTCTTTACTGTTTGTTAGCTGCGCCCCAATCCCTCCTACGGCGGTGCTCCACGAAGCAGTAACGGTTCCGTTTGTAAATCCGCCATTTGGGACGCCGGACAACGTAAGCGTCGGCGCTGTTTTATCGATGGTAAAGGTTTTTGTTGTAGCATTGCCGACACGATCGGTTACAGTGACGGCATAGTTTCCTTCCTGCGAAAACGAGTAATTGTTCGCAAAGGAATATGTGGTGCCGGCAGACGGAATCGTCGATGTCGAATTACGGCTATACCGTGCGGTCAACGTATTGCTGTAAAAGGTTTGGTCGGAATACTTAACCGCGACGTCGTTACGGGAAAATCCGCCATCACTAACACTATTGAGTTCAACGTCCGGATCTTTTGTGTCAACATTCAGATACACGGTTTGATTATAGTAAAACTCGCCATATCCGTGATTTGAACCGAGATATACAACATAGCTCCCATCATTTCCTCCTTCAATATGTTCATGTAAATAATCCGTCCCCATGGCAGCAGTAAATTCCAAATTAATTTTCATTTGTCCATCATAAAATCCATACAATCCGGTACTTTCGCCAGTGTTAATTTTATTCGCACTCAAAATTTTTCCTTGCCATTCACCATTAGAATAAGTATCATGATAAATTCGCCCGCTATCATACTCCACATCAAAATTAGTAGACGGTTTCAACAATTCTCCCGGCACCTCGTAAGATAAACCGTTATTATCAAAATAAATCCAATCTCCATAGTTAGAGTTCGTTTCAATCCGATAACTCCTTGCTAAAATCGGAAAAGCCGTTACTGTAACCAAACTATTACAACCACAAAAATATTTTTTACCATTCTTGGCGTGAGTATGAGAAACTGAAAGAGGACGAGGCGTAACACGACTATATAACTTAACCCTCGGTTTAAAATTGATTGCAGCGCCGCTGCTTATCACGTTGCTCGAACCGTTTACTGTAATTTTACCGCCATTATTTTTGTAAATCCGCAACTCAAAATACAGCATACTTGACATTGTGGAATTGTTTATTTGCGGCAAGTTCATGACAAGATAATCGTATTGCGTCTCTGCTTGGGCTACCGACGGAGTTTGAAATTGGAAAAAGAAAATATTCATTACCGATAAAAGCAATGCAACTATAAAAATTCCCACCGCTAAAATTTTTAATATGTTGAGACGTCTAATTGGTTTCATACTTTATCCTCCTATGCTCCGGTCACACGGATCTGTTCAATTTCGCTTTTTGAAAAGCAACGATAAAGAATAAAATTCTTAACCGTCGCACACTCGGCAGACAGAAAAAAGTTTCCTCTGCTCATCGCCTCATCTGCTATATTGTTCAATATATCTATCTTCGCGCGAAAATCTGCTGCCGTCAATCGCTCAAAAAGTTCCGGTGAGATCTTACCTTGTAAAATCTTTGTCTTTTCGTCTACCTGCATAAGCATTTTTTTTGTCAGATCAATTTTTATCTTCTTTTCATTCTGCCTTTTTTTTGCTTGGACAGGTACTGACGGCTGTGATTGCCCCGCTTGCTCGGCTTGTTCGGCGGGTTCGGCTTGTCCGACTTGTTCGCCCTGCAAAATTGCCGCGTCTGTTTTTAAGAACGCTGTCACACGTTCAATATCATAGTGCGTCTTTGCCTCGTCAAAATCGATAAATACCCCCTTTGAAATTTCCGTGTGCTCTGGTTTGTAAAATTCAGTAGCCCGAAAAATAGGCGTTATCTTACTTCGGATCGGATAATTTCCGAGGCAAAGGACGATTGCATTACCGATGATACCGTTTGCCGGATCGTTCAAATGTTCCAGCTCGTTCGGATAAATGAGCGGGACACTCTGCGCCGACGTCGAAACGGACATATCCCGGTTCTCTGAATAGCTGATCTGCTTGACCTTTTTCTTACCGCAAGCCTCCGAAATGATTTTTCTTGTGTTTTCATCGTTCGAGCCGATAAATATCTGAATATTGCAGTTGCTACGAATGGTCGCCGCAACCTCTTTTCCATACTTGTCGTCGAGCTGGTTAAAATCTTGTATAACCGGCACCATATAGATATGGCGGCTGCGCCCCACCGTCACAATTTTATCCATGTTATACATCTTTGGTAGGTTCCCGAACTCGTCCATAAGGAAATAGACGTTGCGTAAGAGCGTCTGTTCTTTCGTTTTTGAAAGCTCCTTGTTGCGCGTTGCTTTCTCAACAAGAGCTTTATACATCTGCGTCATAAAGAGCGTGACGAGCTTATAACGGTTTTCCTTCTCGTCCGGAATTTTAAGAAACAGAGCATTCGGAGCTTCATCAAATTCCGTAAACTCTATATCATTACCCGAAGTCAGCGCGGCAATGCCACCGTCCGCCATCCAATTCAAATACTGATTGACGTCTCCGAGGTAGGACGAAAGCGTCCTGTCCTCCGAAACAAGGACGGTGTTGCTCAATCCGCGCGTCCTGCTTTCCGGGCGGCGCGTGTCGAAATAGGCTTTCAGCTCGTCGCAATCGCCTTTTGCATAGTCCGTGACGTTGCGATAGAGATTATAAAGATTGAATTTCTCACGCGGCATATAGCCGTCGCGCACGTCCTCCCAAAAACCAAGAGACAGAGCAAACAAAAGATCCCTCGCGCCGCGCTGCCACGTCTGATCGTGCTTGTTCTCGATCGGACACATCGTATAAACGAGATCTTGCAGATCAACATAAATCTCGTCACGCAGCCGAACTACACGCTCACGTTGTGCGTCCTCGGCTTCTGAATTTGTAAGATATTCAATTCCGGCGCTGTAATATTTGCCACTCTTTTGAGTTACCGTCGAATACATCATCTCATCGGTCTTGCGCCAGACGTCGTTAAACGGGTTCCAGCGTGTCGAATGATAGACGTCTGAAAGATCTATGACATTGACGGTATAACCGTTTTTACGCAACGTCGCGGCGTGCTTCGCATAAAGTTCGCCCTTCGGATCAGTCACTACAACAGACGGCTTCGTTTTTGTCCGGGCGAGGATCTCAATCGTCGGGCTAACAAACGCTGCTGTTTTACCCGTTCCGGTTGCACCGATGACGAGCGTATGGATCGGATCTTTCAATACAATATCTATATCGCGTTTATTTTTTTCCGCATAGATTGGTACGCCATCTGCCATTTCATTCAAACGGCTGAAAGATGTAACAGTAAATCCGGAGTTTGCCGCTATTTCCCGCTTATCCATAAAATGCGAGTTTTCGAGGTCTGTATTTACTTTAAGTACGCGCTTGCTGCCGCGCATACGCACGTCGATGACAACAACTCCTATTCCTATTGCTATCAACGCAATCCAGACTACATATAAAACCGCATTGTCAAAGACTGCCGTGTATTGCTGCGACGTAATAACGGCAAAAATCGCCGCAAGCGCCGCAAGCACCACTCCGGCTCCGATGGTGGCAAAAATTAAAAATAAAGCGATTCTCTTCTTTGACATAATTTTCCTCTACAATTTCAGCAAAATGGCAGCGATTGCCGTCGGTACGATATAAAGCGGTGGCAGGATCTTGACGATCCAGTACGTCGCTTTTTCCGGTAATGATACATAACGCGGCGGAATATCTTGTCCGCCTTGTTCGGCTTGCCCGACAAGTTCAACCTGTCCAACCTGCTCGTTTTGACGTCGCGTTACATAGTGAATAATACGAGACGGTATATCGACAACGAGAAAGAGGACGCTTACCACTATAAAGCCAGCTTTTACGTTCTCCGAAATCGTTTCCGGAGCAAGCGCAACGCTTATGAACATCGCAGCGGCAAAGCAAACACCGGGAAGCGCACCCCAGATCGTCATTCCGCTTTTTCGGTCATAGCGGTAAATCTTCTTTTTTTTCATAATCTCCTTTAAGCGCGGATCCTGCGCTCCATCTCCTGCTCTCTTTCAATTTCCTGCACTGTTTTGATAAAGTTTGCAGGTTGCTGTTTATCGACCTCTGCCAGAATACGCACGGCGTTCTGTAAAAGGCTTTCCCTGCGCCGCCAGCGGTGTTTGGCGTTGATTTTCATTGAGCGATCATTGATATTGTGTTTACGACAGCGATCTTGATAATCGTTCCGCGAAAGATCCTTACAGACGCCGAGAACGACGTTCCCAACACGCGCGCGGTAGTCCGCTTGCAGACGCTCGAAGTAGTCCACGTTTTTCAGATCGACAAATTTAAGAGACATAGAGCTGTCGCCGCTCATTGCGGCCGCAAGCTCCTGTTTGCTCATTCGGCGATCGTCTGAATAAGCGAGCTTGTTATCCTTTACAAGCTCGATAACTTCTTCTTTTACTCGTGCAAGCTGTACAAGCATTTCCTTATGCGCTGCGTTTGCTGCGGGATCTGACGCTATCAGAAGTTCCGCCACTCGGTCAATATCCGGGCGCAGTTCTTTCATCTGCGCAGCGTTATATTGCAAACGCCTCTCTTTCGGGAGTTTTGACCTCAAATCTGACAACGCCAGACGCAAATCAGCGTTTTTGACGGAGTTTCCGATCTCTTTACGGGTTTCGCGCAGACGAGACATAGCACGATCACGTGCGGTATAATACTCATAACCGTTTTCCGACAAGTGCATATTGGCTGAAACGAGATAATTATCAATCGCACGCGCGTCGAATTTTCCGCGGTGTGTATATCCGAGCACACCGTTTTTATCGCGGTGCTTCGGCTCGCGTTCAAAGAACGCGAAATGTATGTGATGATGATGTTCTTTATCAAGATGGAGCGCCGCATATAGCTCGATGTTCTTCGGGTTCAAATGCGTCCGTTCCAGAAACGAGCCGAACGTCTGACGCATAAATTTGACTGCGTTCTCCTGCGTCTGAAAACCACGGCTTGTCTCCTCATCAAACGAGATAAAACCGTGCCAGATTACGGACTTCGAGCTTTCGAGCCGCTTCTTCATCTCTGCGACCTGTCCCTCGCTCATGGCGCCGTCCAGATTAAACAAACCTCCGTTTGTTCCACCGCGCGTGTAATATTCCTCGGCGTTGGCGTTCCTTGCGATCTTCTTGCCGTTCAGAACATACGAAAAGAAATTATATTGCGCCGTGAGATCATAAAAACTGCGCCGAGCTTGGTATTCCGCACGAGCATTGCCTTTCATATACGACGGCGCCGACGGAAGAGTATAGGCGATGTTAAACAAGGCTTTTGGCATAGCTTTTCCCTCTGTTCAGTAAGTTTTCTTTGCTTTTTCGCGGCGATGGATCAGTTCATCTTTGACCGCTTGCAAGTTCTCTGGCAGCGTGGAAAAATACCCGCTGTCCAGAAGTTCCACACTTACAGGCTCTCCGGCAGAACGAGCGCGTTGAGCGTTGAAAAGTGTCGTGGCGAGCATTTCGATTATGCTCATCATGACGAAAAGGTCGTCCACTGTCGCCTCCGTGGATTTTACACGTTTGAGCAACTCTTCTACGCCGCGCAGATCACGCACGGGGTCTGTTGCAGGAGCAAGAGCTTTTCTTTTGCCATACTTTTTATAAATTTCCTCAATACCGACCGCGAGCGCTCGATTGAGTAGATCATTCATCGTCGGAAACTCTTTTGTTGCAAATAATTCATAGATCGACGTCAACACGTCGTCATCATACACGCGAATATGGAAAGAATTGGTCTTTTTTTGTGTTGTTGCTTTCTTTGCCACAACGTCCTCCTTGTTCTCTGGAAAAATGGTTTCCATTTTGTCCTTCGATTTCGTGTACCATCTGGTACACGAAATCGTCAAGGTGCGCCAACAAATAATACAAAGTATTAAAAAGTCGTTTTTCGACGATGTGGCGCACCGTCTTATCCTGCTTCTTTTTTTCGCCCCGAAAAAAACTGCTCTGCCTTTCACGGAGCTCGCTCCGAACCCCGCGCGGATAGTTCCGTGCGGAAGCACAGAGTTGACTATCGTTGTTGTCCCCGGCCGCGAGACTGTCCGCCCTGCGGGGCGTTCATTCGAGCGGTCAAAGTAGAGCACGCTTTGTTGATCGAGCGGTTCAGATAAGGCTCACCCTTTTCCGGTCGGTATAACCCAGAAGATTTGAAGATACGCTCCATCTGCGCCGCATTACAATCGGTAAAGAAAGCGAGCATATTCAGAAGCATAAAGTCATTGCGGCTATTATCGCCCGTGACATTTCCTCCACTATACAGTTGATCGAACGTGCTCCCCTTCTTTGAGCGGCGTATGCGGTCGATGACTTCTTGATCGCTCTGGCTTGCGCGATCGCGCTGCTCCGGCTGTCGGTTCTGTTCGGCAGTGCGCCGGCCGAGTGTCTGTCGCAACCACGACATAGTGGCTTGCGGACACTTGCCGAGCGTAAGCATGCCAGAACGTACGGCGCCGGTCATCGAGATAAAGCGTCCGGCGTCATACACTTCGATTTCGCCGCTGTCAGTGACAGCTCGATTGCGGTACTTGCCTTTGGCAAGAATATCGTCCTTGACAAAAATGTGTATGCCGTTTCCGGAGACACTTGTCTCGGTATAGGTTTCCGAGATTTCCTTCGTAAGTTTCTCCGCATTTGCGCTCAATGTTCCGTCTTTTTCCACCGAATGGTCGAGATCGATACAAGAGATCCCGCTACCGTCCAAAGCAAAAGACAAGCCCTCGCAGTTGTTCTCCTCGGCGTAACGCATTGCTGTTTCAAAGTCCGTCCACGTGGCAGGATCGGTCGATTTTGCCCACTTCCCGTCCGTCGGGCTGATGATAAATTTATCTTTCTTCCCTTTTTCAGCGTTCCATTTGGTTCGGAACACGCACCAATTCGGCAACGCGCGCATTTCCTCCGGTACATTCGCGCGCAAAACTCCGAGCCGTTTGGCGTTTCGGTGACTGGGAGCCACCCGCTGTGCGCTCTTGCCGACTTCTCTACCTTCCAGAGCGGCGCACAGTTCCGAGCCGTTCAGCTCGACGTTCAGACCGTCGTTTTTAAGGACGAATTGTTGCGACGCTCTGACAGACAATTTAATCTCACCTGTTTTCGTGTCCTGCCGGATCATAGATTTTGGCGCGAATAACACAAAAGAGGAATACTCGCCTTCCGCCGGCATACGGATCATACGCGTCCTGCCATACTCCTCCCCGACTTGTTCGGGAGGAATAGAAATTGCATATCTACCCTGTTCGGCAGGTTTGGCTTGTTTTGCTTTTTCTGCTTGTTCGACTTGCTCAGCTTGTTGGTGTTCCTGAGCCTGCCGCAAACTATCTCGTAACTCCATTATTTCTTGATACTCCCCTTCGACAAGTTCTATAAGCACTTTACCTTCGTTTGCGAGTTTGGCTTTTTCATAGGCATTTTCACGAGAAATTGCACCGAAAAAATCAGTTGTTTTATCAACTTGACCATTGACTATTTGGAAGTAATCTGCATAATAGCTTTTGACTCCGTTGTTTTCCGACCACCATATTCCGTAGTAGGTAACACCCTCTTTGAACTTGCCGTATTTTTCTTTTGTGTTTTCGGCTTGCTGAGCTTGCTCAGCTTGTTTGGCTTGTTCGATAGGCTCATTAGAAAAACGCTCACCGACCATTTCCTCGTCGGCGGTTTGTGATACCTCGCCCTCTTTCATTCGCAGATCTTCGTCTTGTATGCCGAGGCGCTTTATGTATTCGAGTGTCGTCTCGTTCCAGCCGTCAGTAAACAGATTAGTATCGACCGTTTCCCAGTACCAGCCGTCATACATTACCATATCGCCCGTGACGTTATAGCCACCGGTCAAAAATTTGCGGATACTCTGTTCTGTCTCGGCGGGATTGCTGCCGGTAAGTTTATAGACGGTATAGGTCTTATCTCCGCTAAAACCGCCCTCATAACGATCGACACCTTCCACAAATGCCGGATCAAGTTCTTTGAGCTGCTTTGCAGTATAAAGCGAATTTTCCTCTTTCAGACCTTGCCAGTCATAGACTATGCCGTAAATGTCTTCACGCTCACGCTCTTTCAGATAATGGGAGCTAACATAGTCCGAAATCTTTTCTGCGTCGCTCGCTGCGGAATAAAATTCTTTCGGATTATCTTTGACGGCTTTCAACCACGACGCCAAATACGCTCCGTGATTTTCAAAGTGCTTGCCTTCGACCGATATGCCGAGTTCCGTTTGTATAAATACGCTTGCCAGTTCCGCTCGCAATTCTTCCCGCGCGTAATCCGGACTGCCGAATATACCTTTCAGCGAACGGTTCAGACGGCTTTCGTGTCCGGTCGAATGGGCGATCTCGTGCAATGCTGTCGCATAGTAGTCCTGCATTGTCTTGAAATCTTTAATCTCCGGCAGATGTATGCTGTCACTCATCGGCGAATAGTAGGCACGATTGCCGCCGTCGTAATAGACCGGCGCCTCGCTGTTCGCTATCACCGTTTCAATCAGATCGTTCTGCCGGGCGCGCTCCTCTACCGCCATCTCCGGCGTCTGGATCAGCTCATATTCCGGCAGCTTGTCGCATTGCTGCGCATTGAACACTTGGTAAAACTTAATGACCGGACGGACGTTTTCCTGCTTATATTCCTGTTTTTCTTCGTCGGTCATTCCGTCGAGCGTCTTTACATCGAACGGCTTTTTGGTCTTTTTGTCGTACCACGTCCAGAAAAAGATCTCACTCGATTTTTCACCGCTCTTGACGTTCCCGCCGAACTCCTTGACTTGATTGAACGTGAACCAGCGGGGATCCCGGTAGCCGTGTTGCAATGCTATGACGTAGAGATAAAACGCATTCAGCCCTTTATAGTTTCTTTGTGTTTTTCCGTTGAGGGGAGAAATAGACGGTGCTTTGTACCAGCCCGCCTCCCATTGCGCCGGATCCTGTTCGATGAACGAAATCAGAGTATCGACCATCTTCTTCCGTTTCTCTTCGACTTTCTGCTTGTAGTCCATAGTTCACACCCCTTACTCGAAATCGATCAGAACCTGTTCGGAGGGCTCATCGTCCGGAATATCTGACGGATCCGTCGCAGCTCCAAAGTTCTGCTCTGTCCACTCCTCTATACTCACACCGTCACGAGCATAGAAAGCAACGGAGCTGGCAGCCCTCTGACTTCGAGCCTGTTCAAGCAATGCCCCGATGACGTCATCATCAAGCTGTCCATCAGTCACTGCTCGCAGTTCTCGCAACAATCTATCCTCGTTCTCTGTGATGTGCTTTTTTACCTTCGCCATACTCCACCTCTTTTGAGAACACAAGAAAAAGGCTGTGCGGCTGCGCCTTTCTCTCTGTCTCTATGTTTACTACAAAACAAGTCGCCTTGTTCATATCTTCTGGCAAAAACGTCGTCCCCTATATTCTTTTATACTTGCACATAGGTTTTCTTGTGTTTTCACTAAAAAATAAAATAATAATATATAAATTACTATCTTTATTCCGCCGTTCGCCGATTATCCGACGTCGGGTTATCCGTCGTCGGATAATCCGACGATGGATTATATTGGGGTATCACCTCTCCTACTCCTCACTATATGTAGGTGTTTTATCAATCGGAGCAGGAGGAATGTTGATTTTATAATCATATCCGGAAAATTGTCCTTTGCTGTCTTTACAAGGTATTCGTTCTAAATAACCAAGTCGCTCAATATACTGAATTGCAGCACGCACAGCGTCTTTTTTCTCGCCTCTGCAATCGTCCAATCGATTACCGTTTTCATCAGTTTCAGTCACTAATGCAACCAGTCCGGGGATCGAAAACTCCCAGCCGTTCGGCAAGGAAAATATAGTGCATAGTAACCCCCTGCTTCGATAGTCAAGGCGTTTATCGAAAAAAACCTCGTTAGGAATTATCGAGTATTTGTCCTTTATGACGTTAATTAGCTTGCCCATCTCTTTTCTCCTGTAAAACAAATGGCGTTAGAGCCAATATGCCCTAACGCCATAATAATCGTGTTCATATTGACCTGACAACCTCTCTCTATTTTCTCCCACTTTTCCAAGTGAGAGAGATTGTCGGGTCACCCGCATTAAGTTTAATGTCTATAAGTAAATAATAGGGTAACCCAACAGTCACCAAAATTTTACACTATCGCTATTCCTTTATTAAAAATCTCGATATAACGATAAAACGCCCTCCGCTATCGGAAGGCGTTATTTTTCTCAAAAAAATTAAAAATATTTTTGAAAAAGTGCGTTAAAACCGTTGACATATCACGGGGGATATGATATAATATAATCACAAAGGTTGAGGGAAACAAAAACCTTTGAAAATCTAAAAAGGAGGTCGCGGATATGGAAAACATAGCAAAAGCCTTGCAAGACTTGGCAAAAGCGGTTGAAAGTAACGACACCGTCGAAAGAGTCAAAGTTACGATAACCCTTAAAAAGCCAAAGGCAAGCAAGGCAAACACCAAAGCCGAATAAAACGGCGATAGGCAGAGCGGGCGGGCAACCGCCCCTCGTAAGACCTATTATAACACATTATTTTAGTTTTGTCAAATCGAAACAACCGCAATAGGAGGCACAAAATGAAAAATCAAGAAAAAAGACCGTATAAAATAACCGTCATTTTAAGCGGTCGAACAAATCAAATCGAAAATCAAAACGCCGACGGGTCATACACGTTTAACCCGTGCGGAAATGCAAAAACGACGGAACAATCCGCCGTTGCCGCCGTAAAACGCACTTGCGCTCTTTGCGGTTGCAAGGTGGAAAAAATAATCAAAATCGAAAAATCGGAGGTGTAAAATGAAAATCGAAAAAGACGGAAAAATTTACAAGGTAACGGAACAATCTAAAACGTGGACGGTATCGACCGATAAAGACAACGTAACCGTATCGGCAAAAATTACAAAAGCCGATTGCCCTACTTTCGACGACTTAAAAACGTTTGTCGCCGAAAATGACTTGTTTTAACGGAGGTATATTATGGCACGGAGCGAGGCGCAAAAAGCCGCCGATAAGCGTTATCGGGAAACGCACAAAAACGACTCCATAAAATGGACAACGTGGTTAAAGCCCGACGAGGCGGCGGAAATTGACGCAATAATCAAAAATAGCGGTATGAACAAAGCACAATTCTTACGTTGGGCGGCGGGCGTTTTGAAAGACAAAAACAAGTAAGAAAGGCGCAAAAAGCGGGTTGCCGAACGGTAGCCCGCTTTTACTATGTAAGGAGGTTAAAAAATGAAGGGAATAAAATACACGGCGCACGAAAAAGAAAAAGCGTTGAAAATGTGGCTCGTTGATAAAGTTGATATATTTTTAGTCGCAAAGCGCACGAAATGCACGATACAAAGTCTTTATCGGTGGCGGCGGGCATACGACGGCTCGGAAGAAAGTTTGCAAAACAAATCAAGCCGCCCGCATACACCGCACCCGAACGCACACACGCCCGAAGAAACGGCGCAAATTGCCGAAGTATTCAAATCACACCCCGATATTAGTTATGCCGAGGCGTTGGGCATACTTCGCACCGAATACGGCTACAATCGGACGTACGGCGGTTTTTATCGTTTTTTAATGAAACACAAAATACGCCCCGTAAAAGAAATCAACCCGTATGTAGCGCAACACTACGACACGCCCGAAATGCTCGGTGTTAAAATGCAAATGGACGTAAAATACGTTCCACTCGAATGTAATTGCGGCGAATGTCGAAAAGAACGTTTCTATCAATATACAATGATTGACGAGGCGACGCGGGAGCGGTTTATTTATCCGTATAAAGAAAAAAGCGGATATTCGACCGTCGATTTTATAAAGCGCGCTATAATCTACTTCGGATATTTACCCGCGATTATTCAAACCGATAACGGCACGGAATTTACAAACCCGAAAGGAACGGGCGAAGGCAAAATGCACGTCGTCGATATTTTACTAAACAAATTAAAAATCAAACATAGGTTGATACGAGTTTATACACCCCGCCACAACGGCAAAGTTGAACGCTCGCACCGTACCGATCAAGAAAACTTTTATAATCATTTACAATTTAAGACTTTTGACGAACTACGCGACAAAATGCAATCGTGGCTCGTTCGATATAATAATTGCCCGCACTCGTCTTTACGCGACAAGTACGGGCGGCGGTCGTGGATAACGCCACTTCAAAAACGCGCCGAATTGCTCGAACTATTAAAGACAGTAACCCCCGACGCGGGTTATCGCGTAAAATTCTTAAAGAAAAAAGCCGCTTAACAACTATAACCGTTTACACCGCCGCGCCGCGTCTATAATCGCCGCGGTTGTTTTCCTATGCCCTTTTACAAGTCAAAACAACGGGGATTGCCGCACAACACGACGGCAAACCCCTTATTTTGCCTATTTTAGGGCGTCAAAAACCCGAAAATAAAAATAATTTAGAAAATTTCTTAAAATCTCTTAAAAAACGATTGACAAAACAACATTCGCGCGCATACGTGCGCGCCCGTATTTTACTTAGTAACGCGCGACTTTACGACGTTTTTGAAAATGCGCGTTTTTTAGCGGTATTTTTTAATTTTTTCTGTCATAATACTATTGACATCGCGATATATTGCGTGTATAATTACCATTGAATTAGCAATCAAGGCGTTTGAGTGCTAATTTCAAAATCAATTTTCAACAATTATTTTCGGAGGTAAATATGACAATAAAACCTTTGTTTGACAAAGTTGTCGTTAAATCAATCGAAGCGGAAGAAAAGACCGCAAGCGGCATCCTTCTTCCCGGCACAGCACAAGAAAAACCCCAGATGGCAGAAGTCGTGGCGGTCGGTCCCGGCGGACTTATCGACGGCAAAGAAGTCACGATGCAAGTCAAGGTAGGCGATAAAGTTTTGTACAGTAAATACGCAGGAAGCGAGTTCAAACTTGACGGCAAGGAAGTTATCATCCTTCGCCAAAGCGACATTCTCGCAATCGTGAACGAATAAGGAGGCTTTTATATGAGCAAACAATTCAAATACGGCGAAGAAGCGCGCCGCTCCCTTGAAAAGGGCGTGGACACTCTTGCCGACGCAGTTAAAATCACTTTGGGGCCGAAAGGCAGAAACGTCGTTCTTGACAAAAAATTCGGCGCACCCCTCATCACAAACGACGGCGTAACCATCGCCAAGGAAATCGAACTCGAAGACGCTTTTGAAAATATGGGCGCGCAACTTGTGAAAGAAGTGTCCGTAAAAACCAACGACGTCGCGGGCGACGGCACCACAACGGCTGCCCTTCTCGCACAGACAATCATCCGCGAAGGTATGAAAAACATCGCCGCCGGCGCAAACCCGATGGTGCTGAAAAAAGGTATCGCGAAAGCAACCGAATATACCGTCGAAGAACTCAAAAAAATCAGCAAACCCATTGAAAGCAAAACCGCTATCGCGCAGGTTGCGAGCGTGTCGGCAGGCGACGAAGAAATCGGCACTCTGCTTTCTGACGCTTTTGAAAAGGTCGGCAAAGACGGCGTTATCACCATCGACGAAAGCAAAACCATGAAGACGGAACTCAGCGTCGTCGAAGGCATGCAGTTCGACCGCGGTTACGCTTCCCCCTATATGATGACCAACCCCGACAAAATGGACGCCGTCCTTGAAGATCCGCTTATCCTTATCACCGATAAGAAAATCAGCGTGTTCCAGGATTTGCTGCCCGTTCTCGAACAGGTTGTAAAATCAGGCCGCGGCTTGTTCATCATCGCAGAAGAAGTCGAAGGCGAGGCTCTTACCGCCCTTGTCCTGAACAAACTCAAAGGCGCAATCAAGTGCGTTGCGGTCAAAGCCCCCGGTTACGGCGACAGACGCAAAGCAATGCTTGAAGATATCGCAATCCTGACAGGCGCAACCGTCATTTCGTCCGATCTCGGCTACGAAATCAAGGACGCAACCCTCGATATGCTGGGCAGCGCGAAAATGGTTCAGGTCGATAAAGACAACACCACTATCGTTGACGGCGCAGGCGATCCCGCTCTCATCAAACAACGCGTTGCGGCAATCCAGCACCAGATTGCGGAAAGCACCAGCGACTACGACAAAGAAAAACTTCAAGAACGCCTTGCAAAACTTTCGGGCGGCGTAGCAGTCGTCAGAGTCGGCGCGGCAACCGAAGTCGAAATGAAAGAAAGAAAACTCCGCATCGAAGACGCTCTTGCGGCAACCCGCGCGGCTGTCGAAGAAGGTATCGTCCCCGGCGGCGGCATTGCCCTTCTGTCCATCAGCGACAAAGTTACCGCATATGCAAATACTTTCAGCGGCGACGAAAAAACGGGCGCGCTCATCATCGCGAAAGCCCTTACCGCCCCCATTAAACAAATCGCGGAAAACGCGGGCGTTGACGGCGGCGTTATCGTAGATAACGTGTTGCGCGCAAAGAAAGCGAACTTCGGTTACGACGCTCTTAAAAACGAGTTCTGCGATATGGTCGAAAAAGGTATTCTCGATCCGACCAAAGTCACGCGCTCGGCACTTCAAAACGCGGCAAGCGTATCGTCTACGTTGCTCACCACCGAGGTCATCGTTGCCGACAAGCCCGAACCGGCTCCGGCGATGCCGCAGGCTCCGATGGGCGGCGACATGTACTAAGTCGCTTCGCTCTCAAAACGGCAAATGAAAAGATTGCCGTTTTGGAAAACGGGACAAACAACAGTCAAAGGCATCTTGAAAAAGATGCCTTTTTTGTGCCGTTTTTCCCATAAGGAAACCTGCGCTCCGCTAATCCTTATTCCCTTTTCGCTTGTTTTGAAAAACGCGGTTTCCAAAACAAGAACAGCGGATAAATAATAAAATTATCGATTAAAAAAACCGATTGCGTTTGCAATCGGTAATTTTTTTCAAGATAAGGACGATAACAGAATAGACAGTTATTTTGTATCGCCCTTACCCTATTGTCTATCCTGAATTTGTCGGCTTACAATGTCCTGATTGCGCGCCATATCCGTTCACACCACCCTCGCCAGACAAATTATACTAATATTATGTGCGGTTATTACCCACACGTCAAGTAAAATGTCGGTAAAAGCCACATAATATTTTTATGAACAAATTTTCGGAACGAATTAAAGAATTGCGAATTGAAAAGGGTATGCGCCAATGTGACCTTGCAAATCTGGTCGGCATTTCACGCGCGTCCGTTGCCGACTGGGAAACCGGCAGGCACGAACCGCCGCTTGATACCATTATTGCATTATGCAAAATTTTTGACGTTTCAGCGGATTATCTTTTGGGTATTACAGATTAAAAAACCGATTGCGTTTGCAATCGGTTTTTTGTTTGGTTTGTTTTTATCAGGCGGTTTGTTGTTCGGAATCCGCGTCGATATGCGGTTGGCGTTTCGATTTGACGTGGCGCACCAGGAAGCACAACCCGAACGCCCCTGCGACAACCGCAACGCAAGCAACGATTGCGACGATAAGTTTCCACGGGAATTCGTCGCCGCCTTTTACCCTTTCCCACATACTGACGACCGCGTCGTTTTGCGCGCCGAAGTCCTGCATTACGCCGAGAGTGCCTTCCGATTTCTTAAAGTCGGGGTATCTTCTATGGTCGCCGAAGAACTCGGTAAGGTCGTACTTAACGCCGTCGATTTCCTTGATAATGCAGTCGCCGTCGGGATAATTTTCGGCAATTTCGTCGTCGGTGATTTCCCACACGTACTCGTTTTCGATAAGGCAGTTGATGGCTTCGATTGTGAATTCGTCTTCGCCCGCAATATATTTATCGGGATCGAAGGAGCAGGTATAGCCGATTTCCATCATATTACGCATCGCGACGTCGGGACGGCACATAAAGTTGATGAATTCCTTTGCCGCCGGGACGTTTTGCGCGGTTTTCGGGATTGCCCAGCCGTCGAACCATACGTTGCCGAACTCTTTTTCTTCGCCGTCGATTTCAATTGTCGGGACGAAGTAGTCCAGAAGGTAATTCGTTTCTTCGCCGGTTGCAAGGTTTTTGAAAGTTTTGTCGGGGTTGTAACTTTCCTCGATTGCGTACATTGCGTCGCCCGACCAGGCAAGGTCGACGTATGCGATTTTGTTGATCATATCGTCCTTGCCAAAGTCGACTTCGTAGCCTTTGATATGCTTTCTTTGTTCCAGAAGCACGGTTTCACACATTTTCAAAAGCGTGTTGTCGACGGTGTTGATAAGTTGTTCGATTGAAAGCGCGGCGTACGGAGTCCCGTCGAGTTTTCCTTCTTCTTTGAGATAACAAACGGTTGCGGCGTACACGTCGCGGACGCTGTCTTTCACGAGGATTTTCCCTTCAAGTTCTGGGTTGTTCGCCTTATTCCAAAGGATACCCCAACCCGCTTCGAGGTCTTCTTTCCTGACCTTTTCGACGTTGTACATTATACCGAGCGTACCCCACATATACGGCACGAAATATCCGTTCATTTCCGCGCCGAAAATCGACTCCACCCTGTCGCGGATTGCGGGATACACGTTACTTATGAATTCGTAGTCGCCGTCCGACATATCGAGCGGTTGCAAAAGGTTTTTCTCTTTCAGTTTCTGAATGGAGTATTCGCTGGGGCAAACGAGATCGATCTGGCTGTCGCCCTTGGTGACTTCGGTCATCATTGTTTCGTTTGTGTCGAAAGTGCTGTAAACGACCTCGATTTCCTTGCCGGTTTTTTGCTTGTAATACTCTTCAAAAAGCGTGATATTGGCGGGATCGATATAGTCCGCCCAGTTATATACGACAAGTTTTTCTTTTTTCCTGTCAAGGTTAACGACGACGATGCCTGCAATCGTACCGCCGACGATAACCGCGATAATAACCGACACGATAAGGATTTTAATTGCTTTCTTGTTCATGCTTTAACCTCCTTTTTCTTGTCGGCTTTGGCTTTTTTGACCTTAACGACGTTGACGACGAGAATGGTCGTAAGCACCACGATAAAGATAATGCTGAATATCGCAAACCAGAACGGCGAAAGCCCTTGTACCCTTGCGTCGGCGTAGATGTACGTCGAAAGAGTGTTGATGCCCGTTGCCGCGCCTTTGTTGATTTGCGTGATGATGAAGTCGTCCATCGACAGCGTGAACGCCATCATAAATCCCGACATAATGCTGGGCGCAAGTATGGGCAGAATGACTTTTACCATTGCCTTGAACGGGTTTGCGCCAAGGTCGAGAGCGGCTTCGTAAACGTTGTTGTCCATCGTTTGAAGTTTCGGCAGAACCGAAAGAATGACGTACGGCGTGCAGAAACTGATGTGTCCGATGATAAGGCGGAAATATCCCGCTGGGAACGAGAACGTTACGAAGAATATCATAAGCGACACCGCCATAACGATTTCGCTGTTGATGATTGGCAGTTGGTTGACGTTTTCCACAACCTTTCTCGCACGCGGTTTCAAACAATAAATGCCGATTGCCGAAAACGTGCCGATAAGCGTCGATACAACGCTCGATACGGCGGCGATAATCAGCGTGTTTTTAAGCGCGGCAAGCAGTTCGGGCGTTTTGTCGGACGCGAATATCGACTTGTACGACTCGAAACTGAACCCGTTGTCAAAGGAGAAAATCGACGTGTTGAAAAACGAAAACACGATAATCAACACTATCGGCGCGTACAGCAGCGCGAGAAGTAAATAAAGATATGCTTTTGCAAAAAATTTCTTTACCATAAGTTTCTTCCTCCCGTCGCGGACGTTTTTGAAAACCTGTTCAATACAAAGTTGGAAACAAGCACGAGAATTATCATTACAAGGCTCATGACGCTGCCGACGCCGTACAAGCCCTGATCGAACTTCATCTGAATACTGTCGCCGAACAAGAATACCGTGCTGTCAGACAGAAGTTGGCTTATCGCGAACGTCGAAATCGTGGGAATGAACACCATCGTGATTCCGCTTAAAATCCCCGGCACCGACAACGGCAATATCGTTTTTGCGAAAACCTGGAACTTGTCTGCCCCGAGATCTTCCGCCGCCTCGATATAGTTTTTATCAATGCTCGAAAGCACCGTGTGCAAAGGAAGTATCATAAACGGCAGATAGTTGTAAACCATGCCGAACACGACCGTTCCCATTCCGAGCGGAATGTTCAGCGACACGAAAATCGCTTTCGTCGCAAGCGTCCTTATCAGGAAGTTTACCCACATGGGCAGGATAAACAGCAATACGAAAATCTTGCTTGCGCTGTATTTCGCAAGGAAGTACGCCGCGGGATATCCCAGAACTATGCAGATAATCGTCGTCAGAAGTCCGACGAGAATGGAGTTTCCAAGCACCACCAGACTTGACTTTTCGGTGAAGAAAATCGCAAAGTTTTTGAAACTGAATTTCCCGTCGTAAATAAACGCGTTGGCAAGAATCAGCACAAGCGGCGTAACGACGAAAACCAGCAAAAACAGCATATACGGATAAGCAAAGGCTTTTCGCGTAAATCTGAAATTTTTAATTTTCTCTTTCATTAAATTGCCTCCACCTTAATGTCTTCGGGTTTAATATTGATACCTACGCGGTCGCCTTTGAGCCATTCGTCCTGAGTGTCGACAAAGAAGTCATAGTCGAAATCGGTGCGTAAAATGACCTGATAGTAACTTCCCTTGTAAATGCTCGACACGACGTCCGCACTGACCGTTCCGTCGGCTTCGTCGTCGGTAACGTCGACTTTATCAAACGGAATCGACACTTTAACTTTCGTTCCTGCGGGCAAGTCGCTTTTCGTTTCAAAGTCGGCTTCGCAAATTTTCACAATGCCGTTGTCGCCCATTTCGGTTTCGTACTCGTTGATAATGCGCGCTTTGTGCATGATGTGTATTTCTTCTTTCGGAATGAAGATACCGATTTCTTCGCCGACGGCGCACTCGGTATTTTCAACGATCTGCAATTCGTTTCCGTCGCTTTCGCAAAGGATTTCGTAGTGGTCGCCCTTGAACACGCAGGACGTTACTTTTGCGGTGAGTTGTCCCTTTTCGACGTTTTTGCCCTTCGTGATATAAATGTCTTCGGGGCGCACGATGATATCGACGGGTTCGTTGGGTTTGAAGCCTTTGTCGACGCACTCGAACTCGGTGCCGAAGAAGCTGCATTTATAGTCGTCGATCATAATGCCCGACATGATGTTGCTTTCGCCGATAAAGTCGGCGACGAATGCGTTTGCGGGCTCGTCGTAAATCTTTTTGGGGGTGCCGATTTGCTGCACTTCGCCGTCGCGCATAACGATGATTTTGTCGCTCATGGTGAGCGCTTCTTCCTGATCGTGCGTGACGTAAACGAACGTGATTCCAAGGCGTTTATGCATATCCATCAGTTCGATCTGCATATCCTTTCTCATTTTAAGGTCAAGCGCGCCCAGCGGCTCGTCAAGAAGCAGCAACTTCGGCTCGTTGACGATTGCCCTTGCGATTGCGACGCGCTGTTGCTGTCCGCCCGAAAGGCTGTTTACGTCGCGGTGACCGTAGTCTTCAAGGTCAACCATTTTGAGCGCGTGATTGACTTTTTCGGCGATTTCGGCTTTCGTATATTTTCTCATATTGTCGAAAGTCCTGCCCTTTCTGTCGGTGTACGTCGTGCCGTCGGGAATGGTTTTAAGTTTCAAACCGAACGCGATGTTGTTGAACACGTTAAGGTGCGGGAACAACGCGTATTTCTGGAAAACCGTGTTTACGGCGCGCTTATGCGGCGGCAGATTGGAAATATCTTCGCCGTCGAACAAGATTTGACCGCTGGTCGGTTTTTCAAAGCCGGCAATCATACGAAGCGTCGTCGTCTTGCCACAGCCCGAAGGTCCTAAAATTGTCACGAATTCGCCGCGTTTTATCGCGATGCTTTCGTTTTTGACGACTGCTTTGCCGTCGTATTCCTTGGATACGTTTTTGATTTCGATAATGTTTGCAGATGACATATACTCTCCTTAAAACGTGGGCGGGCTTGACACCCAGATGATTTTAGCCGTTGTATTTTTTGTATTTTTAATATAATGTACTTTGTTGCTTACAAAATAGAAGCTGTTGCGTTTTTTGCACTTATAGACGTTGTTGCCGATGACGATTTCGATTTCGCCGTCAAGGACGTATCCGAATTCTTCGCCCTCGTGCGGCATGTCTTTTTGAAGCGTCGTATTCGGCTCGATTTCGATATAAACAGGCTCCATCTCGTTCTTCTGACTGTTTGGCACAAGCCAGACGATTTTTTGCCCGTCGCCTTCCTTTTCAAAAAAGTCGTCGCTCGTGAACACGACTTGTTCGGGTTCGTCTTCGCTGAAAAAGGTTTTCAGGTCGCTTCCGAGCGCCACCATAAGGTCGTTCAGGGTGGAAATTGTCGGCATGGTCAGGTCGTTTTCGAGTTGGCTTATGTAGCCTTTCGTGAGTTCGCACCTGTCGGCAAGTTCCTCCTGCGTCAATCCGCAACGAAGCCGCAGATTTTTCAGTTTGGTTCCGATTTCCATATAACCTCCTGTTTCCGCGCCGTTTGTTTAGTGTTTCTAAACCTAAAAATTAGAGAGTTTTGTAATTTTAAGAAAAAAGTTTACAATTACTAAACCATACGACTGAATATGATTATATGAAAATAGCGTATATTTGTCAACGAAATATACGCATTTTGTCGCAATTTGTAAAAAGATATTTTTGTCGATCGTATCCCGCGCAAAAAATCGCAAAAAAAGAATATATCAAAGATATATTCTTCCGCCTCAGATTTCGTATAAAAAAACGCACGGTTTTCACCGTGCGTAATTTCGTTTTTTCTTATTCGACGACCTGCGATACGACTGCAAAGCGTTTCACCGATTCCGCGCTGCTTTCGGCTTGTTTCTTATTGTCGTAAGTTTCGCCGACGTAAATGCTGTTGCGGTTTTTGATAATGAACTTATATCTGTTGTTTTTGTCCTTATCCACACGTACGGTCGTTGCTGCGTCCTGCATATTTTTCTTGAAGGTTTCGATGCCTTCCAGGCACGATTTCTTCGACGCATATTCGCGGCTTTCGTAAAGAAGTTGACCGTTGTTTGCATAAAGATAGAATTGATAAAGATCGCCGTAAACGCAATCTACGCGATATTTTCCGACAACGCCTTTTGCTGCGGTTTCTGCGGGGGCGACTTCCTTAACTGCCGGTTTCTTTGCGGGCTCTTTTGCCGCAACTTTTTTTGCAGGTTCTTTCGCCGCGGCTTTCTTGGGTGCGGACCCTTTTGTTGCTGCTTTTTTTACTTCTTTTGCCATATTGATATAACCCCTTTTAATATTTTATAATTATCAATTATTCGCTGATTTCGGAAACCTGTGCAAAGCGTTTCACGGATTCCGCGCTGCGTTCCGCCGCTTTTGCGGTCGAGTACGTTTCGCCGATGTAAATGCTGTTGCCCTTCTTGAAGATGTACTTGTAACCGCCGTTCTTATCGACGTCGATGCGGTACTCGCAATCTGCGACGTTCTTCTTAAAGGTCGCGATGCCGCCCTTGCAGGAGTTCAGGCTTGCGTATTCGCGGCTTTCGTACAGAAGTTGCCCGTTGTTTGCGTAAAGGTGGAACTGATACGCATAGCCGGTATCTTCGATCGTATATTTGCCGACGACCTTGGGTTTATCGGCTTCGTCGTTTTCCTCGACGGGTTCTTCAACCTTTGCCTCCGCTTTTTTCTTTGCGGGAGCTTTCTTTGCGGGTGCGGATTCTTCCGTTACTTCCGCCTTCTTCTTCGTCGCTTTTTTCTTTGCGGGAGCGGGTTCTTCCGCGGCGACTTCGGGTTCTTCCGTCGTTTCTTCTTTCTGCGCTTTTTTGGGTTTCAGATTTATTTTTGCCTTGCCCCAGCTGTCGTCAACGAAGTTGTCGTTGTTTTCCGGCTCGATATAGTGCTTTTCCTCGACGGGCGCGGGTTCTTCCGGCTGAATGTATGCGGGAACGGGCGCGGGCGCGACGGGTTTTTCTTCTTCCACGGGAGCATAAACTTTGTCTTCCGCGATAAACTTCGACATGTCGATTTGTTCCTGCGGAGCGGGTTTTTTGTCTTCAAACGGAGGCAGCTCGTCATCGAAAGCGTCGGCATCGAACTTCTTCTCGTCCTCGATATAAGGCGCGGGTGCAGGTACCGCTACCGCAACGGGCGCGGGCGCGGGTGTCGCGGGTACGACGGGCGTTTCTTTCACAGCGGGTTTTTCGTCGGCTGCGACTTTGCCACTCTTACTTGCTTTCTTTGCGTCTTTGACGCTTTGTCTTGCCGCCTTCTTCGCCGCTTTCTTCGCCTTGTTCTTCTTTGCACAAACCGCGATAATAACGATTAAGCCGATGAGTACGAGCGCTGCGCCCGCAACAAGCAATATGAACTTAATCGGGGGATTTTCTGCCAATAATTCAACGAAAAAGTCTTTCACCGTGATGGTAAAGAAATCGACGATTTTCTGCCATACTTCATTGGATGAAACTGCTGCTAACATTTTTCAAACTCCTCTTTAATAATATAACCCTAAAAATAAATTAGATAAAATACCTATACTGTGTATATTATAACACAATAAATTTACGTTATCAAGGTTTTGAAAATATCAATTTGACGAAATTCGTGTTTTTTTGCTAATTTTTTTATTGCGATATGCCTTAAAAAATATGTCGAACAATGCGTATTTTGCTTGCAAAAAAAACGCCGAAATGTTACTATGTTAAAAGTAAATATTGTGAGGTGTTTTATGAACAACGTAACCATTTTCAATCACCCTCTTATCACACACAAAATTGCAATTATGCGTGATGAACGTACCGGCAGCAAAGAGTTTCGCGAACTTGTGGAAGAAGTCGCAATGCTTATGGCGTTTGAGGCTCTCCGCGATATCAATACGCAAGAAATTGAGGTTAAAACCCCGATTGCGGTCACTAAAACCCGCGTTATTGCAAATGACATCGCACTCGTGCCTATTCTCCGCGCCGGTCTCGGCATGGTAAACGGTATCCTTGCTCTTGTCCCCACCGCAAAAATCGGACACGTCGGTCTTTATCGCGACCACGAAACGCTTGAACCCAAGGAGTACTACTGCAAACTTCCCGACGATATCGCAAACCGCGAAGTCATCATTCTCGATCCGATGCTCGCAACCGGCGGCAGCGCAATCGCGGCAATCGACTTCATTAAGGCAAAAGGCTGCAAGAATATTAAGTTTATGAGCATCATCGGCGCGCCCGAAGGAATTGAAAAGGTCCACGCAAAACATCCCGACGTACACATCTTCGTCGGCTGCAAAGACTCTCACCTGAACGAAAACGGCTACATCGTCCCCGGCCTCGGCGACGCCGGCGACAGAATTTTCGGTACGAAATAATCCGCAATAATTGAACGAATAATTGCATTGCCCTGACTTTTGTCAGGGCTTTTTGATGTCGCAAAGTGTTTCATCACTTTGCGGTGAAATTGCTCCGTGCAACACACTTTATGTCATTGCGAGGAGCAACGCGACGTGGCAATCTCCCGGAAGGGAATCCTTGTTATAAAACCCACGCAAGATACTTTTGTACTTGCGTGGAGAAAAGGCGCACACAAGCAAAAGAGTGAGCGTTATCGCAGGCGATAATGCGATTTCAAAAGCGCAGTTATCGGGGACCCCGCGGGATACTGTGTACCCGTGGGGAAAAGGCGCAAACAAGCAAAAGAGTGAGCATTGCCGCCCCGACAATGCGATTTCAAAAGCGCAGTGTGCGCCGTATATCCCGGAAGGGTTACCTTGTTTTAAAACTATGCAAAAAAATGCATTCCAAACATAAAAAAAGTCCTCATAAAACTATGAGGACTTTTTGATATTTCGTTGATTATTACTTGTCGGACGATTCGTCCTTTGCTTCTTCAACCGCCTGGAATTCCACCGTCGCGGTTTTGTCTTCGTCTTCGAGTCCGAGTTCTTCGACTGCTTCGTCGACTGCTTCGCTGTCTGCCACGACCGCGTCTTTTCTAACGCCGGGGAGTTTGTCGTCCGTGTCATACGTTACGCCTTCGCCCACGACCGCGATGCTTTCGCCGTCTTTGCCTTCGCCCTGTTTTTCTTTCTTGGTTTTGATGGAAAGAATGACGTTGGTAAGGATACCTACGATAAGAGCGGTTGCGATGTTGGTGATGGTGACGATTGCTTTGCCCTTCGTTGCAAGACCGAATTTAAGAGCGAGTCCGCCGATACCCGTGACAAGGATTGCCGATACGACGAAGAGGTTTTTGCTTTCGCCGAGGTCAACGTTTTGCAGCATTTTAAGACCGCTGACTGCGATAAATCCGTAGAGCGCCAGGCATACGCCGCCCAGAATGCAGGTGGGGATTGTTTCGATAAGCGCGATGAACGGGCTGAAAAACGCGATTATAATCGCGATAACGGCCGCGCCGATTATGGTGTAAATCGAGGCGTTTTTGGTGATTGCCACACAGCCGATGCATTCGCCGTAAGTGGTGTTGGGGCAGCAACCGAAGATTGTGCCGACGGTCGTTCCGAAGCCGTCGCCGATGAGCGTGCGATGAAGACCGGGGTCTTTAAGAAGGTCTTTTTCGATAATGGTGCTCATGTTTTTGTGGTCCGCGATATGTTCCGCGAAAACAACCAGCGATACGGGGATGAACAGAAGCGCGATTGCGCCGACGCCCGCGCCGGTAAGTCTTGCGGTGCCGTTAACGGATTCCTTAATTGCTTCGATAATCGCAAGGTGCGGATAATCGAGGAATGCGGTGATGCCCGTGAATTTGCCGTCTTTTACGAAGTTTTCGACAAGGGGTTTCCAGTTGACGATTTTGAGATATTCGACGTCGCATGCGTATCCGAAGATGGAGAAGAACGATGCGAGAAGGTAACCTGCGCCGATACCGATGATGAAAGGCATAAGTTGCATTTTTTTGCTGCCCTTGCAGGATACGAAGACCGTTACGAAGAAGGCAAACAATCCGCAAAGGATTGCGACAAGGTTGTAAGATTGTCCGCTGCCGCTTGCAGTGGTAAGGTTGCTGATTGCGCTGCCCGAAAGACCTAAGCCGATAAGAGCGACCGTGGGCCCGATGATGACCGCGGGCATAAGTTTGTTAATCCATTCAGTGCCTTTCTTCCAGACGATAAAGGCAAGTATGCAGTACACAGCGCCTGCGAATACGCCGCCGAGAACAATTCCCCACCAACCGTATTGAGTTGCGCCGATCAACGCCGAGATAAACGCGAACGAGCTTCCGATGAACATCGGGCTCTTTTTCTTGGTAACCCATACGTAGAACAGGGTTGCGATACCTGCGCCGAAAAGCGCGGCAGCGGGGCTCATGTTGACGCCGTTTCCCGAGGAAAGAATAGGCACGAGAATCGTCGCGCAAACGACCGCCAAGAATTGTTGAAGCGAGTACACAAGCGTTTGTTTGAAGGACAACTTGTCTTCAACGTTGTAAATCATCTTCATAAGTAACAATCTCCTTTAAAATTTATTTATATTTTGATATATCAGAGTGAAAACAGGTCGACGGCGATTTTCTCGTCATAGGGCGGTATCATTACCCTTACGACCTCCTGCTTGGACGTTGGCAGGTTTTTGCCGACGTAGTCCGCGCGTATCGGAAGTTCGCGATGACCGCGGTCGATAAGCACGGCAAGTTGTATCGTGCGCGGACGTCCCAGCGTGAACACGGCGTCGATTGCGGCGCGCGCCGTCCTTCCGGTAAACAAAACGTCGTCAACAAGGACGACGTCTCGTCCCCTTACTTCAAAGGGAACGTTGATTTTTTCGATAACGGGAGTTTCGCTTTTTTCCGCAAGGTCGTCACGATAAAGACTTATATCGAGTTCACCCACGTCAAGCGACACGCCTTCGTATTTTTTCACGTTTTCGGCAATTATTCCGGCAAGGGGGATACCACGGCTTTTAATGCCGATAAGCACGACGTTTTCCAGGGAGTCGTTTCTTTCGATAATCTCGTGCGATACCCTTTTCAGTGCGCGTGCGACAGCCGTATCATCCATAATGTTTGCCTTAATTTCCATAAAACCTCAAAAAAAATCTTGCGCCAAGACACGCAAGATATGATACATCTGTTTATTGTATGATAACCTTGTATGCCTCTCCGGACATAATTAAAGATTTCTGTTAGGGTTATAATAACACAAGCGGCGTTTTTTGTAAACCGTTTTTAAGAAGGAAAAGAAAATTTTTTTATTATTATTTTTTTTGAAAATATCGCGCTTTTTCTCGCCTTCGAAATTTACCCGTCGCCCTTTATTTTTACTATATAAACTATATAATATATAATATTAAACATTAAAAAACGTCGGGGTGTCCCGACGCTTTGAAAACGATTGTCCTTGGGTTTTGCGACAATCAATAGTTGTCCGCGGATATTTCAAAATAACTTTGGGGATGATTGCACGTCGGGCAAACCTCGGGCGCGCACTCTCCGACGACGATATGGCCGCAGTTTCTGCATTCCCACACTTTCACCGTGGATTTTTTGAAAACTTCCGCCGTTTCGATATTTTTCAACAGCGCGCGATATCTTTCTTCGTGGTGTTTCTCGATCGCCGCGACAAGTCGGAATTTCGCCGCAAGTTCAGGGAAGCCTTCTTCTTCGGCTGTTTTTGCAAAGCCCGCATACATATCCGTCCATTCGTAGTTTTCGCCCGCCGCCGCGGCAACAAGGTTTTCCGTTGTGTTTCCGATGCCGTTAAGTTCTTTGAACCAAAGTTTGGCGTGTTCTTTTTCGTTGTCGGCGGTTTTCAGAAACAGGGACGCAATTTGTTCATAGCCCTCTTTTTTCGCAACCGACGCAAAGTAAGTATACTTGTTTCTTGCCTGTGATTCGCCCGAAAAAGCCGTTTCGAGGTTCTTTTCGGTTTTCGTACCTGCGTATTTATTCATTTTCCTTCTCCTTTATAAATGATATGGAAACGGCACGCCGTCGCGTGCCGTTTGTTTAACGATTATGCGCGTTTTTTCTTAATGACGACCACCGTAACCACGATGATTGCCATAAGCACTGCCGCGCCGCCAACGCCTGCGCCGATGCCGATTGCCAGCGTGTTTGTTTTCGCTTTGGGCGCGACGTAGTCTTCTGCAAAGATGAAGTAGCCGAGCTTATCGGTTTCAAACGTTACGGTGCCGTCGCCGTTATCGACGTAGTTTACTTCCGTCCATTCGCCGTTGTTGTATCTGATGAGTTTCGCGCCGTTTGCGCTGACTTGCATCGTTACGGTTGCGGGGCTCATAAGTCTGGGCTGTTTGTCGGCGTTCATAAGGACGCTTTTGTTCTTATATTCGCTGAGCGACAGGAAGTAGACCTTGCCGGCGGCGTACTCTTTGCCAAAGATTTCCTTATTTTGTCTTAAACCGTTGGTGAAGTTATCGCGGCTTGCGGCGTTGTTTCTGTCGAGTATGCAGAAGTAGACGGTGTATCCGCTGTCAGCCTGCGTCCAGCTGCCCGAGATCGTGCCGATGCCGTTATCTTCCAGAACTTTATCGTCGGGAACGTTGACGTCGCCGCCCCATACCGAGTTAAGTTCGTTTTCGATGATGGAAATCGTCGCTTCGATTATGCCGTCCGCCGACACGGCAAGGGTATATCTTTTGGCTTCTGCGCTGCTGTCGACCGTTTCTGACCAGGCGCCGTTCTTGATAAGTTTTTTATGAACGACTCTGTAAGGATATCTGCCGTCGCCCACAAGTCCAGCAGAGTTCGTCACAACCCTGTAATTGGCGTCGCCGACGCGATAAACGATGACAAAGTCTTTTGCGATTTCTTTGTAGTTGCCGCCGACGGAGTCTTTGTCGATAAGATTTTCAACCGTGGGCAGATTGAACGATTCGCCTACGTTTGCCGTGATATCGACAAGGTTGAATTTCGCGCCGATTACGTTGATTTTGCGGGCGGCCGAGACCGAGCCGATGAAGTTTTCGTTGCCCTTATATCTCACGCGGACGTAGCACACGCCGCCACCCTGACGGACGGGAGCACTGCCGAGAAGCGTCTTGAAATCTTCGTCAAAGGAATATTCGTAAACGATGTCGTTTGCGCCGACGACCATGCCGTAAGTCGTCTTGTAGTAATTGAACGCGTCGTCGACCTTTTGCACTTTTTCAGCGAAGTCTTCGCCGTATTTTGCGTCGTACATAACGGACGCGTCTTTAATCTTAATTTCGGTGCCGATTCTTTCAATCGTGAAAGTTTGTTCAATAATGTATTCGTTATTCAAGCGCGATACCGTGAACTTAACGTAGTAAACTCCTGCGTCGATTGCCTTTTCAACGGGCATCCATACGCCGTCTGCGCCCTTCTTGAAGTATTCCGCGAGTTCAATATTCAACTGTGACGGGCTTATGACGTTAAGCGTGTATGCCGCCGCGTTGTACGGAGCGATGAACTTATCGACGTTGCCTTTGTCGTTGAACATTTTATTTTCAAACTTGACGTCCGAGAAGTCAAGCACGGACACGACTTTGGTTTCCGTGTCGTTGAAGCCCGTTATTTTCTTGAAGTTGCTTTTCTCGCCGAAGCTTTTGATCTTCAACGTATATTTATACGCGCCGGAAGAGGTGTCGTAAACTCCTTCCTTAACGTTGACGTTGATAACGAACGTGTTGCCGTTCTGGTCGACGACGACGGGCTGATACTGACGCTGTGTGAAGTCGATTTCACCGATGTCGAGTTTGTTTTTGAGTCCGGTATCCTCATAGTATTCGATTGCGTAAACGATGTCCTCAGACAGCTCGAAGCGGTGACCGTTGACGATGCAAACGCCGCCCGTGACGAACGTATCGAGCACCCATACGGTTGCGCCCGCGGGCAAAACGTCAACGTATTCGGTCTTCGCCTTGCCGTTTTCGTCCTTGCTGTATGCGATATAACCTGCGCCGTCTTTCTGATAAATCACAGTGCTTCCGCCGATTTCATTGATGTAGTAATAGTTGCCGTTCGTATCGACAGCGTAAATACCGGTGATTTTCGCGCCGCCGATTTCGCGCGGAGAAATGGTGACCGTAACGACCGCCTCGGTATCTTTCAGGACGTAGTTTTTGCTGTCATTGCCGGTAATACCCAGCGTGACTTTGCAATCGGGATAAGTGCCGACGTTGATATTTGCCGTATTGCCCGTGCTTGTGAGCAACTTCACGTCGTCGCCCGATACAACGCCGCCAAACGTATAACTACTGATTTGGAACGCCGTTTTGTTGTCGAAAGGTTTTTCGACGTTATGCACCGTAACCGTGATGGTTTTGGGCGTTACGGTAACCGTCGCTTCGACGGTAACGTCTGTCAGGTCATAGAATTTTTGTCTTTCGCCGACGAGTTTGAAATCGGTGACGTTAAAGGTATATGTGCCGACGTCCTTGCCGGGCAGGATAATCGTGCCGTATTCGAGCGTGATGTTGTCCATGCCTTGCAGTCCCTCAATCCTAAACTCGCAGTTGACCGAGTTCGTCAGAATCGTATTTTCGCCGTTATAGACCTTTGAGGCGATAAGCGTGATTTTGCCGAGTTTGGCTTTTTGGATATCGATATTCGTTTTGGGTGCGCTTGCGTTGCCGCCTGCGTCTGTTATCTGGTAATTGTTGCCGAGTTCGCCCGCGATTTCGATATTTATAATCGACGCGCGAAGCCCGTTGTTGACGTCAATGCTGTCAAGTTGGAAAGTGCCTTTCCATTGGATATTTTTCCATTCGTCCGCTTTGTCGCCCAGAACCTTATCGAGCACTAATAATGAGCCGTCGCCCGAAACGTAATCGGTCATTGCGTAGTTGATGGTGCCGTTATAGACAAACGGTGCGTGTTTGTAATTATCGGTGTCAATCGTAAGACGGGCTTTTCTTATTTCGTGCGTGCCGACGACGAACTTGCCGTCCACGAGGGTGATTACGTTGCCGTTGACGTCAAAGAAAACCTTTTCGTATTCGTCGATGAGCGCAGCCGTATAAGCCGAGCCTTCGACGTAGGAAGCCCGGACGTTGCTGACAATAACGTTTCTTATGCCTGCATTAACGCCGTCGTACGCCGCGTCGAAAGTAATGCCGATTTTCCCCGACGGGATAGTGCCTGCAAACTTGTTCGACAACGTGTACGAAACAAGCGACGTACTTACGTCGGTCGTATTGTTGAAGTATCTTCGGGCATTCGTATCGATGTGGAAGTTGACGTTGATCTTTGCCCTGTCAAGGTTGACGTTGTAGATGGTTTGATCGTTTGTATTGCCCGCTTCGTCGACAAGCCAGAATCTGACCTGAATTTGCGTAAGTCCCGCAACGTTTCTGCCCTCGAACAAATCCATATAAACGTTGTTTGTATCAAGCGAAAGTTCCTTTGCCGCGCCCTCGACGCCGTCACGGGTGATTGCGTAATAAAGAGTCATCGGGCTGCCCAAAAATTCGCTGACGAAGCCTTCTTTCCCGTCTTGTTGGTAGTTAAGGTTCACAAGAAGGGGCAGTAAGTCGGCATACGCGTCGTCTGTCTTGAAGTCAAGAAGCCTTGCAATTTCGGGCTTGTATCCATTATAGTTGTCGTATTTCACGGGAACTTCAACGTTATACGTGATATTTGACGACTTATAAATCGCTTGGAGATAATAGACGCGTTCGTATCCTTCGGGCGAAGTTTCGTCATTGCCTATGATATATTTGTTATTGATGATTTTGTCGTTGATGCTCACCCATTCGGTTTGTGTACCTACGAAAACGCCGTTTTTAAGGGTGCGATAACTGATTTGATAGGTTATTTCCATAATGGAAGAGAGCGTGTTGAACTCGATAACGACGTTTTGATTCGTCCATGCGCCGTTATATGCGCCGCCGTTTTCAAGGTAAATTGCGTTTTCCCATTTTTCGGGCGGGTTCTTGATGTCGTCGATTGTGAAACGGTGATAATCGCTGTAAACGACGTGGTTTGCCCAGCTCTTTTGTATGTCGTTAAGGCTTGCTTCGTTTTGATGATCTTCGTAGAATTGTCCGACCGTATCGATTGCTTTGAACTTGATTGCGTATTCGCCCTTTTCAAGTCCCGAAAGGGTGAACACGTCAAAGCCCGGGTTGTTGATTGCTATGCCTACCTGCCCTTCGATTTCGTCGTATTTGTCACCAACCTTTTTGTAAAGGGTATAGAAATACTTGACGTCGCCGCGAGTGTCGGTGTCTTCAAGAACAGGTTTGAATTTTATGGTGTCGGTATAAAAATACGTGACGTCGCCGTTAACAACGTTTTCGGTAAGGAGAGCCACTTCGTCCAATGCCGTGGGCGGGGTGTAGTCGATACCGTCGCAGTCGATGCTCAACGTCTTGCCCGAAATATTGATTGAGTTTTTATAATTTACACGATATATCGTGTCGGTTTCGATAGGCAACGCATTGTTGTCTTTTCCGTCGTACGTTACCGTGACGTAAAGCCCGCGGAAAGAACCCGTCGCGGGGTCGTTATTGTCAAACGCAAACGGCTGCACCGTTATGCTTTCCAAGCCTGTCGGATAACGCAACGTTTTCAGTTGCTCTGCGGTATAATCGCTTCTTTTGTATGTTTTTGCGGAGCCGTCAACAATTGCGCCCGTGCCACTATATGCTTGAAGAATGTTAAAACCTTTGATATCCGCCTCTTTAAGTCCGAAGAATTTGTCAAAAAGCAGGAAGGAGAACTGCTTTGTTTGCGTTCCGTCGGTGCGGATCGACGTCAACTTGTTGAACGTAGGATCAAGAACGTCTTCGCCGTGCAATGCCCAGTCAAGGTTGCCGACAATATTGTTGTTGGTGGTATAAAGATTCGATATGTTTGCAATGGTGTCCAAAACCGCAATGTCCGGTTTGGTTTTTCCGTCCCATGCTGCGGTAACGGGTGTGAAAAGGCTCGGGTTATCGACAGACTTGACCTTAATCGTAATTTCAAGCCCGCTGATTTCGATTTTCGAAGTGGTAGTGCCTTTTACTTGTCCGCCTGCATATACAAGGATATATTGTCTGCCCGCCGTGACTTTCCAGGTCGTGCCTATGTTATACGTTGCGTCAACGACTTGTTCGGCAGTTACTCCGTCTTTATCTTCGTTTTCTTCGATTTTTTTAACACTATTCGCTACGGAAATAAATGTAGCTTCTTCTTTTAGACTAGTAAATTTATATGCGCTGTCAAGGTTTGCACTGATTTCAATCGTCGCACCAAGCGAAACAAGTTCATCGGGCAGTTTATAATAAGCATACAGCCTTTCTCTTACACTTCCGGTTAGTATTCCATGTGATGTATTAGCACTGGTGTCTGAACTGTCAACGCTAGTGCTATATATTCCCCCGACATAGGAAAAATAGTTTTTGTATGTACTCGGTCTGTAAGTGTAAACGGCAATATTACCTTCCGCATTCGCTTTAAGCGGCACGTTCCAATTCCAACTTGGTGAACCGATGGCAAGTTCCTGCGTGCCGGGCGTGTACGTACCTGACGCAAAAGCCGTTTTGTTATCACCCGCACCCACGCGCGTAAAAGAAATTGCGCTGACAAGCAGTGCGACTGCAAGCATAAACACTAATGCAAGTCCGCTGATACGAAGTAAGTTTTTGCTTGATTTTTTTGCTCTCATATCTCTCCTCCGATACGCCGGAAAACCCGGCGGTATAGCCATAGTATGTGCAATTTTGGGCATAATGCGCCCAAAAGATATTGCTATAAATATAATATACAAGATATTACATCAAAATGTCAAGTTATTTTGCGTTATGACGCGCCATTTTGCACGTCCCGTTTTCGCCGTTACCCTTGCAAAACATCGTATACTTGTGTCTTACGTGCAACGCACTCTATGTCATTGCGAGCGGAAATCGGGGACCCCGCGGGATACTTTGTACCCGTGGGGAAAAGGCGCACACAAGCAAAAGAGTGAGCATTATTGCTCGCAATAATGTGATTTCAAAAGCACAGTGTGCGCCGAGACAGCATAAACTGCCTTATGGAACTTTCGCGGCTCAACGTCATTGAACTCACAAATCTTGCCCTATCCGTTGCGACGATACTGACGCGCGACCTTACCGTGTCCGAGACGGAATGTCTTTTGAAATTCCTTTGCATCGTGCGCGACGATATATCGCTCATACTTTGCGACAAACGCAACGACAAATAAAGCGGGTTGCCCTTTTGCATACGTCGTGATATTGCGTTGCAGTGATATTGCCTTCGGCAGTGATATTGCGTTGCAGTGATATTTGCCCTGTGGGCAAGTTGCGGATATATTACCTTTACTTCGGCGTAAAGCCGAAATATAACTTTGGCGACAGCCAAAATATAACTTGCATTGCAAATATAACTTTGACAGGGTCAAAATATAACTGCACAGCAATCCAAGCCCGCGCAAGATACTTTTGTGCTTGCGCGGAGTAAGTGCGCCGCTGTCAATATGACAATGATTACTGTCAATTATTACGACTTGCAAAAAAATTGATTTTCAAAAAATTCTTCAAAAAATTTGAACTCGACAAAACAAAAAACGGAGGGTTTCCAAAATCAAATTTTCCGTTTCTCCCTGAAAACACGTCGGTTTTGACAAAACGTCGGCAGTTTTGTATAATAAAATTATGAAATCCGATAAAAAAGGTTTCACTCTTGTGGAGCTTATCGTCGTAATTGCGATTATGGCGGTGCTTGCAGGCGTCGTTTCGGGCGCAACCGTGGGCATTCTCAACAAGAAAACCGACGAGGTCAACTACATATACAACGGAAAGCAAATTTCTGCACAAATCGTTTCGTGGGCGCAGGAAGTCGTTGAACGCCCTGCGTTTTTCACCGAACTTACGGGGATCGAAATCGACGTGACAGATCTTTTGTTGTATGGCAGTATCGACGCAATATGGACGGATGCGTACTCGGAAGCCGCTTACAATACCTTGAAAAACAGGTTTTCGTCCTTAAAATGGGCTGATTCCTACGGCGTTCCCGAAAAAAAGGGGACTTTTTCCGCCGATTTTAACACGGAGCAAAAAGCGATTTATCTTTATTACAAGGGAAAGTCGCAAGAATATCGTGAAGTAATATTACAAAATTTACCTGAGCGGTGAAAACGTCGTCACCGAAAAAGGCACAGGATTTTAACGATAAAGCGATAAATGTTATCGCTTTATCCGAGTTATATATGCCTTTCGGCAAGTGATATTGCCTTCGGCAGTGATATTGCTTACGCAGTGATATTTGCCCTTCGGGCAAGTTAAGGATAATAATTTGTCATTGCGAGCGGAAATAAGGGGACCCCGCGGGATACTGTGTACCCGTGGGGAAAAGGAATAAACAAGCAAAAGGCAAGCAAACGATTGAAATGAGTTTGTTTGGTCAATAGCGCAGTTTATGACGCGTGGCAATCTCCCGGAAGGGAATCCTTTTCATAAAACCCAAAACTATAAACTCCGTTTTTATCCGCTTTCACCAACTTCCGCACCTGTTCAACACCACTATTTATCAATACGTCATTATTCAATCCGTCGTTATATATGAGAGCAAGAGTGTCCTTTTGACAGCATAATGAAAAACACCGAAATTCGGTGTTTTCGTTTTTTGTAATATCCCTTATTTATTCTTGTCCCTACTGTCACCGCATCTGTTTTTAACGTACTTTCTTATGCGGTTTTTCACCTTTGCGTAATTTTTCGGCAGGACGTATTTCCAATTCCCGTCGTTCGTCCCCGGGGTATTCATTCTCGCCTCCGAGCCCTGCAACAGATAGTCCTGCATAGGCACGATGACGAATTTCGCGCGGGAGCGCATTACCTTTTTGAAAGCTTTATCAAAGACATTCTCTTCGGTTGCGCCAAGGGTTTTTTTGACGTACTCTTTTGTGCCGTCACCCTGCGCATCGTACCAGCCTTTCAGCGTATCGTTGTCGTGCGTGCCGGTGTAATAGACGGTGTTATACCTTACGTTTTCCGGCAGATGCTCGTTATCGCTCTTGCCGTCGAAAGCGAACTGAAAGACTTTCATTCCGGGGAAGCCGGTACGTTTCACAAGGCGGCGCACCTTGTCGGTGATAATTCCAAGATCCTCGGCGATGATTCTGCCGTCGAGGTCAAGCCCGTCGAAGATTTTCGTGCCGACGCCCTTCACCCACCTGCCGATTTTCGCGGTCGTTGCACCATACGGCACGGCGTAGTAGCTTTCAAACGCGCGGAAGTGGTCGATGCGGATTTTGTCGAAATATTCCAGCTGATGCAGCAAGCGGCGATGCCACCACAAAAAGCCGTCCGCCTGCTGTTTTTTCCAGTCGTACAGCGGATTGCCCCACAGTTGCCCGTCGGCGGAGAAGTAATCGGGCGGCACACCGGCGACCTCTTTCGGGCGCATATTTTTGTCAAGTTTGAAAATTTCGGGGTGCGCCCAGACGTCCGCGCTGTCGTACGCGACGTAGATGGGAATATCGCCGATAAGCGCGACGTTTTTGGATTTTGCGTAGTCTTTAAGCGCGGTCAATTCGCGAAAGAACTCGAACTGTAAAAACCGCCAGAAATCGCACTCGTTTTGAAGCGCGGCGATTTTTTCGTCGGACAGCGTATCGCGCCGTCTTTCGTCCTTTTCCCACGTATCGAACGACGAAAACCCGTTTTTGACTTTGAGCGCCATAAACAGCGCGAAGTCGTCCAGCCAATATTCGTTATTTTCAAGAAACTTTGAATAATCGGAATTTTTTTGAAATCTTTTGAACGCCAAGCGCAGCACGTCGTATCGCGAGTTAAAAATTTCGGCGTAGTCAAGTGATTTTGTTTTGGCGCGTTTTGCCTCGTTATCCGTCAAAAGCCCGCGTTTAACAAGCGTATTTATATCAATAAAGTACGGATTCCCCGCAAATGCCGACGGCGATTGATACGGACTGTCGCCGAAAGACGTTGGCGATAACGGCAGCGTTTGCCAGAAATCGACCTTCGCGTCCGCCAAAAAATCGACAAAAGAAAACGCGCCCCCGGACAGCGCGCCGACGCCGTATTCAGACGGCAGACTTCCTATATGCAAAAGCACCCCGTTAAACTTTTCTTTCACTTGTGTGGGGCCTCCTCGTGCGTGACCGCCTCGCCGAGCCTGTTCGCCCAGCTTTCGCAATACAGGTCGTAATAGGATTTATTTTGTTCCTGTCTATAAGCAATGCACTTCTTGTTGTTGCACCATACAAACGACGGAATCCCGACGACAAACAGATACAGCGGCCCCAGAATCAGCGACTGAATGGTATGGCCGTACTCATGCACGGACACGGTTTTTTTGTACTCATCGCCGCGCTTGCCGTTGATGAAGATAAACGCGCCCAACGACACGCCGCCCCAATCGCCCTCGTGGAAGGTCAGGATTGCGCCGTGGTAATAGGCGTGCTCGCACCTGATATTTTTCAGGAAAAGCAAAAACCCCAATGCGTTCTGAACCGCGCCCCAGGTGAACTGTAAAACCAGGTAAAAAAACTGCAAGATATATTTCATAATAGCGTTACTTTGTTCTTATTTTGAACGTATAGCGGATGGGATTGCCGGCGTTGGTCTGATAGGCGCGGTTAAGTTGCGGATTTGCCGTCGGATCTTTCGTGACGTAGTCAAGCGTAGCCGTTGGAACCTCTTTTCCACCGTCCCAAGCCGCAAACTGATTTTTGTCGTTGTGGTAGCTGACGATGAGGTAATATTCGATATCGGCGTTACTATTCGCCGGATCCGTGACGCCCACAACCTGAATGACGATATAAGGATTTCTGTTGTCCGCGCTGACAAAGGAACTTCGTTCCACCGCGTTGCAGCCGTCCGGCACAAGGACCTTTTTCGTCCCCGACGCAGCGGGGTTGTAGTATTTGACGGGAATGTCCAGCCCTATGACGGTCTGATAAATGCGCTTGCACACCATTTCGGAATACGTGACGTACCACCCGTTCGTGCCGTTGTCCACGTCTTCTTTGCGCGGATCCGTCTTGTTGGGATAAATATACTGCCCCGAAAGGTACGTAACCGCCGCGATCGCGTTCCTGTACATGGTCTGCGTGTCGGTTTCGGCAGCGCTCTTCTGGCGGCGTTTTGTCGTGACGTAAACGGCAGGCGTAACCGCCGCGGCAAGAATCGCCATAATGGCAATTGTCACGATAAGTTCAACGAGCGTAAAGCCTTTTTTATTTTTGAAAACACGCCTTTTCATACTTATATAATTATACTACTTCGCGCGTACAGTGTCAATATATTATTTTTCACATACAACTCACTATAACTTATAACATTGAAATCGGGGACCCCGCGGGATACTTTTGTACCCGTGGGGAAAATCGGGGACCCCGCGGGATACTTTTGTACCCGTGGGGAAAAGGAGTATGCAAGCATAAGACAGGCGATTGTCGCTTGCGACGATTGACTGGTCAAAAACGAAGCATACGACGTGTTCACAAAATAAGGATTTGTCGCAGCATTGCTTTGTTCAATGACAGCGCGCTATCGCAAATCCGGGGACCCCAAAAGATACTTTGTACTTTTGGGGAAAAGGAGCACACAAGCAAAAGAGTGAGCATTATTGCTTGCAATAATGTGA
>OGLM01000027.1_pt1 | contig 161701 bp, 120 predicted proteins | sample 1572531 | NCBI WGS metagenome assembly OGLM01 (sample SAMEA2581909, study PRJEB24529) | metagenome | biome: Human gut stool | place: China | collected 2011
AGTCGGACACGAAAGTATAGGCATCATAAATTTGACCATTGTAGAACACACCTTGTTTCGGCTTTGCATTGCCCTCGTCCAATCTACGGAACACCTCGTCTATGCGTTTGTCTGTTTCTTGCTGATGTTGCTGCATTTCCAGTTGATGGTACTCAATAGTTTCCAAGCGACTGAACACAGAAGCGTTGTTCACCATAAAATGACGCATGGAAACAAAGGCTCGCATTATTTGAATGTTGACTTCAATGGCTGTTTGTGAACGAAGAACACTACTAAGCATAGCCACACCTTGTTCTGTAAAGGCATAAGGTAACTTCTTTATATTTTGTCCTCGTCCTGCGTTCAAAGTCACAATCTGTGATTTTGAACATTCCTCCATTGTTAACTGAAACCTAAAATCATAAGGGAACCTCTGAATGTTACGTTTGACTGCTTGGTTCAAAGTTCTTGTCTCTACACCATATAGCGTTGCCAAGTCTTTGTCAAGCATAACTTGCTGTCCTCTAATTACTTTTATTAGAGACTCTATATTATCTACAACAACCAACTGGTCACGATTTGTGACCAGTTCGCCGTTTCCTGTCTTTTCCGTTATGTCTGCCATATTTCTATCTTTATTTTTAAGGTCACAAATTGTGACCTTAAACGTATTGTTACTTATTGTTGTATGCAAAGGTAGTGTTTTTAGCCTTTAAGCCTCTATTGCACAACGGTAGTTTGACACTTTAAAATCCGAAAAAAGTTAAAAATATTTGATGGAGTTCGTTCTGAACTCTTTTTTTTGTCAAATTTAATTCTTATATTTGTATTTAGATAGTGTTAGATATTACGATATTTTGATGCAAATATGACTCTCCAATTGAAGAAAAGCGGCAGTCACACCTACTTGTACGCAATCAAATCGTTCAGAAAAGAAGACGGGAGGTGCACGACCAAGGTCGTCGAGAAGTTCGGGACCGTCGAGGAGCTTCGCGAGAAGCTGGGAGGCGAGGACCCCATTGAGTGGGCGCGCGCCAGAGTCGCGGAGATGACGGCCGCCGAAAAAGAAGAGAACCAGAATGTCGTCGTGGAATATAACCCGAAGGCGTACATACAGAAGGGCGAACGGCGCAGCTACAACGGAGGCTACCTGTTCCTGCAGAAGACATACAGTGAGCTGGGGCTGGACTATATCTGCAAGAAGATAGCGAAGAAGCACAAGCCGCTCAAGTATGACCTGAACGGCATCCTTTCCATGCTTGTGTATACCAGGATGCTGTATCCGGGATCAAAGCGGTCCTCTCTTGAGGATGCCGGAAAGTTCTTCGAGCAGCCCGAGTGCACTCTGGAGCAGGTGTACAGGGCGCTGTCGCTGCTTGCCGAAGAGTTCAATGAAATCCAGGCGGACGTGTATAAACGTAGTCTGAAACTTGGGAAGCGCAACACGCAGGTGGTGTACTATGACCTGACGAACTACTTCTTCGAGTGCGAGGAGGAAGGCGGCCTGGTGCAGTTCGGACACTGCAAGGAGGGCCGTCCGCTGCCAATTGTGCAGATGGGACTGTTCACGGACCATGACGGCTTTCCGCTGGCGATGTGCATCGAGCCGGGAAACAAGGCGAGACCGGCACGCTCAAGCCTATGGAGCAGATACTCAAGGACAAGTTCGGCCTGTCGAAGCTGGTGGTGTGCACCGACGGCGGACTGTCTTCATACGAGAACCGCAAGAACGACAGCGTCGGCGACAGGTCATTCGTTACGGTGCAGTCCCTCAAGAAGCTCAAGGGATATCTTCAGGAATGGGCGCTGGACTGCAAGGGGTGGCGTACGGCCGGCTCTGACAGGGAATACGACATCAGCACCCTGGACTCCAAGGAGCATTGCGAGACGCTTTTCTACAAGGAACGTTGGGACCCCACCAAGATGTCCACCGGAGAGACGCTGGAGCAGCGCATCATCGTCACGTTCTCATTCAAGTACAAGGCGTACCTCTCTTATGTGCGCGAACGGCAGGTGAGCCGTGCGGTCGCCCTGCTGCAGAAAGGGCAGGGCGTGACGTCCAGGCGCAAGAGCCCGAATGACGCCAAGCGCTTCATCAAGGCCGAGCACTGCACCGCGGACGGTGAGCTCGCGCAGATAGAAAGCTACTCACTCAATCAGGAGATGATAGACCAGGAGGCCCGCTTCGACGGCTTCTATGCCCTGTGCACTGACCTTTGGGATCCTGCGCCGGACATCATCAGACTGAACGGCGGCCGATGGATCATAGAAAACGGCTTCCGCATCATGAAGACGGACTTTGACGCAAGGCCGGTCTACGTTAGGAGGGACGACCGCATCAAGGCCCACTTCCTCACCTGCTTCCTTGCCCTGCTCATATACAAGTATCTGGAGAAGAAGGTCAACCGGGGAGGCAGGCACTTCACGACGGAGGAGATAGTGGGCACGTTGCGTTCAATGGACTTCCTCGGCATCGCCGGTGAAGGATATGTCCCGGCATATACCAGAACGGACCTCACAAACCACCTGCACGGCAGCGCAGGGTTCAGAACCGACACGCAGATAGTCACAAGACAGAAGATGAGGGGCATCATCGCCCAGACCAAGAAACGCGAGAAAGATGATGACGGAAGCGACAAGCACTAGGGACGGATGGCCGAGGGACTTCGGACGGCGTAGCCGCCCGTGGCTTCGTGAACGGGAGGGGCCCGCGCTTAAGGCGCGGGAGGGATAGCACCGACAGGTGCGTACCGGCCCGAAGTCCCTCGGCCGCAGACCACGAAAGGGCTTGTCTACTACAAAGTCAGAAAAAATCCAAAGGCCCCAAATCGCCAACTCAGCGGTCTGGAGCCTTGAATTATACTTGTTTCTACAAAATCAAAGTGTCAAAGACAGGAAAATAGACAAAGAATCAGTGACTTCAAAGTTTTTCTGCTATTCTTTTAATATTGGCTTCATATTGGTTCATTCGACTGAAAGATAAAGAATGAAATATTGCTATATTTGTATTTCCAAAACAGCGGTTTCGGAAATACTGGTTTCTTAACTTGGTGATATTCAGTATGAGGTTTTTTACAGAAAAAGATAGAGACCTTTATCCGCGCAACAGGAAAATTCAGCGGCTACAAGATAGAGCAAAGGTCTTTGTCGATGCGTGATATGTAGTACCTTATTTCAGCACCTCATCCATATTGGTATAATTCAGCAGTTTGATTTCTCCGGCGGTGTTCTCGAAGTTGCCTGCATATACAACTGCTTTGCCATCTACCGGTGCTTTGACCCATTCGTCTATCCGCTTCAATGCCTTCTCGAAGTCTTTGTGGTAAGTCATTGATGATTTAATCTCAATACCGTATAGTCTTGTATTTCTTTTTAGCAACAGATCAATCTCATTCTGGTTCGAGTCCCTGTAGAAATAGAGATTGCTTTCTTTGCCCTGGTTATATCGTTGTTTCAAAGCCTCTGTAACGACAAAATTCTCAAACAGCGCCCCGCGCATCTTGTCTCGTGAAAGTTGTTCAGGCGATTCGATGCCGAGTAGGTAGCAGGCTAATCCTGTGTCTAAAAAATATAGTTTAGGCATTTTTGTAAGTCTTTTGCTTGTGTTTTCGAAATATGGCGGCAGCAGAGTCACTATGTAGGATGCTTGTAGCACCGATAGCCACGAGGTGATCGTGTTAGGGCTGACACCTATCTCGTTTGCCAGTTCTGATGCTTTGAACAAAGATCCGATTCGCCCGGCACATAGTTTTATAAATATGTGGAACTGCATCATATCCTTGATTTGCAGTAGGTCTCGCACGTCCCTGTCCAAGTATGTTTTCATATATGCGGGATATAGAAATTCCGGTACATTGCGCCCCGAATATATTGCCGGATAAAATCCATTGAACAGTAATTTGTCAAGTGGTACATCTGCCGTCAGATCCTTTGTCTCAGAGTATGACAGAGGCATAAGCTCAAAGACGGCTGTACGTCCGGCCAACGACTGAGTGACCCTCTTGAGCATCGCGAACTGCGAACTACCGGAGAGAATGTACCTCTTGTCGGGATGCTCGTCTACAATGCCTTGAATGTATGACAAAAGATCCGGTGCGTTATGAACCTCATCGAGAATCATTCCCTCCTCATTCTGATTCAGAAAGGCGATCGGATCATTCTCGGCAAAACTCCGGATGTCAAGGCTCTCCAGTGAGTAATATGGCAAATGAGGGAACAGATTGCGTATCAGCGTCGTTTTGCCGGACTGACGGGGGCCGGTGACGGTTATTACTGAGAAATATCGATAGGCTTCCTCAAGTACTGAGGATAATTCCCTGTGGATGTACTTCGCTTCCATATCTATGCAATTCTGAAGTTCTACTGCAAAATTACATAAATATTTCGGATTTATAAATTATTTCCGACCGACTTTGTCAATCATAGATGTGGCGTTCACGTATTTTGAAAATTTTTCCGAGCGACTTTTCATCTGATCAGACGGAAAGTCACTCGTTTTTTTAGATGCGTAAGTCGATGATACGCTGATCAGTTTTTTGAGAATTCGGCCGGACAAACCACTTGGAGCGACACGTCCTTTGTTATTTGTCGGATGTTGAATATCTTTGCATCACATAATTGAGACTTATCGACAATGAGATCAAATACCGTTAACATGACTGTTGTCGGAATCCGCCTTGTCGGCATTCTGCTGTGTGTTCTGTCGCTTTCTTCCTGCGTCTGGAACTCTTGCAGGGATGTCAAACGAGCTCTTTCCAATGCCGATGAGGTGATGTGGACCCACCCCGACAGCGCCCTTGCAATCCTTGAGTCCGTGGACACCCTTGACCTTCGGACCAAGTCGCTCCGCGCGAGATATTCACTGCTTTATACTATGGCGCTGGACAGGAACGACATATTCTCTACGGATTTGAAGGTCATAACGCCGGCGGTGCGGTATTACGAACGCCGGGGAACCGATGATGAGAAGATGAAGACATTCTATTATCTTGGGACGGTGCAGCATAATGCGGGAGATCTGCAATCCGCCATTGCCAGCTACATACGGGCCAAAGAATATTCATATACCTCTAATAATTTGATTTTCAAGGGGCTCATTTCCTCGACAATCGCAGATGTATATAGACAGAACAAAAATTACTACGAGTCAATGTCTTATGCCAAAGAGATATAGACCGAAAAGATTCCTTAAGATGAGGCAGGTTATTTTTTGAAGGTTACTAAAAGGTTCTTTGAAGTGAAAAAACTACATTATCTTACCGCTACCTCAGTCAGATAGCACCGCTTCTTCCAATCATTTGACATAGTAGCCGGACTGGATCTCAAGTGTCTCACCTCTCTTGACGGCGATGTTCTTTCCGGTGCAGGAGGTGCCCCCAAGTTTGTACTGGACAATGTAGGTGCCCTCAGGGAGGCTGGTCTCGTAGCACTCCTGATAGGAGTAGACACTGCCTGACGGATCGAAATGATAGCTTTTAGGATCACTTATGCTCTTTGAGTCAATAAAGACGATGTCCGTCATGTACTTGCCTTTCTCGCTGTTGACGAACTTCACATTGCCGCAAGGAATTCTGTTCGGAACCGGGAGGTCGATGAAAAACTCCTTCTTCTCGATGGGCCGGTTCTGAATGCCGTACGGTCCGCCAGGAGCACTGGAGCAAAGGTCACGGTAGTTCATGTCGCTCAATGTCACTTTCATACGGTAACGGGTGGCGGCGTCGGACTCCACAGTGTTCTCCACACTCCAGACCCAACCGGAATGGAAATCAAAAGTGGCTCTGGATATGGCCGGAGGCTGAGTGTTGACCAACTCCGGCAGGTTCTTCACCTCCAGTTTGTAGTGGATGCTTCCGTCAGACGAGTTGTCGATGATGGACAGGTCCCTGATCTCACGCGTCCTTGAACTGCTGAAGTTGCAGCCTGAGCTCAAGGAAAGCCCGGCGCCGGCGGCGCCACCGGACAAACCGGCCTCGAACGACCATGTCACACCGGAAGTGTAGGTCTGGGAGTTTATCGTGGTTGAAGGGGACGGAACCTGATTGAAGCGGACCGGAACCTGATTGCCTTTGTCATCGACCAGGGAGATGTCCACATTGTAGCCGGTCAGGAAATAGCCCATGAAATCGCCGGTCCAGCCATTCGGCAGCACCTTGTTGAACTTACCGGCGTACATCCCGGACGAAGCCACCGAGAACGTGGCGTCAACGATGTAGAAGTCCCCGATGTAGTTGCTCTTGGACGTTTTGAACGCATAGAGCGGGATGACCGAGTAGTACTGCTCGAAGCGGCCTTCGCCTGTCACCCTGAACTCCTTCTTGCCGTCCTTGAAGATCAAGCCCTTGTCAATCTTGTAGTCATGGGACGAGAACAGATGGATGGACTGGAGGAGGTCGTCTCCCGAGGTGTTCGCGGAATGCGCGTCACCGACCCATGACACAAGGCCGTTCAGGTTGGTCGGCGGGAAATCATCCATTGAGAAGACCTTGCCGCTCCTGTGGAACGCCACGAAAAGGCAGTCGTCCAACGTCTCGGCGGACAGAAAACCGATGTTGTGCCGCGAAAGGAACGTCAGCAAATCCGAAGTCGGAGAGACCACGACCACCGCCGCCCCACGCTGGTAGGCGCTCAAGATCTCATCGTCCTTGACATCCTTCTCGCTCACAAAAACCACCTTCGCCTCCTCGCAGGAGACCCTCTTCCCGGTGAATCTTGAATATATCAACTCAAGGATGTCGCCATCCAGTTCAGACAGTACACAGTAGGGCAGGTCCGAGGTGCGGTTCTCCTCGACGGGCTCCGGCTCCGGTTCCGGATCGGGGTCAAGGCCTGATTTCTCTCCGCAGGAGGCCAGCAGGCCAAAAGCCGCGCAAAGCGCAAGTATATTCAGAAAATCAATTATTCGTTTCATGGTCATTGGGTTTCATTCAGAAGGTTCATGAATATATTCATAGTTTTACTTGAAGCCGTAGCCGGTTGATAGTCTCACAGATCCTCCTGGCCTCACTCTGACAAGTCCGGTGTAGTTGCGTTTCCTGGTATTGCCTTTCGCGTCCTTGATGTCGCATTGCAGCTCGTAGTCGCCGGCCACCAGGAACAGGGAGCAGGTGTTGCCTTGGCCATAGACGCTTCCGTCATGGTAGCTTCCGGTCTCGGGGTGGCTCTTGTTGTACAGCCTGACATTGGTCATGAAAGTGCCCTCCTCGCTGTTCGTGAGGTCGAATTTCCCGGTCGGCCCCCTGTTGGGCACAGGAAGGTCCTTGGTGACGGAATACTTCTTCTGAACGAACTCAAGATCGTGGTAGTCAACACTTCCCGAGTAGAAATAGGAAGCGCCGTAGACAAGGTTGTAAAGATCTATCACAACCCTGTACTTGGTCTTCACGTCGTAGTCCTCCGCCGGGACAGCCCACACCCACTGGCTATAGAAATTGACGGTCGAGGTCGAGACAAGCGGAGGGTCCGTGATTTTCAGGGATTTCAGGCGAGGAAGATTGTTGATCTCGTAGTCGTAGCCGACCGTGGAGCCTTCGTGCCTGTTGAGCACATCGCAGTCGCTTATTGTGCGGGATGTGCTTGAGGAGATGGAGAATCCCGTGTTTGATGAGATCATCGGAGACGTGCCGCCGGTGATTCCTCCGCCGATGGAAAAGCTCCAGCCGGTCGTGTAGCTGGTCGAGCCGATGACGGTCTCCGGTGTCGGTGTCTGGACAAAACGTCCTACTGGAGTTCCAGCGGTGTTTAATATGTAGATGTTAGAACTGAGAGACTTGAGATAGAAACCGCATATCCTCGCTTTCACCAAGCCGTGCGTCTTGGTGAAATTCCCCGTGTACATCTTCCCCGACACGACAGAAACGGTGGAGGTCATGAGGTAGTAATCCATGGCCTCCGAGTCACCACTCTTGAATCCGTGCATCGGCGTGACCTTCAACTGCACATCTATGGAAAACTCGCCCTCAAGGTAATCGTGTTTGGAGGCCGCTACGTTGGTTATCTTCTCGCTGACCTTGTCAGAATAGGTCGTGTACAGGCATGACTCCTCCCAGAAAGAGGACGGGTCGAAGTTGCCGGCCACGTTCAGGATGGCGTTGTTGGTCCAGGAGACAAGGCCGTTGAGGCATTCGTCCACCTCCAGACCCTCCGCCGGAGTCCGCACGGCACAGTGGCCGGAGCGCCCCTGCTGGAAAGCCACACAGAGGAAATTCCCCGCCTCCACACCGAGTTGCTCAAGCAGGATTTTTGACGGATCGCAGACAACCACGACGCGCCCCTTGAGTGTGTCAAGTCCGGAATAGCCGGCCATGTCCGTGACAATCACCTGTGCGTTGTCAGCCGAAGGAGCCGTCTCTTTCAGCCGGCCTTTGACAGCGTCCGCGAAGTCCTTAGAGAGGCCTTCCGAGACCCATGCCGGGAACGCGATCTTCTCGCCGTCGGCGAGTGAGGAAGGCTTGCGGTAGTCGCCTTCAATGATGACCTCGTCACCGTAGTCCGGACTGTCCTTGGAACAGGAGACAAGCGTAAGCACGAACGCCGGTATGGTCAGATAAAGTAAAAGAGAGTGTTTCATGGTATTACAGTCTGTAAGGCAGTTTGCGGTTGTAGTCCTTGTCCACACAGATAGTCGCCGTCTTCTTTGTAAGATTGTAAACGACTGACCATTGCGTGTTGCTTGTAATGTCTCCTCCCTCGGATTGCAGATCTGTGTGCACGGCATCAAGCAGAGACATGCATTCATCTTCCGTCATCACACGGTTCTTCTTTTCCAATGTCTCGTGGAGCTTGTCGTACCGCTCTTTTCCTCCTCCGACATTCCGCCATCCCTCGGACAGATAGAAATTGGTGACATGGTCGGTGTCAAGCAGGTTCATCGTCCAATCCTTCGCTGACGGATCACTCAGCGGCGGCACCTCTCCCGGGCGGTAATATTCCACGACAACGCTCTTTCCGCTTGCGTCGGCGATCAGGAAATGATAGTTCGAGTCCGAATTCTCACCGTCAGCGAAGAAATTGTGGGACCGGAAAACCTCCACGGCTTGCTCAACGCTTGTACACCTGTCCAGAGCCAGCCTGATGGCTAATGTCGGGACAATGTCACTCTTCCCGGGGTCATGCTGTACCGCCCCGCCGGTACCTCGAAGAGACAGGACACCTATGAACAGTCCCGCATCATTCATCCCGTCCAGACAGCAGTAGATGGATGCGGTCACAGGGATGGAAAGATCCGTCTTCCCGTCCGACAACGCACCGGCCACATAAGTGTCTTTGTCCAGAAATGGAAGGGCTGAGATGCAGATGGACTCATGCACTCCCTTTGTGACATTGTGTACAAGCACATTGGAAGACGACACGAATCTATAGTCAAAGTTACGTCCCACCAGCACGTCTCCTTCCGGGGACTTGACACAGAAAGCACTGCATCCGAAATCCACGCCACCGTCAGCCTTGCCCAGCGGAACTGTTGTCAGCATCGGCACCACTTTTCCGAGAAGTTGCATGCTGGAACTCGCCCCTCCGCTAGACATGACCTCATCGATGTGGTAGTCCGAACTATATTTCACTGAATATAAATGCCCGTCCGCCAAATTCTTCAATGTGGACACCATAGCCTTCTGATCATCATTCCTCAGATAATCGGCAGGGTTTGCGGCGGTTTCGGTTTCTCCCTTATCACAAGAGGACAGAAAGAAAACCGAGACTGAAAGACAAGACACAAGATAGATAAGACGCTTCATCGTTTTGATATTGTTTGAAACATACCCGGAAGCCTCAGGGTGGCTCACCACGCCCAAGGAAGAAATTTGTGAGACAAAAATACTAAATGAAGCACCCGAAGAAAAGACGGCTCCGACGAATTTTGCCGAGCCGTCAAGAAATTGTCGTACGGACAACCTTATTTTGTCAAATCAGCATTTTTTTGCCGAACCGATAAATTACTTATCCGCCATTTTGTCGGGGTCATACCCTCTCTCTCCTTGAAGGAAGCATTGAAATTGCTCACGGAAAGAAAGCCTGATTTTTCCGCGATTTCAGCGATGGACCTGTCAGGACTCTCCAGCAAGGCGCGTTTTGCATGGTCGATTCTCATTCCGCAGATCCATTCCCGGAAAGTTACCTTGTAGGTCTGATTGATGAAAGCGGAAAGATACGTCCTGTTTGTGTACAGGATTTTGGAAAGATCCGCTATCGTGAGTCCCGGCTTCAGATAGCCTTCCGCCTCCACCCATTCCTGCACAAGACGTTGCATTTCAGGATTGCAGGAGAACGATTCTGTCACAGGAAGATCCGGTCCCGGGTCACTTTCGATGGCATGCTCGACGGTTTCATAAAAAAGCATGTAGTTCTGGTAACTGACATACAGATAAATGTAGAACGGAACGGAAGACAGCACCCAAACAAAAACAAGCTTGTCAGGAAGGAAGGTCAGCACAGAACAACCGATGCCGAAAATGAGCATCCAATATGTCAGTACCGACATCCATCTGACATAGGTCGCGATATGGTCAGAATAGGTGTCATCCATCTTTTTGACGGCACGATGGTAGGCCTTGAGCAGGTGTGAGGCCAGAGAGAAACCATACAGAGCAAGCATCAGGGCTAATGAATATATCAGGCCGGCTTTCAGTGTGCCGTCTTCGGTGAACAAGAGCGCGGAGACGGACAGGATGACATATAAAAGCCATGACAGACAATGTCTCACAATGATCTTCCGTGTGATGTAGGAGCGGTTCAGAAGTGTGTGAAGAGCCGCGACGAACAACCCGTAGCCGAAGAAATACGTTGAGAGATTCATCACAATCGCTGCATTGACGTTAACCTGCCTTATGTCAAAGCACAGATGGACGGCATAATTTGCCGCCAGCACCAAAAGCGCCGCCCCCATTAAATTCCTTGACCGCAGGTAGTTGGCGAACAGCCTCTTGTCCGGGACCTTCCCGAAGAAGAACCTAAAGACAAAGAACGCCATCAGGGTCAAGGCAATGCATAGGGAGTATCTGTACAGATCGATGTTCATGGTGTCAATGCGATGGAATGCCTTTACTCGATGCAACTGGTGAGACAGGTCATCGAGGCGTCGGGACGGAACTCGATGCCGGTGGAGGTGGCGGGGATGAGAACGGTCTCGCCCTGACGGAGGGTCACGACGTGCTCCTGGCCGTCATTCTCATGGTCAACAAGGCTGCCGCCTCCGGCGACGCACATCACGACCACAAAAGAGTCCAGTTTAGAGAGATCCTTGGCGCAAGGCTTGTCCAGGTCGAAGAGCGAGGTGGTGAAGTACTTGCAGCTGACCAGTTTGGTCTCGGCGTCCTTGACGCGGGAATATTCAGTCCTGTAGTCCGGGTAGACATCGTAGTCGATGGCCTCCTTGGCCTGCTCGATGTGCAGTTCGCGGGGCTTTCCGTCAAGACCCAGGCGGCCATAGTCATAGATCCTGTAGGTCAGGTCGGATGTCTGCTGGATCTCGGCGACGAAGGCTCCGGCCCCGATGGCGTGGATGCGGCCGGCAGGGAGGAAGAACACATCGCCGGGAGCGATCCTGTAGCTTGCAAGCACGTCGGTGATGGTGTGTTCGTTGACTCTTTGCTCATATTCATCGGGAGTGATCCACTCGGTCAGACCGCTCAGCAGATGGGCTCCCTCGTCGGCTCCGACCACATACCACATCTCGGTCTTGCCTTTCATCCCAGGATGGGTCTTCGCGGCAAGCTCGTCGTTCGGGTGGACCTGGATCGACAGGTCGCTTCTAGCGTCGATAAATTTGATCAGGAGCGGGAACTCCGTACCGGTCTTCTCAAAAACCTTCTTGCCGACGAGTTCAGGACCATATTCATTCATCACATCGGTCAGGCTTTTGCCTGCAAGAGAGCCGTTGGCTATCGTTGAGACATGGCCCGGGACAGCTGAGATCTCCCAACTCTCCCCTATCTTGTGCCGCTTTGTCTTTACGCCCTTGAACGGGGCGATCTTTTCTCCGCCCCACACCATCTCACGGAGATAGGGCTCAAATTTCAGAGGGTACATATTCGTTAAGTTCTTTTTAAACAATTATTTATCCAGCTCTGTCAATGCGAACGCATAGGCTCCGAGCGAGATGGCCTTGCTGGCTCCGATCTTGGAACGCATCACGCCGACACGCTTCTGCGGGTCGTAAACCACCTCACGGTCGCTGCCATAGACCTTCAAGGAACGTGCCTCGCCACGGGCGAACTGATCGAACTCCGCAGGGTCGTCGAGGTTGTAGACCTTCATCTGAACCCTGTTCAACTCATCGCCGTTGAGCTGGTGCATCTTGCCGCGCATGGTGCGTAATATTCCTGGCATCAGGTACTTGTAGTTGTTCATCACTCCGCCTCCGATCACGATCAGGCCGTCGATCAGGGTGACCGCCGTGGCCATCGCGTCGCCCGCGACCTCGCCCATCTTGTCGAACGCCTTGATCGCGGCTTCCTTGTCGCCAGGCCTCTTGCCCTCGCAGACCTCGGCGAGATCCTTAGGCTCAAGACCGTGGTTCGGATTGCCGGTCAGCTCACCGTAAACTCTCTTCACGGCACGGATCGAGGCACCGTCCTCGACGATGATGTCCGGCATGTCAGGATGCTTGAGGCAGAAAGTTTCCACGCAGGAGTTATCGCCACGGTTAAGCTCACCGTTGATCACCGTGCCTATTCCCAGACCTGTGCCGAACGTGTAGCCGATGAGGTTGTGGTAACGCTTCGCGCTGCCGGCCTTCGCAAGCTTTTCATTGACCTCATGGAGAGCTCCGCCGAGAGCCTCGCCATAGGCGTAAAGGTCGCCGTCATTATTGATATAAACCGGGATTCCAAAAGTGTCCTCAAGGAATGGTCCGAGAGCGACACCGTCACGGAAAGACGGGAAGTTAGGAAGATAACCGCCGATGATTCCGTCCGGGTAATCGGCCGGGCCAGGGAAGCAGAAGCTGATCGCGACTGGTTTCTCCTCTCCAAGTTCCTCTTCGATCTGACGGAATCCCTTGACCATCGTGCCGAGGCAGCGGTCAAGGTTGTCGGCGTTTGACGGAAGCGTGATTGGTTCGCAGCAGAACTCACCACCCTTCATCGCACCGAAGACCATGTTGGTGCCGCCGGCGTCAAGGGTCATAACGACTCTGCTGTCATTTCTGATATCAGACATATTCTTGTGTTTTTAATTATTGCCGAACCTCCTTGAATATTCAAAAAAATCAAGTCTTTTCGTTGCAAAGATAATCATTATCCGTCTTTCGGGCTCACCGTTTGCAGGGAAAATTTGTACCTTTGCACCAATCCTCTATTCTTCACCACTTGTGGTGAAAGCAAGTACCTCCCCCGAGGGGAGGGATTTAGGGTAGGGGTAACGTGAATGAATGTGGGTGGGCAATCACCTTCGGACGTGAGATAAGGTAGTTTACAGCGGGTAGTTGCCTACTTGCGAGAGTTGAAGTTATCTATGCAGAAAAGAAGAAATCGCCAAGGTGGCGAGAACGGCGGCAGGAAGAGCCGCGACAGGAAATTCGGAGCCAGACAGAAGAGCAAAAGAGTGCTGGAAGAGGTGACTGGCAAGGTTCAGATGACAAGGGACGGCTATGTCTTCGTGATCATTGAGGGCGAGCCGGACAACGATGTGTTCGTCAAGGCGTCCAAGACCCGCGGAGCATTGAACGGAGACATCGTGAAATGTGCGGTGACAAGCGAGAGAAAGGAAGCTTCATCCGATGCGGCCAAAGGCGGACGCAAGGACACGGCCAGACGCCGCGAGGGAGAGATCATAGAGATTGTAGAGCGCAGCCACAAGCCGTTCGTCGGCGTGCTGCACATTGTCGGAAGGCAGGCTTGGGTGCTGATGCAGTCAAGGAATATGCCGTACGACATCTGCATAGATTTCGACACCCTTCCTGAGGGTGCGAAAAGAGGGATGAAAGTGGCGGCTCTGGTCGACGGATGGGACAAGGGTGAGCCGACTCCGAAAGGCCACATAGTGGATGTGCTCGGAATGCCGGGCGAGAACGACACCGAGATGCACGCCATCCTCGCTGAATATGCCCTGCCATACAGGTTCGAGCCGGAGGTCGAGAACGCGGCGGATCAGATTTCGGACCAGATCACCGAGAAAGATCTCAAGGGTCGTCGGGATTTCCGCAACACCCTGACATTCACCATCGACCCTACGGACGCAAAAGACTTCGACGACGCATTGTCCTTCAAGAAACTGGACAACGGCAACTACGAGATCGGAGTCCACATCGCCGATGTGTCCTACTATGTGCTTCCGGGGACGATCGTGGACAAGGAGGCACAGGAGCGCGGCACGTCAGTCTATCTAGTTGACAGGACAGTCCCGATGCTTCCGGAGAAACTTTGCAATAAACTCTGCTCCCTACGCCCGCACGAGGAAAAGCTGACATTCTCGGTGGTTGTGGAGATGACGCCGCGCGGAAAAATCGAGAACCGTTGGTTCGGCCGCACGGCGATCTGTTCTGACTACCGTTTCGACTACGACGGAGCCCAGCAGATCATCGAGAGCGATGGTAAGGAGCCTGCGGATCCGGCCATCGGTCAGGATGTCAGGGAGGCCATCGTGACGCTCAACAAGCTGGCATTGACACTCCGCAAGCGTCGTTTCGCTTCAGGAGCCATCAGTTTCGAGCGTCCGGAGATGAAAGTCGAGGTGGATGCGACCGGAAAGCCGATCAGGGTTTACGAGAAAATCACCAAGGAGGCCAACTGGCTGATCGAGGAGTTCATGCTTCTTGCGAACCGTTCCGTGGCCGAGTTCATCGCCACTTCCGGCAGGATGGACGGCAAGGCCGACAAGAAGGCCAAGACCTTTGTCTACCGTGTACACGGCGAGCCTAACACGGAGAAGATCGCGAGCCTCGGCCAGTTCGTCAGCAACTTCGGCTTCAAGTTCGGGCCGAGCGGCAACGGACGGGAGATCGCCAAATCCTTGAACACCTTGCTTGCCGAGGCAAAGGGCACACCTGAATGCGACGCCTTCCAGATGATAGCCCTGCGCTCGATGGCCAAGGCGATCTACACCACCGACAACATCGGCCATTACGGCCTTGCGTTCAAGTTCTACACGCACTTCACTTCCCCTATCCGCCGCTATCCTGACACAATGGTACACAGGCTGTTGTCCCTCTACCTCGACAATGCCGAGAGTCAGAACAAGGAATATTACGAAGCCCAGTGCCAGCATGCCTCCGAGCGCGAGCAGATAGCAGCGAACGCCGAACGCGACAGCATCAAGTACAAGATGATCGAGTTCATGCAGGACAAGATAGGCAATGAATATGAAGGGAATATCTCCGGCCTCACCGAATGGGGTATGTACGTGGAGATCAAGCCTACCATGATCGAAGGCATGGTCGCCCTGCGCGATGTGAAGTCCGACTTCTTCGAGTTCGACGAGCAGAACTACCTCATCCGTGGCCGCCGCACCGGCAAGGTCTTCCGACTGGGTGACGCGGTCAAGATCCGTGTGAAGGCCGCCAATCTGGAGCAGAGGCTTCTGGACTACGAACTGGTTGACACCACCACAGACAATGGCTCATCCAGTGATGGTTCTGGCAACGGTTCCAACCATGGCCCCAGCCACCGTTCCGGCAATGGGGATACGCGCCACGTCCTGGATGGAGAGGGTCGTTCCAACCATGGCTCCAGCCACCGTTCCGGCAATGGGTCTGGCAAGGGTTCCGGTAAGGGTTCCAGCAATGGGTCTGGCAAGGGTTCCGACAACGGTTCCGGTAGCGGTTCCGATGACGGCAAAGGCAAGAAAAAGCCTTTCTACGCCTCCGTCGCCCACAACGATGACCAGCCTAAGCGCAAGTCATCCAAGGACAAAGGCCGTCCCCGCAAGAAGTTCGGCCCCAAGCCATCGTGAAACGAAAAGAAGAAAGCCAAATAACCCTTTGCCCGACACAGCACATCAAAAAGAGTGACCGTCTCATTGCGGCCACTCTTTTTTGTCCGGTGAAAACCTTGCTGGCCGGACGAATTGTAAAAAACATACTCTTTGTCCGGAGAAACCACAATCCGCCGGACGAACAGCGAGGAGTGAAAAGGCGACGGTGAGAATCTTACAAAAGGCTTTCAGCCACATAACGAGTCTGTCGCGGCAAAAGCCAGATCGGGCTGTTCTTATTTCGGGTGCAGAAGAGGCTGCTTTGCACCCGATATGACTATCTTATTGGTTTTGGGGTGCGAAAAGCCGCTTCTCGCACCCGATACGGTAATTCGAGCTATTCCCCCGAACCTTGCCATTCAGCCCATAATATAAAAGGACGAGCCTATAACACAGAGAGTGACCGCATGGGAAATAATGTCATTGACAAACAAATCACCGCCAAGAGGCAATCCCACATAATCGCCTGAATATAAAGACTATAACATGTAAATAGTCAACGTATCTATAGTAATGTTGAAAAAATAAGTTGCGTCAATCGATAAAATTGAATCACCCTGAACATCTATATATTGCAAAATTAAAGTGATGCAGGTTATTTTTTACATTTCACATAATAGCCTCAAAAAAAGTGAAATTTTTATCTGACGATTATGGTTGCCTCTCTTATCATTAATGGGGTTGTCTCTATCTTTTTGCAATTGGAGGGAACGGTCAAGGCTGTCTGATGGCCATACAGTATAGATGGATGTCCCTTAGGAGGGGTTATCACATCAGGTAAGGAACGGTTGAGAGTGCCCTAAGCGCTTACAGGGCCGATGACCGTTCCCGTCAATTGCAAACACCTGAGATGCGCACCGAATACACCTTTGCAGGCAAACACCTGAGATGCACCCTGAAAATACCCTTGCAGGCAAACACCTGAGATGCGCACCGAATACACCATTGCAGACAAACACCTGAGATGCGCCCTGAAAATACCCTTGCAGACACTTGTGGTGGGGGAGACTGTCTTAAAAGTAAAAGTACCCCATGAGAGGATTGAAAATCCGTTGTCGCCCTGTAGTGGGGTACAGACTTTTCTGCTCTCGCCGAGACTTTTCTGACAGTCTGTGTGGTGGGGTTTTCACATAAAAGAGAAAAGCACGGTCCATCGTAAAGACAGACCTGGCATTTTTCCCTTGTTATATGAATCACAAAGGGGAGACGCAATTCCTTACGTCTCCTCTTCGTGGTCCCAGTAGGGCATGATCCTACGACCCCCTGATTATGAGTCAGATGCTCTAACCAACTGAGCTATGGGACCGATTCCCGACCTTGATGGCCGGGCATATTACTTGAACGGATGCGGCCTCTGAGACCGCTCCGTCCTCAATCTGAATTATCAGACTTTGATCTCAACCTCAACGCCGGAAGGAAGCTCGAGCTTCATGAGAGCATCAACGGTCTTTGCATTGCTGTCGTCGATGTCCAGAAGCCTGCTGTAGGCGCTAAGCTCAAACTGCTCGCGGGACTTCTTGTTGACGAAAGTCGAGCGATTGACAGTGAAGATCTTCTTGTTGGTAGGAAGCGGAATAGGACCGTTCACCTTAGCACCAGTAGCCTTCACGGTGTCCACGATCTTAGCGGCTGACTTGTCAACCAGCATGTGATCGAATGATTTGAGTTTTATTCTGATTTTTTGACTCATATCAAAAATACTTAATTACGATTTAACACTTACTCGTCATCATCAGAGAGCTTGTAGCCGCTCTTCTCGATAACGTCCTTGGCCAGGTTGGCAGGAACCTCAGCATAGTGGTCGAAAGTCATCGTGCTGGTCGCGCGGCCGGATGAGAGAGTTCTGAGAACTGTCACATAACCGAACTGCTCGGCGAGCGGAACGAAAGCCCTTACGATTCTCGCGCCGTTGGCGGTGGAGTCCATAGCCTGGATCTGGCCGCGACGACGGTTGAGGTCACCCACGATGTCACCCATGTAGTCCTCTGGAGTAACAACCTCAAGGGACATGATAGGCTCGAGGAGAACAGGCTTAGCCTTCGGGCAGGCGTGGCGGAATGCCAGACGGCCGGCCATTTCGAATGAAAGCTGGTCTGAATCGACTGGGTGGTAAGAACCATCAAGCACGGTAACCTTCAGAGACTGAACCTCGTAACCAGCGAGAACACCGTTGGCCATAGCGGCCTTGAAGCCCTTCTCGATGCAAGGGATGAATTCCTTAGGAATATTACCACCCTTGACCTGATTGTCGAACTGAAGTCCGGTAACGCCTTCATCGGCAGGTCCGATCTCGACGATGATGTCTGCGAACTTACCACGACCACCGGTCTGCTTCTTGAAGACCTCACGATGCTGTACTGTAGCGGTGATGGCCTCTTTGTAGTTAACCTGCGGAGCGCCCTGATTGATCTCGACACCGAACTCACGGCGGAGACGGTCCACGATGATGTCAAGGTGAAGCTCACCCATTCCGCTGATGACTGTCTGGCCGGTCTCGTGATCAGACCTTACGGTGAACGTAGGATCCTCCTCAGCGAGCTTGCCGAGGGCGATGCCAAGCTTGTCCAGGTCGCCCTGGGTCTTAGGCTCGACAGCGATACCGATAACAGGATCAGGGAATTCCATCGATTCGAGCACAATCTGATGATCCTCGTTGCAGATGGTGTCTCCTGTACGGAGATCCTTGAATCCGACAGCGGCGCAGATGTCTCCGGCCTCGACGAACTCGATAGGGTTCTGATGGTTGGAGTGCATCTGGTACAGACGCGCGATTCTCTCCTTCTTTCCGGTGCGGACGTTATAGACATAGGTGCCGGCGTCAACACGTCCTGAATACACCCTCATGAAGGCGAGACGGCCGACGAACGGATCCGTGGCGATCTTGAACACGAGAGCGCAGAACGGCTGGGCTGCGTCAGGGAGAAGATCCTCTTCCTCACCGGTCTTAGGATTGGTACCTTTCACAACACCCTTGTCAAGCGGAGAAGGAAGGTAACGCATCACAGCGTCAAGGAGGAACTGCACACCCTTGTTCTTGAAAGAGGAACCGCAGCATGCTGGAACGATCTGCATAGAGATCGTACCCTTGCGAAGGGCGGCGATGATCTCCTCCTCTGTGAGGGAGTCAGGATTCTCGAAATACTTCTCCATGAGAGCCTCGTCACATTCGGCGGCAGCCTCGACGAGTTTGTCTCTCCATTTCTCGACTTCTCCGGCCATGTCCTCCGGAACGTCCTTTATTTCATAGTTGACCAGTTCCTCGCCAGAGTCATAGTAATATGCCTTGCGGGAAACGAGGTCGATGATGCCCTTGAACTTGTCCTCCGCTCCGATAGGGAGACAAATAGGAACAGCCTTGGCACCGAGTTTGGTGTAGATTTCCTCAACGCAAGCGAGGAAGTCAGCGCCGACACGGTCCATCTTGTTCACGTACGCGATCTTCGGAACGCCGTACTTGTCCGCCTGACGCCAAACAGTCTCTGATTGAGGCTGAACGCGTCCGACAGCGCAGAAAGTAGCGACAGTTCCGTCGAGCACACGGAGCGAACGCTCCACCTCAACGGTGAAGTCGACGTGACCCGGGGTGTCGATCAGGTTGATCTGATAAACGTGACCGTTGTAGTGCCAGAACGCTGTGGTGGCGGCGGAAGTGATGGTGATACCTCTCTCCTGCTCCTGAACCATCCAGTCCATTGTGGCAGCCCCTTCATGTACCTCACCGATCTTGTGAGTCTTTCCGGTGTAGTACAGAATACGCTCGGATGTGGTCGTCTTTCCGGCATCGATGTGGGCCATGATGCCGATGTTTCTTGTGTAAGTAAGATCTCTTTTAGCAGCCATCTGCGAATAAAATTAGAAACGGAAGTGGGCGAATGCCTTGTTGGCCTCAGCCATCTTGTGCATATCCTCTTTTCTCTTGAATGCACCACCTTCGTTATTGTAGGCGGCAACGATCTCTGCACAAAGTTTTTCTGCCATTGAGTGGCCGGAACGCTTGCGGGCGAAGTTGATCATATTCTTCATCGACAGCGAGACTTTCCTTTCCGGACGCAACTCAGTAGGCACCTGGAAGTTTGCACCTCCTACACGACGTGACTTCACCTCGATCTGAGGGGTAACGTTTTCGAGTGCCTTCCTCCAGATATCCAGAGGAGCCTTGTCAGAATCCTTCATCTTCTCGCCTACCATGTCAATGGCATCGTAAAAAATAGAATACGCGATACTCTTCTTCCCCTGCAACATAAGATTGTTCACGAAGCGGGTAACCTCGACATCGTGAAACTTAGGATCAGGAAGTAGAATCCTCTTTTTAGGCTTCGATTTTCTCATTGTGAGTAAAAATTAAAGGTGATAAAGATTAATGAAACGGACTACTTCTTAGCGGTCTTCTTCGGTCTCTTGGCTCCGTAGAGGGAACGGGACTGTGTCCTTCCTTCCACGCCAGCTGTGTCCAAAGCTCCTCTAAGGATGTGGTAACGCACACCAGGGAGATCCTTCACACGACCTCCGCGGACCAGCACAATGCTGTGCTCCTGAAGGTTGTGTCCCTCGCCCGGAATGTAGGCATTGACCTCTTTGGAGTTGGTAAGGCGTACCCTGGCGACCTTTCTCATCGCTGAGTTAGGCTTCTTAGGGGTCGTCGTGTAAACACGAAGACATACGCCCCTCTTCTGAGGACATGCGTCCAGCGCGCGTGACTTGCTCTGAGCGACAATGCTCACGCGTCCTTTGCGAACTAATTGTTGAATTGTAGGCATAAATGATTGTAAATCTAATATTTATGTTTCCCCCAAACATTTTGGGGCTGCAAATTTACGGATAATTCTTCAATTTACAAAGCGGAATGCGAACAGATTCACCATTTTTCAGATGGTGAGAATCCGTAGGTCCGGAATGGTGCGGTAGCCTTGTCAGGTGGTCTTCCGGTAGCTCAGGACAGCCCAGGTGGTCGTGAACGCGCCCAGACCGGCAAGGCTCAGCAAGTCCGGCCACGTGTCCGCCAGCGTGCAGCCCTTCAGGACGATCGAGCGCATCGCGTCGGCGAAGTAGCGCAGCGGATTGGCATAGGTGATCGCCCGCGCCCATCCCGGCATCGACTGGATGGGTGTGAATATTCCGCTCATCAGCATGAACACCATACTGAAGAACCAGATGACGAACATGGCCTGGCGGGCATTGTCGCTGTAGTTGGAGATCAGCAGACCGAAAGAAGCCATGACCACGATGTGGGCGAATGTGAAGATCACTATGTCCAGCAGGCTTCCCCGGCAGCCATAGCCGAACACGGCATACGACAGGCCAAGACAGGAGAAGACCATGAAGAACGCCACGGCCACATAAGGGATCATCTTGCAGAAGATGAAGGCGGTCTTGCTCACCAGGGTCACGTTGATCTGCTCGATGGTGCCGCATTCCTTCTCCGAGACGATGTTCAAGGCAGGCAGGAAGCCGCACATCATCGTGATGGCGATCACGATAAGCGCCGGGATCATGAAAGTCTTGTAGTCCAGGGACGGGTTGTAGAGATAGCTTTCCCGGGTGTCGAAACGGATTCCGGCTGCACCGCCCTGGGATTCCGCCCCCGAAACCGAGGCGACATATTCAGTGACAAAGGCGTTGAGGTACTGGGAGCCGATGCTTCCCCTGGTGCCGTTGACGGTGTTGACCTTGATCCCGACGGGAAGCGGGTCGTCGGTGCCTCTGTCCGACTCAAGGTAGCGGGCGAATCCGGAGGAGATGGTCAGAATGGCGTCAGCGCCGCCGCGGTCCATGACAGCCTGCGCGTCTGACGGAGACTCGGTCACCTCCCGGATCTTGAAATAGCCGGACGAGGCGCATTTCTCCGTAAGCAAGGCCGACTGGTCAGACTGGTCGCTGTCCACGATCACCAGACTCAGGTTCCTCACCTCCATGTTCGCCGCGAAAGGAAAGACCAGAATGATCAAAAACGGGAAACAGAGAACCATCCTCGGCATTCCAGGATCCCTTAGGAATTGCTTGAACTCCTTCTTCAACAGATACTTCCAAACTTTCATCTCACAACCTTGTCTTGAAATTCTTGATACTTACAACCAACAGAAAGACCATCATGCCGGTCAGGACGGCGAACTCCTTGGCGACCGCCTCAAGGCCGGCTCCCTGGATCATTATCTTCTTCACCATGATGATGAACCACTTGGCAGGGATGATGTCGGAGAGCATCTGAAGAGCGACCGGCATGCTCTCGCACGGGAATATGATGCCGGACAGCATCATGGTCGGCATTGTCAGTCCCATACCGCACAGCAGCATCGCTGTCTGCTGTGTCTTGGAGAGGACTGACACAAGCAGTCCGAGTCCCAGTGACGAACCGACGAAAACAAGCGACACCAGGGACAGTAGTGTCAGGCTGCCATGGATCGGCACCCCCATGACAAAGTGGGCCAGAAGCAGGACGCTGACGAAATTGACGACCGACAGGGCAAGGTACGGAATCATCTTGGAAAGGATTATCCAGAACGGCTTGACCGGAGACACAAGGAGCAGCTCAAGCGTGCCGGTCTCCTTCTCCTTCACGATGGACACCGCCGTCATCATCGAGCAGATCAGCATCAGGATCAAGCCCATGACTCCCGGCACGAAATTGTAGGACGAGTTCATGGCCGGATTGTACATCAGCTGGACATTCGGCCTCATCGAAGCCTTAGGCTTCCCGGCAAGGCTCTCAGACAATGCCAGTTCCTCGCTTTGAAGCACTCCCTTGATGTAGCTGGTGACCACCTGGGCGGTGTTCGGGTCGGAGCCGTCGCTCACGATGCGGACGCAGGCCTTACCTTCCGAGCCGGCCTTGCCGTCAAAGTCCGTCCCGAAGCAGAGCGCCGCGGCAGCCTTGCCTTTGCGGATCCTGTCCCGGGCCGGAGCGAAAGATCCGTGGATCTCGCCGACGGCGAGGTACTTGTTGCCCTCGATCCTGCTTATGACACTGCGTGCCAAAGGGTCACAGGCATCCCCGACCACATCGACGATGGCGTTGCTGACATCCGTGCTTATCGCGAAGCCGAACAGGATGATCTGCACAACCGGCATCACCAGAACGATCAGGGTGGTCCGGAGATCCCTGAATATGTGTCTGAACTCTTTCTGTATGAACGCTATTATCTCTCTCATGCCTCTCTCTCGGCCTTTCCGGCGATTTTTGTGAACACCTCATCCATGTCCTTGGCTCCGTAACGCTCCTTCAGGGCTGCCGGGGAATCCAGCGCCTCGATGCGCCCGTCCACCATCACGGAGACTCTGTCACAGTATTCAGCCTCATCCATGTAGTGCGTCGTGACAAAGACGATGACACCCTTGGAGGCTGCCTTGTAGATCATTTCCCAGAAGTTCCTTCTCGTCACGGGATCCACACCGCCCGTCGGCTCGTCAAGAAACACTATCTCGGGATCATGCACCATCGCTATGCTGAAAGCGAGCTTCTGCTTCCATCCGAGCGGCATGTCCCTAACGAAGGAGTTACGGACATTCTCCATCGACAGAGCCTTCAGCATCTGGTCTGTCTTCTGGGCGATCCGCTTGCCGTCAAGCCCGTAGATGCCAGCGAAAAGCTCGATGTTCTCCCACACCTTCAGGTCGGGATAGAGGGAGAACTTCTGGCTCATGTAGCCGATGTGCCGCTTGATCTTCTCCTGCTCGTTGACGATGCTGTACCCCGCGACATCGCCCTGTCCGGATGTCGGACGGCTCAATCCGCAGAGAATGCGCATCGCCGTGGTCTTGCCGGCGCCGTTCGCACCCAGAAAACCGAATATCTCCCCCTTGCACACTTCAAAGGAGATGTCATCCACCGCGGTGAAATCCCCGAACTTTTTGACCAGATGGGAGATACGCACAGTCTTTATGTCCTTGTCCATAACGTCAGGCAATTTAGGAACATTCAAAAAACTTCCTGTCAAACTCATTATTCCGCACCGGAGGAGCCTTCCGCGGCGGAAGAGGAAAGCCGGATGAAGCAGTCCTCGATCCCCGGAGTCATCCTCCGCACGTCGCAACCTTCGATTCCGGCACACCGAAGAGCCTCGGCGAGTCCGGTCTCATCCGGCCCGTCGTCGGTGACAGACACGTGGCACGCGCTGCCGAACGAACTGCAATCCAGCACTCCCCTCACACCGCGCAGCGCGCCGAGCGTCTGGAACATGTTACCGCCGCTCACTGAATATATCCGGTTCGGGTATCGGGAAATGATCTCCTCCGGACTGCCGAGCCCGATGACACTGCCGTCAAGAATCATGGCGATGCGGTCACAAAGACTGGCCTCGTCCATGTAAGGAGTCGAGACCACTATCGTCACGCCCCTGTCCCTGATCTTTTTGAGCATAGCCCAGAACTCCTTGCGGCTCACGGCGTCGACACCGGTGGTCGGCTCGTCAAGGAACAGCACCTCGGGATTGTGGACAAGGGCGCAGCAAAGCGCCAGCTTCTGCTTCATTCCTCCGGAAAGAGCGCTCGCCTTGCGGTCCTTGAACATCTCGATCTGTGAATATATTCCCTTGATGGTCTCGTAGTTCTCATCGATGGTCGTGCCGAACATCGTGGCGTGGAACTTCAGGTTCTCCTCGACGGTAAGATCCTGATACAAGGCAAAATGCCCTGGCATATAGCCGATCCTTCCCCTTATCTCGCGATAGTCACGCACCACGTCCAGCCCGATCACCGTCGCGGAACCGGAGTCAGGGAGGGTCAGGGTGGTCAGGATCCTGAACAGGGTGGTCTTCCCCGCTCCGTCAGGGCCGATGAGGCCGAACAGCTCACCTTTCCGGATGTTGAAGCTTATGTCCCTCAAGGCTTTGACCGACTTGTAGGACTTGCTTACATCTTTAATCTCTATCGCAGTGTCTCTGTCCATGGCTACCTCCTCACATAGGCGTACATTCCAAGACGAAGGGTCCCGTCATTCGGCACGGCCACCTTGACGGCATAGACCAGATCCGCCCGCTCGTCACGGGTCTGGATGTTCTTAGGGGTGAACTCCGACTGTTCGGAGATCCAGATCACACGTCCCTGGATGCGCTTCGGAGAAGCGCTCCCGTCATCAGGAATCACGGTCACAGTGTCGTTCAGCTTCAAGCCGGACAACTGCGCCGAGGAGAAATACGCCCTGACGTACATCTGGTCCAGGTCGGCGACCTTGAAGAGCGGCTTGCCGAGAGTGACGAACTCTCCGGTCTCGGCGTAGCGTGTCAGCACAGTCCCGGAGACCGGAGCGACAATGCGGCATTTCGCAAGCTGGTCCTCAAGCCTGGCGAGCTGGATCTCATAGCCCTGGACCTCGGATCTCACGGAAGCGTTGCCACGCTCCCAGCTCTGGGTCTGTGCGGCGATCTGCGCCTTGAGGACGGCGATCTTGTCCGTGAGGTCATCCACCTGCTTGCGGGTGGTGGCGTTGCCTTCCAACAGTTTGGAGTACCTTTCGTACTCACTCTGAAGGTTTTCCAGCTGGCTGAGGTTCGGCTGGCCTTGCTTCTTGATGTCCACCAGCCTGGACGACGATCCGGCGATGCGCTCGCGCAGCTCCATTATCTGAAGGTAGGTCTGAACAGAGTCCAAGGCTCCGAGGAGCTGTCCCGCCGTCACCACCTCGCCTTCCTCCACAGCCATGGACAGGACACGTCCGGCATTCTCGGCGGACACGGTCACCTGAGTGGCGTCAACCTGACCGCATGCGTCATATTCAATGTTCTTTCCACATCCGGCGGCGACCAGGGCCAACGCCGCGAAAACAAGTCCGCTTTTCATATTCATAATCATTGTCATGTTCTTTGTCATTGTACTCCAAGTGTTTGCCTCAGGTCAAGCAAGTCCATGATGTAGGTCACCTTGTGGACATTGTAGCTAAGGCGCGCCTTGAACTCCTCGTCCAGCAGGGAAAGATAGTCGTTGACTGCGATCACACCCTCCTTGTACTGCCTCTCGCCCGTCTCCCTGATGCTGCCGCGGAGGGAGATTATCTCCTCGTCGCGCCTGAGGACATCCTCGTCCTTCTCCACCCGGCTCCGTTTCTGGACAGCCTCCATCGAGGTGTTAAGCATGAAGGACTCGCGTGTCAGCTCAAGCCTGCGAAGATCCGAGTCCGACTTGCGCCGGTCGTTCCTGAGTGTGTAGAGCGCTCCGAAATCCCACTGGAGCTTGACACCGGCCACGAAGTACGGATCGAAACTGCCGGAGAGCATGTTCAGTCCCGGACGGCCGTAGCCAGCCTGCAGGTTGAGGTTCAGACGCGGCCACAAAGAAGTGTTGAGCTGATCCTTCTGCGCCTGCAGATGCACCGCCTGGGCATCATAGAGGGCAAGCTCCGGACGCTTGATCTCCATCGCCAGGTTGCTTTCCGGCTCCGGCTCGACAAGGGTCAGCCCCGTCATGTCCTGCCCGGTAAGCAGACCCAGCATCCGCAGATAGGCCTTCCGATCCGTCTCCAGGGCGGCCTGCTGCTGCTCGCAGGTAAGGATGTTCACCCGGATCTGGTCGAGATCCGATGGCCCGGCCATGCCGCCGTCCACCAATGTCTGTACCTCTTTCTGATTGCGGGAGAGGTTGGACACCAGCACGTTGTTCAGTTCTATCTGCTTGTCCAGCAAGATGATGCCAAGGTAGATCGACTGCACCTTCGAACGGATGGAGTACATGTTGACCTCCAATTGCCTACGCTTTACCTCGGCTCCCGCCTTGATCTGACGGCCTTTGGCAGCGGTAGCTCCTCCGTCCCAGATCTGCTGGGTGAGGTCGGCGGTCACTCCGTACTGGTCATGCGGAATGTCAAACTCGAAGCCCGGCATGTCAAAAGGCATCTCGACCACATCGGACTGCCAGGTCGCCTTGGCGGAAATGTTCAGCCGCGGCACCCAGGCAAGCGAGGCGTTCTTAAGATCATAACCCTGACAGGCGTCGATCAGCCCCTTCTCCTTGATCTGAGGATAGTTCTCGTAGGCCATCCTGACACATTGGTCAAGAGTGGTCTGTGAATACGCCTGTACGCAGACCAGCAACGCCAGAGCGAGTGTTTTCCATTTTAACTTCTTCATATTCATAGGATTGTCACATTATCACTTGAACAGGCGGCAGACAATCAGTTCCACAGCTTCCTTTTTGCGCGCCTCCAGGTACTCCGCCCTGCGTGTGCCTTCCACTCCCAGCACATTGCTGACGAGAGGATCAAAGAAGAACGGAGCCGCACACACACTCACGATGTCGCCGATCAGTTCCTCGAACGTGATGTTCCGGATCCTCCCGTTCACGACTTCCGACTCCGTTCTTTTCCTGTGGGTGTCCAAGGCGGAGGACATATAGCTTCCGATCTTCGACACGTAACTCTCCATCAGGTCAGGGCGCTCCTTCGCGACCTCAAGCAGCAGCGACAGCTGCCCGCTGTGGGAACTGAAGAAGTCGAAGCAGATCTCCGTCGTCTTCCTGATAAGGTCGGGCTGGAATATGTCCGTCACCATTATCGACTTGAGACTCTGTAGGATCTCCTCCAAATAGGCATCAAACACCTTCATGAATATCTGATCCTTCGTCCTGAAATAGTAGTGCAGCATGGCATGGGTGACACCGGCCTGCGCCGCTATCAGCGTCGTGGTGGCGCCTTTGAATCCTTTCTCGGCGAACAGCATCTCCGCCGCCTTCAGGATGTCCTGTTCCTTGTTTTCTTTTTTCGACATTGCCTTTGGATTAACAATATTGTTTAACACGACTGTTAACACAGCAAAGATAGTGTTGTTTCTCAAACAATCAAAGATATTCCTGAAATATTTTCAAAAACGTTGCAATTCTCAAAAAATGGCTATCTTTACCTTATGAATAAGAGAAAGCGCATCATCACCGTCGCCGCCGTCCTGGCGGCTGTTTCTATGAATATGACCGCTCAGCCGGCCCAAAGAACCCTCTGGAACGACGGATGGACGTTCACCAAGGACGGGGAAAGCCGTGTCCTTGACCTGCCTCATGACTGGGGTGTGGACGGGCCGTTCGTGCAGGAGTACCCCGGGGAGACCGGAAAACTGGCCTGGTGGGGCAAGGCGGAATATTCAAAGATTCTTTCCGTGACGGCGAAAGACCTGAGGTCGGGAAAGCGGTTCCTCCTCGATTTCGGCGGAGCGATGTCCTATGCCAAGGTCTTCTGCAACGGGAAGGCCGTCACCGAATGGCCGTACGGGTACGCCTCGTTTCGCGCGGATCTGACTCCGTTCGTCAAGGAGGGGGACAATCTGGTCAAGGTCACGCTGGACAATCCCGGGGAATCCAGCAGATGGTATCCCGGAGGAGGAATCTACCGGAACGTGTACCTGACGAAGGCCGGCCCCGCGGGCGTGGCGCAGTGGGGGACGTTCGTCTCGACGAAAGGAAATGATGTCAGCATCGGGATCACGCTCCGCAACGCCGGGAAGGCCGTGGGAGGAACAGTGCGCACGGAGATCGTCAGGGTCATCAATCCGGGTTCTTCGGTCACCGGGCCGGTCGAGGTGATCGTGGACGGCAAAACGAGGAAAGCCATAGTGACCAAACTGGACGCTGTCACGGACGGCGGCGAGGTCATCCAAAAGTTCAAACTGAAAGACGCGCGGTTCTGGAGTCCAGAGGCACCTGAACTCTACCAAGCCGTCACCACCGTCACCACAAGAGGCGGAGGGAAGGACGTTTACCTGACCACATTCGGACTCAGAGACCTGGAGTACAAGGCCGACGGGCTGTACGTCAACGGGCAGAGGACATTCATCAAGGGAGTCTGCCTGCACCACGACGCCGGGGCGCTCGGAGCCGCCTGGAACGAGACGGCGTGGGTGAGAAGGCTGAACATGCTCAGACAAATGGGCTGCAACGCCATCCGCACATCCCACAATCCTCCGGCGCCGGAACTCCTCGACCTCTGCGACCGGATGGGATTCCTCGTGATGGACGAGCTGACAGACACTTGGACAATCCCGAAGAAAGAGAACGGCTACGCCAGACTGTTCGATGAGTGGGCGGACAAAGACCTGAAGGCCATGATCCACAGGGACCGCAACCATCCGTCAGTCATCATCTGGAGCATCGGCAACGAGACCGGCGAGCAAGGCTACCCGGAGAAATACGGGATCGCCTACCACCTCACGGAAGTGTGTCATAATGAGGATTCCACAAGACTTACAAGTTTCGGCAGCGACAATCCGTGGGCCAGCGGACAGGATTTCCGCAACACGATGGACATCTACGGATTCAACTACAAGCCGCATCTCTACGGCAAGTTCCACGCCGCCAATCCGGGCAAACCGTTCCTCGGAAGCGAGACCGCATCGACCGTAAGCTCAAGAGGTGTGTACACATTCCCGCCAAGCGACAAGGAAGATGGCGCCTTGGACAATTTCCAGGTGTGCTCGTTCGACATGTTCACCGTTCCGTGGGGGCAGCTGCCTGACCAGGAGTGGGCGGAAGAGGACAGGAACCCTTCCTGCCTCGGAGAGTTCGTCTGGACCGGATTCGACTATCTCGGCGAGCCGACACCTTTCAACGCCGACCTCACAATCCTGACAAACTTCCACGACGAGGAGGCCAAGGCCAGGGCGGAGAAGGAGCTGAAGGAGAAAGGAGCGATCGCTACTCCTTCCAGAAGCTCGTACTTCGGAATCATCGACCTCGCCGGCTTCCCGAAGGACAGGTACTGGCTCTACAAGTCCCGCTGGTCGTCAGAACCCGTACTGCACCTGATGCCGCACTGGAACTGGCCGGGACGCGAGGGGAAGATCACTCCGGTGCAGGCCTACACGAACTGCGCCGAGGCGGAACTCTTCGTCAACGGGAAGTCCTACGGCAGAAAGGCCAAGGGGGCCAACGAGTATCGCTTCCTCTGGGACAACGTGGTCTATGAGCCTGGCACCGTGAGGGTTGTCGGCAGGACCGCGGACGGGAAGACCATCGAGAGCGCCGTCGCCACAAGCGGAAGCCCGGCGAAGATCCTGATGGCTCGTGAATATGGCAGCGGACCTTCAACGGAGTTCGGCGGCGACTGCGCTCCGGCACGTTCACGGACATATTCATCGGAAGACATTGTCTTCGTGGACGTAAAGGTCGCGGACAGGGACGGGAATATGGTACCGACAGCGTCCGACAGGCTGAGGTTCAGCGTCTCCGGCCCGGGTGAGATCGTGGCCGTGGACGCCGGCGACGCGACCTGCCACACGCCGTTCCGCTCCGATGAGATCAAGGCTTTCGGCGGCCTGGCGAGCGTCATCGTAAGGCGCACGGGCTCCGGAACCGTCATCCTGAGAGCCGAGAGCGAGGGACTTGAGGCGGGAGAGACAGAATTGTGACTGATCAAACATATTCATTAATATTTATGAGGAAAAATTTCGTACTTGCCTGCGCGGCGCTGCTCCTTTGCGCGCCGGGTTTCGCGCAGACGCAGAAAGCCAACTACGCCCTCGCCGAGAGATTCTCGGCCAAGAGGGTAAATCAGATGGTGTTCTCCACGCAGATCACCCCTAACTGGTTCAGGGACAGCGACAAGTTCTGGTACAGTTGGAGGACTCCGCAGGGAACCCGCTACTACATTGTGGATCCTGTCAAGGGCACCAGGACCGAGGTGTTCGACATGGACAGGCTCGCGATGCAGGTGACCGAGTTCGTCCGCTACCCGTTCGAGGCCAAGCATCTTCCTATCAGGGATTTGAGGTTGAAGGATGACAAAGAGTTCACTTTCAGCATCATCTCCGGCCTCAAGAACGACAGGGACACGACCTGTTTCCGCTACGAGATCGCCACCGCCAGGCTTGACACCGTGGCCAAGGAGAAGGACAAGTACCCTCGCTGGGCCTCCGTCGCCCCTAACGGTGAGTTCGGAGTCTTCGCCAAGGGTTCCAACCTTTGGGTGATGGACTCCACAAGCCTTCGCAAGGCGGCCAAGGACGAGAAGGACAGTACCATCGTGGAGCATCGTCTGACCACGGACGGCATCCGCCAGTTCGGCTACGGCTACGGCAACTACTCCGGCGACACCGAGGCCGACTCCACCAAGAGGCACTATCCGGGCGAGCTTGTCTGGTCTCCGGACTCGAAACGTTTCGCCACGATGAAGTGGGACACAAGGAAACTCGATGATCTGTGGGTCATCAATTCTGTAAGTGACAAGCGCCCTAAACTGGAGTCCTACAAGTACCAGATGCCGGGAGAGCCGGGGCCGAAAGGCTATCTCTACATATTCACAATGAATGATGGACGCACCGGAGCTTCCGCAAGGCAGGTCAAGAGCCAGGCGTTCAAGGATCAGGAAGTATCGCTGCAGAGCGCGAGGAGAACCGCCAAGGACAACTATCTGGACTACTGGAAGAACGAGTGGCTTGGCGACAACACCGGGTTCTACATGGTGCGCCAGAGCCGTGACCTCAAGAGGCTTGATCTCTGCCGGGTGGACGTTGACTCCGACTCCACCAAGACCATCATCTCCGAAAGGGAAAGAACTTACGTGGAGTACCGCGCTCCGTTCCTGATCGGTGGCGGAAAGCAGATCCTCCACTGGTCCGAGCGCAACGGATGGGCGAACATCTACCTCTACAACAGCGACGGCACGCTGGTCAGGAATCTGACCGAAGGGGCGTTCCATGTAGAGGACATCCTCGGGGTGAACGAGAAGGAGGGCTACATCCTGCTGAGCGCATGCGGAGTCAACAAGGACGAGAATCCTTACCAGATGCACACGTTCAGGGTTCCGCTCACGGGCGGCGCTCTCCAGCAGCTGGACATGAACGACATGGACGTGCTTTCGACGGCGAGCGACGACGCCAAGTTCTTTGTGGCCAACTATTCGAGAGTGGACTGGACACCTGCCGTGGCCCTGTTCTCGGCGACGGGCAAGCGGATCGCCGATCTGGAGACCGCCGACCTCAGCCTGCTGTTCGAGGCCGGCTACAAGTTCCCGGAAAGATTCAAGGTGAAGGCCGCCGACGGCGTCACCGACCTCTACGGAGCGATGTACAAGCCTTACGACTTCGACTCCACGAAGGTCTATCCGATCTGCGACTATGTTTATCCGGGTCCTCAGGTGGAGGCGAACAACATCTCCTGGAGCAAGGGGTTCACCCGCACCGACAGGCTCGCCCAGATCGGAATGATCGTGATCACGGTCGGCAACCGCGGCGGACACCCGAACCGCTCGAAGTGGTACCACAACTACGGCTACGGCAACCTGCGCGACTATGGTCTTGAGGATCAGAAATATGCCATCCAGCAGCTCGGTGCGAGACATCCGTTCATCGATCTTGACAGGGTAGGCATCCACGGCCATTCGGGCGGCGGATTCATGAGCACGGCGGCCATTCTGAAATATCCTGATTTCTTCAAGGCGGCTGTCTCCTGCGCCGGCAACCACGACAACAGCATCTACAACCGCTGGTGGAGCGAGCAGCATCACGGTGTCCTGGAGAAGATCGACAAGGGCGACACGACCTTCGTCTACAGCATCCAGACCAATCCGGAGATCGCATCCAACCTGAAAGGCCATCTGATGCTGGTGCACGGCGACATCGACAACAACGTCCACCCGGCCAACACCATCCGCGTGGTCAACGCCCTGATCCGCGCCAACAAGCGTTTCGACATGCTCATCCTCCCGGGCCAGCGCCACGGCTTCGGCGACATGAATGAATATTTCTTCTGGCGCATGGCCGACTACTACGCCGAGTGGCTGATCGGTGACTCCGAACGCTGGAAGCCGGACATCACGCAGATGAACAACGACTAAGCCCGTCACCCAACCACCTCGACAGGCTCAGCGACCGGAATCCCTCTGGTCACTGAGCCTGTTCAATTTACAGCATTTATAACCCCGTCACCTCCGGGAACAATAACGCTTAAAACTGTCGCCACAGAGTGCGACTCGGCACTCTTGGGGAACAATAACGCCTAAAACTGTCGCCACAGAGTGCGACTCGGCACTCTTGGGGAACAATAATGCCCATAATTGCAGCCACAGAGTGCAACTCGGCACTCTTGGGGAACAATAATGTCTAAAACTGTCGCCACAGAGTGCAACTCGGCACTCTTGGGGAACAATAACGCTTAAAACTGTCGCCACAGAGTGCAACTCGGCACCCTTGGGGAACAATAACGCCTAAAACTATCGCCGGTGTTATTCTGAGCCGAGATGGCGGAGGAGCCTGGAGCGGAGGGAGCCTTTGCCGTAGCCGGTCCAGATGTCGATGACCTTGGCTTCCGGGGAGATCAGGACGAAATGCGGGATGCCGTTTACCTGATAGGAGGCGGAAAGGCCCGCGCCCATAGGCTTGAATTCATTCCACTCGACACAATCCGACTTTTCCTCCTTCAAGACTTTCTTCAAGACTTTTTTCCAGGTTTTCTCACCATCCACACTCAGTCGGACAAACGCCAGCCTGTCAGCGAACTCCCTTGCAAGCTCATTGCCCTCCGGAATGGATTCCATACACGGCCCGCAGCCCACACTCCAGAAATCCAGAAGGATGTACTTACCGGAAAACTCGGACAGATGATGCACATTGCCGTCCGTGTCATAAAGGTCGCCGTCCACGAGATCGTCACCTACCCCGACAACCTTCCTCGGACTCAAGGTCGCGGAGATCACCTCTCCCTGCCTTGTCTTCAGATCATCCGGAGTAAGTCTGGAATAAAGCTCGTAGACCAGAGCCGAATCTGCCTTGCCGTAGCCGCCACTTAGCATCATGGCATGCAAAGCCAGCTCGTCAAGCCATTTCGTCGTGACAGGAGCCGTCCTCATATATTCAAGAACCTTATGGTTGGCGATGCTGTCCAGCGGCTTGCAAAGCCTTCTGAGCGAATCCACTTTCCTCCACGCGGCTCGTCTTTCCTCACCGCTGAGGCTCCTGAGTTCCCTCAACATGTCAGCCTCTTCAACGGCGTAGACCTGAGACACCCTCTTTTCCGGAAACTGGACTGCCAGAAAATCATTCTCGGTCTTCTGCTCCGGAAGACGGCTCTTTACCCTCCACGTCAGCAGCAGGTTGTCATCACCCGTGACCGTGACCTTCACGCCCGGCTTCACCCAGACCGGAAGTATATTATTAGGGAAGCCCTTGCCGAACGAGCACAGCCCGAACTGAACCGCTCCGCCTGAGATCGTGTCCCGGAATTCGAAACGACCGCCGATGACCGTATCCTGAGCCACGCGGACCGCCAACCGGCCATCGCTCCTCATAAGACTAATGACCGTGCTGTCGGGAATATTCCCGACCACTCCTTTGATAAGATACTCATCCACACCTACTGCCTGCCTGGAGCATCCCGCCGACACAATGATCGCGGCAATCGCCGCTACTGTTTTCAAAACTTTCATATTCATAAGGTTACCGTGCGTAAAATCATGCTTCCCGCGCACGGGAGGGTGTTTTTGATGCTGCCGTACGCAAACAGCATGAATCTGCGCACAGAGGATTATCATTTCTTCTCCAAAGCACTGAGAAAGAAGTTCTTCTGCGGTGAGGAGGAGAGACGGGCCTGAAGGTCTCCAGCAATATTCATTAATCTCTCAGTCTCAAGCCTTTTTCAGCCTGCAGACTACCGCATCTCCGACCTTGACTTCGCAAAGTTACATAAAATCTGCGATTAATACGCCCGTCCCATAAGAAAGAAACCGCTTCCTAATAAGAGTCAAATAATAAGTTGGTAAAGAATTGGCTGTGTTTTCGAGGATAGATGTCATTTGGAAGAAGGCGTGTGCCGGCGGGCACATGACTGATGAGAAAAGACATCTAGACCGAAAAGATTCCTTAATCTGAGGCAACTTATTTTTTTCATGTTACTTAAAGGAGATATTTGAAGAAATTTCATTAGATTTGTATGGGTAAATAAATGTGAGGAGTGAATACTTTTGAGTCATTATTCGTAAACTATCAACCGAGGCTTGTCACCTATGCCGATAGCATTGTCAAGGATCATTCCATAGCGCTGGACATGGTGCAGGACACATTCTTCACATTCTGGAAGAAGTATTCCGGACAGGATGAGAAATCCTCCGCCCGTCTGTTGTTCGCGATGACAAGGAACCGCTGCATAAACTACCTCAAAAGAGAGCGACTGCTGAACTACGTGGATCTATCATTTCTGGACGGCATCCAGAAAACGGAGAAACTCTTCGGTCTTGACTTCTATTACGATGCCCCCGATTCCCCTCTAATACGGAAGGAAGTTGAGAATCAGGTCGAAAAGGTCTTGTCCCTTTTGCCTGACAGGTGCCGTGAAGTGTTCGTGATGAGCCGCTTCAAGGGAATGAAAAACCGAGAGATCGCCGAAATGTTAGGAATATCTCAGACCGCTGTCGAGAAGCACATCAGAAGAGCCTTGGCATCCTTCACAGAAGAAGCGAAAGAACAAAACTCGCCTGCATTCAGCTGGTTTGTCCTTTCGCTCCTTATCGGATGTTCATGACAGGATATTCCTAATACTTCCGAAGAATGTCCGCGACCCGCTTTCGGTAGTTTGGATCAGCAGTCTTGCGGAAGTGGCCTTTGCGGTGAGTCCACCAGTCTTTCTCGAATCCGCTGACTTTCTCCGAGAATCCTTCCTGGTCAAAGTCCTTTCCTTTCCTGACGGAGTCCTCACAGTAATCAAAGAACATATTCCATCTGGCCAAGTAGAAAGATGACATGAGTCCCGACCACTCACGGCTTGCATAGTCACCAAGACTGCTGCCACGGTCGCCCCAAGTGGTGACAAGGCAGCGCGCGTTGCTTTCAAAATAGTTCTTCTCCCTCTTGTCGGCGCCCCAACTTCTCGCGTCCGAGATCCATCCGCCCAACAGGAAAGAAGGCTCGCAGGCAAGCAGAGCATCCATGTCCTTGAAGATCCCGTTGATTCTCCCGCGGAGAGCTTTCATCCGCACAGGATCTTCGTCATCAAAGGCTTTGGAGTATTCCAGGACCTCGTCCTGAAAGACATTGGCAAGATACTGTCTTGTCATGTTCACAAGATCAAAACGCTTGGCGGAACTGTCGAAAAGGAGTTCCAGCGCTTTTTTAAGATCCGCGTTCGGGAAGCCGCACCTTTCTTCCGATGTATGGCGGCACCGGCCAAGATCAGGACGGAGGGTCATCGGGGAACGGTGACCCTTGCCATTATAGATCTTCCGCGCGAGCATATTCCACGCCTCCGCAGCTGCCGCGCTTCCGTCCGCCCTGCGTTCCGCGAGAGCCGAGGCATATTTTTCCGGAGTCAGTCCCCTGCCATAGCTCCATGCTTTCTCAAAGACATAGTCAAACATGTATGGATTGCAGTCGAATCCCTCAAGGGTGCCACCCAGTCCACATATTCCCGGGCCTGCCTCAGTCAGGACATTCTCTATCTTCTCATGCGTGTCGGCGAAGTTGCCTTTGAGCATAGAGTTTCCTCCAAAATTCCCGAGGTAGCACCAGATGAAAGGAACGCCGTAGAAGCTGTCTGTCATCTTCCAAACCTCCTGATAGTCACAGTAGTAGTCCAGCAACATCGATCGTTCGGCAGGATACGATGTGATGTAGGACTTTATCCTCTCTCCCGTCCAGTCTTTCCTTTGGTAGTAGAAAAGCCAAGTCATCTGGAGCCACACGGCATCCTTGTCAGCACTCACCAATGACTCGCAGACCTGCCGGCCGACCCTGGCAAGGTAATCCGGTTCCCAGGACGGCGGAGTCACCTCGTTGAACAGATCGATTCCATAGATGTGGTCAGTGCCATACATCTCTTCCTGAATCTCCAGAAACCTTTTCTGGATTCTTGAATATAATGGATCCATAGGATCAAGGAACCAACAGGTGTATGGTTCCTTGAATCCCGCCCATTCTCCCAGAGAACGGATGTCAGCGTCAGGGAATATGCGTTTGATCGCCTGCGGAACATGACCAGCGAAAGCCGGCAGGACTGTTCTCATGCCAAGCTCCCGTTCCCGGCGGACAATCTTCCTCTGCAGTTCCTCCTGTCCATCAAGCCAAGACACCGGAAGCGGCCCCTGCCATCTGTCAATGTTCTGCATCCGATGCCACGGAAGATGTGCAGGGCCTGTGAAATAGCCTCTGATCTCATCATCGGTCAGACCAAGTTCCGACCAGACCTTGTACCAGACGCTTTCCTGTCCCGTGATCGCAAGCGGGAGGTTTATCCCGTTCAATGCCATCCAATCAATGAAGCGTTCCCATTCCTTCCAGCCCCACCACGGAAGAGTGTAACCGAAAGTACAATAATTAAGGAAGAAACGGTTGGCCACCCTCGCCTCTGACGTGAACGGTTCTCCGACCACCGGCAATGATGACGGCAAACGGACAGGATCGTGACTGTACCATGAGACATCAACCTTGCAGCGATACCTTAGGTACCAGTTCAGTCCCATAGCCATCGCCGGCGCGCCAGTTCCGCTGACAAGAACTCCGCCGTCGGAATCCTCCACGGTGAAAAATTCAGCATCAGCCTTGTTGCGGCTTACATCCTGAAACCTGATCCGGTCACATTGTTCTCCCAAGATTCTCCGGGCCAATGCAGTGGCGGCCTCAGTCGAAACGGAGGCGAAAACGGAGTCGGTACAGGCAGCCATCAGAACCATGGCCAGCATGAGACGAAGTTTCATCAGACCTTGAGGAAGCATTTCTTGCGATAAAGGAAATAAAGGAATAACCAACAGACTGTGAAATAGCCGATGTTCATCACGAGTCCCGAACAACTTTCAGGGACAATGCCGGACAATCCTTTGAAGAAGAAGCCGGTCACAGGCCAGAAACCTATGATTCTCTGCGCCATGTAGATTGTGATGGAGTTCATGCCGACAACCTGGAAAAACACCGTGCCTTTCCTCCAGCCTTTGACATCGATCAGATAATAAAAGACAGCGAACAGTCCTATCGACCAAGCCCCGCACGCAAGGACGAAAGTGCTGGTCCACAATTTTTTGATGACGGGGAACCAGTGAGCCCAGACGACAGCCACGATCGCCATGACAATAGCCGCCGCAAGCATGTTCAAAGTCTTTCTTTCTCCGGTGGCGGGCGATTCCTTGACGTAGCGCCCCGTGAACATTCCAAGCATAGCCGTGACGACAGCGGGAATCGTGCTGAGGATTCCTTCCGGGTCATATACTCCCGGCTTGTAGATGTTGTCCGGAAGCAGAAGCCTGTCGATGTAGAAGGCTATGTTCCCCTCTTTTGACAAGGAATCCGCACCTGCCGGAGCATCCGGGGCTACGACAAGTTTGAGAAGAAGAAAATACCCTATAAGGATACCGGCAGCGACACCCCACTGTGCCTTCTTTCCGGTGTGGCAGTACAGGATGGCCGCCAGCATCCAAGCCAGACCGATTCTACCAAGCACACTTGGAATGCGGAGAGACTCGAAGTGAAACTGGAAGAAACCCTCATAGACCAGTCCGAGGAAGAAAAGCGTCAGTCCACGCCGGATGACATCCAATGTTATCGACTTATCCGACAGTCCCTTCGAGCGTTTTTTCTCAAGAGAGAACGGGAATGTCATGCCGGAAATGAAAAGGAACAGCGCGAAGATCGTGTCGTGGTGATGCAACCCGATCCAGTTCACATGGTTCATCTGCTGAGCCAGCCAGCAATCCTTGCCTCCCGGAAATATTCCGCAGGCCTCCGCGATGACAGCGCTCAGCCCCATGATGAACATCATGTCAAAGCCCCTGAGCGCATCCAACGACAAGAGTCGTCCGTTTGAGTTCGCCATATACCCTAATTATTCAGTATCGTCAGTTTCCAGTTTCCTGTCGGCCCCCAAAGGTAGCCGGTGTATAATATTCCTTTACGGATCTTGATGCCTTCCGCCTCGAAATAGCCGCTCTTGGAACCCAACTTAACTATTCCGGCCTTGTCATCAATGAACGCAAGGCTCTGCTGAGAAAGCTCGACCATCCCGTTGAAAGTTATCACTGAGACCTTTGCAGTCCTCTTGCTTCCGTCCCCGGTGAACCAGTAAAGACGTTTCTTGTAGATGCAGAAACCCTGCATCGGAGCTCCGTCGTTCAGTTCGACACTATTGATGAAAAATGAATATTTCGGCTTGAGGGCGCTCAGGTCATGAACAGCCACGTCGGGGCTGATGGTCTCGATTTCAGCGACAGGACCGCTGCCTCCGCCTCTTACAACAGTTCCGATGTTCACGGTTGTGACAGGAACCTTCTTGGCCTCCTTCAAGGACCAGACCACGACTTTTGTGTCTTTTCCCGAGACCTCGCCACTTGAGTAGAGGATGCAGAGATTGTCGTTCTCCGTGTCGGTGCAGACCAGAAGATTCTGATAAGGCCCGACATAATAGTTGTCCTCGCAATCCTCCGGCATAAGTGTCACGCCAGGCTGGTACCTGACCCGTGAGATGATCTTTTCCGCGTAGTAGTCCCCCTCGCCGCCTAACCTGCTGGAATAGTTCGATGTCCAGACGTAGGCATCCTCGCCGTCCTCCTCGACCGACATGTTCGTCCCATGGGCGGCGTACCAGATCTTCATCTCCTTCCGGTACTGTCCCGAAGGGGTCATCCGTTGGAAGTACAGTGCCGAATGACGGGTGCCGCATGCCAGGATGTCACCGTTCTTGAGAATGTCGAAGCATTGCATGCCGACATCACCGCCCGCGATAGACAACGCATTGGCATACACGATGTCATCCGATAATGTTTTTCCGTAACGGTCGGACGGGATGTCCGGCTTGTCGGTCTTGACGATAGTGTTTTCACCTCCGTTGCCATAGGATGAGGCATGGCTGCAGGCACACTGCGAAAACAGCATGCCCGCGACCAATGAAAAAATGAGAATAATACTGTTCATTTATCCAATTGAGTTCCTTGCGAATAAACAAATCATTTCGTCCACTCCTCCGGCAAGGTGTCTGTCCACTTTTCCGGAAGGATGATGGTGACCTTGGAAGCCTTGGATGCGTTCACGGTCGCCTCGTCAACGGTGCTGGCATCCGTATTTCCTGTGTTCAACTGTACACTGGTGAACACGTTTGACACATAACCTTCCCCTCTCACCATGGCGAAGACATCACCTGTGTTGGCGGATTCCTTGATCTGGATGGTCGGGTAGAATCCGCAGACGAGGCCGGCGGCATAAGGCTTGTCGGCTTTTACGCTGGCGTGCGAGCCAACATAGACATTGGCGGAGTTCGTACATTTTGTGATCACGATGTTGTCCGCGCCACGGCCGATCAGACCCGCTCCGCCTTGGGTGGTATAGCCCATCACCTTGCCTTTGTTGTGGCAATCGGTCATCTCCAGAGAGTTGTACACTGTTCCCATCAATCCACCGAATGATGCTGAATATGCAACCTCGCTGCGGCAGTCAACCGTGCCTTCGTTGCGGCATCCAGTGAGTTTCATGGAGCCTTCGCCCCCATCGCGGATAAGTCCGATGAATCCACCAACCGCATCACCTATCGCCTTGACCGTACCCTTGTTGTAGCAGTTCTTGGCGACAAGCATCTTCCCTTTAGCGACCCTCACAGCACCTGCGAGACCTCCGACGTTACCGTTACCTTTTTTGTCCGCTCCGTTTGTGAATATTATGTCGCCAGCGTTGTAACAGTCCTCATAGTAGCCACACGCATAACCCGCGATACCTCCGAGACCGGCGAAATTTGTCTTGCCGCCACCGAAGTCTGCTTTGATGTTTCCTGTGTTGTATGTCCTGTACATCTTGACTCCCGCACCGTCCGACTTTCCGAGAATGCCTCCGAACCAAGCGTTCCCGAGGCCGATCTTGTTGGTGCTGATCGTGACATCGGACTCGTTCGAGCAATCGTAGATCTCAAGTCCGTCATTGTCCCACACGTCCGCGATGAGACCTCCGAAGAACATCACCGCGACGAGGGAGAAGTTTCCGCGCACATGGCAGTTCCTGTAGGTTCCTCCGGCTGTCTCATCCCCGACCAGTCCACCGATCATCGTTCCCTGACGGGTGTTCCCGATCTGTGTCTGAGTGTATTTCACGGTAGAGATGACGTTCTCGAACGTGGCACCGTTGCTGTAGGCGGCGATGCCGCCGGCTCTGTCGTTACCATCCGTGATGTTGAATGTTCCGGCGATCTTGAGGTTCTTGACGGTACCGTCGCCTTTGACGGTCTGGAATATTCCCGCATCACCGGAATTGGATTCGATCCTGTAGGTGATTGTGTGATTCGCCCCGTTGAACACTCCGGAGAACCCAGCATTGACATAGAGGGATTTAGGTGTTCCGGTGAGGTCTATGTCAGAGTTGACGATGACCTCGCCTCCATCCTTCCAAAGCGAGCAGTCACCGCCTTTCATGTAAGCCTCGGCGAAAGCAAGGAAATCATCGGCATCATTGATTCCGAGCATGGACACCGGCAGTTCCAACTCTCCGGTCTCTCCGGTGTCTGAAGTCAGATCGAAACGCACTGTTCCGGATCCGGTGAAGCCTTCAGCGGTGGCAGACGGCGCGGTCACAGTCAACGTGGCCTCGTTGTCGCCCTTCTGCAGATCGACATTCCATCCGGCAGGAACATTGGTGATCGTCACCTTGTCGATGTTGGCATATTCAACGGACTTCATCGTGCTTGTGGAGCCGTGCGCGACTCTTTCCAGTCTATCCGCCTCGAATTTGAGAACAGGAGCCGACGCAAGAACCTGCACGCTGAACGAAACCGGGCTTCCCAATGTCCCTCTCTTGCTGACAGGGGTGACCGTGATTGTGCCTTCATGCTCGGCGGTCTCGTCCTTCAGGGCCGGAGCGGTGATGTCAACCTTGCAGCCTTCCCTGTCAAAGACGACCGTCCAACCTTTAGGAGCTGTGCTTTCAATGCTCCAGACATTTGAGAGCGAGGCCGGAATATTCATTGTCTGGGCATATTTCATGTTCAGCCCTTCCGCCACTCCATCAAGAGTGAACTCTACCGAGGCATCAGTCACCGAGACATTGATTGAGCGGGTCAATGTCCTTCTGTCGTAAGAGGTTACATCTATCTTGACCACACCGTTCTCCGCAGCCGAAGTGTTGTCTCCGGCAGGAGACGAGATGTGTATCTTCTTCTCTGTCGCCGCAAAATAGGCGTCCCATCCGGCAGGAGTCGTGAACTCCACCTTCGAGACTCCTTCCGAGCTGACAGGGAATGCTCTGGCCTCATCGTAGAAAAAAGTCTGGGTTCCGCCAAGCTCCGTGCCGGCGTCACCGTTGATGTCGAAAGTGAAAGCCTCCTCGGCCTCCTTGTCGCATCCGACCGCCATGGCCAAGGCCAGAGAGACAGTCGTTAATATTTTCATATAATTCATTTTCATTGTTATTAATATCCTGGGTTCTGTACTAGATTCTTATTCTTGTTAAGCTCGCTCTGAGGAATGGCAAGCCAGTAGTTCTTTTTGTCGAACTGTCTCTTGGCCTGCTGCTCGGCCTCCACAACCCTGTAGAAATCATCCTGAGTCTTTCCGCTGACATTCCAGGCCTTAGGCTGTCTGTTCAGCAGGTCCTCGGCCTCTTTCCATCTGCGGATGTCATGATAGCGCCGTCCCTCGAACATGAACTCTATCGAGCGTTCCTGATGGAGAACCTTGCGCAGATCGTCTCCGGTAGGGATTCCGCCGACAATCGCCCATGAATCCTCGAACTTAGGAAGTCCGCACCGTGTCCTTACCTTGTTCAGATAGAGAAGACTTGTGGAGCTGAGGCTTCCGTTATATTCAAAGTCGGCCTCCGCGTAGCTCAGGTAGAGTTCCGCCAGACGGAGGTACGGGTATGAGTAGGGAATGGCGTTCTTGGTCTTCTTCTCGTAGTCGTAGTAACTGCTTTTACGCACCCACTTCTGGCAGAAATAGCCGGTGCAGCTCTGGTACTCGGTGGTCGGTGAAATCCATCCGTGAAGTTCGCCGCCTCTCGCGTGGAGGGTGATCTCCTTGCTCTCGATCTGGAACTGTCCTCTGTCGTAGCCGACCGATGCGTAGAAACGAGGATCCCTGTCTCTGTGAAGGAGTACCGTGCTGTCGCCTGGAGCCACACTGTACAGATCACGGTCTTTGGTGAGCGGATCCACATCCATCGGAAGACCGTTCTTGGAGTAGTACATCTCCACGGCCTCCATGGTCGGCACGAGTGTGGCCTGCCAGCTCATCTGGTCATTCTGCACGGCACGTGGAGTGGAGCAAAGCTGGAGGTACCATATCTCAGTATTGTCGCCTTTGGCCATAAGATATTCCTGGCCGTTCCAGTCTTTCTCCGTGAATGTGTTGTAGTAATTCTCCTTCCCTTGCGTCTGGATGTCTGATCCCGGCTTCTGGTTTGTGGTGTAAAGGGAGTAGTTCTTTTCCGCTTCGATGATGGCTTCCTGACTGGCATCCATGGCACGTTTCCATTTTTCCCTGTCGCTGACAGTGCTGACAAGCTGTGTCCCGTCCGGATTCTTGAAGTCAACCATGTCAGGATTGCCGTTCACAAGCGGAGACGCGGCCCAAAGGAACAGTCTGGCCTTGTAGGCAAGTGCCGTGGCTTTGGACGGAGTCCCCCATTCCTGTTCGATCACAGACTCCGGAAGCAGTCCGGCCGCCTTGTCGTAGCACTCAGCGATGAAGTCAACGCACTCATCAACAGGTCTTCTGCTCGGGAACATCTCGTTCTTATCATCGGTGTCGAAAGGAATGAACCTCTTGATCAGCACCGTCGGCCCGTAGTAGTCGAGCAACGTCTGGTGGTAGTAGCCGATCATGAACCATGCCTCGCCCTCGTACCTTGAGGCGGCCGATGCGTCCAACCCTTTGACGTTATGAATATTGTCGATGAAGTAATACGCGTACCGGATGCCTCTGAAAAGATCATAGTTGGTTCCGTTCGTCCTTGCTACCGGAGCCCAGTAGCCAAAATATGTCTGGCTTGGATTCTCCTCATTGTAATGAAGACTTTTACCGGGGAACCAGTAGGAGGTGCTTCGCGGGCCTGACATGAAGTCGTCTCCGGCGAACTGGTCCGGTGATTTCGTATAAGAGAAGAGTACCGGCATGTACTGCATCATGTTGAAGCGGAATTTCTTCGCTTCGGCCGGTGTCTTCCAGATGTCGTTCTCGGTGGCCTTGCTCTTCGGGACAACATCCAGATAGTCGCAGGAGGTGTAGCCCAGCGTGAGCGCGGCGAATAATATCAATTGTATTTTTCTCATGACGTCAAATGTTAGTAGTTGAACTGGATGCCGATGTTGAATGTCCTCTGGAGAGGATAGGTGAGACCGTTGCCGGAGCCTTTCTCAGGGTCCCAGTACTTGAACTTGGAGAAAGTGAGAAGGTTGGTACCGGAAAGGTAAACCCTCATCATCTTCCAGGTGTAGCCAATCTCGGCTGTCTTAAGCCTGAGGAACGCCGCATTGCGAAGGTACAGGGTGCTGTTCACAGTGTTGTTCACATTCCATCTGTCGGACAGCCTTGGATAGGAAGCGTTTGGATTCGGGTCGCTTTCGGACCAGTGATCCTCCGCATGGTACATCATGAGACCGTTGCCAGGGTCCGTGGCCGTTGAGAACGGATGGTTGTCGTACATGAGCAGAGACCGTCTTCCAAGCCCCTGGAAGAATGCGGACACATCGAAAGACTTGTACTGGAGCGAGAATCCGAAACCGTACGAGAGTTCAGGGGTGGTTGTCTTGTCTATCCACATCTGGTCATCGTCATCGATCTTGCCGTCATTGTTCAGGTCTTTGTACTTCGCGTCACCGGCCATCAGAGGATAGAGGGTGGCGAGAGAGGACTGGTCAGGAGAGTTCCGGATGTCCTCGTCGTCCTCGAAATACCTGTCGAAGACATACATCTTCATGCTGTTGATGGAATGACCTTTCTTGTACTGATAATCATATTCATAAGAAGGCTCGTCCATGAATTCTATCTCATTGTGCGCATAGGTCAGCGATCCTCTCAGGGAAAGGATCAGCCCATTGGAGAAAGCCTTGTTATAGTCCAGCGAGGCATCGATTCCGCTGTTGTCAACCTTGCCGATGTTACCCCAAGGCGTGATGCCGGAAAGGCCGAATGAAGACGGCAGAGACTGCCTTTGCATGAATATTCCGCTACGTTTCTCATAGAAGTAGTCCACTATGAGGTTGAGCTGCCTGAAGAGTCCAAGCTCCACTCCGATGTCCAGTTTCCTGGAAGTCTCCCATGTGGCTGTGGCGTTGCCGTAGGTCGAGATCTTCGGGCCACTCTGCCCGTTCAGGCTTGGTCCAAGGGCTATTCCATAACTTGAGTTCATGTTGACTGTTGAAAGGTAAGGGAATCTGTCCGCAGTGCTGGAAGAGATCACATCGTTGCCGACAAGTCCGTAGGAAGCCCTGAATTTAAGCAGGTTGACTTTGTCTTTGAGGGTTCTCCAATATGGCTCGTTGGAGATCACCCAACCCGCCGCGATGGACGGGAAGAAGCCGAAGCGGTTCCCTTTCGCGAAGTTTTCCGATCCGTTGTAGCCGAAATTGCCTTCGATCATGTAACGCTTGTCATAATCGTAGGTGATTCTGCCTGCAAGACCTTGCTCACGGTATGGCAGGGAAGCATATTCATTGGCGGCCGCGATGTTCATGACCCTTTCTTTCTGGTGATAGAGGAAAGTCGCGCCGACGGTGTGCCTGAGGAATGTCCTGTTGTAGTCGATCTTGGCCTGGAATGACAGCTCGCGGAGTCCGTCATTCGCTCTTTTGGTGTCAAGGTAGGTGTTGCCCTGCTCCGTCTGGATCATGTCCAGAACATAGTTGCCGTTCTCGTCCACGCTAAAGTCGTGCACCCTGTAAAGGAATGGCTTCATGGAATGGCTCACGGCTGAATACACCCTGTTGTAGAATGTCGCCAACCCATAGGCACGGAGTCCCTTGGTGATGAAGCTGAGATCCTGATCCACCGAAAGAGCGGAGGTGAAATGTCCCCGGTATTGGTCTGAATAGCCCTTGCAGAGTTCGGCATAAGGGTTTGTGCTGTAGCCGGTCGTCCAGCGAGGGGCTGTGCCGAAACGGACAAAAGTGTCATCCTCCTCGGAAGGCAGTACCGGAGCGAACTCGCATGGCATCGCTTTCAGGCTGTAGTTGAACAGCGTCTCCGTGCTTGTCACAGGAGTGTGCTGGAAATGAAGCTGGGTGTTCATTCTCAAGGACACTTTCGTGGTCGATGTCAGGAAGGCGTTGATGTTGGCCTGGAAAATGTATTTCTGGGAATTGATGTTCGTGTTGAAATCGGAGAAATCCGGCTTCTGGAGGATTCCGTTCTCATTGTGGGCAGCCACATTCATGAAGTAATCCACCTTCTTGCCTCCACCGGTCATGTTGATGTTGAAGTTCTGGTTGAAAGTCCTGTCCCTGAACAGAAGATTGTACCAGTCCACGTCCGGATAGGCGTACGGATTCACATGGTTCATGGTGTTCGTGATTTTCTCCTCGGAGTAGTAGGCATCCTTTCCTCTGGTCTGAAGAGCCTCGTTGAATGTGTTCATGAAGGTGACGGCATCGGCAGCTTTCGGAATTTTGGTGGCCTCGGAGGTACCGGTCTCGACCCTTACATTGATGGACATCCTCTCGGCGTTGCGTCCGCTCTTTGTCGTGATGATCATGACTCCGTTGGCTCCCCTTGAGCCGTAGAGAGAAGTCGCTGTGGCATCTTTAAGGATCGAGAAAGACTCGATGGTCTCAGGCGCTATATTATTGAGCATCTGGGCTGTGACCTCTACACCGTCAACGATGTACAACGGGGATTGCCCGCTTCCGAATGTGGATATGCCACGGATCCAGAACGTAGCTCCGTCCGCCACACCCGGCTCTCCGGTGGACTGTACGGAGATCACTCCGGCAATCCTTCCCGCGAAAGAGGTGGAAAGGTTCGATGTGGACGCACGCAGCTCACTTGGCTTCACAGCCTGAACGGCTCCCACAAGACTCTCTCTCTTCTGCGTACCGAATCCTACAACCACCACATCGTCAAGAGTGTTGGCGACTTCGGACAGTGTTATGATCCGGATTTTGGACAACTCCTCCACAGTCAGTTCCTTCCTGTCATAGCCGATGCACTCGAAGGTCACCGTCACGGCTCCGTCCGGAAGCCGGAGGTCGAAGTTTCCGTCCACATCCGTCACCGTTCCGGTTGTCGTCCCGGCCACATAGACACCCACACCGACTATCGGCTGGTTGTCAGAGGATGAGATGACCGTCCCTTTGACGGATCTCACGTTTTCTTTACGGACAACGGAATTCTGGACCTTTGAGATTGTGACGTACTTCCCGTTGATGGAATAATGCATCGTCGGCCCAAGAATCTTGTCCAACACAGAAGTGATCGAAGCGTCCTTGAAGGATGCCGTCACCGGAATGGTCGTGTTGATCTCGTTGCTGTCGAAGATGAAATGATAACCCGTGCGGGCTTCCACCTCATCCAGGACGGCTCCTAATGTTGTAGAGGAAAAGTTCCCCGTGACCTTCTGCGCGCTCATCGCCGTTGGCAGCAAGAGACATAGCGCCAGAATGACGATAATAGGTTTGTGTCTCATGAATGTTACTGGTTATTGTTTTTGATTTATGTAATAGACTTTATTGCCCTTGCGGATGCTTATAGGAAGGATGTCGGACAGGACTTTAAGGATCGTGTCCACAGAGTCATCCTTGCTGAAAGACACGCGGATGGTCCTGTCACCCAAGGACTTGTCCTCAAGGATCAAGTGGGTGTCATACTCCCTTTCGAGCCGTTTCAGAAGTGATGAGAAAGGAATATTGCTGTACTTGATTATCCCGGAGGTCCATCCGCAGTAGTCTCTGACATCCACTGCTTCCTTTGTGAGTCCCTTGTCCCCGATCGTGACCAATTCTCCCGGTGACACGAGAGTCTCTTCCTCTCCGGTCTTGAACAGAATTGAACCTTCCACCAACGCCGTGAACGCCTCACCATCCTGCTCGTAGGCGGAAATGTCGAACTTTGTTCCCAGGACCGTGACAGTGCATTTGCTCGTATTCACGTTAAAAGGCCTCTCCTTGTCATGAGCGACCTCGAAATAACCCTCTCCAGAAAGGAAGATGTCCCTGGTTCTTTTGTTGAACTCCGATGTGTAGCTCAGCCTTGACCCTGCGTTGAGCATCACCTTGGTTCCATCCGGCAAAGCTATGTCAGTCCTTCCACCCGCCGGGACATTCACGACATATTCTTGAACCGCCGCGGCAGGGATCGCCGGATCGGATTCCCCTGTGAGGATTCTGAACATCACCACGGCAATGACGACCGCCGCGGCAGAGACCGCGGACACAAAACGCCATGCCCGGCGTCTCTTATAGGACTTGATTGTGGCCTTGACATCCGCCAAGGACGCCAGCACCTCCTCTGAAGGCTTGTGAATCTGCTCCCAGAACTTTTCGTATTCACGAAACTCTTTCAATTCCTCGGGAGTGGCGGTTATCCTGTCATAAATCTCATTTATCTCTTCCTTGGTCGCCTTGCCCTCAAGGAAGCGGTCATATAACTTTCTGATTTTTGTTTCCATTCTGTAAAATCGGACTTGTTACATATTATATAACACAGAATGCAGGATTTACCTAACCTTCCCGGATGATTATTTATCCGCGTGGAGGCTAATTTCTTATGAATGAATATATAAACGTACCTTACTCCCCCTGAGAACCGGCAGGAGTACATTCTTTTATGAAAATGGAAATCAGTCGGTTAACCTCCACGGCTGCCTTATCATTATCATTTCTTGTCCAAAGCGCTGAGGAAGAACTCTTTCTGCGGAGAGTCCGAAGCTGAGATGCGGCCTTTCAGACGCCAGACACGGTTGTAGATGACACTTTTTTCCTTGCCCATCAAGGCCGAGATTGTCGTGCTGGAGAACCCGGCGGCGGTGAAGCAGAAAAGCAGGAAATCATCTTCCTTCCACGACGGGAACTCAGCGCGAAGACGCGACATCACGCTGTCCATCGTCTGATCCAGCATGGCCTCCAGCCCTCTTTGCGTCTTCTTGTCACTGCGCAGACCTTCGACGATGGATTTCACCTCCTTGAGGACCTTCGGCTGCAAGTTGTCCGTACCTTCATAGACATAGTACTGCTCACAAAGACGTTCAAGGACGTTGAAACGGTCTATGTCTTTCAGTCCGGCCTTGCTGACCGGCCTTGAGAGACGGGCCTGAAGGTCTTCTGCGATATTCATAAACTTCTCCGTCTCAAGTCGTTCCGCTTCAAGTTTACGCCGTGCCTCCGCCCTACGGACGAAATAGACAGCGGACACGGCGGCGAGTGCCAGCAACGCGCCAAGGGCCAGAACCCAAAGTTTCAGACGCGCGGCCAGAAGTCTCTCCCTGTCCGCCTCGGCCTGTCCTTGAATATAATCCCGCTGGCTTGCGGCCACAGCCTCGGAAAGAGCGGCCGACTGGGTCCGGTTGGCATATTCCATGACCTTTTCAAGGGATGCGAGAGCCTTCTTTGAATCTCCGCCACGGGAGGCAATCTGGTACTCACGGAAATTCACATCAGCGATTTCCGCATCGGTCTCAGCTGTGGCACGGGCTTCCAAGAGCCACCGTTGGGATTCGGAAGACTTTCCCGCGACAGAATAGGCATAGGCCAGGATTCCTTTGTCGGAGGACGAGAGAGGGAAATCGAGATCCCGCGCCGCGCGGCTCAGAAGATCAATCGCAAGCGCCGGATCCAAGGTGTCCTTACTCATCGCAAGAGCGGCATAGGACTCAAGGCAGCGCGCCTCCAGAAGAGTGTCCCGCATCTCGTGGGCATCGAAAAGGACGCTTTTGAATATGTCCTCAGCGGCTCCGTACCGCCCCAGTCCGGATTCCGCCTGACCTATCTCCAACAATGCCTGTTGGGACTCGCGCTGAAAACCGGCTACCTTGAATGCCTCGGCGGAGCGCGCGAGGTACATCATCTCGTCCGTGGAGTTGCCGGAAGCGTTGCATGTGTGCGCCATGTCGTAGCATATCCGGGCCACACGCAGGGTATCCGCGGCCTTGACTGAATATTCAAGAGCCTTGATGTAGGTGACTATCGCGGCTGGAAAATCCCCGTTGTTGAACTGGTTGCGTCCGAGGCAGTAAAACGCCCTCCCCTTCTGGCCATCATCGCCTCGCCTGTCGAACCAGTCCGCCATCTTCCTCACATCCTTTGTCTCCAAGGTGTTGACGTAGCCAAGCCCCTGCTCGACCTCATCCAAAGCCTTGTCCATCTGGCTGAACAGTCCGGTGTCGCATGAAGACAGTGCCACAATGCAGGCGACAGTGATAATCAGGTAACTTGCTGGTTTCATCGGAAATGGTATTTGAATATCGGGATCAGGCGCATCAGGGTCAATCATTCCATCCCTGCGCCAGGATCGGATGCTCCAGACCATCCGGAGAAACCAGAACGGAGCCGACCTCCGGCTGGGCCAGATGGCCTATTATGTCGAAAGTCTGGAAGTCACGGCGGAACTTCTCGGCGGACAGAATCGGAATCGTGAACAATAGCCTGAAGTCATCACCTCCGTTCATGGCGGCGGAGACAGGATCGATGTCCAGTTCCTTGCCGGAAGAGAAGCTGTTGCCCTCGAAAGGAATCTTGTCGGCGTAGATCTTCACGCCCAAGCCTGACTCACGGGCCAGTCTCTTTACCGCGTCCGAAAGGCCGTGGGAGACCAGATAACCGTGTGACGGGTAAATCTGAGCGTCCTCCAGCCTGGTGACGGTCGAGGCGCTGAGTTCCGGCTTGAGATAGCTCCCGATCAGCATCTTGTATTTCTCAAGCTGAGGCTGGACGGAATCATCCTTGGTCTTGTCGAACCCACGTTTCTCCCGTTCCAGAATCTGTTGGCCGAGGAAAGCCGCGCCAAGGCTTCCCGACACGCAGACCAGATCCATGCTTCTGGCCTTTACCGTGCGTCCCTTCGTCAACTTGAATTCCTCCCCGATTGCCGAGACACTGATTGTCAACCCGTTCGGTGACGGAACCAAATCCAGGTCAACCGCCGAGAATCCGTGTTCCTTGGCGGCTGTCACGACTCCGAGCCAAAGATCCTTGATGTGGCTGAAATCCAGTTTGGCGGAGACGCCTAACCTTACGGACAACAGCCGTGGGTGCGACATGGATGCATATATTTCCCCGGCCACGGCCACAACAGACTTGTAGCCAAGATGTTTAAGAGGGAAATATGTCAGGTCGAAATCCATCCCTTCCACAAAAAGCCTTGAGGCGGAAGATAAAAAACTCCCGGCCGCCGGCTCAAAACCAATTTTTCCCTGTCGAGAGAAACCACTACCCTCGAAAAGCAGGTCGATAGCCTGCGTTTTGCCATATTCATTAAATGTCTTTTCCGCCATGATCGGTAATATTTCAAATGATGGTTAATAACACGGTGAACCAATTATTTTCTTCACCGATTTATCTTTAGGCAAAATTAGCACAATTTGTTAAATTTGTAGTCCACATATTTTCTTATGAATATAATAATTAAAGATAATGTTATGAAAAAAGTGATTCTTGCCCTCATGGCAGCCCTGATGGTTCTGCCGTTCAGCGTGGCAGCAAAAAAAAGAAAACCTGCCGACATCAATGTGATTTCCTACAACATCCGTGTCGGGACAGCCAAGGATGGCACCAATTCATGGGAATACCGTTACCCGGTTTCCGCGATGATGATCATGGACCAGAAACCGGACATATTCGGACTCCAGGAAGCCCTGGATTTCCAATTCAAGTACCTTGAGGAATATTGCCCCGACTACAAAGGCATCGGAGTAGGCCGCGAGGACGGGAAGCACAAAGGCGAGCACATGGCCATATTCTACAACAAGAAGACTGTCAAGCTGATCAAATGGGGAACGTTCTGGCTTTCGGAGACTCCGGAAAAGCCTTCCATGGGTTGGGACGCGGCATGTTTCCGTTCCGCGACCTGGGCTTTGATGAAGGACAAGGACAGCGGAAAGAAGTTCTACTATGTGAACACGCATCTTGACCACGTCGGCTGGGAGGCCCGCAAGAACGGACTTCAACTGATCGTGGACAGGATCGCAAGCATCAATCCGGAGAACTACCCGATGATCCTCACAGGAGACTTCAACATGAAGATTGACCGTCCGGAATTCGATGACCTCAAGAAGGTCATGCAAAACGCGCGCGAGGTGGCCGTCAAGACGGACCATCACAACACCTACAACGGGTGGGGCAAGGCTCCGGCGGACGAGATCATCGACTACATCTGGTTCAAGGGATTCAGCAGCTGCACAGAATATCAAACCATCACAAAGCCGTATATGGAAAGGACCTTCGTTTCTGACCACTATCCTATCAAGGCCACACTAATTTTTTAATGCCAATCGTTCCGCAAGAACATGAATATATTCAAAATGAAGGAGTTGATCGCTATCACCGTGGCCGCCGCGCTGGCGGTTCCGGTTTTTGCCCAGGGAGCCTTGAAGCAGGATTCTCCTGAGCGTCACGGGATGAATCCGGAGAAACTCGCCCAAGTTGACAGTGTCATCAACGAAGCGATAACGGCCAAAGAGATTCCCGGAGCCGTGATCTCTGTCGTCAGGGGGAACGACATCGTTTATCTGAAGGCCTACGGCAACAAGTCCGTGGTGCCGACGGTGGAGCCGATGACGACCGAAACGCTCTTCGACCTCGCCTCCGTCAGCAAATGCGTGGGCACGACGCTCGCCTTCATGCAGTTGATAGAGAACGGGTACGTCCGCCTCACCGACAACGTGGACAGGTACATTCCCGACTTCAAGCCTTGGACCGACCCGGAAAGCGGCGAGACTGTGGACATCACGGTAAGGGATCTTCTGTCACACTCTTCCGGACTGACGCCTTACATCAACGCCGACACGTTCGTCAAGGAATATGGCGGAAACAATCCAGAGAAGATGGAGTGGTACATCGCCACCAAGGTCAAGAGGAACTTCCGTCCCGGCACCGATTTCATGTACAGCTGCCTGAACTTCGTCACACTGCAACGGATCCTGGAAAGAGTCACCGGAGAAAAGCTTTATGAATATGCCCAAAAACATGTCTTTGATGTACTCGGACTGACGCACACCTGCTATTTCCCGTTGATCTACACTCCGGCGGTCAGCAATTCGGCCGAACTGGCCGGACTCTGCGCTCCTACAGAGGTTCAGGCTGACGGCAAGCCGTTGGTGGCACAGGTTCACGACCCGATGGCCCGCAGGATAATGGGTGGTAATTCAGGCAACGCCGGAGTGTTCTCCAACGCCGAGGATCTCTCCGTCATCTGCTCAGCCATCATGAACGGTGGTGTCCTCGTGGACAAAAAGGGCAGGGCCCTGGAATCAACAAGAATACTCAGCCCTCTGACAGTCAGTCTGATGACCACAATCCCTCCACAGAACGATCCTTCAGTGGGCCGGGCCTTAGGCTGGGACAAGAAGAGCTCGCACAGCGGTCCGCGCGGCGACCTTTTCAACCCTGAGACCACTATCATGCACACAGGCTACACCGGAACCTCTATCGTGATCGATATGGAAAGCAAGACCGCTGTCATCCTGCTGACCCACAGGGTTCACCCTCAGGATAAAGGCGGCGTGGGCCGTCTCCGCGCCCTCGTGGCCAACATCGTGGCCGGCTCCATCATTCAGAACGACTGAATATGACCGTTCACCGTCTCATAGGATCACCGCTTGCCGCCATCATCTTTTTGGTGACGGCAGGCACTGTCTCCGCCCAGACCCAGAAAGAACTTCTGGATGAGTTGGACAGAACGATTGAGGAGGCGGAATCCTATGTCTCGGCAAAAGAGGTACGCATAAAGACCATCGAAAACACTCTCCACTCACGTGGAGTCTCTCCTGAAAGACAGTACCGGATCTACGGTGAACTGTTCGATGAGTATCAGCCTTTTAATTATGGCAAGGCAGTAGAGACTCTTGATAAACAGATGGAGATAGCCAAGCTTCTTGGCGACAAGAGCAAGCTGAATGATGTCTATCTCAAGGAAGCGATGCTGAACAGCGACTTCGACCGATGTCTGCAACCAGATGTGGACAATCTCATATTCAGGAATCAACCGTTGCTGCGTGGTCCTGGAGAATGTGGACAATGTTCCAGGGATGAGCGATGAGACCAAGGCTCTCTACAAGGCGGAGGCCACCGTGCTCAAGGCGTTCTATTACAACGTCCTGTGGAAGCTTTGGGGAAATGTTCCTTACTACGATGAGAACCTGAAGTCCCCTTATTTCACCGAGCAGCTCGGTCACGACGCCGTTTATGAGAAGATCGTCACCAACCTTGAGAACGTGTTCGAGATGAACGTCCTTCCTATGAAGGCTTCAGCCGGCAATGAGGGGCGTGTGACCCTTGCGATGGCTTATATGCTTTACACAGAGGCGGTTCTGTACCAGAACGATGAGTCAAGATACCAGAAAGCCCTCGGGTTTATGAAAGAGATCAAGCAGTCCGGCAACTACCGTCTGGTCGATGACTTCGCCGGAATCTGGACCGAGTCAGGCGAATGGTGCGCCGAGTCCATCTGGGAAATCAACTACATCTCAGAGGGTGGCGTGCGCTCTTGGGACGCGCCTATCGCTACCGGTGGCAACATATTCTCAGTCCTGACCGGAATCCCTTCACTCAAAGGAAGTTCCGACTTCATTGAAGGCTGGGGATTCGGCACTGTACGCAAGGCCGCTTACGATATGTACGATGAGACCGACATCCGCCGCGACGGTGGAATCCTCAACTTCGAGAAATACGCCGAGGAATCCGGAGCGTCCTACACCCCACGCTGGGAAGACAGCGGTTATTTCCTTCTCAAGTACATCGCCCGCGCCAACGGCAACCACGGCTACCTTGGTGACCCGAATATGAACCACGGCAACAACGAAAGGGTTTACCGCTACGCCGAGACCCTCCTCAACGCCGCCGAGCTCTCAGTCCTCCTTGGCCAGGATTCTTCTGAATATCTCAAGGAGATCCGTGACCGCGCGAAATGCCAGGACACCGGACTCACCCGCGATGACATTATCCAGGAGCGCCACAAGGAGTTTGTCGGAGAAGGCAAGCGTTACTGGGACCTCGTCCGCACCGGAATGGCCGCGTCAGTCCTCAAGGCTTCCAACCACGAGTTCCGCCAGAACGACTGGACCGAGTCCAAGAAATACTGGCCGATCCCTCAGACCGAGCTTGACAAGGATCCTAACCTCGTACAGAACAACTACTAATCTTGAATGAATATGAAGACAACATTGAAATATATCGCATTGTCGATGTCCGCCGCCCTTATGGCTGCCTGCTCGCCGGACTACATCACTCCGGATCAGGCGAAGCTTCCGCAAGCCGCTGACTTTGACGTGCAGGTGGAGGTGAACCAGGAGACCAACTACGTCACCTTCAATATGAACAACAACGGCATCGTGCCTGTCTGGATTGTCAGTGCCACAGATCCGATCGACAACGCGAACGGCTCGAAAGTGACCGGCAAGAACTACGCCTACACCGGGAACGGACTCCTGCTCCGTTTCCGTGACGAGGGCAAGCACACCGTCGAGGTCAAGGCCTACAACGCCCACGGAATCTCGGTCGGCTCGCAGATGGTGGAGTTCACTCTGAACAACACTTACCGTGATCCGTTCGACCCGGCACCTTACATCAAGGCGCTCAGCGACGGCTCCACCAAGACCTGGGAATGGAACCACACCGTGGCCGGGCACTTCGGATGCGGTCCGTTCGGCGGAACCGGAACCGAATGGTGGAGCGCCGGAGCCGAGGAGAAAAAGGACTGGAGCTTGTACGACGACAAGATCACCTTCGGAGCTGACGGTTCCTACATCTACGACCCGGGTGACGGCCAGCTTTACGTCAACGCCAATTCCGGAATCAAGTCTGAATATGCGACCGGAGAGGATTACCTTGTTCCTTGGGAGAAGACCACTGCGACATATTCAGTGGAAAGCAATTGGAACGACGCCGGTGTGGAGGAAATCTACATCACCCTTCCTAAGGGGACTCCGATGTCCTACGTCGCTGACCAGACAGAGCTTGACGATCCTCGTTACCTCGTCTTGGAGAGCAAGCCGGCGGATATGAAGAAATGCCTCAAGCTTGTGGCCAACCTCAAGACCTCAGGCAATCCGGACGGTATCGCTTGGCATTACGAGTTTGTCAAGGAAGGATCCGCCGGCGGAGATGTCACCGATCCTCTCTACGGCAAGACCAACAAGACCTGGGTGCTTGATTCAGAGGCCAACGGACACATCGGATGCGGCCCAGACCAGGCGAATGCCGCTGGATGGTGGGCTGCCGGTCCTAACGAGAAGGCCGGATTCGGTCTCTACGATGATGAGATCACCTTCTACGCTGACGGCAAGTACGTCTTCAACCCTGGCGCGGATGGCAAGATCTACATCAACAAAGAGGTCACCGCGATTGGCCCTGGGACAACCCAGAGCGAGGACTACGACATCGACTGGACCGTTCAGGAATCCACCTACACACTTAACGGGGACGTTCTCACCTTCCCAGAAGGAGTTGTGATCGGTTATGTGGCGAACAACGAGTCAGTTACGAACCCGACCTACGTCATCACCGAGAACACGGAGGACAAGCTCGTCATCGTGGCGAACTTCAGCGGAATCTCCTGGCAGTACATCTACAAGCCGAAACCGGATGTGTTCGACGTTGACGGCCCAGGAAACTTCTGGAAGAGCGCAAGCGTAAGTATGACCTACTGGTACTCCCCTTCCGACTGGTCAGGCGGACTGAATCCAGAGACCGAAACTCTTGAGAACAACGGACTTAAAGTCGTCATCCCTGAGGGAATCGGCGGAAACGAATGGCAGGGCCAGACCGTGTTCCACACCGACATCCCGATGTCAGCGTCCAAGACCTATGACTTCTGCGTGACCGTGGAGGCTGACCAGGACATCCCTGCGATGACGTTCAAGCTCGCCTGGGAAGGCAACGACAATGATCACGCGGCGTTCTATGTCAATGATTTCACGGTCGAGGCAGGCGAACCAGCTACCTTCAAGATGGAAAGTGTAGTGCCTGACGTTGACTACGACAAAGTCGTTCTCTTCGTTGACCTTGGCAGATGCACAGCCGGAACGACAGTCACATTGACTAAGATCTGCATGCAGGAGCATAAATAGTTTTGCGGATATATTCATTTCTGAATGAAACGTTTATTGCAATATTTAGCGTTCGGGTTGCTGTCGCTTTCGGCGGCGGCAGCCCTTTCATCTTCGTCTTGCGGAGGAGCTTCATCCAATGATCCCGAAGTGGTTCCGGAACTCTCCACCGACAAGGAAGAACTGGCCGCTTCATACGAGGCCACTGAACTGACTGTCAACGTGACGGCTAACTGCGAATGGGGCGTGTCCTCCGGAGCTACCGACTGGTGTACGGTTTCCCCGAGCGGCGGGCTGTCCGGCAGCTCGACCGTAAAGGTTTCTCTCACAGAGAACTTCACGAGAGATGCCCGTGAGACCGTTCTGACCTTCCGCTTCGGTTCGGCAAGAAAGACCGTGAATGTGAAGCAGGAATGCAAGGAGGACGGAGTGAACATTCCGGCCGGCTACAAACTGGTCTGGCAGGACGAGTTCAACACAAGCGGCTCATCCACACCTGATTCCGACAAATGGTGGTATGAGACCGGAAGCAGTGGTTGGGGCAACAACGAGCTTCAGAACTATGTCGCTGACGGGATGTACAATGGCGTGAAGATCGCTGAGGTGTCAGATGGTACGCTCAAGATCACGGCCCAGAAGATCGGAGGCAAGGTCCAGTCTGTCAGGATGAACACCAAGGAATCCTGGACCTATGGCTATTTCGAGGCGCGGCTCAAACTCCCTAAGGGGAAGGGCACCTGGCCGGCGTTCTGGATGATGCCGAAGAACTATCATTCGTGGCCTGCGGACGGCGAGATCGACATTATGGAAGAGGTTGGCTACAATCCTGAATATGTCTCCTCAAGCATCCACTGCACGGCCTACAACCATCCTAAGAACACTCAGAAAACCCACGAGTTCCTTCTCAAGGGCGCGCAGTCAGAGTTCCATACCTACGTTCTGGAATGGACAGCCGAAAAGATGGACTTCATCTTTGACGGAGAGGTCCACCTGACGTTCAAGAATGACGGTAAGGGCAACTACGACACCTGGCCGTTCAACAATCCGTTCTACCTCAAGCTGAATCTGGCCTGGGGCGGCAACTGGGCGGAGCGATGGGCGTTGATGAAAGCTGTCTGCCAGCCACTTACGAGATTGACTACGTGAGAGTGTTCCAAAAACAATAGCAAGATGAAGACCTTGTCCAGACTCTCACTTATGTTCCTTGTTCTCCTTACCGTCTTTTCCTGCGGCAAGGAGAGTAAGGAGTCCGTGGCCGAGTTCCACTCCATCACTCCGGTTCAGTCCTCTGTCACAATGGATGACGACGGCAACGCCACCGTGGAGTTTATGGTGGACGAGCCGGGATATTCATTCAACTACAATGTCGGCAGTCCGGACTGCGCCGTGTCGCTGAGGCGTCAGGACGGAAGCGAGTCTGACATATTCAGAATTACAGGGATTTCGCCGACGGAGAGTGAGGGAACATATTCAGTGACAATCGCTGATCTTGGGGTCAGCGGCGACTGTGAGGAGAGCGTCCGGTTCGCGATGAGGCTGCCGCAGGGCACGATGGTATATTCCAAGCCGTTCATAATCAAGAGCAATGACTTCGACGGCAGGATAAAGGTCCGGACAGGGCTTCCGGTGGTTTACGTTGACACGGAAGACGAGAAGGAGGTCGTGTCCAAGGAGGACTATCTGAAAGCGGTCTTCAAGATAAACGGGATGGGCAGATTTGGTGATCTGGAAGAGGTGCCGTGCTCCGTCCGTGGACGTGGAAACACCACTTGGACCTGGTCCAAGAAGCCTTATCTGATCAAGTTTGACAAGAAGCAGTCCATCTTCGGGCTGCCTAAGCACAAACGGTGGATCCTTCTGGCCAACTTTATGGACAGGACACTGATGCGCAACCTGATAGCCTACAAAGTGGGTTCGATGACATCGCTGGACTGGACTCCGCACTGCCAGAGCGTGGAACTCGTGATGAACGGGAAGCACGTCGGCAACTATCTGCTGATCGAGCAGATCCGTGCGGACAGCAACCGTGTGCCTTGCGAGGACGGATTCCTTCTGGAATGCGACTTCCACTACGACAATGAGATCCAATGGATCCAAACGCCCGGAAAATGTATGCAGATGCATGACGGCATCCCTTTCGGAATAAAGTACCCGGACTACGATGATGGCCTCACCGGCCTGATGCTCAACGAAATCAAGGAATATGTCAGGACGGTTTCCGAGGTGATCTACGGCGAGAACTTCAAGGACGATTCTGAGGGCTATGCCAAATATCTGGATGTCAAGTCCTTCATTGACTATTGGATAGTTTTCGAGGTGATGATCAACCACGAATTATGTAACCCGGGAAGCGTGTTCCTGCACAAGAGTGCGGACGGGAAGCTGACCGCCGGACCGATTTGGGATTTCGACTGGGGTGTGCTTTCCTACAATGCTTCCCCACAGGCCAGAAACGGTCTGGTAAACAGGGATTCCTTCTGGTACGCAAGGCTGTTCGATGATCCTGATTTCAAGGCCGCGGTCAAGTCCCGGTGGAATGAACTGCTTCCGCAGCTGAAGACAATTCCTGCCTTCATCGATGAGATGGAGAAGACGCTTCAGACCTCGGCTGAGCTGAATTTCAAGATGTGGGATCCGGCAGAGGACGCATCGCAGAACGGTGGTGTGATTGTCAACGGAGACGAGAGGATGACGTACAAGGCAGCCGTGGAGAGATTGAAAAAGATTTACGAAGAACGATTGGAAATAATAAGCAAGAATCTGTAAATGAAAATATTAAAGTACTTGATAATGACAGCGGCATCCGCCTTGGCGATCTGCGGCTGCTCTGAGAAAGACGAGACTGAAAAGAAAATCGACGACCTTCTTTCGCGGATGACCCTGCACGAGAAGATCGGTCAGATGAACCAGCTTTCCGGCGGAGACTGGCTGACCGAGGCCGCCGAGAAAGGCGAGGTAGGTTCCATCCTCAACTGTGTGGATCCGGCTGAGATAAACAGGGTCCAGAAAGCCGCTGTCGAAAGAAGCCGGCTGGGAATTCCGATCCTTGTCAGCAGGGATGTCATCCACGGCTTCAAGACCATATTCCCGATTCCGCTTGGACTCGCGGCCACTTTTGATCCGGAATTGGTTGAGAGTGGCGCCCGTGTGGCAGCCGTCGAGGCCGCTTCCTGCGGAGTGAGATGGACATTCTCCCCGATGCTGGACATCTCAAGGGATCCACGCTGGGGCAGGATCGCCGAGAGTTCCGGAGAGGATCCGTACCTTGATGCCGTAATGGGCACCGCTATGGTTCGTGGCTATCAAGGCAATGGGGATTCAACCTCCATTGCCGCCTGCCTCAAGCATTTTGTAGGCTACGGGGCGACCGAAGGAGGCCGTGACTACAACACAGTCGAACTCTCCGAAAGGACTTTGCGCAATGTTTATTTCCCTGCGTTCCAGGCAGGTGTGGACGCCGGTGCGATGACCCTGATGACTTCGTTCAACACCATCGATGGAGTCCCTTCCACAGGCAACAAATGGCTGCTTCAGGACATATTGAGAGGAGAATGGGGATTCGACGGAATGATCGTGACCGACTGGAACTCTTCCGGCGAGATGATCATGCACGGATTCGCCAAGGATCTAAAGGACGCCACCGATCTGGCCGTCAACGCCGGAGTAGAGATGGATATGATGTCCTACGGCTACATATCCTTCATCGAGGAACTGGTCAAAGAAAAGAAAATCAGCGAGAAACAAATCGATGACGCTGTCAGAGACATCCTTCGCCTGAAGTTCCGCCTCGGGCTGTTCGACAATCCTTACGTCAAGGAGGAAGGCTCAGGAGATGTTCTCTACGCCCCGTCACATCTGGAGGCCGCCAAGCAAAGCGCCATTGAATCAGCCATCCTTCTGAAGAACGACAACGCGGCTCTTCCTTTGAAGGATGCCAAGACTCTGCTCGTGACCGGTCCTTTGGCCGACGCTCCTTACGAACAGATGGGCACTTGGGCCTTTGACGGGGACGAGACTCATTCCGTCACCCCTCTGGCAGCTCTCAAAAAGGATTACAACGTGATCTACGAACCGGGGACCGCCTTCAGCCGCGACAGAAGCATTGCAGGAATCGCTAAGGCAAAGGCCGCCGCGTCAAGGGCAGACGCCATCGTGGTGTTCGCCGGAGAAGAGGCGATCCTCTCAGGCGAGGCGCACTGCCTGTCCGACCTGAATCTTCAAGGTGCTCAGAGCGAGCTGATAGCGGCAATGCGGCAGACCGGCAAAAAGGTCATCGTGGTCGTGATGGCCGGCAGGCCTCTGACCATCGGCCGCGACCTGGAGAACTGTGACGCGATGCTTTATTCGTTCCATCCCGGCACAATGGGTGGCGAGGCGATCGCCGACCTCCTGAGCGGAAAGGCCGTTCCGTCCGGAAAGACTCCTGTCACCTTCCTAAAGACCGTCGGCCAGGCTCCGATGTACTACAACCACCTCAACACCGGCCGTCCGAACACCGGCACCGAGACCCTCCTGATGGACCTTCCTCTCAAAGCCGGCCAAACCTCCAACGGCTGCACCTCCTACTACCTCGACAGCGGCTACGGCCCGCTCTTCCCGTTCGGCTACGGCCTGAGCTACACCACCTTTGAATATTCCGACATAGCTCTCGACAGCCGTGAATATACCGCCGCCGACACGATCAAGGTCAAATTCACCCTGAAGAACAGCGGAGAATATGCCGGCACTGAGGTCGCACAGCTCTACGTTCGTGACCTCGTCGGATCCATCGCCCGCCCTGTCAAGGAACTCAAAGGTTTCCAAAGGGTTGCGTTGAACGCCGGCGAATCAAAGGTCGTAGATTTATCGCTTCCTGTCTCCGCCCTCGCCTTCTGGAACATCAACAATGAATATATTGTCGAGCCCGGTGATTTCCAACTCTGGGTAGCCACCGACTCCGCCTCCGGCGAGCCTGTAGGATTCACTGTCAGATAGTCTGGAATCTATAGGTTTCTCAGGCAAATAGTCTTGTCATTTAGATTATGTCTTTGTTGGCCAATTACCACAAAGACATAATCTAATTCTTATCACCCACAGCACTAAGTAACCTTCAAAAAATAACCTGCATCATCTTAAGGAATCTTTTCGGTCTATATCTCTTTTCTCATCAGTCATGTGCCACCGGCACACTCCTTCTTCGAAAATAGATCTATCCTCGAAAATATTCTCTTAATCTGAGGCAACTTATTTTTTTCATGTTACTAAAAACGGAATAATCGCATAGAATCTGTTTTGAGTTGTTTGAAATGCTCTTTGAGGTGAATAATCTTCAAAAACAGCTTCTTAGTCCTGTCTCAAAGTCTCAATCCTCTCCGGAGACAGCCCTGTGGCAATCCCGATCTGTTCAACCGGTATGCCTAACGACAGCATAGACTTAGCGACTTTCTCTATACCCTTCTCCACGCCTTCCGCCGTGCCTTGCTCAACACCGGCCTTAAAGCCTTTGCGGTAGCCCTGCTGCTCGGCACCTTTGATGTACGGGTGCATCTCTTTTTCTGTCATCATATCGCTGAAATAGTTGTCAATCTCCTGGTCGTCAAGGCCGCTGACACGCATCGCCCGCTCTAACCTCTCAAACTCAGCGTCTTTCTCCGACCTCGACTTCGCAAATATAGCGAAATTTCTGAATATCCGGCACCATGCTGCCACAGGACTGTCATATTCATCAGTGTAGCGCATTATCCTCGGCAACTCCAACAGATAGAACGACATCCGGTCTCCGAACGGCTCGGCCGTCTCGATCTCACGCAGTCTGTAATGGTACAGGATCTTTCCCTCCGGCGAGTTCGGATGCTCGTCCTCGTAGTTCATAATACAAATGACCTTGACGGGCGCAAGGACATATTCCTCATCCCCACGCTTCACCTGTCTGGTCACCAGCCTTGAGCCGTAGAAGAGCAGACGGTCGCGCTGGTCGAAACGCGAAGCCTTCTGCATCTCGACCAGAATCGTCCCGCCCGGTGTCCGGCAAAGAAGGTCGAAGAGTATCCTCTTGTCCTGCGGAGATATCTCCGTCAGTTCCGTGTTCCGGAACTCAACCGACATGATGTCCTCCTGAAGGATATCATTGAGGAGACGGACAAGCAATTCAGGGTGGTTCTGGAACAGATACTTGAACGCCCAGTCGCAGGTCAGGTCAAGATACTCCGGCGTGGCGAGCCGCTGTGCGTAGGCATCCTTCTCCTCGTCGGTCATCCCGACGAACCGCCCGTCGTTCTCAATCAGTCTACGGCAGTGGCGGTAGCGTTTAAGGTACTGCTCCTCCTCCGATGCCGCGTCCGGGCAGTCAGCGGCTTCCTGCCCATCCACGGTCTCTTGGTTAACACCCTCATGTTCAATGGTCTCTTGGTTAATGGTAGTCTGGTCATCGGCCTTCCGCCTGACGGCACATTTTCTCTCTGAAGTCCTCATAGTTGAAGTGAATCATGTCTGTTTGTCAAAATGTCCCGCGATTTCTCCCGGAACACGACCGCAAGTTAGGCATTCCTAATGAAAGGAAACAGAAAGAAACACATTCAATTCATAAAAAACAGAAATATTTTCGGTGATACCCCCGAAGAAACCACTACTTGAGGCTTCTTTGACACGGCAGCCACCTTCGGCAAAGTGCTTTAGCGTCACCGTTGGCCTTTAGACACTCCAAAAACCCTCCGGCAACGCATTGAGCCATATTCGTTTCCCAAGAGTGTTCCGCAACACTCTTGAGAGACGTTCTAGCCCGAAAACGTTGCCCAAGCGCCACCTCCCCCGAAAGATCACCGAGAAATATTAGACTCTCGACATCATCAAGGCTCCTCTATTCCTCGTTTCGATGAATCGGAGGTGCTTCGTTGAGGACGTTAGAGTCATTCAAATTACTGGTTAACCCTCGTCGTATGTCCCGATTTTAAGCCGTGGCGGATAAATGCCACAAATGACAACCCTACCCCTTACCCAAAACATTCCAAAACGGCACCCTCCCTAAGTATGCCATGCCACTTCACAGCAATAAGATTCCTAAACACATACGTGAGAGTCTTATTATTCCCGACAAAGCGCATTTTTATCATAAAATGATTATCATAAAATGATAAAATGTCATATTTACAATGTAAGACATTATAACTTTGATAGATACATCTATCACGACAGGGTACGCCGGAGTCCATTTTTTTTTGCGGCAGGGTCAAAGGGACAAGCGGAGTATCAGATCAGTTCGCGGATGATTTCGTCGGAGGTGAAGAGGTGTTCTTCGGGGATGCGGATGCTGTCGCCTTGCTTTTCAAGGGCACCTTCACTCAAAAGGGAATTAATGACCGCGCGGTCGGCCAATGAATATAGTTCCGTGGCTTTCAGGCCTTTGTCGGTGCGGAGGGAGAGCATGATCCTCTCGACACGAATGTCCTCCGGCGAAAGGGTCTCGAAGTTTCTTGAATATGTGGCCAACTTTCCGCTTGGATTCCTGGATGAAGTTTGACACGAAGTCGAGTCCGGATTACAGGACGAGATTCTGTCTGGATTGCAGGATGAGGTTTCATCCTGCTGACGGTGCGGGAGTTCCTGGCTGTTCCAGGAGCGTACATTGCCGGTCAGGGAATGGGCACCGGGGCCGAGGCCGATGTACGGTGCCCGGCGCCAATAGGCGCTGTTGTGGACGGCTTCGAAGCCGGGCTTTGCGAAATTGGAGATTTCGTAATGATGGTAGCCGGACCGCCCAAGACATCTGCACAGGATGTCGTATTGCCGGCGACATTGTTCCTCGGAAGCCTCAACGTAACGCCCGTCGGCTACCATCTTGGCAAGGGCGCTTCCTTCCTCTATTGACAGTTGGTAGGCCGAAATGTGCTCTGGAGAAAGTTCCAAGGCCTTTTCGATCGTGTCTTTCCAGGTCTCGTCCGTCAGTTGGGATATGCCAAAGATCAGGTCAATGCTGATGTTCCGGACTCCGCTTTCGCGAAGGATATGGAAAGCCTTGACGGCATTCCCTGCATCGTGGCGGCGGTTCATCCAACTGAGAATGTCATCGTTGAATGACTGGATGCCCATGCTGATCCTGTTCACACCCAAGGCAAGAAGTCCGCGGACATATTCACGGCCTTTTTCCACTATATCTTCGGGGTTCACTTCAACGGTAAACTCATCGAAGAGTTCTGTCGGGGTGGTCACTTCGACAGGCTCAGTGACCAGAGAAAGCTGTTCAGTGACCAAAGAAAGCCGTTCAGTCGGGGAAACCGCACCGACAATCCGTGACAAAACATCAAGAGGAAGCACCGATGGGGTGCCTCCTCCGATGTATAGGGTGTTGACCGCATCCTGTGCGGACATATTCATTTCCAGTTCCTTCCGGCGGTCACGAATCTCAGCGATGACGGCATCTGCATATTCATTGAACGCCTGTCTGCTCCGGCATATTTCCGAATAGAAGTCGCAGTAAGTGCAGAAACTGCCGCAGAAAGGGACGTGAAGGTAAATCACAGGTTAGCGGAGCAAGAGTTCAGTCTTGCCGAGGAACGCCTGAGAGGTGTAGGCCTCAACCGTGTATATTCCCGACTGATAGGAAGGAATGTCGTTGAGATAGATGCTCAGGTCAACCTCCTTACCCTCGTAGTCAACCTCACGGGAAGCGGAGGCGACCATAGTCTGGCCGTTGAACGAGAACGAGGTCTGCGTGCTGTTGGTGAGAAGGATTCCGTCCGGATCCTTGACGCGGAGATAGACTCTCACCGGTCCCTTAGGAGCCAGGTCGTTCTCGACAAGGCTCAGGGAGGCCAGAAGTCTCACTACCCTGCTGCTACGGTCCGTAACCTTGTCGGAAGCGTTGTAGGCGGCGACGCTCAAGCCTCTGGACTTGATCACGGAACCGGCGGCCACCTGACCGGTAAGGTTCTCGACCTTGCCCTTGAGGTCAGCGTTCTCGGCACGGCTTTCGGCGGCCTCGCGGCGCGCGGCGGCGGCATCAGCCGTAAGCTTATGGTTCAAGGTGTTGAGGGAGTCAATCTGCACTATGTAGTTTCTCATGATGCTGCGCAGGGTTCCGAGTTCCTTCTCGTACTGACGCATCTTGCGGCGGTTCGTGGCCTCGGTCTTCTGGATTCTCTCTATCAACTGGTTAACCTCTTCCTTGGAGGAATCCAGCTGGCTGTTGATCGATGCATAGTCAGATGAAAGGCTGTCGTAGTCTCCCTTGAGGGCGATCATCTGCTGGGTAAGGTCGTCCTTCTCAGCGTTAAGGTCCTTTACAAGGCTGGACTTCGAGAACCAAATGTAGGCAAGTCCCGCGGCAAGCAGCACCGCCACAGCCACAAGAATCCACATAACCTTCTTGAGGCTTTCATTCTTTCTTTCCTGCTCTTCGCGCTCACGACGCTCGCGGATAGGATCAATTTCTGCCATAGTCTTTCGATTTAATGATTAATGACACAAAAATAACAAAACTATTTCATATCTTTGCTTCGTTAGCAAAAATCGGACTATTATGAAATATTTTATCAGAGCTGTCAAATACTTTTTCTACTTCACCATCCTGTTTGTGGTCATAATGGCGGCGCTCGTGTTCATCGGAGTCGTCAAGGCTGATGTCAGCCTAATGTTCCGCGATGGCTATAAGTCGCTGTGGCAGATAGCCTTGCTATTCGCTTTCGTTTCAGCCTTCTACCCAAGATTCGGTTTCATCAAAAGATCAGTCATATTAAAAGGTGAATATTCCGACCTCCGTGGCGGGATTATTGAATATATGGAGATGCGCGGCTACCGCCTCGAAAGCGAGGATGGCGAGAATATGACATTCCGCCTCCGCTCCAAGTTCAGCGCCCTCTTCAAGATGTTCGAGGATCGGATCACGATGACCCGCGAGCTTGGCGGCTTCGAGGTGGAAGGCCTGACCAAAGAAGTGGTGCGGATTGTCGGCGGACTGGAGTACAAATTCCGGGTGCTGGACGAGGAGTAATCCACATTTACGGGAAATGAATATGCTCGACCGGTGCTGCCGGCACCATTGAAGCACAGATATAACACTCTAATATTCAAAGATTATGGCAGAAGAACTCAAGACTGTCGCAAAGTTCGACAACGCGATGAGCGCCCACATCACAGCGGGCATGCTCAATGAGAACGGCATCCCTGCCGCAGTGTTCGGAGAGAACTCCTCCTACGTCTCACTGAACTATGTAGATCCTGTCGAGGTAAAGGTCAACGCCGCCGACTACGACGCTGCCATGGCCCTCATCAACTCCAACGACCGCTAATATCGGCCATAAGCCTTAGGCGCAAGACTCCATTATTAGACAAATCTGCTACGCCTCGTCAAGAATCTTCTTGGCGGCGTAGGAGAGGGCGTCGTAGAAATCCTGTCCGAAGACGGAGATGAGGGGGTCGCGGAGGAACTGATAGACACGGATGCCTTCGCGGCGGCCTTTCTCGTAGGCATCCTTGCATATTCCCCAACGATGGAGGTTCAGGGCCTGGCCGCCGCCGGTGAGTTTGGTGACGCGGATCGGGTAGAGCCAGCAGGACTGGGGTTTGCGGAACTTGCACTCGCCTTGGAAGAAGCACCGTTCGATGGAGCAGAAACAGTTGCCGGCCTCGTCGAAAGTTGTGTAGGCGCATTCCTCGGTCTGATCCACGACCGGGGTAACGATGTCCCCGTCACGGTCGATGGAGAAGAAGCCCTCCTTGTCAATCTGCGCGCGGCCCTGCGGCCTCATAAGCTTTGAATATATGGGGTAATTCTCCTCCAGAGGCTCCAGCTCCGACTCCTCCAACGGAGCCCCGCTGTCCCCTATTATGCAGCAACAGCCCTTGCAGACAGCGTAGTCACAGGCGAAATATTCAGTGACAACATCCTCAGACACAAGGATGTCGCCGATCTGGATAATGGTTCCGAACTTATTGTTTGACGACATATTCAATTCTCATTCCTTCGGACAGAGCTCCGAAAATTTCCTTTACCTTGTCGGCGGAGACACTGCCGATTCTGTTGTTATAGCCGGTCAGCACGTCCTTTCCGCCGGAATAGCGCATCAGGACGGCGTCCACATAATTCTTCGGATCCGCAAGATAGGTCGAGTAGCCATTGGTCAGCAGGGACTTGCAGGAAGCGAGCTCCGCGGCGTTGACCGGATTGGAAAGCACGTTTTCAATCACCTTGCGGGCCTCCACAAGAGTCCTCATCGGCTGGTCGGAACCGCTCTTCACACCATAAGGGAGGCCGGATTCCGGCACAGGAGTGCAGGTGAATATCAATTCCAGAGCCTCCTGAGGCCAGATGCTGAAGCGGTCGGCCATTCTGACACTGAACCCGTGCTCGGCCATCACACCGGTAAGCCTGCGCTGGAGGGCGAGGCTGGCGACCTTGAATGCCATATAGTTCTCTGTCGTGAACGGCTCGGCGCAGGCCAAAGCCAGACTGATCTCAACAGGGGTTCCGATGCGGGAATATGTCGTGGCACCGGTGCGCAACTTATAAGATGAGAACTGGCGTACGGACGAGGACTTGCTGACCCGGAATCCGCCAAGATACTGGCAAAGGATTTTCTGGACGGACTCCGCCGACAGATCGCCCACAATCACAAGAACTCCGTCATTCGCTCTTATAAATTGATTGTCAAAAAAATCAGATGCGTCATCCAACGTTCTGGCGGTGAGACCGGACGGCGTCTTGACGGACGAGTAGTTGTAGTCCTGGTACATGAGGCTGTCCAGATAGGCCGGCTTGAGGGAAGCCAGTTCCATCCTTTTCCACGGCTCAAAGGCCGAAAGCGAAGGCTTCCGCATATTGGCTGCGGAAAGCAAGGCCTTGAGGGTCAGCATGAACCTGTTTGACGGGGCTGAGCCGTAGAGTCGCAGATCAGATGTCGAGACGGCACATGACATCTCCACCCCGTTGACACGGAGCACTTTGTCGAAGTCGCTTCCCGGCATGCCAGCGATGTTGCACAGGCCGAACATATCGGAGAAAAACGCTCCCTCCCCGCGAGGAAGATTCCGGACAGTGGAGAAACCACCCTTTATCATAAAAGAGTAACTGAAACGCCCGGCAGCCGGCATCTTCTTGTAAATCACCTTCATGCCATTGGAGAAAGTCCACATCTCCCCTCCGGAGACAGGCTCCGCGGCCACAGACTTCATCTTGACCTTATTCCTTTCGTTCCAGAAAGCCGAGGTGTCCTTGGCCGTCACAGGCCACTTGTAGAGCGGTTTGTCCAGCATGGAGACCCCGTCGGTCACCGAACCGAACAGAACCGGCCAGAACCATTCGTCATAATCCTCCTCGTTTCCCGTCCATGTGATCTTGGGATTCTCCATCTCGGAGAGCAGGGCCAGAGTGTAACCGTTGAAAAGTTCGGTCTCAGCCTTTGTGGACATATTCCTGGAAGAGAAGAAGTTGGCCTTGGTCGCCGGGGAAGCCAGATCAGCTCCGTAAAGGTAAGAGGAGACGCAGCGCAGAACAAGGGCATCATTCGTCTGCGTCCTTAGGAAACCATTCAGGACGGAATTACGCGCGACCAGATATTCCTCCGCCCCGATTCCCTTGGAACAAATCTCCGAAAGGACGGAGGCGACCGCCATCGAGGCTGGCATCAGCTGGCCGCGGGAGGTCCGCACACTCACGCTGAAACGCTCGTCACCAGCGCATGACGCACTTCCAAGATATTCAACATCAAACGATTCCACAGGAATATCCCTACCAAGGAAACTTTCGCGGAGGCGGCTTGAGACAATCTCCCTCAACGATCTGGAGAATAGTTCCGAGATGAACGGCTGGATCGTGTTCATCTGATCGTCAGGTGTCCTCGGCGAGCGGAACTCCACAGTCACGGAAGAACCGCCGGACGGGATGAATGAATATTCAGGAGCGATGGCAGGCCTCCAGACATATTCCTTCTTCTTGTAGGCGGGATTGCGGGAAGGAACCATCAGCGAGAATACGTTCATCCTTTCCTTGATGGCGGTAGGATTGATGTCACCCGCGATGATGATGGCATGCTGGCAAGGCTGAGCCGCGATGAGGTCGAACAGCATGAGAAGCGTGGTGTCCGACGCGGCCTGGTCAAAGACCGGCACATCATCGAATCTGAATATTGTCGCGTCGTCACGGTAGGAGATATATCCTTCCGAACGGCAGCCTATTCCCTTGCGCGACAAGAACTTATAAGGTATCGTCTTGTTGAAGTGGGGCAATGACGAAAGCTCTTTTCTCGCTGACAGAGTGTCGCTTACCCCCTTGCACACAAGCGCGAAGTCAGCGACTCCCTTCATCGATGGATTCGTCAACAGATAGTAGGAAATCCCGTTGGTAAGATTGCCGGTAGTGACCGAGCCGTCCTTCTGAAGAACGGGCAGATTCTGCGCTGGCATCATTATTGAAAAACCAAACAGCGCAAAACACAAGACTGATTTGAAGATAAGACTACGCATCATTGACACCTCCCGTTTAGACAAAAATAGCCAATAATGTGCAATTGACACAAATTTTTATTACATTTGTGGTTATTGCGATTATAAGGAATATAGTTAAACATAATTTTTAATACGATGAAAAAGTTTATTCTCGCGATCGCTGCCGCGTTCATGGCAGCAAGCATGGCATCCGCCCAGGACATGGCCCAGGCAACAGAACTCTACAATAATGGAGCCACAGCCATCTCTATGAAGAATTGGACTGAAGCCCTCGACTGCTTCCAGAAAGCTCTCGAAATGGGTAAGACCATAGGCGCTGACGCCGATGAGCTCGTGGCAAACTGCAAGAACGCCATCCCTGGAGTCTCCCTTGAGATCGCAAAGGACCTGATCAAGGACGCGAAGTACGATGAGGCCGCCGCCAAACTTGACGAAGTCGCCAAAATAGCCGAGGAATATGAGAACGCCGAGGTTGCCGAGAAGGCTAAGGAGCTCGTTCCTCAGATGTGGATGCAGAAAGGTGTTGACGCACTCAAACTGAAGGACTTCGCCACCGCCGCCGATGGTTTCGCGAAGTCTTACGCCGCCGACACCACCGCCGGAAAGACAGCCCTCTACCTCGGACAGGCTCTCGGAGCCCAGGGCAAGACCGATGAGGCCATCGAGGCTTTCAGGCATGCCGCATGGAACGGTGAGGAGGCCGAGGCCAAGGAGCAGGTTTCCAACATCTATGTAAGGCAGGCCAACGCCGCCCTTAAGGGTCAGAAGTTCGCTGACGCCGTGAAGGCAGCCGAGAAGGCCAACAGTTATGTCGAGAACGCCACAGCTTACCTCATCGCAGGGCAGAGCTCACAGAAACTCAGCAAGAACGCCGACGCCATCAAGTACTTCGAGAAGTATCTTGAGATGAAACCGGACGCGAAGAACGCTCCGGCCATCACTTTCACCGTGGCCGCCCTCTATCAGGGCGCTAAGAACAACGCCAAGGCTCTTGAATACTACAAGAAGGTACAGGACGATCCTAAGTTCGGCGCACAGGCCAAGCAGATGATCGCTTCCCTCAGCAAGTAACCAATGAAGTTCCTCGAACTTCTTGCTCCGGCAAGAAACGCTGACATCGGCATCGCGGCTATCGACTGCGGTGCCGATGCCGTGTATATCGCCGGACCTGCGTTCGGGGCGCGTCAAGCCGCCGGAAACTCGATGGAGGACATCCGGAGGCTCACCGAATATGCCCACAGATTCGGAGCGCGCATATTCCTGACACTCAACACTATTCTTTTTGACAACGAGCTCGCGGAGGCGGAAAGGCTGCTTGCCGAGGCTAAGGACGCGGGAGTGGATGCCATCATCGCGCAGGACCTTGCGGTCTGGGAACTGACCGACTTGCCGGTCCACGCTTCGACACAATGTGCGATAAGGACTCCTGAGAAGGCTCGGCTTTACGAGGGCATCGGAGCCTCACGGCTTGTTCTGGAGCGGGAGATGTCTCTGGATCAAATCCGTGCGATAAGGTCGTCCGTTAACTGCGAACTGGAGTTTTTCGTACACGGAGCGCTCTGCGTCTGCTACAGCGGCCAGTGCTATATGTCAGAGCGGATAGCCGGGCGAAGCGCCAACCGGGGGGAATGCATCCAGGCGTGCCGGTCGCTTTACGACCTTGTGGACGAAGATGGAAACGTACTGGTGCGGAACAAAGCCCTGCTGTCGCTGAAGGACTACAACCTCAAGGACAGGCTGAAAGACCTTGCGGAAGCGGGAATATGCTCGTTCAAGATCGAGGGAAGGTTGAAGAACATCTCCTACGTGCGGAATGTCGTCCGGGCATATTCCTTGGCATTGGATGAGTTGGTCGCGGCAAATCCGGAGAAGTTACGCAGAGTTTCGTTCGGGCGAAGTGAAGGCGGGTTCACACCGGATCTGGCCAAGACTTTCAACCGTGGGTACACGCAATTGTTTCTGGACGGAAAACGGTCTGGGAACTGGTCCTCGATGGACGCGCCGAAATCAATCGGAGAAGAGGTCGGGACGGTGGTTTCCATCGCCCCGATGCGCCATAACTATTCAAACGGAAAGAGGCTGAGCGAGGAGAATGTCACGATAACTGTGCGGATGAAAAATCCGGATGACAGGCTTCAGAACGGAGACGGATTCTCTTTTCTGTCCAAAGGTCGTGGGGAGATTGTCGGTTTCCGTGGCGATGTCTGCCAATGGAACCGGATAACGTGCAGGAATGTCACTGGACTCTATCCCGGAGCCAAACTGTACCGGAACCTCAGCAACGCATTCGAGAAAGAGCTGGAGTCTAATCTGCCTGTCAGGACTATTCCTGTTTCGGTGGATATTTCGGCCATTGTGGTTCCGGTCACTACGACAGGATCAGTGACCGAATGGTGCCGCTCAGTGACAGAAAATATTGGCCCCGTGACCGATGACTCCTGCCCAGTGACCGAAAAGGGCCGGTCTCCGAGCCAGTCGAAGCGACTGTGCAAGCAGACATATTCACTGAAAATCAATGCGGTGAGCCAGGACGGGCGGAGTATTGTGCTGGAACGTGAGGCCGGAGACAGCACGGCGGAGAACGCGAAAAGAATGCGAGAAATGTTCGTGGCACAAATCTCAAAGGACACGGGAATATATTCATTCACACTCAGTTCGCTTAACGTGGAAACTCCTGACGGCTCGCTGCCATTCCTTCCGGCCTCAGCGCTGAACGCGATCAGGCGCGACCTCGCCGCCGCCCTGGAAGAGATGCCTTGCCGGGCGATTCCTCTGCTGGTAAACCAGGCGTCAAGCCGTACCGGGAACGCCGAATATCCAGTACTTGAGCCTGATGTCTTGTCACAAGTGCAAGATATTCAAGAGACAACATCGAATGGCCCACACCTTTCGTACAAGGCAAACATCGCGAACCACATCGCCCGTAAGATATACATGTCGTTGGGAGCATCCCGGACCGATGACGCTTTCGAGATCTCTCACCGCCCCGATGCCGAGCTGATGCGCACCAAGTACTGCATCAGTTATGAGCTCGGCCTCTGTCCAGTTCATCAAGCCGGCAGACAGCATGGCAGGGCAAATCATACTTCCGGTATGGTAAATCCTCCTATCCCAAGCAGCCGCAAAACCAATCTATACCTGACCAACAACGGCAAACGGTATCACCTCGCCTTTGACTGCGCGAACTGCGAGATGGTCGTCAAGGTCGTCAGGACATATTTTTGTTCTATTTTATAATTTTTTAGCCCAAATTATCACATATTGCAACATAAATATTCATAAACAGGGCAGGAATATACTCTCAGCACATATCACAATATGCCATTAGTGGCGATACAGGGCACATTTTAGGCAAGAAAATATTCCTTACATATTATAAGTAATTATGCCCTGGTTGTACTGCTGGCGACAGCATGCTACAACGACGAGGAATTGAAATCTCGTCTGGACGATGTGGATCAAAGGCTCACGGAAGTCGAGGCCAAGGTCGCATCACTCAACACCCAACTCACCAAACTTCAGGAGTTGATTGATGGTAAACAGTTTATCACCGGCATCGAGAAAAATGAAGACGGCACCAATGTCATCTCGTTTGTCAACGCTTATGGGGAGTTGTCAACCATCACGCCGTCAGACGGAAAGTCTCCTGACATTTCGGTAAAGCAGGCCGCCGACGGGAAATGGTACTGGACACTGAACGGTGAGTGGCTTCTGGACAAGGACGGAAACACAATTCCTGTCACCGGAGAGTGTGGAGTTACCCCATCCATGAAAATAGAGAACGGTAAATGGTACGTTTCCTACGACCTGAAGAGTGTGATCATTATAGTCCAAAGCGCTGCCGGTAGTCTGTCCGGCAGCGCTTTTGTCATCATACCGGATTCAATCACAGAAAACTGAAGGTGATGCTGACGTCACCGAAGCGGTTTGGCTTACCGTTGTACTTCTCGAAATAGTTGTTGGAGAGTTTTCCGCGCCAGACGAGGTCATCATTACGACGGAAAGGAAGTTCGACCTCGAATCCATAAGACTTGGATTTGATCTTCACCAAGCCGCTGGCCTTCCATGAAGTCTGCTTGCCGCCATCATCCTCGATCATCAGGAAGACACATTCCTCCAGCTGAGGAGTCCATTCAGACACGACAACAGTGTTGAACCGGATAGACTTCCCGACCTGCTTACGCTTGACATTGATCATCATGTCCGTGACCGACGGGCTGTAAAGCTTGAGTTCCTCTTCGGTCTTGGCAGAGAATCCGTTCAACGCTCCACACTTCACAAAGAACTCGGAGCCGCCGGCGAACCAGGAGTCGTAGTTTCTGTGAGCCTTGAACTCCTTGAGGACCAAAGTCCTGCAATCGTAATCATAGTAGGATCTGGTCTGTGCGGAGGCTGTGCGCTCAGGGTAAAGTGCCGGATCTCGTCTGAGGAGACGCCGTGACGGCATCGAACACCTCACGTCCAGTTCATCCGGCTCCGCCACAGTCAATCCTTTCTGGCACCTATATCTTACCAACAACGGCAAACATTACCCTCTTTTCTTCGATTGAGCACGTTGTGAGATGGCCATAAAAAACAAGGATTCCGAAATTACCGGAACCCTGACAAACATTCAAAAATGCGGACTCATCAAGCAAAAGACAGATACCTGTAATATCTTGAATGATAGACCCTGGCTTTATTCTCATCTGGAATATATTCCTTTGAGAATCCACTGTTCATCGCGGCAATCGCATCTTCTACCTTCCTATACCGTCCGGCGGCGGTGGCAGCGAACATGGCTGCCCCCAGAGCACAGACCTGATCGGATTTGCATACTTTTATCGGACGTCCAATCACATCAGACATCACCTGCATGACAAACGGGCTTTTCAGCGCGATGCCTCCGACACCGATGACGGAATCTATGCGGATTCCCTCTTCAGTGAAACGGTCGATGATCGCCCTGGTTCCGAACGCTGTGGCCTCTACAAGAGAACGAAATATCTCTGGAGCGGTCGTGCCAAGAGTGAATCCGGTGATTGTGCCTTTCTGCGATGGATCAGAATCAGGAGACCTTCGTCCGTTCATCCAATCTGTCGCCAACATGTCATCCTCTGATACACCAATCCTTTCGGCCTCGGATGTCAGCAGAGGGATTATCTTCTCACAAGCAGCCGCGCAAGCTTCTACGCCCAGGCCGGCACAGTTACGCAGAGGCCATTCAAGAATGCGCCTGAACATTGCGTACACATCACCGAACGCGCTCTGCCCAGCCTCTAGCCCGATCATCCCAGGAATGACACTTCCGTTGACCTGACCGCATATCCCTTTAATACATTTGTCGCCTATTTCATCCTCGGATGCTACCAGAACATCACAGGTACTCGTTCCGATGACACGAATCAGAGTTTGTTCCTTGATACCGGCACCGACAGCCCCCACATGACAATCGATCGCACCTCCCGCGATGACAACATCGGTGGAAAGTCCGAGCCGTTCGGCCCACTCCAGACATAGTGTCCCGACGGGTTGGTCTGCCGTTGAAGCTTCATCCGGCATATTCCTGCGAAGATCAGAAAGCCTTGGGTCGAGTCTGCTGAAAAAATTCTCCGGAGGAAGACCGCCCCATTCCTCATTCCACATCAGTTTGTGACCATAGGCGCAACGGCTTCGGACAATCGCACCGGAATGTTGTACACCTGTCAAAACAGCAGGCAGCCACTCACAGCACTCTACGACAGAATAAGCATCACGCATCAGCTCAGGAGAACTTCTCACGCAATGTAATGCTTTGGCCCATAGCCACTCCGGGGAATATGTTCCTCCTTCGTATTTCGCATAATCGACAGCCGAATTCCTACACGCCTCATTGATTTCTCTCGCCTCTTCCATGGCGGTGTGATCCTTCCAAAGAACAAACATCGCGTTCGGATTCTCTGAATACTCAGGTAGCATTGCCAATGGCTGTCCGTTCTCAGCCACCAAAGCAGGTGTCGATCCCGTCGTGTCAAACGCCATTCCGACGACATTCGGAGCAACTTCCGCCTCGCACTTCGACAACGCATCGATTACAATATATTCCAGAACCTCAAGGTAATCCTTTGGATGCTGACGCCACATGTTAACCTTCGGATTGCAATACAATCCTTTTTTCCAACGAGGATATTCCTTCACGCTTGAAGCAAGACACTTTCCCGTCACGACATCCACGACAAGAGCCCTCGCAGAGTCGGAGCCATAGTCAAGCCCTATTACATATTCACTCATAGATTTGAAAATAAATTATTTACCCTGTAAAACCTTGACTTTGAAGACAGCTTTTCTCAATAGCCCTTCACCAATGAGCGGAGCATGTGACATCTCCGGGGTAAACACTATCGGTTCAAAAGCCTTGACAGTGACATACCGATCAGGCGTGTCTTCAAAGAATATAATGTCCGCTTTCTTATCGAAAGCCCCGGATGGACTGACACATTTTGAGCGGTCCTTGACACCGAACTCCTCGTCTTGAGACAATGGAATCTGAATGTCAATATATTCGTCATGAGCCTCAAGCCGGGCTTCCTCACGCGCCTTCAAAGGCATTTCTATGATTGTCAGCCACAGGTTCTTGGAATCCAACACATGCTTCCCAAGAGGCAGTTCGGACAGATCCGTCATGCGAGCATATTCCATCGCCTTTTTGAAATACGGATTGTCTTTCAGCGTTTCATTAATTTCTAAACCCAACATAGTCTTATATGTTTGGACGCTTACGCACTGATATTTTTCCCTGCCGCTTCCTTCATACCTAAAGGAATGACGGAAGCGGAGAGAAACAAAACCAAAATTAATCCGTAGCGCCCCATCCTACAGTCTGGGTAAGATTACTGTTCCTGTTGAGGGCATCCTGCGAGACAGGAAGCAACAGGATATTCTTATTCTTCTTTCCGTATTCGGCGATAGTCGGATTGCATTCCTCTATCTTTCCTAAACGGATCAAAGCCCACCAAATGACTCCTTCCTCGACAAACTCGATGGAATATTCACGAACAAGTGCGTCCAAAACTGCGGACTTGGAGGTTTCCTTATAGAAATCCTCAACTCCATATGCTCTCTTGGCCACTATGTTAAGGGACTTCAGAGCTCCGGAATAATCATCTTGATAGTACTTGAGTTCAGCGTCAAGCATAACCGCAAGTGCGTATCTGTAGTATAGCAGATCCACATCAAAAATGTAGGTATTGCTACCAGGAGTCATGGCAGGAAGGAACTTGTTGACCCATGTGATGTTCTTACCTCCGACACCGTAGTTTCCATGACCATAGATACAATCGACACGGCTGTCATTGTTCTCGTCCTTACTTTTTTGCAGAACGTTCTGGAAACTTGGAGAGAGATCCAGGAACTGTCCCGAGATCGGAACCGGATTTGACCAGTATTTTGAGTCCACATCTGTATAGTATGGGTACATGTTTGCGAAATATGATGATCCTGTGTTGCCGTCCGCCTGATCATTGTTCAAAGCGAAGATTACTTCATTGTTCACTTTATTGGTACGGCTGAAGATAGATGCATAGTCAGACAGCAACCTTGAGCCGGAGATATTCAATGCCCCCAATGCTTCCTGAGCCCTGGAGAGGTAGCCATCACCCCCGTTCTGGGTTGTGTACATCCACAAGGAGTATTCAGCCTTTAACACATTAAGTGCGTCAGTTGTAGCATAATACTTATTCTTACCCAAGTACTTTGCGTACTGCCCTGCATTTTCCAAGTCACTTTCCACCTGCGCATAGACCTTTTCCTTCTCTGTTCTGACAGGATAAGTCTCCGGTTGCGAAGGAGACTCGATCGGCACGAGCACAAGCGGAACGTCTCCCCAGATTCTGGCTGCCCAAAAATAGCAAAATGCACGGGCGAAGTAGGCTTGACCGTAAGCGAAACCGGCCTCCGACTCCGTCATAGTGATGTCTGGCGCATATTTAAGAACCGCATTCGCCTGATCGATGACAGTATAGAGCAGATTCCATGAGCAAACCGATGTCTCTGATGTCATCGTGTTGTAAAGCACGTCAGTACAGTCCTTTGTCGAGATGTCGGTCATCTGCGGAGTACTCCACATGTAATTTCCAACTCTTGCCTCGGCCCAATAGAAGACACTGGTGTACCTGTTCTGGAAATTTTTCCTCAGCAGATAATAGATACCTTTCGTGGAAGTGGTCACATCGTTGGCATCTTTCCACATATTGCTGGCGCTCAATTTATTGTCTTGCGAGATATTCAAATCCCCATTACATGAGACGGTGAAAAGAGCGGCGGCAAGAATGAATAATTTCTGTATAATCTTTTTCATAAAGTCTATTGATTATGTGATTAAAAAGTAAGTTTCACATTGAACAGAATCTTCCTGGCGGCAGGAGCGATGTTGGCGTTAACGTTGTCACTCGTGTTCACAGCAGAGAACCATGATCCGGAAGATGACGCGCCGATACCAATCTCAGGACTGATCGTTCCAGTGACATTGTCAACATAAGCTAGAGTGTTGCCACTGACACCAACGGTGAGTTTCTGGAGTTTCAGACCCCTTATCCATTTCTCAGGAAGATCGTAGCTTATGGACACGTCCCTGATGCATAGATAATCACCCTTCTCCACGCAGAAATCGGAGATTCTCTGAAAATTCGAGTTGCCGTAGTCACAATCGTTAGGCAGGAAACGGGCATATTTGTAATCGCTCTTTCCCGGCTCCCAGCAGTCTTTGACATCACGGAGAATATTGCCGTTACAAGTTCCATAAGTGTTCATGAATACTCTGGATTTCATGTAGTTCACGATGGAGTGTCCCAGGGCGAAATCGCAATAGAGATTGAAAGTCAACCTTTTGTATTTAATTGTGTTATTGATGCCTCCTGTGTGTTTCGGAAGCACATTGCCCAGCTCAAACATGTCCTCGGCATTGATCATCTCCTCACCTGTTGCGGTAAGGGCGGAACCTGGTCTGTTGACCCATTCATAATCACCGACCGCCTTACGTCCGGGCACTCTCTTGCCATCCTCTCTTCTGTACCCCTTGGACAAAGCGTCATAGTAAGCGTTGTCCGCATCTTCCTGACTTGTAATGATATGGTCAATGACATAGCCATAGATTCGGCCAAGAGGCTCTCCCACAGCGATTCCTCCGAATTTTTCTCCAGTTTGAGTCATCGTGTACCCTCCTATTCTCCAAGCGTCCTTCCCGTCCAGATTCTTGTACTTGTAGGAATCATCCAAAGAAATCACCTTGTTCTTGTTGAAAGACCATGTGATGTCGGTTCCCCAGTAGAAATCCTTCCTTTCAATGTTTACAGTGTGAAGGGCAAGCTCAAAACCATAGAAGCGTGCACTGCCAACGTTGGCCATCACGGAGTCAAAGGAACCTGTGTCAGGAAGAGTGACATTGAACAACATGTCCCTTGTACGTTTGTTATAGTAGTCAGCCGTCACTCTGATCCTGTCATTCAGGAAGTTGACATCAAAGCCCAAATCCAGTTGAGAAGTACGCTCCCAAGTCAGATCCTTATTCTGCATTGACGACGCGACGGTCACGGACGAACCGTCGTACAGACTTGATGTGGAATATGCTCCATAGGCATCGTACAATCCGATTCCATTGTTTCCCGTCAATCCATAGGAAGCTCTGAGTTTCAAGAAATTGGAAGTATTCCTACATTTGTCCCAGAATGATTCATCCGACACGATCCAGCCGACAGAGGCAGCCGGGAAATAGCCCCATTTATGCCCTTCTGCGAACTTTGACGATCCATCTGCCCTGACGGTAAGGCCCAGAAGATACTTGTCCTTGAAACTATAGTTGGCTCTTGCGTAATATGACACCAACGCTTCCTGGGTATCAGTGTTGCTTGCCGTGAACACTGTCCCTGAAGACAGGATCGGAACCTTGTCAGAGACAGAGCCCGTTGATTTGGCATAGAGATACCAATCACGCCACTTGGAATAATCATATCCTGCCATCACATTGATGTCATGGTTTCCAAAAACCTTTGCGTAATTCAGATAAGCTGTGAAGGTGTCCCTGATCTTGGCCCAACGTTTTTCCTGAGTTCCGTCGTTCTTCCCTCTATAATTCAATTCTCCATCCACTTTCACCTTTTGGTACATGCTGTAGAATGTGTTCGTGTTATAGACACCATACTGCGCGAACAATGAAAGGCCGTCAAGAATATTCCACTTGAGGTTGAAAGTGCCGGCGAAGTTGTTCTTGATATTCTCAAAGTCGTACGCTTTCTCCCAATAATCAGGATCTTGGAACCACCCACTACCATTCGAGATCTTTCCGCCTTCCGTATATTGTTTTCTTGTCGGACCCATGAGAAGACCGCGTCCAAGCACATTCCAATTTGAAGCGTACATCTGATCGTAGTTTATCCTCGCATAGTCGAACGAGGTTGAAGCCTCGATATCATCAGTGACCTTGAAAGTCGTGTTTGCATGCATAGACAAATGATCGTAGCCGGTCATCCTGACAACTCCTCCGTCACTAAGGTAACTTGCGGAAGCGGTGTATTTGATCTTATCGTTGCCACCGTTCACACCAACATAGTATTTCTGCCAAGGTGAGGTCTTAAACCATCTAGCCTGGCTGTCATATTCCTGATAAATCAATGTCTTGCTTGGATCTATCGGATCAGGCATGGAAAGCCATCCTTCCGGAACGCTTTCCCCGTCGGCAAGATACTTCGGAGAATAATTGGCCTTGTCGGACAAGTTTCCGGTTCCAGCGGCACTGGCGCCGTTTAGGATTGACTGTCCTTCGTAAGCGTCCACAAGCTGCGGACGAAGGAAGGTCAGGAACTCTGTTCCGTTCATTAGATTCCATTTGCTGACTGCGTTCTCAAAACCGACCGTGGCGTCAAACGTGATCTGAGGGCCCTTTGAAGGAACGCCCTTCTTTGTTGTCACCAGAATCACACCATTGGACGCACGCGCTCCATAGATACTGGCCGATGCGGCATCCTTGAGAACTTCGATGGACTCGATGTCATTGGCGTCAAGATCACTCATGCTTCTGTTCACGCCATCCACAATGACGATAGGATCATTGCTCAGATTAACCGATGATCCGCCTCTGATAAGATAACGCGGCGCCCGTCCCGGAATGGAGTTGTTCGACGCGGCGTAAAGACCTGCCACCCTACCCTTCAAGGCCTCTCCAACATTAGTCACAGGCTTCCCTTCAATCACATCCGATTTTACGGTCGAGATACTGGATGTCAAAGTTTTTCTGGATTGTGATCCATAACCCACTACCACGACCTCGTCCAGCAGCCTGAGGTCTTCTTTAAGCACCACATTCAGACTCGTCTCATTCTTGATCAGAAACGTCTCTGAAATGTAGCTCATGAACGAGATCTCAATCTTCGAATCCTTGGACACGGAGATTGTGAATTTTCCGTTCGGGTCAGTCGTGACACCGTTAGAAGTGTTTACCTCCACGACATAGGCACCGACGAGCGGAATTCCAGCCTCATCTTTAACTGTTCCGGTCACTGTCACAAGTTTCGTCTCGTCAATGTTATAAGGCGCGTCAGTGGCCATGTTGTCTGAAGCGTTCAACTTCACCGAACCTGACAATACGGTGCATATCGTCAGGGTTAACAATTGTAGTTTCATAGAATTATTTAATTATATCGTTATAGCACAAAGTGACGACAAAGTGTACTATCTGTACACCGGGCCGAAATTCTGACATGCCCTGAAATCCGCGCCCTCATTATCCATACCAAACGCATCCCAAGCGCTAGGTCTGAATATCTTCTCTTCAGGAACGTTATGCATACAGACCGGAATCCTTAGCATCGAAGCCAGAGTGATCATCTCGGCACCTACATGACCGTAACTGATTGCACCATGATTCGCTCCCCAATGTCTCATCACTGAATATACATCCTTGAACTTTCCTGAAACACCATTTACACGCGGAGCGAAGAAAGTGGTCGGCCAAGTCGGATCGGTCCTTTCATCTATGGCCTTGAAGACATGATCAGGCACATTTACGGCCCATCCCTCGGCGATCTGGAGAACAGGTCCCAATCCCTTAATCAGATTGATGCGGCACATTGTCATCGGCATTTCTCCTCTAGTGAGGAAATGGCTGGACATACCACCTCCACGGAAATATTGCCTGTCGGCAGGCATCCACGAAGTGTTCTTCAGGCAGGATTCTACATCCTTTTCAGTAATCTCCCAGAACGGCTTCATCACAGGAGCGCCTTCAGCATCTTCCATCCTTCCGGTCGCGTCAAGAGTCGTGGAGCCGGAATTAATCAGATGTATGAAGCCATTGCCGGCATGTCCGGTCAACTCGTAACCTGTCACGCGCTTGACAGCTTCCGGAGACCAATAAGTCCTGACATCTGAGAACATCTGAGCCCTGTTGGTAAGCAGATTGAGGAACAACATCGTCACACCATTAAGTGTATCATTCTCAGTTGCGAAGACATACGGCTGTCTGATTCCGTTCCAATCGAAGGACGTGTTCAGGATTGTCTCCGAGAAATCTCCGTCAGGCATGAAATCCGTCCATTGCCTCTGGCCTTGGAAACCTCCCGCAATGGCGTTATGCCCCCCAGCTTCTTCCTGGAAGCCCATTTCCGCCAGTTTGTCATTGCCCCTCATCAGGTCACGGAATATTATTGTCATCTTGACAACATATTCCCAGACCTCGTCCAAGTGAGTCCTGTCGTAGCGGAGATCCTCGCGGTTATGGTCAGAGCCTTCGCATGGCTTACAATATTCATTGACCCACTTCATCGCGCGGTCAAACTCTTCCTTCTCGTAGATTCCAAGACGCACCCTGCGCTCAATCTCGGAGCAGTCCACATATTCATTCCTCATTCCAAGATAATCCTGGAAGAAATCTGGTACAGGGATTGATCCGGCTATTCCCATAGACACAGAGCCGATGGATAGATAGGATTTGCCCTTCATCTGCATCATGGCAACGGCCGCTTTGCCCCAAAGCAGTAATTTCTCACGGACGTCACCCGTAATTGAGTTGTCTTCCTTGTCCTGAACATCACGGCCATAAATGCCGAACGCAGGGAGTCCTTTCTGATTGTGTCCGGCCAATGCAGCGGCGAGATAGACAGCTCCAGGGCGCTCTGTCTTGTTGAATCCCCAGATGGCCTTCGGCATAAGAGGATCCATGTCGATGGTCTCCGCACCATAGCACCAGCAAGGGGTCACGGAGATGACAGCGCCAACGTTGTTGTCCCGGAACTTGTCCGCAGCGGCGGCGGCTTCTGCCACACCGCCTATTGTCGTGTCAGCGATGACACACTCCACAGGGGTCCCGTCTACATAATGCAGGTAAGACTCATAAAGAGACTTGACACTTTCCGCCATACCCATGGTCATGACTTCCAATGATTCGCGGATACCTCCGCGACGGCCGTCAATAATAGGACGGATACCGATTTTTAGGATGATTGATTACCATTATTAACTATTAGCTTTAGTTTTGTTAATTCTATTAACCAAAAGAGACATTACGAATCCAACGACAAAAATCACCGTGGTGCCGAACACTATTGTCAGATAGGAATGAATCTCGCTTCCGAACACAGGAAGACTCATGTAGGTGATCACAAGAAGTCCGCAGACCACAGCGGCAATAGATGCAGAACGAGCCGGCTTCCTGCAGACAAGGGCCAAAAGGAACAGGCCTAACATTCCCCCGCTGAATATGGAAGACAATTTCCACCATGCATCCAGAACCCCATCGATCTTCTGCATTGCCAGGCCTATGACAATTCCAATAACACCGACCACAAAAGATGTTGTATATAATACCGCCATGTGTCGTTTTCTTAGATCCACCGAACCTCCTTTCCACATGCGTTCATAGAAATCTGTGAAAACTATGGTAGCGGAAGAATTTATGCTGGTCGCAACTGTGCTCATCCCGGCAGAAAACAAGGAGGCGATGACGAGGCCGGTAAGACCTGTCGGCAGTCCATGTACAATGAAGTACGGAAAGACCTTGTCGCCTGAAAGGCCTTCCGGCAGGAGATCGGGTTGCGACGTATAGTATGAATAAAGAGCCGTCCCAATATACACAAACACCAATGACACAGGAATATAAAGAAGTCCTCCGAAGATGGTTCCCTTCACGGCTTCCTTGGTCGATTTGGCGGTCATGTACCTCTGGACATAATTCTGGTCGATTCCGTAGTTCTGAAGGTTCATGAACAAACCATAGATCAGAACAACCCAGACAGTAGGCTCCTTGAGTGTCATACCCAGACATCCAAGACTGAACTTGCCTTCCGCTGCCGCGATCCTAAATAGCTGCCCCGGCCCTTCAGGCATGTCGAAAGTAAGGATCAACGCGCACGCCAATGCACCCAAGATCAGGATTATACCTTGAATAGCGTCAGTCCAGACAACGGCGGACATTCCTCCTACCACCGAATATACCAACGTAAGCACACCGGTCACGATGATCACCGTGCTGATGTCCCAGCCGAACATGGTGTTAATCGGTATAGCCAGGAGCAGCAGGATGGACCCCACCCTGCAGACCTGAGTCAACAGGTAGCACACAGCAACGTAACACCTTGCCCAGTAGCCGTATTTGTCCTCGATGAACTGGTAAGCAGAAACACTTCCGATGCCACGGTACAGAGGTATGAATATCTTGGCCGCAAGCACCATCGCGACAGGAATTGTCAGGCTGAACACAAGCTGGTTCCAATTACCGGCGTAAGATCCTCCAGGAAGGCCAAGGAAACTGATGGAGCTGACGAAAGTCGCGAATATCGACATGCCCACAACCCATGTGGGTACATTTCCATCAGCCTTCGTGAAAGCGGCGGCGCCTGCTCGGCTCTTACGGTAAAAGCTGCAACCGAAAAGCACAACACCGACAACGAACACGAAGAAAACAAGATAATCTAATATTGTCAGTTCCATATCGTCAGGCGAACCACGCTATTTGATATCATTGAAACCAAGGTTGATCAACGCCTTGCGGATCAGCACGCGCTCGGACGGCTCAAACTCACGGTATGGCCATGCAAGATAGCCATTGCATATTCCCAACAGCGACAGTGCGCACTTCACGCCCTTCAGATAGCTTGAGCCGTATTTGCCGACAGTGTAAAGGGATGTGCTTATCTCCATTATCCTCTCCTGCAACTCCCTTACTTTCTTCAAATCGCCGGCCTCGGCTGCATTGAACATTTCCACATAGATCTCCGGAAACAGATTCGCTCCACCGTTAATGCCGCCGTCAGCGCCCATCAGGATACATTCTCCCGTCAGTTCCTCTGGCCCAACATACAAAGCGAAATCGTCCCTCCCACCGAGATGGTGGTACAACGTACGAAAGTAATTCATGTTCGCGGAACTGTCTTTCAATCCAACGATGTTAGGATGTCGCGCTAATTTTAACACTGTCTGGACCTCCAGGAATGCCTTGACATGAGAAGGCATGTTATAGAGGTAAAGTGGCAAAGGTGACGCATCAGCAAGAGCCATGAAATATTCATAGAGTTCCACCTGGGACAGTGGAGAATAGTATGGGGCAGCAGCCACCACCCCGGCGGCACCGTTTCCTTTGGCAAATTCCGCCATACGGACACTCTCGTCGAAAGAGGTGTCGGTTATGGCGACAAGGACCGGAACCCTACCAGCTACCTTTCCGCACACTTCCTTGACAAACTCACGCCTCAACTCATAAGTAAGACTCTGAGCCTCACCGGTGGTTCCAAGAAGAAACAGGCCGTGCACACCTCCCTCTATCATACGTTCCACTAGATTGACAATGCCTTCATTGTCAAGTTCATTGTTCCCCTTAAGCGGGGTGACCATAGGGGGAATGATGCCCCTGATTTTCTTTGTTTCCATAATATTTTTATAGTTTTCTATTTGCAGGATGTCTTATTCTTAATATAGTAAAAATGCCCGTCCTCCGCGCCGACAAGCAGATCGCTCTTGCCGTCCTTGTCCCAATCGACAGGGGTAGGACATGTCGTGTGTCCCTCAAGGATGACATCGCACAGATTCCCTTTGTACTCAAACCAGGTGATTCCATCCTCGTCCTTCACATTGCGGAACCAAGCCACGCTCTGACTATCAACAATCAGATCCATCCTTCCATCTCCGTCCCAATCCACGAAACAGATTTTTCTTCTTCCGGAAGCTCCGGCCTTGCCGTCATTCAGACGAAGAGGTCCCGGCTCCGAATTCACAACTCCGGTCTTATTACTGTAAACAGAGCAGTTTGTGCCATAAAATAATCTTTGTCCAGGCTTGAATCGAACTTTTTTGCCGGAAGTCTTGATCCTTTCATAGCAGCACAGGTATCCTTCCTGATCCAGAATGATCAAATCCTCAAGTCCGTCTCCATTCCAGTCGAGGATTACAGGAGAGGTTCTCCATTGTGTCACCAACGTTCCCGGTTTCGGATTCCACCAATTCCATTCTGGTTTTGGAGTCTCTCCGGACCAATCCACATAGACCGGTTTGGGTTCGGAGAACTTCAGGCCGTCTTTACCACCCTTGTTTCTCAACCACTCTATCTTTCCTGTGATGGAATTGATGACAATGTCTTTCTTTCCATCGTTATCCATGTCAGCCACTGCCAAGACAGTATAGCCCCATTTCCTTTCAGCGGGACCCTGAATCGAGCCATTCTCTCCAGCCATGATTCTGAAAGGCTTGCCCTTTACCTTGATCAGTTCAGGCTCAGCCCAGACCGGATCCGGGCCACCTGAAAGATTCCTTATCACAGCAATCTCACCAGCGGAATTTCCGGACACGATGTCATCTTTTCCATCGTTGTCCCAATCCACCGAATACGGGGTGGCCAAAGCACCGAATTTCACCAGATCGGCTTTCTGACGGAAATAGTACGGATCTTCAAACTGAGGTACACCATTCTTGACCTTGCCTGTGTTCTTGAGCCATGCCACGCGACCATCCTCATCCCCGACAATGAGATCCGGCAACCCGTCGCCATTGAAATCTGACACTACCGGCACTATCATCTGCAGATGCAAACGGATCTCTCCGTTCTTGTTGGAAAGGCGCACACCCTTGGCAAATTCCGGAACCTCTCTGGTACCTATGTTCTCAAACCACGTCAAGCCATCAACAAACTCTCCGCAGATGATGTCCAGATCGCCGTCACCGTCGAAATCACCCACACATGGTACTGGCGCCCCATACACATCAATCGGCTTGCCTCCGGCATTTATCTTGCCGCGATTGACATATTTTCCATCCACATTCTCAAGCAGATAGACATAACCGTGCAGAGGTCCATTCGTCCATTTGCCTGCGCTGTCGAACGCATTGTCCCAACCATAGTCATCCCATGTGTCAATGCCCACGATGATGTCTTTGTCACCATCATTGTCCCAATCCACATAGCTCCACATATTGCTCCGGGACTTTTTGAATGATTCTCCCAAACGCTCGCCCTCATAGGAGATCTTTGACGGATTCTCGTACAAGTTTTCAAAAAATTCCACCCACTCGCATTCCTTAGACAAGACGAAAGCCTTGCCATCAACCTCGGAATAACTTACATTATTCTTCCCGATCGGAGATATTTTCTTTGCCTTGTCAAATACTGGATGCTCAGGATCCCCAACATTCCTGAAAAAATACAACCCTTTGTAGGGCCTGTCAGGAGCAGACACAACCAAGTCCTTCAAACCATCGCCATCGTAGTCATAGGGAAAGGGAATACCCCATAGACCCACACCAAGATCACATTGAATATCCTGATTATAGCATAACGGAACAGCACCGCTTTGGGCATTTGCATTCCACATAAATACAGTCCCAATCACCAGAATGATAATAAGTCGTGTGATTCGATTCATAATTATAACGTTATAACATCTTATTAAAAAAATATTCAGCGTCCTGCTCCCTTGTTGACTATCTCAGCACCAAGCACAATATGTTCGGCGGCACCAAATCCTTGATCACCACGAATTTCTCCAACCAGAATCCTGATAAGTTCCTTGGCAAAAGACTCCAACGGCTGGCGCACGTACAGAAGATCTGTCGCGTAGATGTCAAAAGCGTCATTCTTGTCAAATGTCGCAATTCCGAAGTCCTGAGGGATATTAAAGCCGTTTCTGAAAATAGCGGACATTCCCTGTACAGCCAAAGCGTTGGTGGCGAAAACAAAGGCTTCAACCCCTCTCTTACGGGCATCAGCCATAATACCATCGATTGTGGACGACGACTCATGATGCTCCACCCTATGAATATTCACAAAGCAATCAAGTCCCGCCTCACGCATGCACTCTTTGTACCCGTCTTCCCGGCCACGGATATTAGATAAATCCATGGAATATGAAACCATCTCGATGAATCGATACCCCTTCTCAATCAACTTCTGGGTCAACGAATGTGAAACCATCACATTATTAAGAAGGACGGAAGGCATGTCAATTCCATCGATCGCCCTGTCAAAAAAGACCAACGGTATTCGCTTATCAAGAAGAGGTTTGACACATTGCGCGGAACTGCCGCTCGGCACAACTATACATCCATCTATCCCTTTGTCAATAAACACATGGGCGAGTTGCTCCAACTTCTTAGAATCCTCATCCGTGCTGCCGAATAACACAGAATAGCCATTCTTATAAGCCTCGTCCTCAATCATTCTGGCAATCTCGGCAAAGAATGGATTAGCAATATCAGAAAGTATCATACCGATTGTGTTGTACTTTCCGCTCTTCAACGCCCTTGCCGATGTGTTTGGATGATAATTCATCCTCCTGGCTACATCCAAGACTCTAGACGCAGTGTCCGGGTTTACCCTATAATTCCTTTTTCCGCTGGAGGCGTTACGCATGACAAATGACACCAAGGCAGGAGACACCCCCGCCTCGCGGGCTATGTCCTTAACGGTAACGTTATTCTCTTGCGACCTACCCATAATGTCAAATTATATTGCAAATATATTATAACGTTATAACATTTCCAAATTTTTTGTCTGAAATCATCTTGCGAACATCCTAATGCCGATCAGAGCATCAGCATGGCGGCGGGACGTATCTTCAGAAAACGGCAGATATGTCCGGCCGTTTTCAGATTGGGTTCTGATTTCCCAGACACAAAATCATTCACTCGCGTCGTGCTGATTCCGAGTTCTTCCGCAAGCTGTTTCTGAGTGATATGATTCTCTTTCAGGCCGTCAGCGATAAGATCCGCGACGCTCGGCTTGACTACGGGGAAATGTTCCTTCTCATAATCAATGACAATGTCAGACATCATCATCAGCTCAACGGCCTTGGGGTCATCCAATGGTGTGCTGTCATCAACCAGAGGAAGCAGATCCTCCACTCTTTTCTGAGCCAATTTGTACTGGTTTTCAGTGATTATCCTCATAATCCTACCCTCTTATATAGTTGAAGCGTCAATTTTATCATAATCTTGATGTGTACCGACGAACCGTATGAAAACATACCCCATCACAAATTTCACAACGACAATCAATCTATACTTGTTGCCACCTATGTTAAAGACATAATGTTGGTTTCCCACATAGTCAACCGCGCCAAAAGACATCCTCATTTCCGCGAAGGAATGCCACTCTGCCTCCTCAACGGTATGATACCAACGCTCAAGCGGTATCCTTGCGTCCTCGTGCCCGGCTTGCTCGTAAAATTCCTTCAGTTTTCTATGCGAAACGATTCTCATATAGTATTACCCAGTGCGAAATTACACAAATATTCCGTAAATCAAAATTCTCTTAATAATAAATTCCAATTTACGGAATATCTAAAGTCTCAATCCAGAGATTTACAGGAAGCTGAACGTTATGCTGACGTCACCGAAGCGGTTTGGCTTACCGTTGTACTTCTCGAAATAGTTGTTGGAGAGTTTTCCGCGCCAGACGAGGTCATCATTACGACGGAAAGGAAGTTCGACCTCGAATCCATAAGACTTGGATTTGATCTTCACCAAGCCGCTGGCCTTCCATGAAGTCTGCTTGCCGCCATCATCCTCGATCATCAGGAACACGCACTCCTCAAGCTGCGATGTCCATTCCGACACAAGCACGGTGTTGAATCTCAACGTTTTGCCCACATTCTTGCGTTTCACGTTGATCATCATGTCGGTGACGGACGGGCTGTAAAGCTTCAACTCCTCCTCAGTCTTGGCCGTGAACCCATTCAAAGAGCCGCACTTAACGAAGAACTCCGAGCCGCCTGCCAACCATGAATCATAGTTTCGATGAGCCTTGAATTCTTTGAGGACCAATGTCCGGCAATCTTCGTAAGACCTTGTGGAGACTGCCACTGTCCTCTCCGGATAAAGTGCGTCCAGCATCTGAGGAGTAAGATATGCGGCATCCTCATTCCTGTTTATGACCCATACAGGATGATTGCGGGCATATTCCTCATCCACAGTGACTTCCTTTACGATCCAAGCCCCGTTCGGGAGTTGCTCCCTAAGGAAACCTACATTAGAGTCATCCTGCCGCCTGAGATAAGCATCGCCGGAAGACTCCTCCGGATTGAAAGTGATGACAGGCATTGCCTTCCCGTCCCAGTCCTCTGAATATGGCCAATAGATCTGCAACCCGGATGCGGAAAGAGCGTCCAAGAAAGAACCCGCCCTGGTCTGAGCGATGTCCGCGGCGGACAAAAGATCACGCAAAGGTTCTGGATATTCAGTCACGGATCTTGTCTGAAGCAGTTCGTGCCCGACTCCGGAACCCGGAGACGCAAGCAGATTCGCGAAAGGATATTCCTCATCATAGCCATTGGAAGACGAGGAGACCACACCATCGAAGACTTCACGGACCTGGGTCAACGTGAGAGGCAACCCGGAGAGCATTCTTGCGACGCTTTCGGCCGACAGATCAGTAGCCGGATCCACCATGGAGATCGGATCGGCGGGAGACAGTTCCGCTTGTTCCACCCGGTCGCAAGCGGATGAAAACAGGGCGGCGAACACCGCAAGGGCCGGCGCGACTGACGCCAGCAACCTTTTCTTTGTACTGAAATTCTTCATTACTGAATGAGTTTAAAGTTGTTGATACAGCACAAAGTGACACAAAAATAGCCGTGGATTGAAATATTCCACGGCTAATTGTCGAAAAAGGGCTTCCAGCTACATGCAGCCCTTATTTTGAATAAAAGACAAAGCGGTTTTTGTCGTAAAAATCCTTGACAAGATCGATTTTCTGGAAACCGGCCTCGCTGAAAACCTTCTGCGTCTCAGGGCCTAAAAGTTCATTGATCTCTGTAAGGCCCTTACCCTCAGCCGATAGACAGGTACGAGACAAGACGGCTATGGAGCGGTAGAACACCAACGGATCGCTGTCTTCCACAAACAAAGCCGTTGAAGGTTCATAGTTGAGGACATTGACTCGCATCTGAGATTTCTGCGACTCCATGATGTAAGGCGGGTTGCTCAAAATCAGATCGTAATCACCTTCGGTGAAGGTCTGATTCCCAGCCAGCACATCAGCGACCACAAACTTGGGAGCAGATGCCCCAGACTCCTTGATCTTGGCGGCGAAATCCTGCGAGGACGCCACCGCAACCGCTTTTTCCGAGATGTCAACACCTGTCACCTCGGCACCGGGAATATTCAGGGCCACCGTCCACGCAATGCAGCCTGAGCCTGTGCAGAGGTCAAGCACACGGACAGGTTTAGCCGACTTACCATAGGCCTTTCTCATCCTCTGCATTCTGGAGCCGATCTTGATGGCCTCGCGGCACAGAAGTTCAGTCTCCGGGCGTGGGATAAGCACATCCGGGGTCACCTTGAACCTCAGACCGCAGAAATCCGCGAATCCTATCACATACTGGACAGGCTCACCGGCGGCCAGTCTGTTCAAATCAGCGCCGAGACCTTCCAGAGACTTGTCCTTTACCTGATATTCAGGTTCCACGATATGGGTGTAACTTTTGGTGCCTATGCGGCTTTCGCAAAGCATAAGCATGATGTTTCTGGCTTCTTTCGTCGGATAGAGAGACTCCAGCCGCGCTACTCCTTCATTAAGGAAATCCTTCAATAGCATAAGCTTAAAATTTAAAAGCTAGAATTGAACATTATGAGTTTTCAATGATACCTGTCAGGAAATCAGTGATGTCAAGACCCGCCGTGCGCACCATCTTTGGCACCAGAGAAGCACTTGTCATTCCAGGGATAGTGTTGACTTCCAAGAAGTACAGGCCATCCTCGGCAAGGATGTAATCCATCCTCACGACACCGGAGCAACCAAGGTGCGAATATATTCTCTTGCTCACTTCCTGAATATGTCCGCTCAAATCCTCACTGATCGGAGCCGGGCATATCTCCTGGCTTTGACCGTTATACTTGGCATCGTAGTCGAAGTAATCGTGCTCGGTGACTATCTGTATCACAGGCAAGGACTTGACTCCTTCCGCATCTGCATAGGCGGCACAAGTGAACTCCTGGCCAGGAATCCCTTGCTCGATGATGACCGAAGGGCCTTCAGAGAAGGCGAACCGGATCGCCTCAGGCAGATCCTCAACCTTGCGGACCTTGGTGATCCCGAAGCTTGAGCCTCCGTCGGTAGGCTTCACGAACACCGGGAACTTAAGCTTTTCCACCACCTTACGGCAGACGGACTCGATGTCCATTCCGTTGCGGACATAGACATCAGGGGCGCACTTGACGAAATCAACCTCACGCAGATAACTCTTGCAGGCGAACTTGTCGAAGGCGATCGCGGAGACAAACGCGCTGCAGCTGCTGAACGGAATCCCAAGCATCTCAAGATAACCCTGAAGCAGACCGTTTTCGCCCGGAGTGCCGTGCTGGACTATGTAGGCATAGTCGAACTTTATCTTTTCTCCATAAACCTTCACGGAAAAATCCGTCTTGTCAATCTCCGGTCTGGCACCCTCGGCGAAAGGAATCCTCATAGAGTCCCGTTTCTTCATCGCCACAAGAGACCATTTACCGAACCGTGCGAAAATCTCATAGACATCGTACTTCGTCCCGTCGATGCGCGAAGCGACAAACTCCCCGCTGCGGCAAGCGACCTCCCATTCCGAAGAGTCGCTTCCATAAATCACTGCAATCCTCTGGTACTTGCCCATATTCCTATATTAAATATTCCTAATATATTCCTTTTTATTCAAAATAGTAGTCCTCCGTCTTCTGCTGCACGTCCGTGGCGTCATTGTCGCCTCCGGTACAGTTCAGGTCGAAGCTCACGCCGGCAGGGGCGATGAAGCGGTCGTTCTCCGAGATTCCGAGGGTACCGTCCTCAACTACCTTGCGCATGAATATTCCCCAGGTAGGGAGGGACATATGCGCGCCTTGGCCGTAAGTGATTGACTGGAAGTGCACCTGGCGGTCCTCCGCGCCCGTCCATATTCCCGCCACGAGAGTCGGGGTGTAGCCTATGAACCATCCGTCGGCGTTATCGTTGGTGGTTCCGGTCTTTCCGGCGATCTCGCCCATCAGTTTGTAGCGGTAGCGGAGCCTGCTGGCGGTTCCGCCCTGCACCACGCCTTCCATCAGGTTGACCATCAGGTAGGCGGTGTTCTCCCCTATCGCCTCGCGCTTGCGGTTCGTGAACTCGCTGATGACGTTGCCCTGGTTGTCCTCGATCCTGGTCACAAACATCGGCTCGATATAGACTCCCCTGGACGGGAACGTGTTGTAGGCGGCCACCATCTCCCAAAGCGACAGGTCAGCCGGTCCGACACAAAGCGCCGGAACCTCGTCGATGTGGCTCTGGATGCCCATCCTGCGCATCATATCCGCCATCGCCTCTGGGCCGAACTGCTTCATCAGGTAGGCCGAGATGTTGTTCGAGCTGTTCGTGAGACCCCATTTCAGTGTGACGGTCTTACCGATCCACTGCTCCTTGTCGGTGCTTCGAGGGGTCCAGGTGTTGCCGTCAGGAAGGACGAACGTCTGCGGAAGGTTCACGACCTTGTCGCACGGAGTCATACCCTCCTGCATCGCCAGCGTGTAGAGGAACGGTTTGATCGTCGAACCGACCTGACGCTTGCCCTGACGGACATTGTCGTACTTGAAATAGCGGTAGTTCGGACCTCCGACGTAGGCCTTCACGTGTCCCGTGCCCGGCTCCATCGCCACGAAGGCCGTACGGAGAATCGACTTGTAGTAACGGATCGAATCGTCCGGCGTCATCGTAGTGTCGGCGTAACCTTTCTTATTATAGGCGAACACACGCATCTTCACCGGTCGGGAGAACGTCTTGAGGATCTGAGCCTCGGTCAGTCCCTCTTTCTTGAGGGTGCGGTAACGGTCGCTCCAACGTCTGGCCTGACGCATGACCCTGTCCCTTGTCTCCTCGTCTATGTCGTTGGAGAAAGGCTTGTTGGTCTTGCTCCGCAGATCCCTGCGGAAGTCAGCCTGAAGGTCGCGGATCCTCTCGGCGACAGCCTCCTCGGCATATTTCTGCATCTTGTAGTTGATGGTCGTGTAGATCCGCAGACCGTCCCTGTCAAGATCATACTTGCTTCCGTCAGCCTTCTTGTTCTTCTCAAGCCAGCCATACAGGTCGTCCGTGGCCCAGGCAAGCGAGTCGGCGGAATAGTCCTCGACCATCGTATAGTCGGACTTGCGAGGCTTTTTGGCGTTCATCACGCGGCGAACCATATCCCTGAAATACGGGGCCAGACCGGCGTTGTGGTCCTGCACCTCATAGTTGAGCTCTATAGGGATCAGACGGATGGAATCCCTCTGGGACTTGTCCAGATAGCCGGCCTTCTCCATCTGGCCGATCACAAAGTTCCTTCTGGTCAGAGCCTTGTCCGGATTGATGGCCGGATTGTACCTCGTCGGTTTGTTGACCATTCCCACAAGCATAGCGCTCTCCTCGACAGAAAGCTCGGACGGGAGCTTCCCGAAGAATGTCTCCGAAGCCGAACGCACACCGTACGCACCGCTGCCGAAGAATATGGAGTTGAGGTACATCGTCATAATCTCGTCCTTGGTGTAGTCCCTTTCGAGCTTCACGGCGGTGATCCATTCCTTCAGCTTGATCCACACCATTTTGGCATGATATATTCCCGGAATCCTACGCCCCATCCCGGCCCTCGGATAAAGGGTCTTCGCCAACTGCTGGGTGATCGTGCTGCCGCCGCCCTGGCTTGAGTTGTGCAGCAGGATCGTCTTGACCAGCACACGTCCCAGTCCCTTGAAATCAATTCCGGAATGCTTGTAGAAACGCACGTCCTCCGTGGCCACGGCGGCGTGCACAAGATTCGGGGAGATCTCGTCGTAGGAAACGTAGGTCCTGTTCTCGATGTGGAACGTCGTCAGGATCTCCCCGTCCTCCGCGATGACCTGCGTGGCCAGCTTGTTGTCAGGGTTTTCCAGATCCTTGAACGACGGGATGTCGGCGAACATCCAGACAAGGAGTATCATAAAGACAAGAAGCAGCACCGGAAACGTCACCACGATCCAGAACCACTTGATTATTTTCTTTCGAGTCGAGTCGGTCATAATAAAGACAAATTTATAACAAAATTTGGAAAATTGCCCAGTTTGTGGCTTACTTTGCAGATTGAAATGGCAAACTATCTATGAAAGGCCTGTAAAATAGAACAATATGGCAGACAATCTAGTTATCGTCGAGTCTCCGGCCAAAGCCAAGACTATACAAAAATTCCTGGGTAACGGCTATGAGGTGAAATCCAGCTTCGGCCACATCAGGGATCTTCAGGACAAGAAGCTGAGTGTGGATGTGGAAAGGAACTTCACTCCTGAGTATGTCATACCTTCCGACAAGAAGAAGGTCGTGGCGGAGCTCAAGAAAGCGGCGGCAAGCGCTTCCACAGTATGGCTCGCGTCCGATGAGGACCGCGAGGGAGAGGCCATCTCCTGGCACCTCTTCGAGACTCTCGGACTTAATGAGGCACATACAAGGAGAATCGTTTTCCACGAGATCACCAAGGACGCTATCGTGAACGCCGTGCGGAACCCGCGCTCCATAGACATGAACCTCGTGAACGCCCAACAGGCGCGCAGGGTCCTGGACAGGCTTGTGGGCTTCGAGCTTTCACCTGTCCTTTGGAGAAAGATCCAGCCTAAGCTTTCGGCGGGTCGTGTGCAGTCCGTGGCCTTGAGGCTTGTGGTGGAGAGGGAAAAGGAGATCATGGCGTTCGAGAACGAGGCCTTCTACAAGGTCGAAGCATTCTTCCATCCGGCCGGATTCCCGGCGGCGGTCAAGGTCAAGGCCGTCCTCGACACAAAGTTCAAGACAATCGACGAGGCGAGGAAATTCCTCCAGGACTGCATCGGAGCGGACTTCACTGTCTCCGATGTGGAGAAGAAAGAGGCCACACGCTTCCCGGCAGCCCCGTTCACGACATCGACTCTCCAGCAAGAGGCCGCAAGGAAGCTGCATTTCCCTGTAAGTATGACGATGAGGGTGGCCCAGAGTCTCTACGAGCGCGGTCTCATCACCTACATGAGAACAGACTCCACGAACCTCTCGACCCTGGCACTCGGCGCGGCGAAGAAATTCATCACCGGAAACTTCGGTCCTGAATATTCCAAGACACGCCAGTTCAAGACCCACAGCAAGGGTGCGCAGGAGGCCCACGAGGCGATCCGCCCGACATACATAGAGAACACTGAGATCGAGGGCACGGCGCAGGAGCAGAAGCTCTACAACCTCATCTGGAAGAGGACGGTGGCGTCGCAGATGGCTGACGCGAAGGTCCTCAACACCACCCTGAGGGTGGCTTCCGACAAGAGATCAGAGAAGTTCAACGCCCAGGCCACGCAGGTCCTGTTCGACGGATTCCTTAAATTATATATCGAGGGGACGGACAACCAGGAGGCCGAGGAAGAGGAGGTTATGCTCCCGGACCTTCAGGTAGGGACCAAGATGGAGGAGAAGGGCATAAACGCGGAGTGCAAGTTCACCGCCGCGCCGCCAAGATATTCAGAGGCCACTTTGGTCAAGAAGCTTGAGGAGCTCGGCATCGGCCGTCCTTCCACCTACGCACCGACCATCGCCACTCTGACCACCGGACGCGGCTACATCGTCAAGGGTGACAAGGAAGGCAAGAAAATCACAGTCAATGACTTGGAGCTCAGGAGCGGGAATATTTCCGAAAAATCCAAGACGGAGACCGTCGGCGCCGAAAGGGGCAGGCTGCTCCCGCAGGAGATCGGAATGATAGTGACCGACTACCTTGAGAAGAATTTCACCGACATCATGGGGTACGACTTCACAGCCAACGTCGAGAAGGAGTTCGACCAGATCGCGGACGGCAATCTCGTCTGGAACGATGTCATCGGGGCTTTCTACACTCCTTTCCACAAGAAGGTGGACGAGGTGCTGCATGACGGAAACTACAGCCATGTGTCAAAGGAACTCGGCACGGACAGCGAGGGCAACAAGATCACCGCTAAGTTCGGCAAGTTCGGGCCTTACATCCAGAAGGGCGAGGGCGAGAAAGCGCAGTACGCGTCCCTCGGAAAGGACCAGCTCATCGAGAACATCACCCTTGAGGACGCGCTGAAAATGTTCCAGCTGCCCCGCACGGTCGGAGAATATAACGGTGTCGAGGTCATCGCCCTGAAAGGACGCTTCGGACCATTCCTGAAATATGGCGACAGGAATTTCTCGATTCCTCGCGGCAAGGATCCTCTCAAGATCACATTGGACGAATGCGCGGCCATCATAGAGGACGGCCTGAGCAAGACCGCCGCCAATTCTGTGATGGCTGAATATAAAGACAGCGACATCCAGGTGATCAACGGTCGTTACGGCCCGTACATCAAGCACGCCGGCTCAAACTACAAGATTCCGAAGGAGACTGACGCGGCCACTCTCACAGAGGCGGCCTGCCTAGAGATCATTAACAATTCAAAACCAACGGAAAAAGGGCGCCGCCACTTTAAGAAATCTTGATATTTTAAGATTTTTTATATAATTTAGCGGCTGTTTAGTTATAAATCGAAAGCAATGGCAACTTATCACATTGATCAGATTGACCAGAAGATCCTTTCTTTCTTGGTCAACAACGCTAGGATGCCTTTCCTGGAGATCGCCCGTGAGTGCGGTGTTTCGGGAGCCGCTATTCATCAGAGAGTCAAAAGACTGGAAACCAACGGAGCCATCACAGGATCAAGGCTGCTCGTGAAACCTCAGGCATTGGGGCTCAACGTGTGCGCTTTCATCAGCGTAACCCTGTCAGAGGCGGACAAATATCCCGAGGTAGTGGCGAACCTGAAGAAGATCGCCGAGATTGTGGAATGTCATTTCGTAACAGGAAAGGCCGCTCTGCTCCTCAAGGCATATTGCTTTGACAATGATCACCTTATGGAGATTCTTATCAACACGATCCAGAATATTCCTTACATCCAGTCAACCGAGACGATGATCTCCCTCGACCAGGCGATCGAGCGTCAGGTCTGGGTCAAGGACTACAAACGGGCAAACTACCAGCCTAACGAGTTCGCGAAGAAGACGAAATAATCAGTCTTGCGAGGGCCAGATCCTCGGGGGACGTCAATTTGAAGTTATACCTCTCTCCGGCACAGAAGGAGAGGGGTATTCCTTTTTTGCGCGCGACGGACGCATCATCGGTGAAAGCGGTGTCAAAGGCTTGCGAATATGCCGACTTGATGTCCTCTGACAGAAACATTTGCGGAGTCTGAGCTCCGAAAATCCGGCTTCTGTCAACATTCTCCCCTTCCGGCGAGACAAGAATCTCGTTCCCGTCCGCGTCCTTTACCCGGTCGATGACCTTGAGGGTATCGACCGACGGGATGACGGGAATCAAGGCACGGACTCCGCCCGAATCCATCCTCTCGAACATATTCCCTATCAGTTTTGGCGAAAGGAGCGGTCTGACACCATCGTGGATGGCGACCACGGCCCCATCCGGGACCTTTTTCAAGGCGTTCCTTACGGAATGGAAGCGGGTGAACCCTCCGGAAACCAATGTCTGAGGACAGTTGAAGTCCGAAACGAGGCAATAGTCCTTCCAAAAAGCAATATGGTCCCCGGGAAGGACAGTGACTACCTTGATGTCCGGGACAACGGAAATGAACGCTTCGATCGTCCTGCGGAGAATCGGGACACCTCCCAGATCCAGAAATTGTTTCGGAACCGTGGCACCCATCCTGACGCCGCTTCCGGCGGCCATGACTATTAATATTCGTTTTCTGTTCATAATAATTCTTACAAATATAACTTTTTTCGTATATTTACAAATTGTATAGAAGACAATAAAAATTTTAGGAATCGAATATAGTACAGCTATGGCATTTTCATTTCTGACTCAGGAGATAGCGATGGACCTCGGAACAGCCAACACCGTCATTTTCAGGAATGACGACATTGTGATGGACGCCCCGAGCATTGTCGCGATAGACAACAACACAGGCAAATGCATAGCCATCGGTCAGCAGGCCAAGCTCATGCATGAGCACACTAACCCCGGAATCAAGACCATCAGGCCTCTGAGGAACGGCGTGATCGCCGACTTCAACGCCGCCGAGATGATGATCAAGGGCTTCATCAAGCAGGTCAACAACAAGAAGAGATCCCTTTTCACCCCGAACCTCAAGATTGTGGTCGGCATTCCTTCCGGAAGCACCCAGGTGGAGATCAGGGCCGTGCGCGACTCCTGCGAGCATGCCGGAGGACGTGATGTCTATCTGATCTACGAGCCTATGGCTGCCGCGCTTGGTATCGGGCTGGACGTGGAGGCGCCGAAAGGCAACATGGTTGTTGACATAGGCGGAGGTACGGCCGAGATCGCCGTGATCTCTTTGGGCGGCATCGTCCAGCAGGAAAGCATCAACACGGCCGGCGATGTGTTCAACAGTGACATCCAGTACTACATGCGCCAGCAGCACAACATCAAGATCGGAGAGACCACGGCGGAGAAGATCAAGATAGCGGTCGGAGCCGTGATTCCGGATCTGGACGAAGAACCGGAGCCATACGTTGTGAACGGTCCGAACCTGATGACAGCCCACCCTGTCGAGGCCGCGGTCACCTATCAGGAGATCGCCCATTGCCTCGACAAGTCGATAGCCAAGCTGGAGTCATCCATCCTTCATGTGCTTGAGCTGACACCTCCGGAGTTATATTCAGACATCGTGGAGAACGGAATATTCCTTTCCGGCGGCGGCGCTTTGCTGCGTGGTCTCGCCAAGAGGTTCACAGAGAAGGTCAACATCCAGTTCCATGTCGCGGAGGATCCGCTGCGCGCCGTGGCCAGAGGTACCTGCATAGCGCTTAAAAAGACATCCAACTACTCATTCCTGATGAGATAATGCCTAAGGAGAGATCCGTTGTCCAGAACATCCTCACAGTCGCGGTCTTCATTCTTCTGGAGGTCGCGGCTGTTCTGATGCTGTCGCACAACAACCAGATCCAGAGGCTTTGGATAGCCAGGATCTCGCACGGATTCATGGCGAAGGTCTGGGGAACGACGCAAGGTGTCTCCAATTATTTCTCCCTGAAGAGGCAGAATGACGAGCTGGCGGTCGAGAACAACAGGCTGCAAGAATTGGTGCGCGGCTATGAGATGGCGATGAAAGCCGCCGACCCATCGGCCAAGCCGGTCCTGATGGACAATGGATTCGAATATATCCCGGCCACGATCATCAAGTCCAGCGCCAACACCCAGCACAACTACCTTATCATCGACAAGGGCAGCGAGGACGGAGTGGTACGCAACTCAGGCGTGATCACAGAGAAAGGTGTCATAGGGATTGTCGATGCGGTCAGCAGCCATTATTCCTACGCAATCTCGTTCCTGAACACGGAGCTGTTCATCAGCGCCAGACTCGGCGAATCGGGAGCCGTCGGACCGCTTGCCTGGGACGGGATGAGCTCTGACAGGGCCATCCTGAAAGAGATCCCTCTCCAGTTCAAATTCGAGCCCGGGGACACAGTCTATACCAGTGGCTACTCCACGATCTTTCCGCCGGACATCCCTATCGGCGTGGCCGGCGAGTCCAAGATCATCAACGGGGCCACCAATGAGATCGAAGTGAACCTTTTCCAGAATCACAAGGCGTTGAAATATGTCACCATCGTGGCAAACAGAAGGGCCGCGGAGATAGAATCCATTGAACAACAAGAAGAACAACCGAAGAAATGAGAAACAGTTTCGCATTGACATACGTTCTGCTGACGGTTGCCCAAATGGTTCTGAGCAACTATTTCCATTTCACGCCCTACATGATGATCACAATCCTGCCGGTGATGGTTCTGTGCATCCCGACAAATGTCGGAACCGTGAAGGCCATGCTGATAGCGTTCGCCACCGGACTCGCCGTGGATTTCTTCGCCGAAGGGACACTCGGCATCAACGCCATGTCCCTCGTACCGGTCGCTTTGCTCAGAGAGCCTGTCATCGGGATGTTTTTCGGCAACGAGCCTTTCGAGCAGAAAGAGAGCGTCACCGTCCGGAAATACGGCTACGCCAGAGTCTCCATAGCCATCATCCTGACAACAGTGCTGTTCCTTCTCATCTACATCCTGGCCGACTGTGCCGGGACAAGACCTCTATGGTTCGTCTTCACCTGCCTGGGTCTCTCCACCCTGGCCAGTTCCCTGGCATCAGTCTGCATCATCAATCTGCTGACCCATGAAGACAGAAGGTAGAGGAAAAGCCCTGATAATCGGGCTGTTTGTCGTCGCCGCCATCATCCTCGGGAAGTTGTTCTACATCCAGATCATCGATGACGAATACAAGATCAACTCGAACAACAATTCGATGGTCTATGACATCATCTATCCCACCAGAGGCATCATCTATGACCGCAACGGCAAGATCATAGTCAGCAACAAGGTCACCTACGACATCCTTGTCACCCCGCGCGAGGTGAAACAGTTCGACACGCTTATGCTGGCGGACGCCCTCAACGTGACACCAGAATTCATCCGTGACAAGATGAATGAATATGCCAGGAACCGTCGCCGCATCGGTTACCAAAGTGTCGTGATGCTCAAGCAGATAAAGCCTGAGACCTACATGCAGTTCGCTGAGATCCAATACAAGTTCCCAGGCTTCAGGGGACAGGCCAGAAGCATCCGGGACTATCCCGTCAACGCCGGTGGAAACCTGCTCGGCTATGTCTCGGAGGTGGACGCCAACTACATAGAGAAGCATTCCGGGGAATACCGCCCTGGAGACTATGCCGGTAAGACCGGGATCGAGGCCGCGAGAGAGAAGGAACTGCGTGGAGAGAAAGGGTACCACATCTACCTTCGCAACTCCCGCAACCAGATCGAGCAGCGCTACAAAGACGGAGAGATGGACAAGGAAGCCGTACCGGGACACGACATCCACACCACGATCGACGCGGATCTGCAGCAATACGGCCAAGAGTTGATGAGGAACAAGGTCGGGAGCCTCGTGGCGATCGAACCTAAGACAGGAGAAATCCTCACACTTGTGTCCAGTCCAGGAGTCGATGTAAGCATGCTGGCGAACATCGGCCAGCACTATGACGAGATCATCAAGGACCCTCACAAGCCGATGTTCAACAGAGCCGTACAGGCTCCGTACCCTCCAGGCTCCGTGTTCAAACTTGTCAACGGCCTCATAGGCCTGCAGGAAGGCACATTGAACACAGAGATCACCTATCCTTGCAGCCAGGGCTACCATTTCGGCAACCGCAAGCTCGGATGCCACGTCCACAAATCCCCGCTCGCCCTGGAGGAAGCCATCATGATGTCCTGTAACGGCTATTTCTGCTATGTGCTCAGGAATATTCTTGAAAACAAGAAGTACCACGGCATAGGAGAGGCGCTTGACAAATGGAATGAATATGTCCAAAGCTTCGGATTCGGACACAAGCTGGGCACGGACTTCCCCGCCGAACTGGGCGGAACTCTGCCGACATCAAAGACGTACAACAAGATCTACGGCAAGGGAGGATGGAAATTCACTACGATCATCTCCATCTCCATCGGGCAGGGCGAGGTCGGAGCCACGCCTATGCAGATCGCCAACCTCGCGGCGACCGTCGCCAACAGAGGGTGGTACAGGATTCCACACATCGTGAAAGCGTCGGAAGGGGTCGAGATTGATCCGAAATATTACGAGAGGCAGTACACGATGGTTGACACGACGAATTTCAAAAAAGTGACGCAAGGCATGTGGAGGGCGGTCAACAGTGGATTCGGATCGGGAGGAACGGCATCCATCGCCGCGGTTCCGGGGCTGGACATCTGCGGAAAGACCGGTACGGCGCAGAATCCGCGCGGCGCGGACAACTCCGTGTTCATCTGCTTCGCCCCTAAGGACGATCCGAAGATCGCCGTGGCCGCCTACATCGAGAACGCCGGATTCGGCGCCACCTGGGCCGCACCGATCGCATCCCTGCTGGTTGAGAAATATCTCAACGGGGAGATCAGTGACCAGCGCCGCGGATTGGAAGACAGGGTTCTTCAGGGGAATCTGATGTCAAAGGTAAAGGCTTATAAATAGATCGGGGAATGGAGAACTTTTCGGACAGAGGCATCAAGAAGAGTGTTGACTGGGCGCTGGTGGTCACCTACCTGCTCCTTATCCTTATCGGCTGGGTCAACATCTACGCCTCCATCCATTCCGATGGCCCCGCCAGCATATTCGATTATAATTTCCGCTCCGGCAAGCAGTTCGTATGGATTCTCACCGCGCTCGGGCTTGCGGCTCTCATCCTGTTCGTGGTGAACGCCCAGCTCTGGGAAAGCGCGTCCATACCTTTGTATCTGGGGGTACTGTGCCTGCTTGTGGCCGTGATATTCCTTGGAGTGGAAGTTAAGGGGTCACGGTCATGGTTTGAGTTCGGGCCAATCAGGTTCCAGCCGGCGGAAGTCTCGAAAATCACGACATCACTGCTGCTGGCCACACTTATGAGCCAGGTCAATTTCAGGATCACACGGTTCAAGGATTTTCTTCTGACCGCCTTGATTCTCGGCATTCCAATGGTGGTCATTCTGGCCGAGAGCGAGACTGGCTCCGCACTGGTCTATGTCGGATTCATATTCGTCATGTACAGGGAAGGTTTTTCCGGTTGGTGGATCTTCTGCATCGGAATGGCCGCTCTGCTGTTCATCCTCACGCTGACGGCATCTCCTTACGTGTCCATCCTTGTGCTGGCAGGAGTCCTTTTGCTATGCAATGGCCTTGAATCAAACAAAATAGGAGTGGCTTTCTGGATATTCTCAGGAGTATTGCTGATTCTCTGCCTGCTGCCGTGGATTTTCGGGAAGTTCAGCCCGGAGTCATTCGTCTCAAAGATAAATCCGCTCTACATCCTTGTCGGAATATGTGTCGCGGCGGTGTTGTATCTGATGATCGTTGGCTACAGGTTGCGTCACCGCTTTCTGTCAATGTCCGCCTTGGGGTTGATCGCAGGAATGGCGCTCGTGTTCTCTACCGAGTTCATATTCAACAACATCCTTCAGGATCATCAACGCAAGAGAATCGAGGTGCTGCTGGGGATGAAAGAGGATCCTGCAGGTGTCGGCTACAATGTCAACCAGAGCATGATCGCCATCGGTTCCGGCGGACTCCACGGCAAAGGCTTTCTGGGCGGGACCCAGACCACTTTCGGATTCGTGCCGGAGCAGAGCACCGATTTCATTTTCTGTACCGTCGGGGAGGAATGGGGATTCCTCGGCTGTCTTGTCGTGATCTCTCTGTACGTGTTCCTGATTTCCAGAATCATCATGGACGCGGAGAAAAGCCGGAAGGCGTTCACCAGAATATACGGCTACTGCGTGGCCTCGTGCATATTCATGCACTTGTTCATCAACATCGGAATGACAATCGGCATTATGCCTGTGATCGGCATCCCATTGCCGCTGCTCAGCTATGGAGGCTCCTCGCTGTGGGCATTCACGGTGCTGATCTTCATATTCATAGCACTGTATCGGCAAGAGAAGAAATACTATTAGCTGTTCAGACTGTTAAAAATTAACTGGTTTGCGACTGTTTTCCTTAATCAATGACTTTTTTTTAGTAAATTTGCATTCTATCATACTGCCTTGGTGGTGAAATGGTAGACACGAGGGACTTAAAATCCCTTGGACAGAAATGTCCGTGCGGGTTCGATTCCCGCCCGGGGCACCTTGAAAAGAGCTAACTGACTAATTTTCAGCGGTTGGCTCTTTTGGTATCTCAATTTTTGGCGACATTTTGGCGACTTAGTCCCTGACTTGGTCCCGACTTGGTCCCTGCTTGGTGCATTTGGAAAAGCGTTGTTAAGCGCTCTAGATACTCATAGGCTGAGGATCCAGAAAGGAAACATTATCCTTTAAGAACCGCCTGAACTTTTCCACTTCCGATATCTGCTCGTCAATGCTGAGGGCTTGAAAAAGAATGCTGCGAAGTTCACTATCTCCTTTCGCTCCCAGCAGCTCTATCTCCAACTCGTCGATGATATACAGATCCCCATAAAGATACAGCCCCGTCTTCTCATCATGGAACCGGCGGCAGGTATCGCTTCTATAGAATACGTCCATGGCTTCCGTAAGGGAAATACGGAAAAGCTCGGACATCTTTGCGACGATGCAACCGATTCTATTGTGCAGAATGATTCTGCGAACTTGACGATGCTTTTCTGAAGTCATGGGAAATCAGATAGCTTTATCGGGTTCTAAAAACAGAACCTGCTTACCCTTTTTTCTTGCATATTCTATCTCGGAGCGGGTGCTTGAGCCGATATAACCATTTACGTTGATTACATAGATTCTGTCGGCCATATCTATCTTGCGCTTATGCATATCGTCCAGCATCTCCTTCGTTCCCTCTGTCCACACCTCATCGTCTCCGGAATGCCCGAAGAGGCCCACGCTGATGACTATGTTGCCAGCGAGGGTAAGGCGCTTCTGCGCTTCCAGAAACTGATCCTTGAAGCGTGTGCTGCCGCAGAGGGTTATTACAGGGTATTTGCCGACCATGATTCAAGTGCATCTTAATTCTTTACAAACACATCTGGCTGATATTCATACACATCTAGGAAGTGTGACAATAGGATTCTGCTTACTCTCTTTAGTTCCGATATCAGGTCATCTGCATTAACTATTACCGCGCCAAAATCTGTTTTGTACCATTGAAGAAAACTCTCGAGTGCCTGAAGGTGGAGATAAACGCAAGAGAGGATAACCCTGCCATGGTATTTCTCGGGTTCAATTCTAACGGCAAAATTGCCATCAAGTTCTTGAAGATGTAGTTGTCGAATATCGCCCCAATCAGAATGAATAGAATCTGAACCAAGAGCATAACTGGATAGATATAATTCTTCTGGCTCAAACTCTTTCATGAGCATCTCGAATGACTTACCTCCGAACGCCTTCCAGGATGAGATTCTCTCAAAATCCTGTATCGTAAATCCTTCTGCTTTTATATCTTCTAGAAACTTGTATAGGAAAACATCCGTGACGCCATTGCCTTTCCTGTTGTATTTCTCATACATTTTGTAGCGATTCTTGTAGGATTTAAGCCTGTAATCACGTTGAGCGGATTTACCCTCGCGAATCAAATACCGCATCTTGATATAAGCCTCGTAGTTGATTCTGATGAAAGACCATGCAACATCAAGAGTTCCTGAATTATGTGCTTGTATAAGTTGCTCAAGACCCTTATGTTGTTTAATCAGCAGGCCAATAACAGTTGCGTCGTCCGGACCGTACTGAATATAGTTGTCGGGGTCCGGATCAATAATCTTCCGGCTACACATTAGGGTGTATGAGCATAACTCTTCTATGATTCCACTGCTGTCCTTGAATTCTTTTTGGATAGTAGCCAGGTCAGAGTAATTCTTTAAATGGGCTATTAATTCTTCAAACACAGACATTTAGCGATTAATAAACTGAATTTAATATGGGCTATTCCTCGTTGAGTTCGCTGCCCATTCTGAACTTAATGTCAAAGTTAGCAATATAATCCACTTCCTCTTGTGTAAAACCATAGTGTTGTGCAATAGCCTCATCAATAATATCAATCAAACGCTTAGATAACTTAGGGTAATACTCATAATAAACTACATTTCTTCCTGTTGTTTGATAGAATGTATCTTTTTTATACTTATTCGCCTCATAATCAGCGAAAAGGGACTTCCCCTTTACTGCGACACTTGTGTCGTTCAGTAAGGCTCCAGGAATCCTAAAGTTATCGATGAATGACTTTGTAAGATTACGACAATCGGTATGGGCGATATAATCCCAATAGAACAGAGAAGAGGATAGAACAGCTGCGATGGTGGCATTATCTATCTCTGGCTTTATCGGGATAGATTTCTCAGCTTTGACGTCTTCCAAGACATTATCTATATACGTAATACTCTTCTCGGTCTTTATTAACAGGAAATAACCACCGCCGGCCGCTCTATAAAAAACATTGTTTACGGATTGTTTTATTCCGTAAGTGTATGAAATGCATTTATCGGCTGCAAGCATCTTTTTCTTGATACTCAATTCAATAGGATAAGAATACTTCGGAACAACAAACTCTCCAACGAAATCTGTCACCTCTACATAACTAAGGTTCCCGAACAAAATATTCCGACACTCGGAGTACCATCTATTATACTTGGTCGCGAAGAACCTTGGCGTTGTCGCTCTGTCACATTTATCAACGATGAAAATTGTAGCTCGGAGATGTTGAAGCATCTCAAATAATTTGCCCGGTCTATCGTCAAAATTAGCAAACAGAGCCATGTTGGCCTTCTCCCTAATCAAGGAGATTACCGGAGTCATACGCTTGGAACAAGTAATTGCAACTGGAACAATAAAACTAAATCTTCCATTAGGTTGGCTAATCGATAGTGCCCTCTCTGTACAGCACCCATATAGATTCCCGCAGTCTGCGGTCACGAGGCGGTCGAAAGAATAGGGGACATCATCACTGGGATATTCAACATATGGCGGATTTCCTATCACAACATCGAAGCCGTTTGCACCATGCATTATTTGATAGAATTCAGCCAGCCAATGGAAAGGTTGATGTAATGACAGCCACTTATCGTAATCCGAATAACCGGAAGCCGCATATAAATGCCTGTTTAGCAAATTATTCAATGAGGCCAACTCATTATTGAGAGACTGTTTCGCTTGTTTTAGTACAGCAACATCTGCATCTTTGCTCAATTGCTCTAACCGGAAAATCTCGTAAGTATCGGCTACGTCATTGAGTTTCGACTGCAACTGATCTTTGAGATCCTGATTCGCAAGTTGCTGTAAGAAATCTGTTGCAATGTCAAGGTCGTGGTAGAGTTGCTCTTCAGTTGAATATCCAACGAGAGTATTACCACATCTTATATTGAAATCAATATCCGGAAGCGGGTCAAGTCCCATATTGTCAGCCCGTTTATCGACCTCAACAACAGCCACCATCTTCAAGAACAAGCGAAGTTTGGCGATTTCTACGGCTTCAGCCATAATGTCAACGCCATAGAGATTCCTAAGGATAATGCTCTTGTAGATGAAGTATTGTATGTTGCTACGATACTTATTCTGTATCTCGGCCAGTTGCTCCTTAAACGCATTTGAATCTTGGGCGTTGAACTCCTCCATCCGGGAAATACAAACCTCGTACAAAGGCTCCAAAAGGTTGAGCGCAGCAAAGAGGAATGCACCAGAGCCGCAGGTCGGATCTAGGATGGTTACTTTTAGCAATTCGCTATAGAAAACTTCTATGAACTTCCGGTCGTCAGTTGTATTTAGGAAATCGCATGCAATTCTTGGGATATTGAGGTTATAGGTAATGAAATCATTGAATGAAGTGAACTTGTCATCTTGTAGTTTGTCAACAATTTCTTGATAATGCTTGAAACGAGCGATAGTTTCACGCCATATCTCAGTAGGTAGACCCAAGTTTGAAGGCGTAGGATTATTCCATGATTTACGGAGTTCCAACAAGTCGGGCGCATCAGTATTGAGGCCCTTCGCAATATCTTCTGGTATCGTTTCATGAACTCCCTTCTTGACAGCATCATAGATAAAGTCCTGGCCGTTACTGCGTATAAAGTGCCAGAATGGTGCATGAGGGGCGAACGCCTCCGGATACTGCTTCTCCGTTGCTTCCAGGAGATATGGAACGATGGTATTACGGCCTATGTATTCGGTAATATCCTCTTTCGTGTAATAAGCACCCATCTGAGCGCGGTCATTGATGTACTGCTCGAAGATGTAACCCAGAACATCCGGGTTGATATCTCTGCCAGAGGCCGTCATACGTGTATCCAGATGCCAGCGCCATTTATCGAAGAACTCAAAAAGCGAAACGAAAGCCTCGTCTTTTATGTCTATGTCGGCGTATTCTCTCTCAATCTGGTGAAGGTCGAACATGCCGCCATTAAGGTACGGGATACGACCATACATGTTCTCAAACGATCCTTCATGCTTGGGAGAATTGAGCCCATCCCTGAATAAGTGAACCAGAAAGCCCTTGTAGAAGGATTTGAAAAACTGGTCTTTGCCACGTTGCTCTTGCACCCAACGAAGTTTGTTTCGCAAATAATGCTCATCGCCATTAAGGAAACCTTTCTTCTGGATGAAATAGCAAAACATCAAGCGATTGAGCATAACAGATGTATACCACTGCTTGCTCTTATTGTTTTTGGTGGCAATCTGATCGTCAATACCTGTAATGAACCCAGCAAAAGACTTATGTTCCTTCGCAAACCCTGAATAAAAATCCTTGGTAATCTTTTCAGAATTAATGGCAAAGGCACCTTGGACTCGCTCTTTCACATCAACAATGGTCGTAACCTCGTCGAGGTCGAAAGAAAGACCAGCTATCTTCTCAAATAAGAACTGTGCCTTTTCAGCCTCGGCATACTCGATGATTACGATGTCCCGTTTTTCATTAGTCTTTACAGGGGCGACCCACTGATGATGTTCTGTACCAGGAATAACGAATATGCAGATATAGTCATTTGCCGCCTTCCTGAGTTTCGTGTCCAGTTTTTTGCACACCGAATTTGTGGGCAACTCAGGGACATTGCACACAAGCACCTGGAAACCATTACGATGTGCAATCGTTTTAAGGCTGAAAGCCTTCTCCTCGACATACATCGTAGGCACATCGGCAATTGATGCGTTGTATTTATTCCACCCCATCTCCTCGATGAAGAGTGTGCGGAAGTCAGCATCTTTCAGGTATTGGACGAATTGTCTCTTAGTCAGTGCCATAAGCCATTATTGTTTAATGAGACCCATTGAGCAAAGAATCTTCGGGGATTTATCCTTGTAATCACTGTCCTGCTTGCGGCAGAGTACTCCCTTCTTGCGGAAATCAAGAACCGCTTCAACAATTTCTTCCTGTGAATCGCCTTTGTTCAACATACGACCGATTACGGTCTTCGTGGTTTCTATTAACTGGTAGTTGTATATGTCGTCTATTGCCAATTTAACTTGCTGTTTGTAATCAACGTCGAAGAATAGATTTGTTTGCTGGTCATAGAAATTCTGCAGCAACTGAACAAGCCTAAAGCGAGTGCTGAATCGATTACCCAAGACACCCATTGCTGAAGGTACATCATCAGCAATGTCGTCAACCGACTTCTTAACCAGATCGAAGTGGTCTGGCATCTGGTTCAGGCCAGGCTCCTTCGGGCCACACTCCATTGCTGTCAGAATCTTCTTCTGAGACTGGCTGACAAGATTCCCTGCGCGGTCGTACCAGCTGAGAATATCGAAGTCGTTGTATGTGCGGCAGAAGGTGATGACGCCATCAGGGCGGTCCGGAGATGCAGCCTTCGTAGCATAGATCATATCGCTAAGACTCGGTATGATTTCCTTCAACTTCGAATTAGACTTGATGGCTTTCTGCCATATCTGGTACGCCTGTGAAGAGAGGTCAACATCGGAGTCGCCCTCCTCCTGGTCAAGAATGCCGCTCTGTTCGTTGTAGAGGTTCATCAAGTTCTTCTCGTTGCCCTCGAAGAACACCTCGTCAGATCCAACAACATTGGCGTTCTCGTTGATGCGCTTGTTGAGGCGGCTGCGGAGCCGGATAATGTCTTCGATGCCATCAGCCGGGAAGAAGGAGTAGCAGTATATTTCTTTGGACTCCTGCCCAATTCGGTCAACACGACCCGCACGCTGGATGAGGCGGATGATGGCCCAGGGCATATCGTAGTTTACAATGACATGGGAGTCCTGCAGGTTCTGACCTTCGGAAAGTACATCAGTAGCGATGAGGACACGGTACTGGTCAGCAGATTCGATTTCCTGACCATTGCTCTTGGGAGAGAATCGATCCACTGATGCCGTCGGATTCTTGCTGTCGCCCGTCACGTAGTAGAGTTGCTTCATGCCCATCTGTTTGAGCTGGGCATATAGGTACATAGCCGTATCTGAATACTGGGTGAACACTATGACCTTCTCCTTTGCGTGGGTCTTATTCAGCAGGTCGTAGAGACTCTGAACCTTACGGTCGGCATTGGGATTCCAAACACCGCACAACTCAATCATCTTGATGATGGTGTCCGAATCCTTTCTGAGCTGCTGTTTCAGTGTGCGCTTGAAGTAGGTAGGCTTCAGCCAAGAAACATTATTCTTCAGTTTGATGACCTCATAATGCTCTTTAGCCAGGCATTCGTACACTGAAAGGTCTGTCGGTATCGGTTTAGCAGCCAGGATACTTCCGTTTGCACGATACTGATCCGGATTGTCGCCGAAGATGGAGATGTTGGTATCTTCATCGTCAATGAAATCGTCGGGCAAGGAATTCTCGTCACCAATGGGAAGGTCGAGGCCGTTGTCAAGCGCATACATAAACACGGCGTTGCGTAGCAAATGGTGATAGAGCGTCAAGAGGAAGGAGTAGCCGCAGCTATCCATACGCTTGAAGAAAGTGCTCTTGCAGAAGCCCATCATGCGCTCACCGGCTCGGGAGAGGTTCTCTATGAGAAGTTTCTCCGGCTTGGAAGCATCCACAGTCCTCTCTTCGCTGATGTAGTGAATAAGGCCGTAGCGAGGGAGTTTCAACGACTCCATCAAATCTATCATTTCATCCGAGTAGAGGCAGCAATACTGGTCACCTGGTTCTGTCGGAAACTTAATAGACTTTGGGATACGGTCAGGGAAATAAGACTTTGAGCCATCTGGGAACTCGAGGTACCGGCGGCCATTGCTATCATCCTTCTTGGCGTAATTGTCCTTAATAAAGGTACGGGTACGGCGTACCAGGAAGAGTTTCATCAACTCGTTCCAGTCCTCAACGAATGGACTCTGCTCGAATGCCTTGATGCTGCGGATGAATACCTCATTATGGCGCATTAGGAACTCACGTTCTCCTCCCAGTGATTTAATATAGATTTCTGGACGGATGCCAAGATCCTGATCCTCCTCGATGAACAGCTTAAGCTGGTTGCTCAGGTCACGGAAGTCCATGTTGTATGGCGTAGCCGTGAGCAGGAGAACGCTACTGTTCTGTTTCTGTATCAGGCTTTGTATATTCTGGTAACGGGAGCCGGTGGAGTTGCGAAGGTTGTGACTCTCATCAACGATAATCAGCTTGTAGTACCGCGCGTTGGCAACATCAATGGGTTTGGCCATTGACATGATATCAGCCTTGAGGTCGTATTTTGTCCGGTATTTTTTCCACATCTCTTGCAGGTTAGCCGGACAGATGATGAGGGTATTGCTACCGTAGGTATTCTCGTATAACTTGGCGATAGCGCAGGCTGTAATGGTCTTACCAAGACCTACGACATCACCAATCATAGCACCACCTCTTTTTTCGTTATGGAGGTGACGGGCAGCAATCTTAACAGCGGTCTGCTGGAAGTCGAACAGGTCCTTGCGGAACTCCGGCGGGAGGGAGAACTCCTTTACGCCCATACGGGCTTCTTCGCTAAGGTGGTATGCAGTTTTGAGATATATGTAATAGGGCGGAATTTCGTTGTCGCTGGCCCAACTCTCGTCAATCACTTTGATTAACTCATCCGTGATGTCGACGCAGAAGCGGTCGTTCCAGCGATCCTCAAACCAAGTGGAGAGTTTCTTTGCGCTATCACTGTCTGCGAACTCAGCATTTAGCTCGCCTTGTTTTGTCAGTCCAGAGTATGTTAGGTTGCTGCTACCGAGGATTGCCGGAATAGGATTGAAGTGGTCATCCGGACGATAAGCCAAATACAATTTGGCATGAAGCGGCTCCCGCAAGTAAAGTTTCACACACACCTTTTTCTCCTTGAGTTGACGAGATAGTTTCCGAAGTGTAGCCTGGTCGGCATTAGTCGGCAGACCCAGGAGCAACTGGCGGCGGAAGTCCTCAGCTATCTTCAACTTAGCATCCTGTACGTCATTTGAATCGGGATGATATTCTTCGCCACTATAAAGCTGTCGGATCAATTCCTCCGGCGGGCGGTGCATCCCGATAAGGAGGCGGCAGGTGCGGAATCTCTTTTCATCATTTTCATAGACGTTGTCGCCAGGAAGATTATCAATCTGGTCAACTACAAGATTCCATCCACGAAGGTTGAAATATCCCACGCAAAAGTCCACGCGCTTCACCCCAATGCTGGAGATAATACTCCTTAGACCTTCTGTGAACTTAACCTCGATATTATCGTATATCTGTGCCATAGATTCAACTTGTCTGCTCTGGCCCGATGAGCGAATACCTATTATAAACGCGAAAGTGCGAGCCTCCTTTAGATCTTGATCTCCAAGTCAGGCTCGCCAAAGCCCCGGGTACGAACAAGTTAAAGTAATAACGGCTCGCACTGCTATAGTGTGAGCCGAAGCCCATATTATAGCCAGCGCAAGCGTCTCACTTGAACTCCGGTACCCTTTGAATTGGCGATTCGACTTGGTCGGAATCAAAGCTAAACGCTTTCGGTATGTAAAAAAGCTTTCCTTGTTGGATTGCAATTACAAATTTAGCAATTAATTTCTATACAAGTCTTTAAAAAGCACTTTTGTTGAGACCCAACTTCATTATAAGTTTAATAGGTACACAAAGAGGCGACTATTTCCAAAATGGAAACAGTCGTGGTTCTTTCCATTTTGGAAACAACCACTGATAAACAATGAACTGCCAAGAATATCCTGGCAGTTCAACACGTTAATTAGGCTCATCGCCTTCTACTCCACCTTATCACCGGCGTAGTAACCATCTCCCGTGCCTTGCGGAAGCAGCGGCGGACCCAGAGGATGTCGTCCTCATTCTGGTCGCGGCCCCAGTTGGGGTCGGGAGCGGATCCTCCGCCTCCGCAGTTTTGTGCAAAGGAGGTGGCAGCATCGACTTGCCCGACGAAAAGAAGGAAGGCAGTTCGAAAGATGTTGCCTGCTTCTTCCGGCGAATGGGTTCGCTCGATCGCTCGGCTCTCTTCATGAAAGGCCTTCACGGCTTCCCCGGAAGCTTTCGTCTCATATCTCTTCCCATCCAAGGTTAAACCCAACGGGAACAGATAATCCTTCCCTTCATCGGACGTGGCAAAAGCGAGGCGCTCTTCATAGGTCATCTGCCCGTATCTGTTCTCCGGACGCATCTTCTCCCAGGTCTCCTGGATTTTCGCCGGCATCAGGTCACGGCTGATGATGGAGGATTTATAGGCGGAGTTGCCACTCAGGATTGTGTATCCCCGGACAGTCACAGAGGCATCCAGCTTCAGCTTGACGGTATATCCTTTTGCCTCCAGTGCTGCAGTGTACTTCTCCCAGGAGAACTTTTTTAATCCGGCCAGGACCGCGAGGCAATCCTTCTTGATGCCGGCTTTGTTCTCCTCGAACCTGTCTTCCGTACGTTTCCAGCCGCGCAGACGGTTGATCTCCTCGGCAGCGGTCTTGGCCCGGATGCCGATCCGGTGGTCGCTGTTCAGGCAGTTATCCATATCGACACGGTTGCAGTCGAGATGGAGGTGAGGGATACCGGACTTGCTGTCCGTGTGGAGCGTGATGATGTACTGGGAGTTGGGGAGGCGGCAGGGAGACCTGCGGAGCTTCTCTTCTCCGGGCAGCCTAACCCTGTCGAAAGCCTGGACGAAATCTTCGGCCAGCTGCTTCCAGTCTTCCAGGGTCCAGCCCTTGGATTCTTCCTTGGACGGAGAGATCTCCATCCGGATCATGTTGTTCTTCAGCGGTCGGCGTTGGAACTCTTCCTCCCTGAGTTTCTGGTGCAGCTTCATATACCCATAGATGGCCTGGGGGCTGGCATCCTCCGGGAGGTGGTTCAGTTTTACTACCTGTGCTTTTCCTTGACGGGTTATATACCCGAGGGACACGCCGCCGTGGGCGATGGATTTAGCTTTTGCTATCATGGCTTACTCTGTTAAGGTTCGTTCAATCTCTCTCCAATGTTTGATAAGTTTGTTCGCGGCAGCAATCCACCGGCGCATCCTGAATGCATCCCCGAAACACAGGAGACGGTCTTCCGGTTTCATAGCATTCAGGGCGTTTTTGATATGGATCAGGTCGCCCCGGGCATCGTTGAGGCTGATGTATGCCTGGGCCTGGCTTCGGGTCATCCGGAGCTTGGGCTTGTGGCCGAGGGCGCATTGGCGGATGTATTCGCTGATGGATTTACCGCAGGCCTGCGCCTTTGCCTGGATGGTGATTTGCTCCTGCTGGGTGGCGCGGAATCCCATCCTGCAGGTCTTGTTGACCTTGAAATTGTTGGGATCAAAATATTTCTTCTTCATAACTAATGGTGTTTAAATTCCGCCACGGATGCGAGCTTGCGAGCAGGCTTCCCCGCCGGGAGTTGGACAATCGCGCAGCGGAATTGTTCGACATCGGCACAACTAGCATAGTGTTTCGGGAGGGCATCTCCCCGAAACACATGCGGAGTGTGCCACTCATTACTTCCGATAGGAATCACCCTTGAACCGGAGGATGGAGAACATCTCATTGATGCGGTCCATCATCCGGGGGCCATAGCGGTCCAGGATCTTGTCATCGGCAAGGTTGGTGGTGATGATGGTCGGGAGCTTCCAGTCATAGCGGTAGGATATCAGATTCTGGATGGGTGTGTAATCCGTACCATAGCTCTGGCATCTCTCCGGTTCCGCGCCGACCTCTTCCACGAAGAGGATCTTCGCCCGGAGGAATTCCTCGTAGTGGGAGGCCTCTTTCTCCTGCTGGTGCTTGAACTGGGTGTGCAGGTCAAAGGCAGTGGTGAAAATCACGGGCGAGACGAGCTGCTTATAGAGCCCATACATCGCGTACATGAGAGTCGTCTTCCCGGAACCGATGGTTCCCTGGAGGAGCAGGCCAGAGCGGACGGGGTTGCCCATCATCCATTCGGCAACCTTCTGGATTTTGATGCCGACCTCTTTCCCGGCGATATCTTGGAATTCGATACTGCGGGACTCGACGGCCTTGCGGTAGATCTGACTGAGCGCTTCCACCAGTGCCTCTTTTTCCATTCCCTCTATTTGAGGCGGAAGTTTGGCGACAAGGTCATTCCTTGTCGGCAGAATCGAATTGATCACGAGAGCTGATACAATTTGATTGATTTTTTGTGAATGTAGCATAATTCAATTCAGTTTTATTATTCTTATTATTACTGTTTATTTTGGGTGCCATCTCTGCACCCGTATTGTTTTGATACCGGTACCCATTCTGTTTTTGGACGGGTTTCCGTTCAGACTCCGTACCCGTCTGGTTTGCGAGCGGGTCCGGAATCAGGACTACATAGCGGGAGGGCTTGCCACGGGTTTCATGGGCGGCGATCAGCTTCCTGCCGAGCAGATTCCTCTTTGCCATAAGGACTGCGGTCCGGCTGAGGCCGGTGATGTCCATAACGGTTTTGACCGGGACTTCGACCGCAGCCTTTCCTTTCTTCCAGAAGCCATATATCACGGCAAAGACTTCCTTCTCTGCACCTCGAAGCCGCAGGTCTCTCCACATGAAATCATAGATGATCGTGTAAAGCATCGCTACGAAGGGCTAAGGATTTTGTCGAGGTCGGAGCGCCGGTAGCGCTTCTGTCCGCCGACAAATACAGGGATGAGAATCTTGGCTTTCGCCATACGGTAGAGCGTGCTCTCCGAGATCCTGAGCAGGGTCTTGACCATCTCAGGGGTGAGGAACTCCTCCTTCTTTTCCTCCGCGATCGCAGCGCGCTCGCGCTCGAAGTCCTGACGGGCTTCGGCCAGGAGCTCCCGGGCGAAATGGCCCAGGTCTCCGGCGTGAACGGTCAAGGTTGCTTCGGGAAATTCCCGGAGGAGCTCGAACAAGTCCAATTTCATATCCATAGTCAAATATGTTTTGGAATTCTGCCTCTCTTGATCCCCTTTCCGATGGGGGATCTCATTTGGCTTTGGGCCTCCGGAACGCGTAGTCGGAAATCTCACGGCTCCTGAATGGCCGTGACAAACATATAATGGTTTTTTTGGTAGAACAAAGAAAGGGATTAAACGAAAATGCTGGCAATTGAATGATAATCAATCAATTGTCGGCACGAACCGGATTATAATTCCGGATTATTCCCAGTCAACTCCGGATTATTCTTCCTTACAGAAGGTAGTAGAAACGCTTCTTGACCTGGTCGGAATACTCTTGATATTTCTTGATATTATCGCGCTCAGGCAAGCCGATCGACAGACAATCGAACATCGTGCAACACCATTCAGTAAATGAGTTGGTGACCTTCCTGAAGTACTTGTTCTTATGAAGGATATCGGCTATCTCGATGATGTGTTTATCAGCAAAATGGACTTTATCTTTGGCCCCCTGCTTATAATTATCACGGACGAATTGCAGGTCTTCGACGACCTTATCAACGTACATCTTACCAGGCTCGGCTGACCAGCTAGTCATAAAGTCCGAGTTAAAGATGGTACGAAGGCGGGCCTCGTTTATGATGACTCGCTCTGGCTGTTCGGTTGCGGGAGCGTTCTCTTCAACAGTAGGAGCCACCCCCTTGACCACAGACGTTTCAGGAGCTGGCTGTTCCTCGGCAACATCCGGCTCCGGCTTTGCGAATAATGTCCAGATCCAGGCGCCAATCAACGTCAAGAGTGGATATCCAAGCGAGATCAAAGCGCCGACGCCCACCAATGCGATAAAAGCTATGAACCAGACATTTGTTAGGGCAGATTCCCATGCGCCAAAGATCGACGAATACTTATCATGGAAGATGGCCGTTATGCCAGCCGCCACGAGACCGAAGACCAATAATACTATGCCCAACACATTTGCCCACATCGGCAACCTGCATTGGTCATAGTACCTCGCAATTCTCTTCGCTTTAACCCGATCTTTCATATCGGTCTTTTTTAGACTCCATTTGTAAAACCCCAAGAAATGCCCGAACTTACAAAAGGGCTAACATTAAGATTATCAGCCTTTTACAAACAATCCTTTTCGTAAAACTATTTGTAAGTCATTTGTAATTGACGCACTTTACGAATGATTCACCATTCGCCAGAAAGAGACATTCCCTGCTCCTCTATTTGTAATAAGACCATTCAGCCTCATCCGGCGTAAGATATTTGAGATTTTATCATATCTCTGCTTGTCTGTTAGAATATCGGACAATGAATTACTTAACAATTCATTGATTTCTTTTCTTGATAATTCTCCATGATCCCGTAAGGCCGTCATAATGAGAGACTCGCAGGCCTTGTCTGTTAATCCTTTATGTTTCGAATATTCCACCTTCTTTCCCGTCGCTTGTGCGAGAGGTTTGGCGAGAACGAGGGCATTCTTACGGCCTTCAACAAGGTGTCTCTTTCTCAAATGGGAAATTTCAAAGTCAGTCAACGGCTTGCCTAGCTGCACCCGATTAAGCATTTCTGCTTCTTCTAACGAAATGTCCGCATTCTGCATGAGAATGTTTGTATAATTCATGTCGATTATTCTTCCAAAAACAGTCAAAGTCACGCGACCATCTCTGAAATCATAATCTGGCATCGGGAAAAGGCGGCCTTTCTGTAAGCGAAACATTTTCTTAATGCCGCTACCGATAGTATCAACCATTTTAAGTTCAACCATGGCATTTGCAAGGAATCGGTTGCGATTCTTCTCCCATGGTGAGTCAGCTTGCAATACGGCTTGGATGGACCCTGGGATAAAACTGCCCAGATTAGTGAACAGTAGCCTATCATCGAATTCGACGACATTCACGACACCGCTCTTTGAGTAATCCTGGTGAGCAACTGCATTATTGAGCGCCTCTCGAATCACATATGGTTCGTATGTGTCAATCTCTTCAGGGAACAGGGTTCTTAGATTTGGATTGATATACCGATACTTCAAGTTACGAACTAAGTGGAATACTTCATCGATGGCCAATACCATCGGGCAGGATAGGATTCGATAGTCTCGTTCTACACCATCGGTTCCTTTAAGAATCCAACGTATTTTGGAAACCGCAGGTGAAATCAATACCTCACTTTCTTCCTTTCCGAGAAGAATTATTGCGGTATTTGTAATCCTACCATTCCTAGTAATCTTGGCCTTATTCAAAAATGTCTTGTCATCCCAAGAAGCGACATCACTTGCAAGGTGCTGATGCTTATCTATATATAGTTCTCGGGCTCGGGCGATAGCCCTTGGATCCAGATCATCAAGTGTTGCATCTTTTACGATCTGAGCACTCCAATCTTGTTGAGAAGAGTAAATCTGACGCGTATAGTCTGTGAAATCCTTCAACTTGGTCAAGTTGCTATTGATTCGAATGTACGCCTCACCCTTGAATGTGACAGGTTCTCCAACTGCCGCCGGGATTTCGAAAATGACGATATGCTTGCCTTTATAATCAAACTCCTCAAATTCAAAACGAATATGCGGTTCAACTAGCTTTCTCAGCCATAGCTGGTAATCCTGATTGTTGATTTTCTGATCCTGCATCCGAAGATTTGTCCCTACTGGATTCCAGGTTGCATTTTCGATTCCTAAAACCAGATAAGCATAATCCTTGTACTTGACACAAGCAATATTAGCCATGCCAGAGATGTATTTTCCAACACCTTCGTAGGTAATACTTGCACTCTGTTCTGCAATGTTAGTTTTGAACTCCAGCCAATCTAATTCACCATTCTCGCCTCCTCGCTTTGCAATCGCGAGGAGGCCCTCAAGGAGTTCATATTGCTCTTCAATCGTTCTCATACAAAACTATTTTCCACAAAGTTAGGTTTTTTCTGCTTCAAATAAACGAGGAAGATAGATTATTCTAATAGCAGGGCCACATCCGTGACCATCTCTTCGTTAATGTAGTAGTGGGGGTTGAACGTTCAAGACGCTTCTTTACTCCTCGGATTATAAAAAACTACGGCTATTTCAATAATTAGCCGTATATTTGTTGCGAACAATACACCCTGTGACAAATCTTCTACAAGATATCTCTGCACGTGGAGGAACGATACGGACGCGTGAGCTGAGCGTGCCCCGAGGGTACTATGGGATCAATAAAGAGCTAAACTCCGGCAATATCATCAGGATTAAAAATGGTGTGTATATTCTTCCAGAAGAACAGACAACAATGATGATGGACATAGAACGGATTGTTCCAGGAGGTGTGATCTGTCTGTATTCTGCTTGGAACTACTATAACCTGACGACACAGATCCCCAACGGATTCTATATCGCCATCGAAAAACATAGGAAGATCGTAGCACCCAAAATAACGGACATCATTCTCTGTTATTGGGAAGAAAAATACTGCTCAATGGGCGTTGAAGAGGTCGTAATCGCCAACCATAAAGTAAAGATATTCTGCATCGAGAAGTGCGTGTGCGATGCCATTAAGTTCCGGAATAAAATAGGGATAGACGTAGCTGTCGAAATCCTAAGCAACTACCTTCATCGAAGAGAACGAAACATCTCTCTGCTCATGGACTATGCTAAACGAATGAGAGTCATTTCGACGATTCAGCCATACCTTGAAATGGGCCTTTACCGTCTATAATTTGCCAATCTGCAAGATACGGATTGCGAACAAGCTTAATCTGTACTGAAGTTTACTAAACCGAGCCCCAATGAACGTCGGAGGATATTCAGACATAATTGATTGGTCATAGAATAGAACAGTTTCAGTTCTTCTTCTGACATCGTTGGATGACTTAACGATTTGTTTGATTGTTGAACATAGTGTCTCGTTTCTCTTCTAGTATTTGCTAGTCCCCTTAGCTTTTTAATTGTAACCCCTTTAAACTGTTCACTTAATTCGGGTAAGATTGTCTGAATTCTATCATCCTCGCCATTTGTAAATGGGAACATTGAATCAACCATTTCGATTGCTTTGCCCAGCAACATGTATCTACCAGTAAAAGACACGAGGTCAGCATCATTTAGTATTTGTAGAAGATCTCTTTCAATTGTTTTAAGGCGATGGAAAGCCTTAAAGGCAGCTAGATAATCTTTGAAAGGGGACGCGGGGAGATTACAAAAATGATGGGGTTCCACCTCAACATGCATCGTTAGCCGCTTCTTTTTATCCAACTCTTTTTGAACTAGATCATAGTTTGACTCCCATCCAAGGGGCATCTGACCAATCAACTCTATCTTTTTTGTAAAGACATCTGTCTCCCATGGAGAAGTATTAAGGGCTTCTCCGATGATACACTTCGAAAGAATTGTTAATCGTTGTGCAATCCTTTTTATAGCATTTTGATGCCGACTAAGATCAGAGTCGTCGCGAATAATGGGGCTCTCAACGATAATCTGATATTGTCCATGGTCGACCTTTGTTTTGGGGAAAGAATAGGTGTCTTTAATCAAATACCCCTTTATTGTTGACTTCCCTTCTGAATAGTTATCCAGATCAAGAAGAATAGGTTTAGATCTCGCAATAAGTATTTTATTCACGGCTATTAAGGGTTTTGGATAATGAAACTATTCCAACTTCAAGATAACCTCCTTGGCCATCTCTTCGTCGATGTCGCGGTAGCGACTGAAGGCACGGGAGTTCTCGACGTGGCCGGAGATCTTGGCGATAAGATTGGGGTCTTTGACCTCTTTGTATAAATTGCCAACCAGGACGCGGCGGGCCATGTGGGAGGAGGCGACTTCCCAGATGGGGTGTTTCTCCTCCTCGCGGGTGATGGTATTTAGCGTCGTCACCACGCGGTCGATGCCGGCGAGCTTGATCATCTTCTTGATGTCGCGATTGTAGTCCTGCTCACAAATAAAGGGAAGAAGACGTCCGTCGGGCTGGTCCTTGTAGCGCTCCAGAATTTCCAATGCTGTTGGGGATAGAGGGACTCGGACCGTATAGGGACGGCCCTCCTTTGTCTTCCTAGGAACGTATTCAATGGCGCCGTTGATGACATTGGCCTTGGTCATCTTCATCAGGTCGCCGACGCGGCATCCGATAAAGCACTGGAAGATGAAGATGTCGCGCTGGACATCCAGCCCGGGGTTATCCGGGAATTTGGCCTGGTACAGTTGGTTCCGTTCTTCCTTTGTGAGATAGAAGGGAGTGCCATAGATGGCCGTGCCGATGACATAATCATCGTAGGGGTCCCGGTTCATGTAGCCTCTCTTGATCGACCAGCGGACGAAAGTGTGGAGACGGGACATCGTTCCGATGATGGAATTCTGGCCCCGCTGCTTTGGGAATCTGCATTCCGGGACCGATTTGTAGGCTTTTTTATAGAGGGGATCCTTGATGCTGGGTTTTCCGTCCTTGCCTTCCACAACAAACTTGTGTTCATTCTCCAGGAACTTGGAGAACTTCCGGAGCAGATCCGAGGACAGCGTAGTAAAGCTCACCTCCTGGGCGCTATAGATGGCGAAGCGCTTCAAAGCACGGATAATGACATTGTAGTGACGGATCCGGGAGATGGAAATCTTCTGGATGGATACGAAATGCTCGAACGTATCGAAGAACTCCTTCTGAAGATTACGCTTCTCTTCTTCGGGAACGTCCTCGTCGTTCTCTTCTGCTGCTGGAATGTCCAGTTCCTCAATTGTCCTCTCGAGCAACTTATCCGCAACCCACTTGTTGGGAAGGGGGACCTTTCCGGATCCCGCAGCGACAAAGGCATCGAGCAGGTATCTGGATATCGCGTCCAATTCGGAGTTCAAGTTCTGGAGTTCCTGGATTTCCTTCCGTTTCTCTTCTGTCATCATACGGACCTTGGGAATCACGAACCGTTGCCGGTCCTGATCCCAATCGTCAGAATGTCCGTACAGGTTCGTTTTTCCCCTCTGATTGAACCTTCCATGGAAAAATCTGACCAAAATCTCCTGTTTTCCCGTTGTTTTGTCCTTCTTACTGGACAGTGAATATTCAATAGTCGCCATAAATCAACCATTTAGCTCGCCACAAAGGCAATGAATTTTTGGCGACATTTTGGCGACTTAGCTGAAAAATATTGATTTTTCGTAGTCCCGTACTATAATCGAAACAAGCTCAAAATCACATATAATTTATTGATAATCAATCTACAATAAGCTGTCACCAATGTCAAATCCGTTCAACCCATTTCAGACCCGTCCATTTCAGACCCGTTCAGCTCTCCGATTCCCGCCTGAGGCACAAGAGAGGGCGAGTAAAGATTCTTCTTACTCACCCTCTCTTCATTTATTTTATTCTCGAAAATATACATCAGTCAATCCAACCCGGATTCTGGGTAAGAAGGCCGTTGGTACGATCTATCTCACTCTGGTCGATCGGGAAGTACCTGTACTTCTCAGTCCAGCCTTTCGAGCCAAGGATCTCTGTTCCCTTGTCAAAACGAAGAATGTCAAACCAACGCTGCATCTCATCCATGAACTCATAGCCTCTTTCCTTGAATATAATGTCAAGGAGTTCCTGCTTTGACCTACCGGCAAGGGTGATTCTATGGTTCTTGTCACCAAAAGCTCTGTCCCTGACAAGATCGAACCAATGCTGGCCGGCATCGCTTACGGTTCCGTTGATCCTGGCTTCAAGTTCGACACCCAAGAGAAGCACATCTGCATACCTGTAGAAGCGGAAGGCAGTCGCATGGTTGCTGGACGGATTAATGGATCCGGTGCTTTCCTTTCTCGGATGGTATTTGTAATGTCCAAGTCCTTCGTAATTCTCCTGTTGGTCGCTCACGATGAATGTGCTGCCTTCCGGGAGCGCACCGGACGTGACCATTTCTGCAACCTTTTTAGCCTCGTCCGCATAGACGATGCAAGTTCCTTCCCTACGGGTGTCACCTTCCTCGAACATGTTATAGACTGTGGAAGGCATCGTGCACTGGCCGTATCCTTCAAGCAGGCCTCCTTCCTCGGCACTTCTCGGATCAACAAGGTTACGTCCGCCAAGTCCGTGGACAAAGCCCATACCGGTGTCGTTGGTGGATCCAGCAGAAACCTCGTAGATGGACTCCGTACCCCATTCTCCGTCCTTCAGCCAAAGATGCAGATAGTCAGGATCAAGCGTGTAAACACCTGAGTTGATGATGGTTTTCATATCGTCAAGAGCCTTAGGGTACATTTTTTCGTCACGGTGGAAGAGGATCACCTTCGCGCGGAGTACACGGGCCGCGTCAGCACAGATTCTTCCCTGCTGAACACTGGCTCGGGCCGGAAGGGCGGCGATGTTCTCGTCAGAAAGATCACTCATCATAAAATCATAAATCTCATCTCTGGTCCCCTTTGGAACGGAATACATCTGGTCGGCGCTGAGGATACCTTTGATGAGAGGGAATTGCTCATAGCCCATAAACAGATAGTCATAGAAAAGAGCTCTGAAGAAACTGGCCTCTGCCTTCAACGGTTTCACGAAACTATCGTCAAGGGAGCAGGAATTCAGTTTGTCAATCAATATGTTGGCGGCGATTACTCCGTTGTAGATGCCGAAGTCCCACTCATTCCACCAAGAGCCATAGCCCCACTGTCCGAAAGAAGATGTCGCGTTGTAGGAGAACGTGTCCCACTTTGTCTTCCACTGGCCTTCACCCAGACCGCCTCCGGTCTCCGCCTCGTCCGAAAGAATGCATGAATAGTCATGAATTTCAAGAAGCCTTGTCTTGACCTCCCACATCACGTTGTACAGTCCCTTCATCATCTCATCCTCCGTCTTGTAGAACTCTGTCTCCGAAACCTGGGTACGAGGCTGTACCTCAAGGAAATCAGAGCATGCGGCAAGCGTCATAAGCGAAACGCCGATCGCGAGTGCGTAAGAATATATCTTTTTCATAATATTGCCTGTTATCGTTAATTAGAATTTAATGTTGACTCCTGCAGTGAATGTCCTTGCCTGAGGATAGGTTCCGGCGTCGAGACCGTCTCTGGTGCCGACCTCCGGATCATAACCAGTGTAGCCTGTGATCGTAAACAGGTTCTCACCCTGAAGGAACAATCTCAAAGCCTTCATCCCGGCCTTTCGGGAAATTCTTTCCGGAAGCGTGTAGCCGATCTGGGCCACCTTGAATCTAAAATAAGAACCGTCCTCGACGAAGAAATCAGAGATCTGATCGTTGATGTTGTCTCCTTCGACAAGTCTTGGCATCTTGTTGGATGTCCCGGCGCCATGCCAGCGGTCAAGCCATTCGGTTCCGAAATTGGCAAGTGTGGCGTTCGGTCTGCGGTAGAACTTGTAGATGTCGTTCCCTGCAATTCCCTGGAAGTAAGCGCTGAAATCAAAGTTCTTCCAAGACACATTGAAGTTGAAACCAAACGTCCAGTCCGGATTAGGATCTCCGATCATGGTCCTGTCATCAGCGTCTACGGATCCGTCACCAGTCACATCAACGAAACGGATGTCTCCAGCGTGAGGGGTTCCACCAACATTCTGCTTGGAAGCCGCGGCCTCCTCGTCTGTCTGGAATATTCCATCAGTCTTGTAGCCATAGAAGAAACCGTAAGGTCTGCCGCTTTCGCTGTAGGAAACACGTCCTCCAAGACCTCCGCCTATCATATTCAAGCCAACTCTGTCTGGTCCTTGGTCGGTCACTTTGTTCTTAATGTAGGAAGCGTTGGCGCCTACTCCCCAGAAAACATTGCCGGTGGTGAACCTATAGCTGGCCTCCATCTCAACTCCTTTGTTTTCGACCGATCCGGCATTGACAGTCATGGAACTGAAGCTAGTGTATAGAGGAATAGGTTTGTTCAGAAGCATGTCCTTTGTCTTTTTCTGGAATACATCCACAGTGAACGAAAGAGCGTTGTTCAGGAACCTGAGGTCAAGACCAGCGTCGAACTGCTCGGAAGTCTCCCATTTGAGGTCTTCATTTGCGTAGCCGCTTGGGTACATTCCAGTGTAGGATTTCCCATCAATGATAGCGTTATGTCCGCTTGCCATCATCGTAGTGTAGGCGAACGAACCTATGCGCTCGTTACCGTTCTGTCCCCAACTGAGTCTGAGTTTGGCAAAGTCGAACCATGACGGCTTGGAAGCCAGAAAGTTCTCCTTGGTGATCACCCAACCGAACGACACTGAAGGGAATATTCCCCATTGATGCTTACGTCCGAAATTCGAGGAGCCATCACGGCGGAGCACAGCCTCCAGCATATATTTCTCATCATAGTTGTAATTCACTCTTCCGAACGCGGAGGCCAGTCTGTGGTCATAGCCGCTGCTGCCAACCTTGGACTGATCCTCAGAAGCCGTGGCTGTGTCGATGAATGCCTTGTTGATGTCAACGACAAGAAGGTTATAGTCTGTGCCCCAGATGTTCGATGAGGAGAATGCCGACATACTGGTTCCCACAAGCGCGCCAAGATTGTGCTTTCCGAAAGACTTGTTATAGGATAAAACGTTCTCCCACTGCCAGTTGAATCCCTGCCACTTGCTATCCTCGACAGAAGAGGTCTTATTGTTGTTCGTGGTGTTGAGATCATATTCAGGTGTCACTTTTCTGGTGGATGAGACCATCAGGTCGATTCCGTAGGATGTCTTGAAAGTAAGCCCCGGAAGAAGGTCGGTGTTGACGGCGATGTTGCCGGTGAAGTTCTGAGGTTCGTACCTACGGTTATGGTTGACTTGCATGTCAGCCAGAGGATTAACCAGCTCGCGCATGTCTATAATGTTGTAGGTCTTTCCGTTAGGTGCCACCACGGCGTTAGGATAGGTGATCGCGTATTGTGCAAGAACCGCTGGATCCTCCTGATAGACAGGCTCGGTAGGAGGTAGCATATTCATTGACGCCATAAGACCGCCGGCCTCGCTGTTGTCGATGTCCGTTCCCTTAATCCTTGCTGATGAATAGCTAACATTGACACCGACGTTTACCTTGCTGAGCCAATCACGGTCAGGGGCACTGAGGATGGTGTTGTTGTACTTCGCGCGTACATTGTAGCGACTGTAGTCCGAGTAACCTTTAGCATAGATTCCTTCCTGATTGACGTAGCCGAACGAGATATAGTAATTGGAATTGTCCGTGCCACCGCTGAGCGAAAGCCTATGGTTGACAATCGGAGCGTTTTTGTTCTGAAGAGCCTCCTGCCAGTCGGTGTTGAATTTGGAGGTTCCTGTGAAGTACGGATCCTTACCCGAGTTGGCGGCCTGCTCGTTGATTAGCGTCATGTAGTCCTCGCTGCCAAGAAGGGAAATCTTGTTGGACGGGTTCTGGATACCATAAGTGAACTCATAGTCCAGAACAGCCTTGCCTTTCTTGCCTTCCTTGGTGGTGACAAGCACGACTCCATTGGAACCACGAGCACCGTAGATGGCGGCCGAGGCCGCGTCCTTTAGAATCTCGACAGACTCGATGTCGGACGGGTTCAGGTTGTCGATTCCATTCTCGGAAGGCATGCCATCCACGATGAACAGAGGATTCGAATCGTTGATCGTGCTGACTCCCCTGATCCTGATCTTCGATCCTGCTCCAGGCTGGCCTGAGTTGGATATGATGGAAACACCTGAGACCTTGCCTTTCAAGGCATTCTGAAGGTTGGTCGGGTTACCGATGTCAAGATCTTCCGAAGAGACACGGCTTACCGAGGAAGTCAGGACACTCTTCTTCTGGACGCCATAGCCGACAACAACCAGTTCGTCAAGAGTGTTGGAGCCTTCCGCGAACTTGATGACGAGATTGCTCTCATCGCCGGAGACAAGATAGTTAACATCATCGTAGCCAAGGAAAGAGAAAACCAATGTCTCTCCCTTGTCGGCGGAGATACTGAATTGGCCGTTATAATCCGTAGAGGTTCCTTTTGTGGTGTTACCCTTGACGAAGACTCCAGCCCCCGCGACTGGTTCGCCGGCAGGATCCAGGACCTTACCGGAAACGCTGCTGGTCTGCGCTGACAGACTTACAGTACAGAATACCGCTGCAAGCAGCAAGAACAAATTTTTTATTCTCATAATCTAACAGTATTGATTGGCGATTAGTTCTTTATGTGCGATGTTCCTACATATTCATGGCGACCGCCACCGCACCCAGAAGTCCGATGAACTGAGGGTTCAGCTTTGTGATGACCACGCCGTTTGAAACGAAGCGCATAGTGTTATGGTTCAATTTATTAAGAATATTCTCGAATATGTATTCGTCCGCCACGATGCTGCCTCCCAAGACAACGGTATCCGGATCGGTGATCCTGACAAGGTTCATTATGAGGTTGGCGATTCCCTGCGTGGCGTTCTCCACGAGCACACGGCAGAGCTCATCCCCCTCCTGACAAAGCCGGATGACATCCCTGACATCCACCCTGACTCCTTCATCGGAAGGGATCTCAAGGCGGGTATCGTACCTGTCCTTGAGCAGTCTGGCGCAGGCGTCAAAGCCGCTTCCCGAGGCGATTGTCTCCACGCAGTCCATCCTGCCGCAGCAGCATTTCACGCCGACATTGACTCCGACGGTCATATGCCCGGCCTCCCCCGCGTTGAAATGGCTTCCTCTGATCTGACGGCCATTCACCACGGTCCCGACAGCAATGCCGGTACCTACATTAATATAAACGAAATTCTTCGAGAACTGCCCCACGCCCCAGACACGCTCGGCTCTGGTAGCGCTCTTGACATCGTTGTCGATGCGGCAAGGAATGCCGTAGATCTCCGTGATCTCCTTGGCAAGTTCAATAGGATGGGTCCTGTTCGGGTCAATCTGAAGCCAGACCCCTTCATTGGGATCGACACGGCCGATCAGACCGATGCCCATAGAGACAGGCTTCTCGCCGACCCATCCCACGGTGCGAATGTAGTCATCAAGAGATGACTTGATTATTTCCGAGGCGGTCTGCTGACTGAAATAGCCGGAATCATACTTCTTGAAACGAAGGATGTTCCCGTGCTTGTCAACTTCACCGATGAGTAATTTTGTTCCTCCCAAATCGAGGCCGAGATATGTTTCCATTGCGTCTGAGTGTTATTCTTCCGCAATATTAGCCAACTATCTCCGGACGGGGGTTTAAGATCTAACAAAAATGGTTTAAAATCTGCTTGGGCTTAATCCGAACTGCTTTTTGAAACAGACACTGAAGTACTTAGCATCTGAGAAACCGACCATATCCGAAACTTCGGCGATGCTGTAGCGATGGTCCGCGAGATATTCCTTTGACCTTTCCAGACGATAGATTCTGATGAAATCGTTAGGTCCCTGACCGGTGAGAGACTTCAGTTTGTTGTAGAACGCGGTGCGGCTCATAGCCAGTTCCCGGCACAGGTCGTTAATCTGGAATTCCGAGTTGGACAACTCCTTCTGAACCACGGAGATAACCTTGTCCATAAACTCCTTGTCCAGCTTGTTGGAATATTCATTGCGCGCGGAGGCATTGTTGGAGTAGAGAATAGCCTCCCTGAGACGCTGACGCTCGTTCAGGATATTCCTGATTCTGGCTTTCAGAACCGACATATCAAACGGCTTGACGATGTAGTCGTCGGCTCCGGACTCAAGTCCCCTGATGACGCTCTCCCTGTCGGTCATACCAGTCAACAGAAGCACTGGAATATGGCTGGTCGCGACATCCGACTTGACACTCCGGCAAAGGTCGTAACCGTTCATCACCGGCATTATGACATCAGAGATCACGATGTCAGGATTTTTTTCCGCGATGACTCCAAGAGCCGTCTGACCGTCCGTGGCAGTGTTGATTGAATATTCCTCCGCGAAAGAGGACCTCATATACTCCAAGGTCTCAGCGTCGTCCTCAACAATCAGGATGCGGTTCCCGGAATTGTCCGGATCCTGCTGGACAGAGTCCGGAATCGGCTCCAAAGTGTACGACTCCTTCCGGAACACCACTGAATCCGAAGCCTTGTATTTCTTCGGAAACGACAAGGTGAACGTGGTCCCTTCTCCCTCGACGCTTGAATATGAAATCGCCCCGTGATGCTGGCCGACCAACTGCCGGGTGATCATCAGGCCTATGCCGTAACCGCTCTCATCGCACTCGCGGGCATTGTCCGCCCTGTAGCTGCCTCTGAATATTCTTGATTGGAAATCCGCGGGTATTCCTATTCCCGAATCACTGATCTCCAGAGTCCAGGAACGCCGCTCGCTTTTAGCCAGGACTTTGATGAAGCCTTCCGAGGTGTATTTGACCGAATTTGACAGGATGTTGTGAATGATCAGATCCATCTTCTCCCGGTCGATCCAGATGTCATTCAATCCCGGCTCGATGCGGTACGAGAAATCAAGCCCTTTCTGGCGGGCGGCATAACTGAAATCAGCCAGAACGGAGTCCAGATAATCCCCTGAGTCATATTCAGCCAACCTCAGCACACTCCAGTCCCGGTCATTCTTCCGGATGTCCAGAAGATTGTTGATCATAGACATAAGTCGGTCAGAGTTCCGGTTCGCCGTCATCACTGAACTCCGTACCTTGTCGGAAAGGTCATCCATACTTTCCAGATCGTTGAGCGGAGTCTTGATCAATGTTATAGGAGTCTTCAGGTCGTGGGCGAAGTTCACGAAAGTGTTGATCTTCTCCGTCATAATCCTGTTGTACGACTTCCTGCGGTACCACGCCACGGTCATCGCCACGAACGCCACCAGCAAGGCCGCATATAGAGACAACGCCCACCAGGACAGCAACAAAGGCCTCTTTATTAATATGGAAAGGTGACGCTCACCAAGGATGTTTCCTGAATATTTGTCTATGACCTTCAGTGTGTAGTCATATTTTCCGGAAGGAATATTATAGTAGTCAATCTCTCCCGCTGCATCGCTAAGACGGGGAACCATGTCAAAGCCCACAAGCTGACTTGAAAAGCTGGTCCTGTACCCCGAGGTGAAATCAAGGGCTGAGTATGCGATGCGGAAAGAATTCTGGCCGGCTTTCAGAGTGATCCTGTCGAGAAGATCGACGTTGGTTGAGACTGTAGGTTTTGAGCCGTCCGGCAGATTGAAGCCCGAGATGACCGGGGCGATTTGTCCCGGATCCTTCATCGAGAACTCTGCAGGGTCGAACACAATGACTCCGTCAGCGGTGCCAAAGGCCAGACGGCCGTCCGAGAGTCGGCAGACGGCGTTAGGATTGAAACTGCCTCTGGTGACTCCGAGGAATCCGTTCATATCAATCGGAACTCCGGAGACCGGATCAAGCCTGTAGAGGGACTCAAAGGTCGCGAACCAGACATTGTCCTCCCGATCCACCACGACACCAGTGACGGAATCGCTGGAGAGGCCGGAATCCTTCGAGAAAGACCGGGCCGTCCCGGTGTTTCTGTCATAACATATCAAGCCATCGCCGTCCGTAGCCAGCCAGACAACCTCTCCATGGTTTGCCAGACATCTCACCGGGTACGTCAACGTCTTGGAACCAAACGAGTCAAGAACCGTCAAAGAACCAGTCCCAGAATCCAGGACACACAGTCCGCCGATGGTGGCCGATGTCAACTTCCCGTCAAAGGTCATTCTGATGTCCCCGATGTTATCGACAGGATAGGTCGCAAAGCTTCCGTCCAGGACATCGTATCTTGCCAAAGGTGAGTCTATCCCGCCTATCCAGACATATTCTCCGTCAGTCAGAAGAGAATACGTATGATTGAACCTATCGTCCTGAAATACAGTCGTGGTTCCGGTTTTTGGATTGATCTTGTACAGAGGGAAACCGTAGCCTCCGACCCAGACATCGCCACGGACATCCTGAGTCAAGGCAAGCACGACACCGAGATCCGGCATCGGATAGTTCTTCCAATTACGGCCGGACGGATCAACGCTGCACACGCCCTCATTGGTTCCAAACCAGATGTTCCCAGACGCGTCCTCAAAGATCACGTTGACATGATCGGACAACAAAGAATTCGGATTCCCGGGCTGATGGGCCAGTTTTTCGATTGATGGGGTGCCTTTGCTCTGACGGCAGACCCAATCCGTGGTCGTGGAGACCCACAGGTTGCCGTTCACGTCAAAACAAAGGTCACTGACCGTGTTCCCCGGAATGGACGACCGGTCCAGATCGTCTGCCAGATAATGGGCGAGGACTTTCCCCGACTCCAGATCAAAGTAGAACAGTCCTTCCCCGTCCGACCCGACTACGAGACGTCCCTCGCCATCCTTCAGAATCGCCCAAACCGGAACCTTGAGGGAGACAGTGCCGAAGTCCTTCAAGATTCCGTCATCCCCGACAACCTTCATTCCTTCGGAGAACGTCCCGACATAGAGCTTTCCACCCTCATAGAGCAAAGACGCGACATCCACATCATCAGCCACCCCGTGGACCTTTCCATTCTCCAGCAGGAATATTCCATTGTCTGTTCCCAGCCAAAAGGCATCCGTCCCTTTGACAGCGATAGCCTTGACAATCCTGTCAGTGACGTATCTGGCTTCTTCTCCGCCTTCCGTCAGGAAAATTATGCCTTCCGAAGTGCCCAGAGCCACGGTTCCAGACCCAGGGAAACAGATGCTGTACAAGGATATTCCCGGATGATTCTTCCTTAGATCCATCTCAAGGTGGAAAGAGTCCAAGCCTTTGTAATAACGGTAAAGCCTACCGTTCTTCACCGCCATCCAAAGGACTCCAAAATTGTCACATTCCAGCCTCGTTGATGACAGGATCTGGTCTCTGGACTGAGGCAGATCCTCGATCCTGTACGTTTTCACGGTATGGCCATCGAAGCGATCGATTCCGTTCTGCGTGTATATCCAGACAAACCCGTCCCCATCCTGTGTGACCTGATAGACTTTCCTGCCGCTGAGGATTCCGTCAAGAGTGACAAAACCTTCCGCCCTTGCCGTGAGGAAGGACAGAAGGGTCAACAAAACCAATATAATATGTTTCTTCCGAAACATCATTCAGAGCAAGCGTGGAAAGGAGCCTTGAAATCCATTCTCAAAGTGTGTGTGTCCTCTGTAGGAAAATCATTTGGAACAGGAAGTGTCACAATACCTGTGGCCGCCCATTCGCACCCTCTTGCGAAAGTGACCTGAAATCCTGTGCATGTCATCGAATATGTCATGTCAGGATCATTGCCGCAATGTCCGAGAACATCCACGAAAACACGACCCTTGCCGTATCTCACAGTCCACATCACCGGCTCGTCACGCCCCGCGTCAGATGTCGTGGCAAGGATCTCGATGTTCTTGGCAGGGCCGCGTAACTTTGTGTAGATCTCATCCTTATAGTGCTTCCATCTTTTTGGGAGCCCTTTCATGACCGGATGTTCACCAGCCTGTGTGTCGATCACTGTCTTGTGCTGGAGACCGTGATGTCCCGCCCATCCAGGAGTGTAGTCATATATGTATTTCCCGTTCAGCATATAAAGATAAGGTCCCCATTTCTCATCCCTGCCGTTCCATGCACCGAGACCGGTCATCTCGTTGTACTCATTCCAATTCTCCATCGGGATTATCGATGAGTGGATGAAGGCAACACCACCACCGGCGCTGACATATTCCTCGAAAGCCTTCTTGCACGGCTCGATCCACTCCACACCGCCATAGTTGACAATGACAAGGCTATATGCTTTGAAATCAGGGTTAAAGGTGCTCATATCCCCGCCCCGGTCAGGAGTCTCGATGACATCCACATCGAAGCGTCCGGTGTTGGCAAGAATCTGTCTCATGCACTCGGAAGCACCTCTCCAATAGTGGCTTCCGTCCTGACCGGTGACAATCAAGGTCCGGATTTTCGGCTGTTCCTTGGCGGAGACAGTGAACAGGAAAATTCCCAGCAAAGCAAACAACGTCAAGACTATCCTTTTCATCTTCCTTCCTCCTTTCTGAATTCGATCCTGTCATGGCAATATACTGCCTTCTTGCCATAGCCTCGTTCATCGACGCTGAACGAGCCTTCCTTTATGTAAGTAATATAAAGCTCGCTGACACCATCCTTGTTCCTGTCTTCGACAAGCATATTATATTCATCGGTGACATATTCCACTGGGGAGATGTATTTGATTTCCTTTGAATATGTCCCCACTATCACATAATAGGCCTTAAAGAGATCGAACTCAGGCCAATGGCCATTGTCCCGGCCGAACAGCATGACTTCCTCCAGCTGCGGGTCATCGTCCATCTGCGCGATGATTGACTTCTGAAACCAGAAGCCCTCTTTGACAGCCTCAGGCGGAATATTGTCCCAACCGACCTGATGGGCCGTCACCCGGAACTGCGCCTCGGCACAAACGGCCAGCAGCAGTGACAAGAATACGGTTGAAAATTTCTTAAGCATCATAATCATGTGGCTATTGTTTGATGTCAAAGGTAGTCATATTCTCAATAGGACATGTCCGAATATTGGCAAAAAAAGTTGGAAATCTGTCAAGTGTTTGGTGGGCAATGACATATTTTCAACTATTTTTGTCTGAAAATCCACCTCGGGCGCGCATATAGTCGCTATCTTGCGGTCAAATTAAAAGCACTAAGATGAAGATCACAATCACAGAAAACGAGAAGGCGTTCGCCAACGCGGCGGCGTGGAGAATCATCGGTCAGATACTGCGGAAACAACGCAGTGTCATCGGCCTCTCGACAGGCAGGACCACCGGAGAATTACACCGGACTGTCGCCAAAATCCACAAGGAGTATCCTTTCGATGTGTCCGAAGTAACATTCTTCGGCCAGGACGAGGTCGTGGGTGTGCAACGGGAATATTTCGGATCCTGCTGGAAGATGCTCAAGACCGAACTGATCGACGACATCGGGACAGATGACGGACATTTCCTTATGCTTCCTGTCAAATCTGATGATTATTCCAAAGACTGCAAGGAGTTCATCGAGGAACTGGAGTCACGAGGAGGGATCGATCTGCTCATCGTCGGAATCGGAGAAAACGGCCACATCGGCTTCAACCAACCCGGCTCGGCGTTCGGAAGCGGATGCCGCGTCTCCGTTATGTACCCGGAACTTGAGGCGAGGATCAGACGGGAGACAGGAACGCCGGACAATGTGGAGCTCGGAGGAGTGACCTTAGGGCTTAAGGACGTGATGACGGCCAGAAAGATCGTGGCGGTCGCCAAGGGAACAACGAAGGCGGAGATTGTCAAGCGTATCGTGGAAGGTCCTGTCAGCGAGGAAGTTCCGGCCAGCGTTCTCCAGCTTCACCCGGACTGTGAGTTCATTCTTGACAAAGACGCGGCCTCAAAACTGGATTAGTTATGGAAAACAAGAAGACAAACTATTTAGGACCATTCCTTTCGATGGTTTTCCTGTTCCTTATCGTAGGGTTCCTGACGACAGCCAACTCACAGTTCCAAGGGCCGCTCAAGGAAGCCTTCCTCTCCAACGCCGGAAGCTTAAAGAACACATTCGCGACTTTGATCACGTTCTCCTGGTTCCTGGCCTACCCGATCTGCGGGCCTATAGGCTCGGCCTGGGTCAATAAATATGGCTACAAAGGGACTTTGATCCGAGGTTTGATCCTGATGACAGTCGGGTTGTTGCTGTTTTTCGCGTCCTCAGAGTTCACGGTCCTCTTTCCGGACGCCGTCATCGGCTCGGCGGACCTATCGTTCCCTGCCGGATTCCTGATCTTCCTTCTGGGCTCGTTCGTGGTCGGAGCCTCGGCCACAATCCTTCAGGTTGTCATCAATCCTTATCTCGTGGCCTGTGACGTGAAAGGCACGCAGTCCATCCAAAGGCTGGCCATCGGCGGGACCGCCAACTCGGTCGGCACCACGATCGCCCCGTACTTTGTCACCGGAATAGTGTTCGGAGGCATCGCGATGGAGGACGTGCAGGTCGCACAGCTTGTGATTCCGTTCATCTCCCTTGCAGCCGTCATCGTGCTTGTCACGCTGGCCCTGATGAAATTCTCCCTCCCGGACATCCAAGGGACCAGGGCGGAGAACGGCGAGAAACTTGAAAAGAGCGTCTGGTCGTTCAGCCACCTGACCTTAGGGGTCATCGCGATATTCTTTTACGTCGGCGCTGAGGTATGCGTCGGTGCTAATGTGAATATGTACGCGATAGAGAAAGGGATAGACTCCCCTGCCCTTCTCGCCACCATCTATTGGGGAGGAATGCTAGCCGGCCGCGCTTTGGGAAGCACCCTGAGCAAGGTTCCGCCACGCACCCAACTCATATTCACAACCTCTGTAGCCACTGTCCTGCTGGTTCTTGCGACCCTGCTCGACAACCCGTGGCTTTTGTCCGCCGTCGGGCTGTTCCACTCCATAATGTGGGGTGCCATTTACACCCTTTCAGTCCAGAAACTCGGGAAATATACCTCCGTCGCGTCCGGAGTGTTTATGATCGGAGTATTCGGCGGAGCCGTCCTGCCTCTCGTGCAGGGACTTCTGGCCGATATACTCGGAGGCTGGAAGATGACCTGGCTGGCAGTGGTATTCTGCGAACTGTTTATGCTTTACTACGCTGTACGAGGAAGCAGGGTAAGGCAATCGGCCGAATAAAAACACTCTATCAATATGAAAAAGACACTTATCTCTTTAATGGTCGCGGCTCTGACGCTGCTGTGTTCCTGTGCCCCAAGTCTCAAAGCCAACATTCTGGTTGTCAGCGAGAACGGCGGACACCACAAACCGTTCACAGATGTGGCAGTGCCTTGGCTGGACAGCATCTCCGCTTCCCGCGGATTCACTGTGACCGTCATCAACAATATGAACGATGTGAACGCGGAGTTCCTCAAGAACTTCAACGCTGTCATCCAGCTCGACTTTCCTCCATACACCTGGCCTGAGGCTGCGCAGGAGGCTTTCATTGAATATGTTGAAAAAGGTCTCGGTGGCTACATCGGCTTCCATCACGCCACCCTTCTGGGAGAGTTCGACGGCTATCCGATGTGGAAATGGTTCTCTGATTTTATGGGCGGGATACGCTTCGCTGGCTACATCGAGCCGCTCGCCGACGGGACCGTGCACATTGAGAGCACGGAACACCCTCTGTTCAAAGGAGTTGACCCAGTCTTCACGATTCCGGACGATGAGTGGTACACCTACGACAAGGATCCAAGGGACACTGAATATATCCACGTCCTGGCGAGTGTGGATGAGGATTCCTACCGTCCGGCCTCGGACATCAGGATGGGCGACCACCCTGTCATCTGGACCAACACCTCGGTCAAAGCCCGCAACATCTATTTCCAATTCGGGCACAGTCCGAAACTGCTGGAGAACGATAATTTCAAGACGCTTCTGTTGAACGCGATAGATTGGGTGACCGAAAAATGAGACCGTCACGGATTCTGACAACGATGATCTGCCTCGTGGTCTGCGCCCTCTCACAGGCGCAGACCACGTTCTGCCACGATGAGCGACTCCGCAATCAGCTGATTGAAAGTGGCTTCCTTCACAGTCCGCTGCCGGTTGACACTCTTGACTCCTATGAGGCTAACGGCTGGCGAAAGGCTGTGGTCTCCGAGACCGGCCCGCTTGCCGGTCTCCCGATAGAGATGGAATTCCGGAAAAAGCCTGGATTCCGCGCCGTAGGCTCCCCGGGAGATCCAGACTATGCCACCTACGGAGGCTGTCAGGTCACCTACGACTTTGGGGGACGGAATCTGGAGGATTACAACCGGATCGAGTTCTGGATCTATCCTGACTGCAAGGGGCTGAGCATTGTTAATGTGGATCTGGCTTTCATCAACGGGAACGTTCCGGCCAAACCCGGCTACAACAGGCCGTCCGGATCGCACCTTGTCAATCTGAAACCCGGAATCTGGAACAGGTGCTTTCTGGAGATTAATGAATATCAAAGAGACCATGTCCTCGGACTGAGGTTCAGTTCCACAGACAGAGGCAGTTCCATCGGAGCGAAGGACTATTCCGCCAGATTTGTCATCGACAGGATCTCGTTCCTGAAAGTCAGGAATCCCGACAAAGTCTCCGGCTGGGAACCGATGAAAGGCCAAATCGTCTATTCCACAACCGGTTACAGTGTGGCAGGCAAGAAAACAGCCGTCACTGATTACCGGGCCGGAGGACGATTCAGTGTCGTTGACGCAGAAACCGGAGCGGTCGCCTGTTCCGGACGGATCAGGAAAGAGGTTACGACCACAGGCAGGTTCGGAGTGCTGGATTTCTCTGATCTCACAAAGCCAGGGACCTACAGAATCAAGGCCGGAAATGCCGAAACAGACACTTTCAGGATCTCGGACAATCTTTGGGACGATTCCCGCTGGCGGGTTCTCAACTACATATTCAGTCAACGCTGCGGCAGTGAAGTGCCCGGGATTCACGGAGTCTGCCATAAAGATCTATTCGCCTCGCACGACGGGAAGAGGATTGGATATTCCGGTGGCTGGCACGACGCCGGCGACCTTTCCCAACAAACCCTCCAGACAGGAGATGTGACATATTCCCTTCTGGAAGCATATTCATCGCTGAAAGACCGTAACCCGATCCTGGCGGCAAGGATGCTTGAGGAGGCGCGCTGGGGACTGTCGTTCATCCTTGGCTGCCGCTTCGGCGATGGTTTCAGGGCCAGCAGTATGGGGCTTCTGATCTGGCAGGACGGAATCATCGGGACATTCGACGACATCACATCGGTCAGGGTGCAGAACAACGCGTTCGACAATTTCCTGTATTCCGGTTACGAGGCGTTCGCGGCTATGACCCTTCCGGACTCCGACAAGGAATTGAAGGCAAAACTGTGCGACATCGCCGAGGAAGACTTCCGTTTCGCAACCGAGAAGTTCGCGAAAGATGGCTACGACATCTTCACGCAACCCTACGAGCACACCTACAACACCTCACACAGCCAGTTCCAAGCCACAATCTCTTGGGCGGCCAGCCAGCTCTACAGACTGACCGGAAAGAAGGAATATGCAGCCAGAGCCTCAGAGGCCATTGAATATGTCCTATTATGCCAACGGAAAGAGCCTGTCGGTGAGTGCTCCGGAGGATTCTTCTACAGGGACACGACCAGGAAATCCATAGTCCATTACATTCATCAGTCACGGGATCAGGTCTTTATGCAAGCCTTGGCACTGCTCTGCCAGACCCAGAAAGAGTCCCCGGACTACGACAAGTGGCTTGGGGCGATGCGTCTCCACGGAGAATATATCAAGGATCTGATGCGTTTCACGGCTCCTTACGGAATGATTCCGAGCGGTGTTTACGAGGCTGAGGAATGGAAAGACTCCGCAAGTTTCTACGCCCTTCATCTGTTCCCGCCGGCAAACGCCGAGGAAAGATACTCCCGTCAAATCAAGAATGGGGTACAGCTGGACGACAGGCATTTCGTCAAGAGATTCCCTGTCTGGTTCGGAATATTCAACGGCAACTCCGCTGTACACCTTTCGACCGGCAAGGCCTCCGCTGTCTGCGGGAAGATGCTTGGGGACGAGGATTTGCTTCAGATCGCCCGTGAGCAGCTTTACTGGACCGTCGGCAAGAATCCTTTCGGCCAGTCTCTGATCTACGGCGAAGGTCACAACTATCCTCAGATGGACAGTTTCTCCAGCGGAGAGATCACCGGTGAGATGCCCGTCGGAATCCGCACCCTGAACGATGACGACTCCCCATACTGGCCTCAGACCAACAACGCCTGCTACAAGGAAGTCTGGGTCACCACCGCGGGGAAATGGCTCTCGCTTCTGTCTGAATTTCAGGAATAACTACTTCAGGAAAACGAAGAAGACGGCGAGCACAAGGCAGACGAACGCAGCGATGTGGTTCCAGTGGAGAGCCTCGCCTTTGAAAAGGAGGGTGACAACCAAAGTGAAGACGATGAGGGAGACAACCTCTTGGATAACTTTTAGTTGCATAAGGCTGAACGGGCCGCCGTTGCCAGTAAATCCGAGGCGGTTGGCTGGAACCTGGGCGCAATATTCAAAAAACGCCAGTCCCCAGGAGAAGAGGATGACCAGAATGAGCGGCCAGCTCGTCGAGACCTTCATCTCCTGAAGCTTCAGATGGCCGTACCACGCGAATGTCATAAATATGTTGGATAGCACCAACAAGAGGACTGTCCCTATCGCTTTCATCGCCTTGCAATCATAAAAACGGACACAAAGGTAGTAATATTTCACCTATATATTGTCATAGGAGATTCTACAAAAAGGGCCGGCGGAGAAAAGAATCCGCCGGCCTTTTTGATATATTCATCAAATGGTTATCTGATCATATTCTTTGGATCAAGGGCTTTGTCGAGTTCCTCCTTGGTGAGGATACCTTTCTCAAGGACGATGTCATAGACGGAGCGGTTGGTCTCAAGAGCTTCCTTGGCGACCTTGGTGCTGGCCTTGTAGCCGATGATAGGGTTGAGGGCGGTCACGATGCCGATGCTGTTCTTGACCATCTCGTAGCAGCGCTCCTTGTTGACGGTGATGCCTTCGATACACTTCTCGCGCAGGGTGTTCATCGCGTTGGTAAGCCATGTTATGCTCTCCATGATTGATTCGGCGATCACAGGCTCCATGACATTCAGCTGGAGCTGTCCGGCCTCGGCAGCGAATGAGACGGTCATGTCGTTGCCGATCACCTTGAAGCAAACCTGATTGGTGACCTCCGGGATGACAGGATTGACCTTGCCAGGCATGATTGACGAGCCTGGAGCCATAGGCGGAAGATTGATCTCCTTCAGACCGCAGCGAGGACCGGAGGCCATGAGCCTGAGGTCGTTGCAAATCTTGGAAAGCTTGACTGCCAGTCTCTTGAGGGCACCAGAGTAGCTGACATAGGCGCCAGTGTCAGGAGTGGCCTCCACGAGATCCGGAGCAGCGATGAACTTCTCGCCTGTGAGTTCGGTCATCTTCTTGGCGCAAAGCTCTGCGAAACCAGGCTTGGCATTGAGGCCGGTACCGATTGCGGTGCCTCCCATGTTGATTTCATAGAGAAGATTCACGTTTCTCTCAAGGTTCAGAACCTCTTCCTCAAGGTTGGTGGCATAGGCGTGGAACTCCTGGCCGGAGGTCATAGGAACCGCGTCCTGAAGCTGTGTACGGCCCATCTTGATAACGTCCTTGAATTCCTCACCCTTCTCCTTGAACGCGTCGATGAGATCCTTGAGGCTCTTCTCCAGTTTTCTGTTCATCCTGATGAAAGCGTAGCGGAAGGCAGAAGGATAGGCGTCGTTGGTAGACTGGGCGCAGTTCACATGGTCGTTAGGTGAGCAGAACTGGTACTCCCCCTTTGCATGTCCCATGATCTCAAGAGCCCTGTTGGCGATCACCTCGTTGGCGTTCATGTTCACGGATGTTCCCGCTCCTCCCTGCATCATGTCCACAGGGAACTGGTCGTGGAACTTTCCGTCGATGATCTCGCGGCATGCCTCCACGATCGCGTCGGCGATCTTCGGATCCATAGCTCCGAGTTCCTTGTTCGTCTGTGCCGCGGCAAGCTTGATGCAGGCCATGGCGATGACGTACTCAGGGTAGTCGCACATCCTGGTGTTGGAAATCTTATAATTATTGAGAGCCCTCTGTGTCTGAACACCGTAGTAGGCCTCAGCCGGAACCTGAAGTTCCCCAAGAAGATCGGATTCAATCCTGAATTTCTCTTCGCTCATAATAAATCAATATTATCGGTTTATAAATTGTTTTACAATCTCTCTGACAAAGGTAAGTCCAAAAAAGATTATAAGCAAAAATGCCGCGATATATTTCAAATTATTATTTATTTACCGGGGCTGTCACGTAGTGACTGGGGGTGTATGGCTATTGTGCGAATCGAAAGCGCCGGCCCTATCGGGTCGGCGCTTTTGCATATTCATTTGTCAAAGATATTATTTCTTTGATGATTTGGCTGTGGTGCCGTTCTTGGCGGCAAGGCGCTTCTGGTTCCAAATCGTAGCATCGAACATCACTGGTGTACCGATGAAGATGGAAGCGTAAGTACCGATGCAGATACCAAGGATAAGGGCGACCGCGAGACCTCTGATGGACTCACCACCGAAGATCGCGATAGCGAGCATGGTCACGAGAGTGGAGACAGAGGTGTTGACGGTACGTGTCAATGTCGCGTTGATGGCCTGGTTGGTGTTGGTCCTCACGTCAACATTCGGATGCAGGGTCCTGTACTCACGGATTCGGTCGAAGATAACCACGTTGTCGTTGATGGCGTAACCGATGATGGTCAGGATGGCCGCGATGAACGTCTGGTCAACGTCAAGGTTGAACGGAAGGATTCCGGAGAACAATGAGAAGAAACCGATCACGATGATCGCGGTGTGGGCAAGTGAAACGACTCCACCAAGGCCCCATGTCCAGCCCTTGAATCGGAAGGCGATGTAGGCGAAGATCACAAACAGGGAGAGGATGACGGCGATGATGGCGTCTCTCTTCATGTCGTTGGCGATCGTAGGGCCGACCTTGTCTGATGAGATGATACCGTTAGGATTGTCAACGGTTGACTTGAACTCGTCAAGTGTGATGTCTGTCTCAGCGAAGAACGGCTTCAAAGCGTTGTAGAGCTTGGCTTCAACCTCGGCGTCAACATCAGTTGACTCCTGATCGTTCTTGTACTGGGTTGTGATCTTCATCTGGCTCTCGCCACCGAACTGCTTTACCTCGACGGCACCGTCAAACTCAACGATAGCGGCATCACGAACCTGCTCGGCGGTTACCGGCTGGTCGAAACGTACAACATAGGTACGGCCACCGGTAAAGTCAACACCGTAAGTGAAGCCCTTGGTGAAGATAGACACGATTGAAATGACGATCAACGCGCCGGAAATGATGTAAGACCACTTGCGTGCGGCGATGAAGTCGAAATGCGTGTTCTTGAGGAAGTTCTTGGTGAGGTTGTTCTCGAAAGCGATGCTCTTGCCCTTCTCGATGCGGTCATCAAAGATAAGCCTTGTGATGAAGATAGAGGTGAGGACAGAGGTGATGATACCGATGATCAACGTGGTGGCGAAGCCCTGGACAGGACCTGAACCGAACACGAAAAGGACGATACCGGTAAGGAGGGTGGTCACCTGACCGTCGATGATGGCGGAGTAGGCGTTCTTGTAACCATCGGCTACGGCCTTGCCCAGACCCTTGCCAGCAGCAAGCTCTTCCTTGATACGCTCGTAGATGATCACGTTGGCGTCAACGGCCATACCCATTGTCAGGACGAGACCGGCGATACCAGGCAATGTCAGGACAGCTCCGAATGAAACGAGGACTCCGAAGAGGAGAAGCACGTTGCAAAGGAGTGCGATGTCAGCGGCGACACCGGCGCCCTGATAGAAGAAAATCATGTAAACGAGAACCAAGAGGAACGCGATGATGAAGGAGATCATACCGGCGTTGATGGACTTGGCACCGAGTGAAGGACCTACAACCTGCTCCTGGATGATGGTGGCAGGCGCAGGAAGCTTACCTGACTTGAGGACGTTCACAAGGTCGGTGGCCTCATCCGGAGTGAAGTGACCGGTGATAGAGGAACTTCCGCCCGTGATGGCGTTCTGTACGTTAGGATATGAATATACCATGTCGTCAAGGACGATGGCGATCTGCTTGCCGACGTTGTCGCTGGTCATGCGGGCCCATACATTGGCTCCCTCGGCGTTCATGCTCATGGAAACGGAAGGCTCACCGTTTGAACCGTGGTCGTAAACGACACGTGCATCGGTGATCACACCTCCGTCAAGCTTCGCCTTGCCGTCCCTTGAGGTGGCCTTGATGGCGACGAGCTCGAAGATGTTCTCGCCCTGAGCATACTCGGAAGGCTTTACAGACCACATAGGCTTGAACTCGGCCGGGAAGATCTCGGCGATCTGAGGCATGGCGAGATACCTGTTGACCTTGGCGGTGTCGATCGCGGCGGCGAAACCGATGCAGGCATTGTTAGATCCTGAAGGGCTCAGCACAGCGAAGAGAGGATTGGCCTTTCTGTAAGCGTCAATCTCAGCGGAATTGTCCTGGTTCTGAGCGATCTCTGAATTGAGAAGAGAGTCAACACCTTCTTTGGCTACATTCTCGGCGGCAGGCTCGGCGACCGCTGTGGTGTCGGCCTCTCCAGCAAGAATCTCAGCCAGCTTGGCGTTGGCCTCGGCAAGATAGCCGGAAAGTTCCTGGCTGGTATAGGTCTCCCAGAACTCAAGGGAAGCGGTTCCCTGAAGGAGCTTCCTCACACGCTCAGGCTCCTTGACGCCCGGAAGCTCGACGAGGATACGTCCGCTGTTGCCAAGTTTCTGGATGGACGGCTGGGTCACACCGAAACGGTCGATACGGCTTCTGAGGACGTTGAACGAGTTGGCGACGGCACTCTCAGCCTCGTCACGGATGACACTGATGACATCGGCGTCTGAGGAGGCCGGGGTGATCTTGTCTTTCATCTCGTAAGTACCGAAAATCTGGGCAAGGTGCTGACCGTTGCTCACTTCCTTCCACGCATCCGCGAAAAGAGTGATGTAGTCCTCTCTGGAATTAACGCTGCGTTCCTTGGCAAGGGCGAGAGCCTTCTGGAACTCAGGATTCATGCTGTTGCCGGAAATGGCCTTCACAAGATCCTGAAGCTGCACCTGCAGCATGACGTTCATACCACCCTTGAGGTCCAGACCAAGGTTGATCTCCTTGGCTTTGCACTCCTTGTAGGTGTTCCAGAGGAATACCTTCTTCGAAGAGATGGAATCAATGAATACCCTGTTCTGTTCCTTCCTGATCGAATCCAGATAGTAAGCCTGGTCATTTTCAGGAACCTGGGCGAAAGCCGCTGAATTCTGAGCCGCCACGGCAGCTTTCTCAGCGAACTTGGCCGCTTTCTTCTCCTGGATGGAAGTCACCGCTGTGAAGGAAAGCTGCCAAATGGAAGCGATCGCAAGCAGAATGGCGACAAGCCTAATCCAACCTTTACTTTGCATAATTGTGTACTTTTATTATTGTTTTTAATTTTTGCGCATAAAAATAAGGGTACAAATTTAGCATTTTTTTCTTAGAAAGAAATTATCTGCCAAGTATTTCTTATTTTTGCAGACGCAATCACCGAGATTTTTCAGAATGAGAAACAAAATATTCATCGGCATTCTAACTCTGCTCGCGCAGATCACATTCAACGGAGAGGCTCACGCGCAAGTCTCCCCGACCAGACTCATGATCAAGGCTGACTCGTGCCGGCTGGCCTACAGCTTCGAGGAGGCGGTCAAGTACAGCGAAGGCGCCATCGAGATTCTGGACTCAACCGCTTCGGCAAAGGCGGAGGAACAATTGTTGATGGCACGCAATGGACTGAACATGATGGGGTTCTGCAGCCAGCCGACTGTCGTCGCGAAGCGGACATTCCCGCTCAGGGACTTCTTCTTGTTCTACCCGCTGAAGGATTTCAGCTGGAGGAAGACCCCGAACCAGCTCGACTCTTTGGGCGGAGACGACCTCTCTCGCGCCATCTACATCCCTGACGACGCAAAGGACATCTACTACTCAGCCAAAGACGAGGAGGGCATCAGGAATATTTACTGCACACATCTGACGGATTCCCTATGGTCCGCACCGGCGCTGATCAACGAGCAGATGACCAGTTCCTCGGACGAGATCTACCCGATGCTGTCCCCTGACGGACAATCACTTTACTTCGCCTCCAAAGGTCTGTACGGCATGGGAGGCTACGATCTCTATGTCTCAAACTGGAACAGCGAGACCAACGATTGGGACATGCCGGTGAATATGGGCTTTCCATATTCATCACCTTACGACGACTTCCTTTTCGTCAACACGGAGGACGGGAAATATTCCATCTTCGCGTCGAACCGCGAGTGCGGCCGCGACAGTGTGACAATCTATGTACTTGAATATGACAGCATGCCTGTCCGGAAAGCCGTCACCGATGTAGGCGAGCTGAGGACTCTGGCAGCCCTGAATCCGGCCAAGGATCCTTCCAGGATCGACAATGACGCGGCGGTTCCGGACGATGGGCAACACGATGAAGGCACAAAGCGCTACATGGAAAAGATGCGTGAGGTTAGAGCCTTGCGTGACTCGGTGGCAAGGTACGGAAAGAATCTGGACAAGATGCGCTCGGAACTTGCGGCGGCCTCAGCGGAAGAAAAAGCCAGACTCACGGCCGAGATATCCGACAAGGAATTGATGCTTCCGACCTTGAACAGTTCCTTAAACGCCGCGGTAAAGGAGCTCCAGAACATCGAGATGGATTTTCTGGCCAACGGAATCGTGATCGACACGCGGCGGCTCCAGGCCAAGGCCGACAAGGATATTGTCGGGACAGCCTCCGGCTACACATTCTCCAAAAACAGTTACGGCCCGGATCTTCATCTGGAGATCCTCAAGCCGAAACCTTCGTTCGACTATTCGTTCATGATCCTCCCGGAAGGACGTTTCGCCGAGAACAACACCCTGCCGGAAGGCATTGTCTATCAGATAAGAATATTTACCCTCAGCAGAAAAGCCTCTGTCTCCGACCTCAACGGCCTGAGTCCTGTGTTCGAGAGGACCACGACAACCGGGAAGCACGCCTATTCCGTCGGGCTTTTCAAGTCCTACAAAGATGCTCTTTCCAACCTTAACAAGGTGAAGAAGAGAGGGTTCCGTGACGCGCAGATCGACGCGTTCCAGAATGGCCAGATCATCGGCGTGTCGAAGGCCAGGGATCTTGAGTCGAAGGTCAGGACCTTGATGATGGTCAGGATCTACCCGGAGAACGGACAGTCTCTGTCCGAGGAGGCCATCGCGGCGATCCACGAGCATTCGGACAAGGATCTCATCAAGAGCATCGAGGCCGGAGCCGTGGTGTTCACCGCCGGCCCGTTCGAGGACAAGTCGCAGGTGGACGCCCTTGTCGCCGCCCTGAAAGCCGCCGGTGTCGAGAACATCTCCGTCACCGAGTCCGCCTCGGAATAGATTCACTGAAAGAAAAACGTGACCAAGATGAAGAAAGTCGGGAAAGTTCTTGTGGTTGATGACAATGCGGGGATCCGGTCCGCGTTGAAGATCTTGTTGCCTATGCGGTTCGAGGCGGTGGAGATCCTGCCGTCACCGGCACAGCTTATCAGCACCGTCAATGCCTTCCAGCCGGATGTGATCCTGCTGGACATGAATTTCAACACGGACATCAACACTGGAAATGAGGGACTTTTCTGGCTCAGCGAGTTACGCAACAACAACCCGAACCAAAAAGTCGTGCTGTTCACGGCCTACGCGGACATATCCCTGGCCGTGGAGGGGATGAAAAGAGGGGCGTTCGACTTCATCGTGAAGCCTTGGGAGAACGAGAAATTGCTCGCCACGCTGGAAAGGGCGGTGACGGAGAACCGGAAGGACAGCCGGCAGTCTAATGAATATGCCACCGGCCCGACCGGGATGTACTGGGGCACTTCACAGGCTATGGCCGAAATCAAGAAGACAATCGAGAAGATCGGCCCTACCGATGCCACGGTACTGATCACCGGCGAGAACGGAACGGGTAAGGATCTTCTGGCCAGAGAGATACACAATCATTCCGAGCGGCGGAACGGCCCTATGGTCAGCGTGGATGCCGGAGCGATTCCGGAGACCCTTTTCGAGAGCGAGCTATTCGGACACGTCAAGGGCGCGTTCACGGACGCCTATGCCGACAAGGCCGGAAAGGTTGAGTTGGCCGAGGGCGGAACCCTTTTCCTGGATGAGATCGGGAATATTCCTTTACACCTTCAGGCGAAGCTTCTGAGGGTTCTCCAGAACAGGACGATCACGAGGGTCGGCGACACCAAGCCACGCAATGTGAACATCCGCCTTGTCTGCGCCACGAATATGGATCTGCGCCAGAAGGTGCAGGAAGGCTCGTTCAGGGAGGATCTCTTCTACAGGATCAACACGATGAGCATCCATCTGCCGGCCCTGAGGGAGCGCCCGGAAGACATCGTTCCGCTCGCCGGGATATTCATAAAAAGGTTCGACGAGAAGTACCACCGCGAGGTAGAGGGCATCGATCCGGAGGCGAAGGCCGCTTTGAAGGACTGCCACTGGAGCGGGAATATTCGTGAGCTCCAGAACTGCATCGAGAAGGCGGTCATTCTGGCGGAAGGCAGTAATCTGACAGAGAACGAGTTGCAGCTGCCGTCAGAGGCTCTGGTCGAGGGAAGCGAGACTTCTGTGGCGACGCTGGAGGAAGTGGAGGAGAAGGCCATCCGCGCCGCGGTGGAGAAATATTCCGGGAATATGTCGCTGGTGGCCAAGGCGCTGAACGTCAGCCGCCCGACCCTCTACAGCAAACTCAAGAAATACGGGATTTAGTCGAAGTTTATGAATATGCTTCCGTGGCCTCAGATAGCGATTCCGGCCGGCGTTCTGGTGCTGGTGGCTTTGCTTGCGGTGCTTCTTACACGGCATCGCATCCTCAAGAAAGTGACCTATATGCTTGATGCCCTGGAGGATAAGGAGACCAATTTCAGGTTCGACGAGGGGGGCTTGGGCAGCCGGAAGATCAACAGGACCCTGAACCGAATCCGTACCATATTCCAGAAAGAGACGGCCGACATCCGGGAGCAGGAGGAATATTACGGGCAGATGCTGGACCAGGCCAAGACCGGCATCGTCGTGCTGGAGTCCGGGACGGATTCCGTGCTTTACACCAACAAGCAGGCGTTGATTCTTCTGGGAGTGTCGTCTTTAAGCACCTTACGGCAACTTGACATCGTAAGCCCTTCATTAAGAGGAGCCTTTGAGAAAGTCGAGGAGGGGCTGGACCAGAAAGCGTCCATCTATTCGGAAAGCTCGCAGACGAACATTTCCCTGTCCGCCACATCGGCGCACATCGGGCGTAAGGACGTGAAAATCATCGCGGTAAACGACATCTCTGAGGCCATCGAGGAGAACGAGTCTGTGTCCTGGACGAGGCTCATCAGGGTTCTCACACACGAGATCATGAACACCGTCACACCGATCGCCTCCCTTTCCGAGGCTCTTTCCGAATATGCCGGGACGATCACTCCGCCATCAGACGGGCCGGACCTCAAGGCAGGTCTGGAGACCATCGCCAGTTCGTCCCGTGGTCTTATAAAGTTTGTCAATTCGTACAGGGATCTGACCCACGTGGCCGTGCCGGTCAGGAAGGCGTTTTTCGCTCGCGACCTCGCGGCCAAGGTCATCGATCTGAGCCAGCCGGTGTTGACCGCCGCCGGGGCTACCGCTGGATTTGTGGAAAAGACCGAGGACGTGCTTCTGTACGCTGACGAGAGCCAGATCTCACAGATTCTCATCAACCTTGTCAAGAACGCCGCTCAGGCCGGGGCGCGGCACATCGAAATCTCTGCCGAGATTGACAAGAGGGACAACGTCATCATCAATGTGAGCAATGACGGGCCGCCTATCAGCGCGGCAAGCCAGGAGGAGATATTCATTCCGTTCTTCACGACCAAGCCTGAGGGCAGCGGAATCGGACTGAGCCTTTCCCGTCAGATCATGAGGATGCACGGCGGCACCCTCCGCCTCACCCGCTCGGACTCCGAAGCGACTGTTTTCACGCTGATATTCAAGTAAAACTCCTTAGCGTCCGGAAGGTTGCCGCAAAGCGGACCATGGGATGGAACATATTCATTATCAAGAATATAATAATTTACCTTCAGTAGTTTTCCACCAAAGGTACAACGCTTATTCACTGTCAATCAACAGGTTAATCGCCACTCATTGATTCCGAGCGAGTGGCAACTAAGTAGCTCATTATCAAACAATAAAGCAAGTACGTGGTGCCGGTTTATGCACCACGTACTTGCTTATTATATTAGTTGACAGATAGTTATCTGCCACGACACTGCAATCGCATTTCGATGGTTGGTGAGCTCACGGGTTCAACGATGGCACGCTCAGCGACCGGGATAGCAGGACTACCCTACTCGTTCTTGAGGGACTCGACAGGGTTGGTGTGAGCGATCCTCAGGGAGCCGATCACGATGACGCTGACGATGATGGCCAGCACGATGATGTCGGCGGCGATGAAGAACAGAGGTGACAGGGTGATCTTCAGGGCGAACTGCTCCAGCCAGTAATGCGCCACAAGCCAAGCCCCGGCGTCACCGATAAGGACAGCGACAAGAGCCACTTTCAGCACATCCATCACGAGCATCGACACGATCTCCGAGGATTGCGCTCCGTTGACCTTGCGGACGGCGATCTCGGCGCTTCGGCGATAGTTCTCGTCACGGACGTAGGAGATCAGGCCGATCACCGCTATCAGCAGGGCGAACAACGCTCCAAGGGTGTAGGTTCTCTTCATCTGCCTCGTCGGATCGTATAGGCTCCTGAACGTCTCGGCGTAAGACTTCACCTCGGCGTCGCTGTCAGGAGCGACCTCCCGGATTGTCTTCTCCACCTTACGCATCGTCTCCGGAGTGACATCCGTGAGCTTCACGACAAGTGTCTGCATCAGCCTTGACCAGTCAAAGTCAGCCTTTTCCTCATCGGTGAGGAAGTCCTTGTTCCAGCAGAAACGCACGCTCGGACGGTTGTCCGGATCAGAGACGCTTCCGATGACATAGTCCTCATAGACTCCGCAGATCGTGACCTGCCCGTGCTCGGTGATGCCGACAATCTTTCCAACGGCTCCGTCAGACCAGTTGGCGAAAGCCGCCATCTTGGTCACAAAGGACTTGCTGACAGCGACATCATTCGGTCCTTTTGGAGCGGATCCCTCGACGAGCCGGAAGCCCATCATATTGAAGAAACCTTCCGTGGCGCCATATTCATCAGCGACATTGAAGAGTTCCCTGTCGTCACCAGGAAGGGTAATATTATTGCCGGAAGCTGACGCCAAAGGTGTCACGTAGGTCAGTTCAGCAGCCTCGACCTCAGGCAGCTGGCGAAGAGCACCGGCGATGGCTGTCATCTTCGTCTGGTCGTAGGACGGGAATGTCTCATAGACAAGATTGCTGTAGTTGTAGCCCGGATCGGCGTTCAGCACCTTGCGGTACTGGAAGCTGACGATCAGCACCAGCGACACCAGCACGGCGTTGATGGCGAACTGGAAGGCAAGCAGTGAGATCTTCCAGCGGCGCTTGCTCTCCTTGTAGCCTCGGAAGGCGCTGGAAATAGGGATTTTGGTGAACATCCTCGCCGGAATGACGGCGGAGACAAGGAACACCAAGATCACAATCCCGACAATGATCCAGACGGAAAGCGGAGTGACAAGATCCTTCACAGGGACTCCCAACAGGGATTCAACCGCACCCCTGAACGCAAAGATCAGCAGGGCTGCCACGGCGAGGGAGACACCCAAATTCCAGGCGGTCTCCTTGAGCAGGATCTTGTTGATGTCCCAAGGCTGGGCTCCGTAGCATTTGCGGACTCCGACCTCGCGCGCCCTGCGGATGACATCCGAGATGGCCACAAGGACGTAGTTCATAATGGACACAAGCAGCAGCAGAGCGGCGATGATGGCAAGTATGAACACAAGGTTCCTGACCTCCGGCTTCGAGCTGTGCTCAGTGGCCAAAGGCGAAAGGAAGTACCAGAGAGTGAGGCCGCTCTTCTCCATTTCCTCCAGCGGCTGGTGAGCCTTCTGCATCTCGTGGATGGCATCTTTAAGCGACGCGGGATCAACCCCTTCGGCCAACTTGACGAAAGCCACGTACCTGTCGTTGCCGACCCAGTTGGAGAGGCTCCACTTGCTCATCGCCTCGATGGAAAGGATGACATCGGCGTGGATCGAGCCGTTCTTAGGGAAGTCCTCATAGACTCCGCAGACAGTCAGCTTCAGATTCGGATTGTCCTCGTTGGCGATCTGCTTGCCGACAGCCGCTCCGACTCCACCAAGTTTCTCGGCGAAAGTCTTTGAGATGGCCACATCGCCGCTCCACGACCTCAACGCCTTTTCCGGCTCACCGGCGAGGAACTGGCGATTGAATATCCTGAAAAAGCAGGAATCCGCTAAAAGGTGCTCGGCCGCCACCTTGCTTCCATCGTCATCGATGATGAAATTCTCGCTGTTGAATATGCTGGTGAACCTTGTGGCCTCCAGCACTCCCGGCACCTCGGCCTTGAATCCCGGTGCTATGGCTCCGCTGACCTGACCGAAATCCTTATCCTCACCTTGCATAACGGCGCCGGTGCGGATCTTATAGATCCTGTCAATGTCCTTATAGACATTGTCGTACGAAAGTTCAAAGCAGACCTTGGCGATCAGGATGACGGCTATCGCCATCCCGACTCCCAAGGACAAAACCTTGATGATCAAATCACTTTTTCTTCTCATACCCATTCCTCCACATGGAGGCTAATCTTTTATCGTTCAATATTTTGCTTGCATATCCTCCTCCCGATTCCAGCGGTGAGGACACATCATTATATTCCTAATCTTCAATCGTTCAGGCTCCACTGAATATTACTACTCAATCCAGAAGGTTGCCGCAGCGAACCTTGGCCACCCGCGGCCATAAGCGGGAAGGGCCCAGGCGCAGCCTGGGAGGGACGGAGCGCGAAGCGCGGAGGGTTCGTCGCGACAACCATCTGGATTGGAGATATAGCACGCTATTCCTTCTTCAGCTCGATCGCCGGGTTGGTGCGGGCGGCGCGGACAGCCTGCCAGAGGACGGCAAGGGCGGCAATGACGGCGGTGAACAGACCGGCCACCGCGAAAATCCACCAATGGAGACCGATGCGGTAGGAATAGCCGTTCAGCCAAGTGTGCATCAGGTACCACGCCACCGGGACGGCGATGACGAACGCCACACCGATCATCTTCATGAACTCGGCCACAAGGCCCCACAGAACAGAGTTATAGTCAGCGCCATAGACCTTCTTGAGAGACACTGTCCTGCGTTCCTGCTGCATGTAGTACGAACTCATCGCCACAAGACCCAGAGCCGAGACAAACAGCGAAAGGATTGTGAATATGACCATGATCTCCAACACCCTGTTCTCGGAAGCGAACACAGCCTTGATGTCATCCTCGACATAGCTGGCATCGAATAACTTATCCGGGTACAATTCGCTAAAGACCGCTTTGACCCTTGCGAAAGCCTCTTTGTGATCCGGCGTGGTCTTCACAAGAATCGTCCACGGCCACTTCCCGGCAGGATATTCATCATACTGGTAGATCAACGCAGGATGCTGTTCCTCCAGCAACGGCTTGATCTTGAAGTCGTAGTAGATTCCGCCTATCTGCATCGTTCCGTTGGACTTGGTCGTGAACTCCGTGGCGGTCTCGTCTATTTCGAGGATTCCGTAGGCATATTCATTCAGCCAAAAACTGTTCGGACTGTGATTGTCCTGCTTCTTCCTGATGCCGAGGATGTTGAAGTAGGCGCTGTCGCCCTTCACCATCTGGAACGACGCCTCTTTTCCGCTTTCGGTGGACATAGTCCAGTTGTTGGTGTCGAACATCGGGTAGCCATCGCCGAGACCGACAGCCTCAACGCAGCTTTCCGCCTTAAGTTTGTTGATGAGCGGAGCCAATTCGCCCGCGCGACCATATTCATTGCTGATGGTGATCTGATCCTCAGTGTTTAGCCCATCGGAGCGTTGATCATGGAGCGGATCTGAAGGTGCATCGTGAAAGCGGTCACGAGCATCACGACCGTGATGACATTCTGAATCACAAACAATGATGACCTTGCTGTAAAGGGTCTTTGTCTTGAGTCTGAGCGTACCGCGGACAATCTCGATCGGCTCGGCCTTCTGGATGATGAGAGCCGGAACCAAACCGGCGATGACTCCGACCAGAACCGTGAACAGGACGCAGACAAGAACGCTTGCCGGAGAGACCGCCTTGAAGATCGAGATGTCATAGTTCAACGCCTTGGAAACCGCCGGGGAAAGAGCCTCGCCAAGCAGGATGGCGACAACCATGGCGGCAGCGCAGATGATGGTGCTCTCGACAATCATCTTCAGGAATATCCCACCTTTCGTCGCGCCGATAAGCCTCCTGGTGGCCATCTCCTTGGCACGGAATCCGGACAGCGCCGTGGTCATGTTCACATAGTTAAGAATGGCGAACAGGAGCAACAGGAAGCACATTCCACCGAGCAGCATCACGGTAGTCTTGTTGCCCATAACCAGACTATCGTTGTAGTCCTCGTAGCCTTCCGAAAGAAAATAGACATCCCGCAAGGGAATGATTCTCACGTCATTCTCATCCCCGCCATAGTCGGATGAATATGTCCAGAAATTCTCCCGGCACCATTTAAGAACATCATCGTGTCTTGCCGGAAGGTCAGCATTCGGATAAGCCATCACAAAGCAGATGGATGATCCGGCGTTGGACATCCGCTCGTCATTCGCCCGATTGGTGATGGTCATGATCTCTCCGCGCAGGAATATGTCGCACGGCCTGATGATGGAGTTCTCGATGTCCTTGAACACTCCGGATACGGTCAAGGTGCTCACCGTCGAATCAGCACCATCGAACCGGATCTCACGTCCCACCGGATCCTTGTCCCCGAACTGAGCCTTGGCGAAAGACTCGCTGATCAAGACCCCGCCTATCGAGGCTTTCCACTCACGGAGGTCACCTTCCACAAGAGGGAAACTGAACATGTCGAAGAACGATGAGTCGGCATAGGATGTCCTGGCATTCACGATGTTGCCGTCGATCTTGTACTCCTGCAATCCGTTAGTGGAATATGACGCAGACTTCTCGATCTCCGGGAAGTTCGCCTTCATGTGACGGGACATCCAGTAAGCGCTCGTAACGGTCTCTTTCTGTGCGATGACGTAGATCCTGTCGGCGTTCTTTTGGAACGAGTCAGTACTCAGCTGACTGGTGACGTACACGGCCAGAAGCAGGACAAACGCCATCGAGAGGCTGAGTCCCAGAAGGTTGACAGCGCTGTAAAGTTTGTTGCGCTTCAAGAAGTTAATGAAACTGTTCATAAATTCATTCACGGCCTCGCGGAGGCCAACTTTTTGTTTTTCATTCTTTTGCTTCCCTATCCTCATTCCCGCTTCATGCAAGAGGACATCCAAGCATATTCCTAATGGTCAATCACTTATCCTCCACGGATTTTTACCCGTTTGGAAATCCCATCCAGAAGGTTGCCACGACAAACCCTTCGCGCTCCGTCCCTCCCAGCCTGACGGCTGGGCCCCTCCCGCTTATGGCCGCGGGTGGCCAAGGTTTGCTGTGGCAACCTTCTGGATGAACCGAGACAAAGTATTAAGGAGTTTGACTATAAGATTCAGGCAACCTTCCGCCAATAATATCTTAAACGTGAGGGGCGGCGCTTATGGGTGGTATAATTACATTATCTACTGTCAAGTCCGTAGTGGTGATTCATCAGCTATCGCCAAGTAATCAGCCGACCCTCACGAGAAAGATTCAACGTTAAAGCTCGTTCTTTACGTCAGAGACAATCTGGCCGTCGAAGAGGTCGATGGTGCGCTGTGCCACGGCGGCGTCTCTCTGGGAGTGGGTCACCATTACGATTGTCGTTCCCTCCTTGTTGAGCTCGCTGAGGAGATCCATAACCTCCTTACCGTTCTTGGAGTCCAGGTTACCGGTAGGCTCATCGGCGAGGATCAGCTTCGGACCTGCGACGACCGCACGGGCGATGGCCACTCTCTGCTGCTGACCTCCGGAAAGCTGCTGAGGGAAGTGCTGGGCTCTGTGGCTGATGGCCATTCTCTTCATAATCTCGGTGACCTTCTGCTTACGCTCGGCCGCGGAGATGTTCAGGTACCTCAACGGAAGCTCGATGTTCTCATAGACATTCAGTTCATCGATCAGGTTGAAGCTCTGGAACACGAATCCGATGTTGCCCTTACGGAACTTGGTGCGCTCCTTTTCCTTGAGCTGGCTGACCTCCGTGCCGAGAAGTTCGTAGGAGCCTCCGGTAGGGTTGTCAAGAAGGCCGAGGATGTTCAAAAGGGTTGACTTACCGCAACCGGAAGGACCCATGATGGCGACGAATTCTCCGTCAGCGATTTCGAATGAAACTCCATTGAGGGCTGTTGTCTCGATCTCCTCTGTTCTGAAGACCTTGGACAGATTGTTGACTTTAATCATGGCTTTGAAAATTTTTATTTGTTATTGTTTATATTCATTAATCAATTAGAAGACAAGCACATCGCTGTCGCCGTAGTTGTCGTAGGAGGAGGTGATGACCTTCTCGCCAGGCTCCAGCCCTTCAAGCACCTCATAGAACTGAGGGTTCTGCCTTCCGATGCGGATTTCGCGCCTGACAGCCTTGCCTCCATCCTTGCTGACCACATAGATCCACTTGCCTCCCGTCTTCTGGTAGAATGTCCCGCGAGGGATGAGGACCGCCCGCTCCGGCTGACCGAGCTGAAGGTTCAGGTAATATGTCTGGCCGGTCCTGATGTTGTCGGGCTGCTGGCCCTCGAACTTGAAGTCCGCCTGGAACTTGCCGTCACGCACCTCCGGATAGACCTTGCGCACCTGCGCGTCGTACTTCTCGCTCTGACGCTCAAATGTGGCGTCGAGTCCCGGAACCACACGGTCAATATAGTGTTCATCTATCTTAGCCTCAATCTTGTAGCTACCCTCGGAGTTGATCTGGCCGATCTTGGTGCCGGCACCGATGTATTGGCCAAGGTTCGCATCCAACAGTCCGAGAACCCCGTCGATCGGAGCCTTGATCGTAAGGCTCTCCTTGCGGCGGCGTATGAGTTGCATGTTCATCTTCATGTTGTCAAGACTCTCGCGCAGACTCAGAAGTTGGGTCGAACGGTAGAGACTGTCCTGCTCCATACTCTTGAGAGTCAGGTCAAGGTTCTGCTGCGAAAGCTCATAATCCTCCTGGGCCTTGAGGTAATCCTCCTTTGAGATGAGCTTCTCCTTGTAAAGCTGCTGGTTCTGCTCGAATGCCCTCTTGTTACGCCTGGCCTCGGAGGCGTAGCGGAGACGGTTCTGCTCATGGGAGAGTTTCTGCTGCTCCATCGAGATCATCGTGTTACGAAGGATGTTCTCCTTTTCCGCAAGCTCAGCCTCGGCGTTAAGTATCTGAAGGTCAAGGTTATCATTGGACAGCACAAGAATCGGTTCCCCGGCCTTGACGGTGGAGCCTTCCTCGACGATGATCTTCTGGACGGTACCGCCTTCGAGCGGGCTGATCTGGATTGTGACCATTGGCTGTACCTGACCGCTCACACGGATATAGTCGTTGAACTGTCCGTCAGTCACCTGGCTGACCGTGATCGTGTCCTTGTCAACCCTGAGGGTCTTGGAATTGTCTCTGAACACGAGGTAGAGCACGAACACTACCACGATGGCTCCAAGCCAGTAAGGCATCGCCTTTTTTGTGAAGGCTGATCTCCAACCTTTCTTTTTCTCGATTATCTTGTCCATAATGTTTGTTATTATTCGTTGATTGTTTCTGAGGTGGTCGCTTCGACAGGCTCAGCGACCGGCACGGTCATATTCATTGATTGATGTAATCCACTCCGTTATAGTAGTTGACCACGCTGCGCTTGATGAAGTAGGTCAGCAGCGAGTTGAGCCGCTGGGCGTTCGCCTCAAGGTAGTTGTTCGATGCGGTCTGGAACTCGATCGGAGAGATTAACCCCTGCTCCAACTTTTTCATATTCAATGAATATGCTTCCTCCTGCACATCGGATTTTCTCTGCGCCTGAATATAGGCGGCCGACGCTCCGTCGCGATCCTGGACAGCCCTGCGCACCTCGGCGGAGATGTCCCTCATCTTCTGGTCGTACTCGGCTGAAGCCTTGGCGACCGCGTTCTTCTTTCTTGCGATGTTGCTGTGTCGCTGAAGTCCTGAGAAGATTGGAATATTCAGGGACAGCTGGACATATTCACCACCATTGTTCTTGAACTGCGTGCGGAAAGGGTCGGATGCCGAACCGCTGCCAGGGTAGGTGAAGTAAGTCGTGGACCATCCTGCGTAGGCGTTCAGCGAAGGGAGAAGCTGCCATCTGGCTGTGCTGAGCTCACGCTTGGCGTTCAAGAGGTTATAGCGTGCCACCCGGGCGGCCGGGTTGTTCGTCTGCGCGAAGTCAACCATATCCTCCAGTGCCATGGAATCGGTCAGCATTCTTTCGCCGTCAAGGGTTGACGGGAGTTCCGTGTCGATGACAAGTTCGTGATCCTCAGACCAGAACATCACGTCCTCAAGGGTGATCCTCGCGTCGTTGAGCTTGTTGTTGGCCTCGACGAGCTGGTACTGCTTGTCGGCGAGGTTGGAATCCATCTCCACAACATCCGCGTGACCCTTCTGTCCAAGTTCCTCCTGACGGCGGGCTTTTGTGAGAGATTCCTCGGCGACCTCGACCTGAGCCTTGTAGATGTCGGCCAGCTGGCTGTAATAGAGCACGTTGCAGTAGGCTTCCATCGTGGCGAGGCAGATGTCAGCCTCAATCTGGTCTTCCTGCGAGTTGCCAAGAGCGATGGAAGTCTTGGAGATCTTCATATTGTTCACGGCCTTGAATCCGTTGAAGAGGGCAATGCCCGCTCCGACTCCGTAACTGTTGTGGAAGGATGTCGTGGTGACGTAAGTGTTGGTCTTAGGGTCAACCGCACGTCCGAAGTTATAGTAGGCGGAGCTGCTTCCGCTGATCTCAGGGGTGAAAGCATCGAAGATGGCGTCCCTTCTGGCAAGGCGGGCGTCATTGTTGGCCGCCTGCTGGATCCTCACCTTCGTGCTGTTGCTGACCGCATATTCCATGCACTCCTTCAGCGTCATCGGAGTCGGAAGCGCCTCCTGCGCGAAAACCGGAGCGGCGACCATCATCGCGAATGTTATGAATATTGTCTTTTTCATATTTCTTTTTCCTTTTCGGTAAAAGTCATAAGCATTAGGCGTGCCAAAATATTCAATTAATTAGTTATTAATATTTTAGCGATTCTAGCGATTTGGGAAAGTGTAAAGAAATTTAACACTGGGTGTAAAGAAACTTTACACTTTCGCCGATCACTTCGACAAGCTCAGCAACCTGATCTTCCCTGCATTGACGTCAGATCGTGCACCAGAATGTGACGATGAACGGGATGGAGAATTCGAGGACGAAGCCATGGAAGAGGGAGATCACTGAATATTCCTTGCCGGAGGATGCCATGATGATCGGAAGTGTGGTGTCCATCGATGTAACGCCACCGGCGGCTATCGGAGCGAGCGGACCACCTATTCTGACAAGAAGCGGAGCCAGCAGAAGCGTGGCCATCTCCCTTATGATGTTGGACAACAATGCAACGGTACCGAGTTCGGCGCCACGGTAACCGGTTATGAATATGCTGGAGAGGGAATAGTAGCCGAATCCGGAGCCAACGGCCAGACAGTCTGTGGCCGACCTTCCGGGCAGAATCAGTGCGGCCGCAAGCGCCCCGGCGAATGTGCCGAGCATAGTTCCGGCTGGAAGCAAAGCCATTCGCACATCAAGGGACTTGAATCTGGAGACAATGTTCCTGTCACTTCCCACACCTATCCCCACGAAGAAAAGCAGGGCACACAAGGCGTAGAATGTCAGGTTCCCTTCCACAATTTTCTCCGGCACAATTCCGGACAGGCCGGCAAGGATGCCAAGGACGAAGAAGCCTACTATCACAAGACTGCCTTTCATGTCCTTTTCTTTTCGGATTTAAGATGACGCCACAAAAGCCAGGCGAATAAACAGCTACCAGCCAGAGACAACACAGCAATGAGCAAAGCGTCCAGACCAAGCGACGGAAGTGATGAGATTATCGTCCTGTTCCCTCCGACCTCAACACCCAGAAGAAACAGCAGAGACCAAATCAGAATGGTTGTCAACTTTGAGACCCACCCGCAGTCTCTGTTCCTCAAAAGCCTTCCGGCCGCGATTCCCGCAAACAAGAATAATATAACGGTAAACATTCTATTTGAGCCTTGTACAATTTTCTATTTTCTATGCCAATTTCCAAATCGACATCACACCACATTTCATTTGAACATTTCTATCATGCAAAACTAACAACTATTCTCCAAACATTCGGAATCAGAGAATAATCTTTGATTCTTGATGGTCACTGGAACGGCATTCTCCCGTACAAACCACGTCATATTACAATTTTGTCCACGCAAACTGCCATCCGCCGGATAAACGCGTTGATTTGCACAGTTTGTCCGGCTGAAAGGCTTCTCGCCGGACAAAACTTCAAGGTAAGATATGAATTAAGGGACAGTTTTACAGCTGGTTTCCCAAGGAGAGATAGTCCTTGAGCGAATCGACATATTCATTGAACGCCTCGCGGCCAGCGTCGGTCGCGCGGCAGGTGGTGCAAGGTTTCTTGCCTTTGAAGCCTTTCTCGATGGTGATGTAGCCGGCCTCGCTGAGTTTGTCTATCTGCACGCTGAGGTTACCGGCCGTGGCGCCCGTCTGTTTTCTGATATAGACGAAGTCCGCCTCCTCGACCCCGATGAGGATCGACATCACGGCGAGCCTGAGCTCCGAATGCAGCAGAGGATTCAGTTTTCTGAACATATCCTACCTCTTTATGATTCTGGCGATGACGCCGCCGGCGGTCATAATGATGCCGCTGAAAAGCCATATCAGGCAGATCTGCGCGCCGGCATAGTCAGTGTAAAGTGCGCCGAGCAGAACCACAAGCGCTCCAGAAGCGATGATCGGCCAGCTCTTGATGACTATGCCAGTGGACAGGATGGTGAAACCGAACAAAGACGTGATGAGATAGGTGTCAAGCACAAAGGGGTTGACCGTGCAAGAGAGGATTGTCAGGCAAACGGCCGTGATTCCGAAAGCGCACCAAATCCAGCCTACAGTCTTGTGGAGATAGGTTTTCGGAGCGACACTCCCCTTCTTTGAAATGAATATGGCCGCCGGAACTCCGATCACCGGAATGAGAAACCAGAGGTAATTCCAGACCGGATTCCCCGTGCCGTTCCATAAAAGACAGATGAGGGCGGAGACCACCGCCAGTATCACACCCCAAAGGATGTAGTAAGTTCCTTGATTCTTCTCGATCGCACGGCAATTCCTTGCCATCGTCTCGCTGATGATTTTCAGACTTTGCTCAGCCGAAAGATTGTTGTTTGTTTCCATAACATTTTGATTTACATCGTTTCCGTCATTAGCGGTCATGCACATTAGCCCTAACGGCATCACAAATATAAATAAGTTTACAATATAAACCAAATAAAATCGTCAAGCTATCACGAAAATCATATCATCAGCATTATCCGCCCCTCCGCCTTGACGAAAGTGTCCGGATAACGCATCACCACGGCATACACCTGCGCCGAGGTCACCGGCTTTCCGTCCTTACGAATATGCAATCTGCGGCTGTTGATGATCTCCGCGATTTGCTCCGTCCGCAGCCCGCCACCCCTCTCGGCAAGCACATAGAGTATAGCTTCTTCGATTTTCATTTCAATAAATCATATTCACCAGAGCTCTTCCGCCCCTCCGTAATAGTCATAGACATCTTGGTAGTCAAGGTCAAGCTGCTCCAGAATCTCTTCTGAGGAAAGGCCGGTGACGATCT